>CXWL01120369.1_pt1 | contig 27759 bp, 22 predicted proteins | sample 590931 | NCBI WGS metagenome assembly CXWL01 (sample SAMEA3498368, study PRJEB10139) | groundwater metagenome | biome: water well; material: biofilm material | place: Germany | collected 2015-04-27 | reverse complement strand
CAGCCCAATGAGGCGGCGGCTGGAAATATGCCTTCGCGACGGCGACTGTATGAAATATCCGGGTTAGCCCGACATGTCGGGTTGAAACCTGACCTATAAAGCAGCGCTGGCCGTTGGCATAAGTTCCAAGCAGAATGCAACACTACACTAGCCATGAATTGCCTGGGATAAAACAGGTTGTGGCCAGCAAGCAGCAATCTCCCGGTTAATTATGGCCTCATCCCACCCCAACACGATGGAAACGGTTTCAGCAAGGCTCCGCAGTTGGCTTTCAGCCAACTGCGCCAGAACCAACAACGGCATGCGGCGGCGCAGCAGATCATCCAAATGGATGACCATTTCGTTTCTGGCGCTCCACAGCAGATCGGCGTAAACAAACGGCAACGCGGGGATGATCCGGCTGGCTGAAGGGGGATCATTTTCGATGGCGCAGAAAATACTGCCCACCCGCTTGCCGTGCCGGCGTATCAGCCACTTCGCGCTTTCCCGATCAATGCCCAGCTGGCTTGCCCGCGCATTTGCTGCAACAAACCACGCGGCATAATTTTCTTTCGGCGCCCAGGGAAATGGGCAGTTCCTGGTTGCGCAGGGTTTATCAACGCCCAGTTGCGCGCACACGGTGTTGACGATGCATGCGGCATCTTCCCGCGCCGAGGTAAGCTTGCCGCCGATGGAGTAATGCACCCCGTTGCTTGCTGTTTTCAGTTCCCAGTCGCGGCTGGCGGCTGAAGGCGAGGCTTCGTCGCTGCGCTTCATCACGCGCAAACCGGCATAACTCCCGACCACATCTTTTTCTGTCCACGCAGTCTTGAGGTAGCGGTTGGCTTCGGCCAGCAGATAGGCAACCTCTTTAGGCTCGACGGCGACATGGTCGAGGTCGCCGCTGTAATCCGCATCGGTGGTGCCGAGCAGCGTCATGCCATACCAGGGAATCATGAAAAACACCCGGCCATCGGATTTGGCGGTCAGCAGCAAGGCTTCGTCAGCCGGCAGCGCAGGCATGACCAGATGTGTGCCCTTATCCAACCGGCACCAGCTTCGCCCTGGCTCCGATGCCGCCGTCCACTGGCCGGCGGTGCTGGCGATTTGCCTGGCAGAAATTTCCGCGTTGGCTTGATTGAGTTGATCCTGAACCGTTGCGCCGCCCGCTCGCCCATTCGCCTCAATCAACCCGGTCAGCTTGCAATAATTCACGCACACCGCTCCGGCAGCCATCGCGCCGGAAATCAATTCCAGCACCAGCCGCGCATCGTCGGTCTGCGCATCGCCGTAGGTAAAGCCACCTTTCAAACCATCGCTGCCGAGAAACGGAAAACGTGCGGCAAAGGATAGTGGGTCGAAATGATGGTGTGCCATCTCCGGGCCCGGGTTATCCGCAAGAGAATCGTACATAAATAAGCCTGCCTTCATTTGAAATGTGCCAACGCGGCTGTCCGCATAGACCGGCACACCGAAACGCAGCGGCCAGACGCGATGCGGCGCCATTGCCAGCAACATCTGCCGTTCCGCCAGCGCTTTCCTGACCAGCTTGAAATCGAGCGACTCCAGGTAGCGCAGGCCGCCGTGGATCAGCTTGCTGGATGCGGAAGAGGTCGCGCTGGCCCAGTCTCCCTGCTCCACTATGGCGACACTCAAGCCGCGCAACGCCGCATCATAAGCTGCCCATGCCCCATAGATACCGCCGCCGCAAACCAGCAGATCGAATTGGTGGCCTGCCAGCAATGAGAAATCGCGCTTCATTTGCCCCTCGACGCCGTTCACTTAAGGAATATTTCCGTTCGCCCTGAGATTGTCGAATGGTTCTGGATGAGTGGCTGGTGGTTCGACAGGCTCACCACGAACGGTCGAGTAAGAAGCGTTGTATTTATCCCTCATCATCAGCGCTTTTTGCGGAACATCGCTGATGAGAATATCCACTCCCAATCCCAGAGCCTTGCTGATTTCCTCATCGCTGTTGCAGGTGTAAACCGCGATGCATTTGCCGTGAGCGCGTAGCAGCCTGACCATCGCATCATCAAGGGATGCTATGGGCAAGCACAGCCCGTGCAGAAAAGGTTGCTCGATCAGGGCGCGCCTCGCATCGTCCAGCGTCTGCTCTGGCTCAAGGTTGTAAACCAGCGGGAACTGCGGCGCGCACCGATGGGCATAGACCAGGCTGGCGAGATTGAATGAGGAAACCATGATTGCGCCGCCATGCATTGCTCCGGCCATCTCCAGCGTTTCCCGCACTTTTATTTCATGGCGGAAAGAATATTCCCATTCGCGGTTTTTAATTTCGAGCAGCAAGCGGCAGCGCTTGCGATAGGCATCCAGAAACTCTTTCAGGCTCATGATGCCTTCCGGCTCTGCGCCGGATGAAAAATGCGCGGCGAAATTCATCGCCTGCAACTGGGCATAATCGAAATCATCAACATGTTTGTCAGGAAAACCGGCCTTGTCGAGAAACCGGTCATGCCACAGCACGGCTACTTCATCGCGGCTGAGCTGCACGTCCGTTTCCATGCCGTCAATGGCATGGCACAGCGCCTTGTCGAAAGCGGAGCGGGTGTTCTCCGCCGCCTCACGGTTGGCGCCGCGGTGGGCGAATATCAGGGATTTTCTCATGGTGGCTTATTGTATTAAGGGAACCTCTATAAATTCAAAATCCTAAACGAGACAAGGCGCGAGTAAAAAATTGCGCCGACGCATATGTCTGATATGTTAGGAGTAATTTTTTATGAGCAACGCAGTATCGTGACGGAGTTTGGATTTATAGAGGTTCCCTTAATTCAGGCTTGATCTGACGGATAGTGCCTGACTCAACTTCTGCTTTCGACACAGACCTGCCCTTCAATCTACTAAAGGGGGCCTCTATAAATTCAAAATCCTAAGCGAGGCAAGGCGCGAAAGAAATTTTAGTNNCGTTAAAATTTCTTGAGCAACGCAGCATCGCGACGGAGTTTGGATTTATAGAGGCCCCCTAAAATCATCTCCCCAAAGCTGCCCTTCAAACTAACCAATTTTTGATAACACTCTTTGTGCCCGCAATATCGAAGGTTCGAAGTTCGACCAAAGGTACCCGTTTCCCTCTCCCCTGCCCATGAACCTCAGATTTGGTAGGGTGGGCAGGGCTTTTTCTGCCCACGCGGTGCCGAATCCGCGTGGGCACAAAAGCGTGCCCACCCTACCAAAATCGCCTCCGGTTCATGGGTGCAATTCGGGCAAAAAATTGGCGACTGCGGTCTCTCCCGCAAGCGGGCGAGGGGGGCAATGAATCGCTTCGCGAGTTTCACGTTAATACCACTGCCAAACCGAATCATGGCAAATTTTCAATGAATTGCCGCATGGAAACTTTGAGTGCCGCAAAATTCGGGTTGACCATTAAGCGGCGCAGAATACCGGCTTTAAGGTTTTGCTCGGTTACCTCCCCTTGCAAAGCTTGTTCGGGATGCTGGATGCATGCAGCATATTTTTCCATATCGCCGGGATAATAATGGGTGCAGTTGGAATAATCTCCCCCCGCTCCATAATGCGCATCGTCGGGGGCCAGCACGATGGCTGTGTGCGCGGAGCTTAATATTTTCTGNNCGGTGCGCGCCATGAATTCCAGAGTCGCTGATGCGCTGACGGTTGCATCGTCCTGGCTTGCTGCGGCAAATACCGGAATGCCCGGTGTACGCCCCCGCATCGCCGCACTGGCTGCCTGCGCCAGCACATGCATCTGGGCGGCGGCATTTTTCGGGAATGATTCGTATTTGTAGATGTCTCTGTCGGGCATGATGTTCACCCACTTTGCCTCCGGCATCAACCAGCTATAAAGTTTGTGCCAGTTGGCCCGCGCCGCGCGGGGAGAGATTTGAAGCGCGGGAGAAAACAGGAACAGGCCGCGCACGCGCGCATCTTGCAGGCTGTGGTAAACGCTCAGCGCGCCTCCGGCGGAGAAGCCGGCAAGATAGACTTCATCAACTTCTTCTGCAAGCCTGTCAGTGCCATAAGCCACCATCTTGTTCCATTCACGCCAGCTTGCGTCGAGCAAGTCACCGGGTTGTGTGCCGTGCCCCGGCAATAGTACGGCCATGACGCGAAAGCCGCCCTCCTGAAAGAATGCGGCCAGATGGCGCATGAAATAGGGCGAGTCGGTCAGGCCATGGGTGAGCAGCACGCCGCGCTTATAGGTTTTTTCCTGCCCTGCCGGATAGCCGGCTGCGGGCTTCAGTTCGAACGGCGCATTGCCGTCAACTATTTTCTCCAGGCTGATAGCGCTCGCTCCGGCACGTACCCGGGCAATCATCTCACGGCTGTGCGCGACATATTCCGCAAATGACAATTGCCCGCCGTTAAACCGGGTATTCAAGCCGGACGCCTGATGCCGCGCCCCAAGTGATGGTGCCTGGGCACATGAAACATATCCCGGTTGCATTACACCCCTTCTCGTGGCCTGAATACTGGAGCGCCTGGCGAAGCAGCTACGCCTTGCCCTTTAACAATGACATGAGATCGGCGAACGGCTGATGGGTGGCCTGTGACTCAGGCTCACCGGTCAGTTTTCGCCCAGCCGAATCAAGGTATCTCGAATGCTCGTTGTCGTGGCAGTAGATGCACAACAACTCCCAGTTGCTGCCATCGGGCGGGTTGTTGTCGTGGTTGTGATCCTTGTGGTGGACGGTCAGTTGCTGGAGATTTACGCGGGTGAATTCGCGTGTACAACGGCCACAGACCCAAGGGTAAAGCTTGAGGGCCTGCTCCCGGTAATCCCGCTCGCGTTGCTCCCGGCCGCGCCGTGCATCGGCAACAATTTTATCCAGCTTGCTCATATCGGGTGTTTTGCGCGCCGTCATACCTACCCCCCACAGAAATCAGTTTTTAGAAGCGCCCTTTAGCTATTGGTTCGGCACGGTGAAGTAACATTATCTGGCCCGTTTCGTTTACCTGCCAGCCCCTTGCCTCACGTTGAAGCGCATGACGCGGTAAAACCCCGCAAAGCAGTATTCGGCGGCAGGCTCGCCATCCAATACTTTGCCATGTTGCTTGAGCGCGCCGCTTAATTTGGCGGCAACGTCTTCCTGCCAGAAGCCCGGCAGAAATGGTTCGAGGCGACCGAGCAACAGGCGGAACGGCACAAACCGGTACAGCCAATGCCGTCGCGGCGTTGCGGCATATTCGGCGATCAGCACCGAGCCGCCCGGACGCACCACGCGCGCGATTTCAGCATAGGTGTTATGGCGGGCATCGGCAGGCATTTCGTGGAATAGGAAAAATACGATCACCTGGTCGAAAACATCGTTGCGGTAGCCGAGGCATTCCGCGTTCATGCGCGCCAGATGGCAGCGATCCGCGACATGCCGGGTTTTGCGGCGCGCCAATTGCAACTGCCCGGTTGCGGCATCGCACAGGTAAACTTCATTGCCCGTGCTGGACAGCAGCGAGGGCGTGAGCTTGCCGTATACGCAGGTCAATTGCAATATCTTCGCCGCCGGTTTGGTTTCAACTTGCGCCAGCGTCCTGTTCAGCAGCCGGTCATACTGGCCGAACAGGATAGCGTTGATGACGGGTTGATGGTCGAAAAACCAGATGCTCCACCGCCACAGATAGGCCCACCAGTAATAGCGCGCCAGATACTCCGGCACGCCGTCGAGAAATTTTTTGTATATGCGCATACCGTCAGCGGCTAGTGAGATGCTTAGCTCTTCCTTGATCCTAAAAACGGCTTAGCCACAGATGAACACCGATTGACACAGATAAAGCAATGCATTGCTTAAGGTTCGCCATCCACCAAAAAAGTGGCGCGGATGAGAAAACCAACTCATTGATAATCCGTGTACGCCCGTGTACACCCGTGGCTGAACTGCTTTTTATAGTTTGATCCAATGGCTCCCATTGTGCCATTAAGAGCAGATTCGGATTGATGTCGAACAAATATTTGCGCGATTCCGTTGGCCCTGAAAACAAAACCCCGCCGAAGCGGGGTCTGTGTCAGGTTTGCCGGGAAGAAGGCTAAGCGGATTTCTGCTTCCTGCGGCGTGCCGTAAAACCGAGCAGGCCAAGGCCGGCCAGCAGCATGGCGTAAGTTTCAGGTTCGGGGACTGCTGTGATAACTTCCCTCGAATCATCATCAATTTCAACATCCTCCCCAGGTTGACCCGTGCCTGTACCAATGACAACCGAGTTAAACGCCATGCCCGAATCCCAAGCATTATCGTCCCAGTTGGTCACACCGAACTCCAGCACGTAATTGCCTGTTGCAGCCATGTTGTATCTTGCACCCACCCAACCGGTGTAACCGCAGCCATAGTGATAGCATTTGCCGTCTCCACCTGTCCCCAGCGGTGACCACTGGGGGCCGGTATCCGCGCCCACGCCACCTAAAACAGCCGAGCTGTACCCGGTATCAATGATAGGCACACTCGCTGGCGTCAGTGTGGTGTTGGGGTTGGGCAAACCGAATCCAGGAATGACATCAGCCGCCGTATCTTCATTTGTGCGCGCAGTAAAGAGGATGGCAGCCTCAGACAAGTCTGCGGCGTTCAGCAGACGGGCCCACCCATAATCGGCGAAGGTGCCCCCATCGCTGGTCACGTAGTTGAACTGGAATTGGAGCACTTCGCCGGCTGTCGCGGAGAAGGCTGTGGACCTCAGCAGCGAACCGTTGGTACTGCCTGCCCCTCCCCCCCCGCCACCAGGAACAGAAGTGTTGGAAAAGGGGCTGACACCGTCAATTCCGCCAGAAGTGGATACCCAGCCATATGCCGTAGGCAGCGGCGTTACGACACTGGTGCCGACTACGTCTGCACTGGTGCCGCAGTTTCCGGTGCAGGTCCAAGTGGCCGGGATGCCGCCATCAAATTGCTGCGCTATCGCACCGTTCGCGGTCAGCGCCAGACCTCCAAGCACCAGCAATGATTTTAAATTCCTTCGTGCAGTTAACATTTCGCAGCCCTTTCGACTTGAGTTTAAAAATAAGCATCGGCGCTTGGTTTTGTAGAAATTTCACGCTGCTTAGCAACATGCCGCCAAACGTAATTCTGATAACAGCGCGGATTATACATATGCATTTAATAATTGATACTGTACTAAAGTACAGGTATGCATTCTCGACAGGTTTACTGCCTACAAGACTGATTATACTGGATATTGACGGCCAACTAGGATAATCAGTCACGATCTGCGAGCCGGGTGTGCTTTCCCCCGGCCATTTCCCCAGCAACCCCTTCGCCGCCATCCCGCCTATCACTGCGGTTTTGGCAAGCACCCGTTGCAGGCTGGGGTGAGGTGCGAACCCCAGCATTTGAAATCCAGCATTGCTGGGGTTCGCAAGCTTCACCCCGGCCTTCTGTGCGTCAGTGCAAAAACTTGCCCGCCATCTCGTACAGGCTGATAACGATTTCGAACAGGATCAACCCGATCACATACCATTCCAGCTTGTGCAACTGCTTGTTGTCCCACACGTCGGCCAGCGTCTGTGCGGTGTCCGAAATCAGGCCGAGCTTGCGTTCCAGCACCGACTGGCGCTCCTTCAATTCGTATTCGTCCTCAAGGCTGGCGTAGAGGCCCTCCAGTTGCGGGAAATCCCATAGCGTTTCCGGCTTGTCGCCGATTTCGGCGCGGCCCACCATGCGGTGCTCTATCAGCAGCATGTGCCCGATCTTTGATAACAGCGTCTTGGAATTGGCGCTGACTTTGCCGTGAGCGGAAAGCTCTTGCGCGAGCGGCTCGATCTTGTCGAACTCTCCGGCGACTTTTTTCTCGTAGAGCGATAGCACCAGGTTCTTGCTCAAGGCATCCGCGATGACCTGCAGTTTTTCCAGCGTTGTTTCGTCTAGCGTCACCACCCCGCTCTGCACGCCGATGCCGCTTTTGCGGCTGTGGATTTCCACTTCCTCGATCTCCGGCAACGAATAGGGATTGGTGAGCAGCGGTTTGAGCGATTCGATGAAACGGACCTCATCCATGCCCCGCACGCCGAAAAACACTACTACGCCGTAACGAAACAACACGGCGATGCCGCCCTCGGCATCCACTTGCAGCGTCAGCGGCGTGGTGGCAAGGCAATCGGCGATCTTGAACAGCTTCAAATCCAGCCGGTCGCCCAACAGCAACGCGCGTGCTTTCAGATCCTGGCGATTTTTCAATTGCAGCTCCATGAATCCACCCCGCCTCCATTCGATGGCACAGCATATTGTGCAGGATAAGCAACGTCAAATGCGATTAGGCGATATTATCATTCCCCATGAGCAAACAAACGCTGGATCGCATCCTGCAATCGCAAGGCTTCGGCACGCGCAAGTGGTGCGCCGAACTAATCGCCGGCGGCGAAGCAAGCATTGAGGGTGAAGCCATCACCGACAGCCGCACCGTATTCGAGACCAGCGGCCTGCAATTTACCCTGTTTGGCGAAGCGTGGACCTACCGCGAGCATGTGTACATCGCGCTGAACAAACCCGCCGGCTATGAATGTTCGCGCAAGCCCAGCCACCACCCCGGCATACTCAGCCTGCTTCCGGAACAATTCGCCCGGCGCGACGTGCAGCCGGTGGGCCGCCTCGACCATGACACCACCGGCCTGCTGCTGATGTCGGACGACGGCGCATTCATCCACGCGCAATCCTCACCCAGGCGCCACATCGCCAAGGTCTATGTCGCAACCACCCACGACCCGGTGACACCGCAACTCGTCGCGCAGTTGCTGGGCGGCGTGAAACTGCACGATGAACCCGCAGCGCTGGCCGCCGTCACCTGCAAGTCGCTCGACACCCACCAGATCGAGATCGTGCTGGAGCAGGGGAAATACCATCAGGTGAAACGTATGCTCGCCGCAGCAGGCAATCATTGCACGGCGCTGCAGCGCACGGAAATAGGCGGGCTAAAACTTGATGCGCTGGGGTTGGCTGAGGCTGAGTGGTGCTATCTGAACGAGGAACAACGGGCATTGTTGGCGCCGGGTGAAAATATTCAGGCTAAGTGCGCAAAACCAGCGCCGTAGAAGGCTGGGGGGAGCTTGCGAATCCCAGCGTTTCGAGATTACAAATACCGGGGTTCGCGCCTCACCGCCAGCCTACGGTTCATGCCTCACTTGTTTCGCCGGATTGGCAAACGGTAATCAATTCCTGACAATCCTCGATAACCGGCAAACATTTCACGCCCTGGCAGACCCATGCGCTGACACCTTGCGACAAAGGCTTTGCCAGCGCCTCCGGCAAGCCGGCGACCTCACCTTCAAGCGCCAGAATCAGGGTGCCCGGCCAATAGTGCCGCAATAGTTGCTGGCGCCATGCTGCGCCCGCCCCCGGCGCGCTGCGCAGGATGACGATTTGCGGCGGCGTGAGATTTTCCTGCAACACCATCAGCAGGCTCGTGAATCCCGCCGGCTGCTGCGCCAGCGCCGGGTAATAAAGCGCCAGCGTGCGTCCGGCGGTTTCGAGGTAGCGCGCCTCTCCCAGCAGATGGCCGAGGCGCTGCAAGGCGAATGCCGCGATGCCGTTGCCGGACGGCATGGCATTGTCATGGCCGGGCTTGGGGCGATGGATGAGCTTTTCGTGATCGTGGCTGGTGAAGAAAAATCCTCCCTCCCGCGTGTCCTCGAATTGTTCCAGCAGCACGCCTGCAAGCGCGCGGGCAAACTCCAGGTCAGCCGGGCGAAACTGCGCTTGCAGCAATTCCAGCAGGGCGTCCAGCATGAAGGCATAGTCATCCAGATAGGCATTCAGGTGCGCCTTCCCGCCCTTGCAGGTCGCCAGCAGGCGGCCGTTCCGCCACATCGCGTTGCGGATGAAATCCGCCGCGCGTTGTGCCGAGGCTATCCACGTCGGCTCACCCAGCATCCTGCCCGCGTGCGCCATGCCTTTAATCATCAGCGCGTTCCAACTGACCAGAATTTTTTCGTCGCGCCCCGGTCGAACCCTGTTCTCACGCGCGGCGAACAGTTTTTGTTGCGCGCCGGCAAGCAGTTGCTCGGCCTGTTCAAGCGGCAGATTACGCGCTTGCGCGATGGCGTCCAACGGTTGGGCAACGAACAAATTCCAATGCTTTCTTTCAAAGTTGGGCGGCTGATCCAGGCCGTAATGGGCGGCTGCGATGGCATACTCCTCAGCGTTCAACAAGCTGGCGGCCTGCTCCGGCGCCCATACGTAAAACTTGCCTTCCTCGTGTTCGGAATCCGCATCCAGGCTGGAATAAAAACCTCCCTGCGGCGACTGCATCTCGCGCATGGCCCAGCCTGCAATACCTTGTGCCACGCGCCTGAATGATGCCTCGCCGGTCAGCACATACGCATCGGTGTAAAGCGCCAGCAGCGGGCCATTGTCGTACAGCATTTTTTCGAAGTGGGGAATGGCCCAAAGCTCATCCACGCTATAGCGGCAAAAGCCGCCGCCCAACTGGTCGTGGATGCCGCCTTCCGCCATTTTGCGCAGCGTGTGGAGCGCCATGCTGCGCGCATCCGGGTCGCCGCCGCGCGCGGCGTACCTTAACAGAAACTCCAATCCAGCCGGTTGCGGAAACTTGGGCGCACCGCCAAAGCCGCCATACACGGGATCGAAAGCCTGCCGCAACTCGCCGCATGCCTTATCCGGCGGTGCCTTGCTGAAACCGACATGATCTTCCACGCTCGGCAGCATTGCGCCAAAGGAATGCAGCAGAGAAGCATTTTGATTGGCAATATCATCACGTCGTGTGTGATAAACACCGGCCACATGCTCCAGCAACGGCACAAAACCGGGCAGGTTGTAGCGCGCCTCCCTGGGGAAATAAGTGCCGCCGAAAAACGGCGTTTGGTCCGGCGTCAGGAACAGGGTGAGCGGCCAGCCGCCGCTGCGTTGGGTCAGCATGGCATGGGCAGTTTGATATATGTGATCGAGATCGGGGCGCTCTTCGCGGTCCACCTTGATGTTGATGAACAGCCGGTTCATCACCGCCGCGACCCCGGCATCTTCGAATGATTCGTGCGCCATCACATGGCACCAGTGGCAGGCGGAATAACCGATGGAAAGCAGGATCGGCTTATCCTGCTCGCGCGCGCACCGCAAAGCTTCTTCGCCCCACGGGAACCAATCCACCGGGTTGCCGGCATGCTGCTGCAAATAAGGGCTGGTTTCCTGCGCGAGGCGGTTGGGCATGGTTAATGTAACCCTGATTACTCAATGCGTATATCTTACCGGTTTCGCTTTGGATCATATTGCCCAGAATATCCCTTTGCGTATTCCAGGAAGCAAATACCGGCGCCCATAGCCACAAACGCTGGGGCTCGCAAGCTCACCCCAGCATTTTATTCCTTCGGCCAGTAGGCGGTAGCGATCCCGTCGCCCAGATCGGCCTCGATCAACCGGCGGCGCACCTCAAGCAAGCGCCCGATCAGCGCGGGTTCGCACTTGGCATAGGCCTCTGCATCCGGGGTGCGGTTCACCACGACGCCGAGCAGTTCGGTGATCGCGTTGCCGATGGAATTCTGGCTGATGGTCACGATCAGCTTGCCCGCATCATTGCGGTAGATAAGCTGCTTGAATGCCGGCTGCCAGCGTATGGCGTTGGCATATTTCGCATCCACGATACAGTGGTCGCGCACCTTCTTGGCCGTCTTCATGAAATCGTTGTTGAACAGCAGCACACTCTCCACCTGTTCCGGAAAATAGACATCCGGCAGCATGGGCGCGTTGTGCGTGGAGACCTGCGAGAAGAACGTGCGGTAGAAGTCAATAAAACCTTTCAGCACCTCGTCGTATTCTTTCCAGAAATGCACATCCCGGAGTGCGCCCGCCCCGCCCTGTATCTCCCAACTGGGTAATCCCTGCGGGTATCCGGTCAGCCCGATGCGGGTGTCTGCCTCGCTCGCTGGCTTGAGTATCTTCAGATTCAGCGCCCTGTCGAAAAACCCGCGATAGACATCGCGCATGTAGGCCTGAAACAGGCTGTGCTGGCCGCCATCGGTCAGGTTGGAGTTGTCGGCATCGGCCAGCCTGGCGTTGCGCAACGCCGCCATGGGGAAAACGACAAAGTGGTTATGCAGCATGCGTATGCTGGGCACGCCGGGCGAAGTCAGCGGCCAGGTCGCATCCAGGCTCGCCTCGCCCGCCAGGGTCAGCGCCTCACCTGGATCGGGATACTGCTCCAGCATGTAATCCAGGATGATCTGGTTCATCCGGTTCCACACATGCTTCACATTATCCGCAACCTGCGTGCGCCGCACCGGTCGCCCCAGCGGGTTGAGAATCGTCTTGGAAGTGTTGTAGATGATCGAGCAATCGAACTCGGTGCTATGGCCCAGCGCCTTGCGGTACAGCAACAGGTTCTCCTGATTCAACAGCAAGCCGTTGTTGTTCACCAGGTCGTCCAGGTTCTCCGTGCTGTTGAAGAACTCGTTGTGTTTCATCCCCTCCGGCACATCCAGGGGGATAGACCTGAAAGGAGTGACGATTTCGCGTGGGCCGGGTTGCATGTTGAGTCCCTTAGAATTGTCATGCCCGCAGCGGCGGACGTCCATTTTAGTGAAGTACCGGCCAATTATTTATAGTGTTTCCCATCTGGAAAAACTATGGCGATAGCCCCTTTAATTCTGCTGGAACCAATCCAATAAACGAGTCGCATTCTGCGGGTTGAGATGGAGCGCACCGTGCCCACCGTCGCGGTCTTCGATGGCGAACGCCAATTCGCCGCCCTGTTTTTTCAGCCACTCGGTCGTGCGGCGCATCGCCGGACAACCATCCCGATCCGGGTTCTGGTCACGATCACCGCACACCGTCACCCAACGCGAACCCTTGTAAGGCATCTCACCAAACCGCCCGGCATCCACTGCCTGCGTCGGCGGATAGCCCAAGGAAGCCCCGCCCGCATTCGCCACGATCACACTGAAATACCGCCTTCCCCGGCTGCGATCAAGCGCCGCCACCGCATAGATATTTGCCGAGCCGCGACTGAAACCATGCAGCATCGCCTCACCCGGCTTGATCCCCATGCGCCGCAACAACACATCAATCTCGCGGTAGGCATCACCGGGCGAATAGTAATCCTCAGTCTTGTCCCCGCTCCCCATCCACCACTGCAAGTTGATGGCGCCGATATTGCGGTCTTGCAGGTAACGGCCCCATATCTCCAAGTCGCGCGTGGCAAAGCCATTGCTGCCATGCAGCGAAACAATCCACTTGTGCGGCTTGCCCTTGATGTTTTGCGGCTCCCACACTGCAAAAAAACTGCGCCCATCTTTCGTGGGGATTACCTCGGCGTTAGCGGAGAGTTTCGCAGCCTGCGTGGCACGGTCGAAAAGTTGTTGCGCCCGAGCGGAGAGAGGTTCGGATACGGCATTCATGCTGGCTGCTGCCAGCATGAGAGCGAGAATGATGCGCGGTACGGGTTGGTTCATTTGCACCTCCGTAAAGGTATGGCATAGCGGCAAAACCGCAGGCTCAGGGTTTTTCGCTTGCCCGTTTTTCTCCTCAAGCCGATAGCCGCAAAGGCCATCAAAAGCCCTGCTTTTTCAGGGGATGAAACGGGCTGCGGTTACATCACTACCCGAACATGGAATTTCTATCTACAATGCGAAACATCCCCAGGCGTGGTTGCCGCCAATCAAGGAGCGCATTTCATGGTATCAGATACTGGTTTGCATGCAACCTACCTGGATCCGATACTCGCAAGCCACGGGCATGTTGCGGCCAGCCTCCTGCAAATCCTGCGTGAAGCGCAGGAGCATTACGGCTATATCCATCCGGATGCCATAGATTACCTCAGCGTAAAACTCGACCTTCCACGATCAAGAATTGAGGGGGTTGCAGGCTTCTATTCCTTTTTTTATCTGCAACCGCACGGCGAATACCGTGTGCTGTTCTCCGACAACATCACCGACCGCATGTCGGGCAGCCAAGCGCTGATGGAGCAGATGTGCCAGCAGTTGTGGCTGCAACCGGGCAAGGTTTCGGAAGACGGGCTGGTGAGCATAGGAACGACCTCATGCACCGGGATGTGCGACCAGGGGCCGGCGATGCTGGTCAACGGTCGCGCCATCACGCGCCTGACCCACCAGCGCGCGCAGGAGATCGGCGGCCTGATCCGCAACCACACGCCGCTGACCGATTGGCCCGCCGATTTTTTCCTTGTGGAAAACAACATCCGCCACAAGGGGTTGCTGCTCGACAACAAACTCGCGCCCGGCGATGCACTACGTGCGGCGCTTTCCCTGCCCGTTCGCCCTGAGCTTGATGGAACTACTGATATAACTACTAGCCATCTGACTAACCCGGCAAAAGACGCCGGGAAAGTCATTGGTTATAGCCATTCGACTAAGCCCGCAAGCGGGCAAGTCGCTGGTTATGTCGAAGGGCCTCGTGGTTCGACAGGCTCGCCACGAACGGGGATTGGTGCGGCCATCGCTGAAACCATCAAGCAGTCTGGCCTGCGCGGGCGGGGCGGGGCGGGCTTCCCCACCGGGTTGAAATGGGAGGCGTGCCGCAATGCGCGAGGCGCGGAACATTATGTGGTGTGCAACGCCGACGAGGGCGAACCGGGAACCTTCAAGGATCGCGTGCTGCTCGCCTCCCATGCCGATCTGGTGTTCGAGGGCATGACGCTGTGCGCGCTGGCCGTCGGCGCGCGGCACGGCTATCTCTACCTGCGCGGCGAATACCGCTATCTGCTCGAATCCTTGCAGGCCGTGCTGCAATGCCGCCGCGAAAACAATTTGCTGGGCAAGAATATTCTTGGCCAGCCCGGTTTCGACTTCGACATCGCCATCCATCTCGGCGCGGGCGCCTACATCTGCGGCGAAGAATCGGCGCTGATCGAATCGCTGGAGGGCAAACGCGGTGTGCCGCGCAGCCGCCCGCCGTTCCCGGTGACGCACGGTTACATGCAGCAGCCGACTGCGGTGGACAACGTCGAGACCTTCTGCCAGGCGGCGCTGGCGATACAAATGGGCGCGGACAACTACCGCGCCATCGGTACGCCAAAATCTTCCGGCAGCAAGCTGATCTCGGTGTCCGGCGACTGCCCGCGCCCCGGCATTTACGAATATCCGTTTGGCGTGTCGGTGCGCGAAGTGCTGCAGGATTGCGGCGCGGCAAACACGCGCGCGGTGCAGGTCAGCGGGCCATCCGGCGCGTGCGTTGCGGAAAGCGAATTCGGGCGGAAACTGTGCTTCGAGGATTTGCCTACCGCCGGGGCATTCATGGTGTTCGATAACAGCCGCGACCTGTTCGAGGTGGCGCGCAACTTCGTGCATTTCTTCGCGCATGAAAGCTGCGGCTTCTGCACGCCGTGCCGCGTCGGCACCTCGATGCTGAAACAGACCATGGACAAGATCGCCGCCGGACACGGCACGCGCTACGACCTCGCCGAGATCGAGCATCTCGACCAAGTATTGCAGAGCAGTTCCCACTGCGGCTTGGGGCGTACCGCTTGCAACCCGGTGCTGCATACGCTCAAGCATTTCCGCCCAGCCTATGAGAACAAGCTGAAATCGCTGGATTTCGAGCCCGCCTTTGATCTCGACGGCGCACTGGCGCGCGCGCGCCAGATGACCGGGCGCGACGATGCCGGGGCGCACCTGAAAACGGAGGGGATATGAACGACACCTTCCTGCTCGACGGCGCAGCCGTCCCCTTTGAACCCGGGCAAACCGTGATGCAAGCGGCGCTGGCTGCCGGGCATTACATCCCGCACCTGTGCTACCACCCGGAATTCAAGCCGCACGGCAGTTGCAAACTGTGTACGGTAAAGGCCGGCGTCCGCACTGCCGCTTCCTGCACCATGCCCGCCGAAGCAGGGCTCAATGTGGAAAGCAACATCGAGGAAATGAACGGCCTGCGCCGCACGCTGGTGCAGATGCTGTTTGCCGAGGGCAACCATTTCTGCCCGTCATGCGAGAAGAGCGGCAACTGCATGTTGCAGGCACTGGGCTACGACCTCGAAGTGCATACCGCCGGCTTCCGCCACCTCTACCCGGATCGCCCGCTGGACGCCTCGCACCCGGACATCCTGCTCGACTTCAACCGCTGCATCCTGTGCGAACTGTGCGTGCGCGCCTCCTCCGAAGTGGACGGCAAAAATGTATTCGCGCTGTCCGGGCGCGGCATCGCCAAGCATCTCATCGTCAATGCGAAATCCGGATTATTGAAGGACACCGACATCGCGCTGGCCGACAAGGCGATGCAGGTCTGTCCGGTGGGAGTGATCTTGAAGAAAGGGGTGGGCTTCAGCGTGCCGATTGGCGAGCGGCGCTATGACCAGCGCCCGATCAGCGCGCAGGCGCTGGACGATGCTCCACGCCAAGCCGGTGCCGGCGGCAGTTGTGGCGTCTGCGAGGGAACCCCATGAGTGAGAGAAGCCAAATATCCCCTCCCCCTTGCAGGGGTAGGGGTAGGGTTAGGGAGGGGGTAGAAACATTCAGTAATTCGACATTTTTTACCCCCACATCCCGCGACACGTTACTGGCGAAGCCAGCCGCTTGCGGGAGCGGGTGTGAGGCGGCCATTCCCGCCCCGGATGCTTCGCAACGCCGTGTCATGGCCGCCATCCCAGCCTTCCCCCTGCAAGGGGGAAGGAGCGGATTGGACTTCGCTGAACAATCCATTGTGGGATGCCCCAAATGAATGCCCCAGTCAAACCAAAACTGCGCATCGCCACTACCTCGCTCGCCGGTTGCTTCGGCTGCCACATGTCTTTGCTAGACATAGACGAGCGCCTGTTCCCGCTGCTCGAACTGGTGGAATTCGACCGCTCGCCGCTCACCGACATCAAGCACTGCGGGCCGTGCGACATCGGCCTGATCGAGGGCGGCATCTGCAACGCGGAGAACGTGCATGTGCTGCGCGAATTCCGCACCCACTGCAAAATCCTCATCGCCATCGGCTCCTGTGCCATCACCGGCGGCCTGCCCGCGCAGCGCAACCATCTCGATCTGGCCAGTTGCCTGACCGAGGTGTACCTTACCGAACCGGGGCTGGCGCACGGCCACATCCCGAACGACCCGGAGCTGCCGTTGCCGCTGGACAAGGTACACCCCTTGCACGAAGTGGTGAAGATAGATTATTTCATCCCCGGCTGCCCGCCCTCCGGCGACGCCATCTGGAAATTCCTCACCGATCTGATTGCGGGCAAGACACCGGAATTGGGTCACGGGTTGATCAAATATGACTGAAAAAATATTCAGCCACAGAGTACACAGAGATCACAGAGAGTTCACCGTTCTTCTCTGTGTACTCTGTGATCTCTGTGGCAAAGGGTTTTGTTTATGAGTATTGAACTTGAGACCGCCGCCCACCCGGAAAACCTGCGCCGCGTCGCCATCGAGCCGGTGTCGCGCGTGGAGGGCCACGGCAAGGTGACGCTGCTGCTGGACGAGAACGACCGCGTGCATCAGGTGCGCCTGCACATCGTCGAGTTTCGCGGCTTCGAGAAATTCATCCAGGGGCGGCCTTACTGGGAAGCGCCGGTGATGGTGCAGCGGCTGTGCGGCATCTGTCCGGTGTCGCATCACATCGCGGCTTCCAAGGCGATGGACATGATCGTCGGGGCGACACTTACCCCCACGGCTGAGAAGGTGCGGCGGCTGATGCACTACGGGCAGATATTGCAATCTCACGCGCTGCATTTCTTCCACCTGTGCTCGCCCGACCTGCTGTTCGGTTTCGATTCCGATGTCGCGAAGCGCAACATCGTCGGCATCGCCGCCGCCTATCCGGAGATCGCCAAACAAGGCGTTTTGCTGCGCAAATACGGGCAGGAGGTGATCCGCGTCACGGCGGGCAAGCGTATCCACGGCACCGGTTCGATACCGGGCGGGGTGAACAAGAACGTCAGCGCGGATGAGCGCGATTATCTGCTGAAAGACATTGGTCAGATGATCGCCTGGAGCCGCGATGCGGTCGGCATCGCGCGGCAGTTGTTCGAGCAGAATCTCGATCTCTACAACAACTTCGGGCGCTTCGATGCACACACGCTCAACCTGGTGCGAGCCGACGGCGCGCTGGATTTGTATCACGGCGGATTGCGCGCGCGGGGCATGGACGGCAATACGCTGTTCGATCACTACGACTACCGCCACTACTGGGACGTGATCTTCGAGGATGTAAAGCCGTGGTCGTACATGAAGTTCCCGTTCCTGCGCAGCCTGGGGCCGGATGCCGGCTGGTATCGCGTCGGGCCGCTGACGCGCGTGACGCAGTGCGATTTCATTCCTTCGCCGCTGGCGGAACAGCAGCGCAAGGCGTTCCTCGCGTTCGACAACGGCAAGGCGGCGGGCGCGACGCTGGGCTTTCACTGGGCGCGCATGATCGAGATGCTGCATGCCGCCGAAGTCATTCAGGATCTGCTGCATGACCCCGATTTGCAGGGCAGCGATCTGGTCAACACCGGCAAACGCCAGGCGCGCGGCGTGGGCGTGATCGAGGCGCCGCGCGGTACGCTGATCCATCACTACAAGGTGGACGAACGCGACCAGATCGTGCGCTGCAACCTGATCGTTTCCACCACGCACAACAACCAGGCGATGAACGAAGCGATCCGCCAGGTGGCGCGGCAATACCTCGATGGGCGCAAACTCACCGAAGGATTGCTCAACCACATCGAAGTGGCGATCCGCGCCTTCGACCCCTGCCTCTCCTGCGCGACCCATGCGCTGGGCAAGATGCCGCTGGAGGTGGAGTTGCTGGACAGCGAGGGTGGCGTTATCTCTATCCTCATGCGCTCCGGTGATGGTGCGTTCAGTTAATTTCAAGGATGAAAGCTGGCGCAAGTCTGGCAACATTAGGGAGCCTCTATAAATTCAAAATCCTAAACGAGACAAGGCGCGAGTAAAAAATTGCGCCGACGCATATGTCTGATATGTTAGGAGTAATTTTTTATGAGCAACGCAGTATCGTGACGGAGTTTGGATTTATAGAGGTTCCCATTAGATAATGTTCAATCCCAGCCGAGACGAAGCCCGTCAATTTTTGTTCGACGCCTGGCGCAAGCGCAGCGAAGGGATGCTGCTCACGCCGCTGGAAGACCTCGCCGCGCAACTCATCAACAAGCACCCGGAATACCATGACCTGCTGTCCGACCCGGAGCGCTTCCGGGACAAGGACTTCCTGCCCGAGCACGGCGAGACCAATCCCTTCCTGCACCTGATGATGCACCTCTCCATCGAGGAGCAGCTTTCCATCGGCCAACCATTCGGCATACGCGCACACTTCGACCGCCTGGTGCGGAAATATGAATCGGAGCACGATGCGCAACACGCGATGATGGAGTGCATGGCCGAGATGATCTGGCAGGCGCAGCGCAACGGTGTTCCGCCGGATGCGGCTATATACCTGGCTTGCCTGGAAGATAACTGACATACCCTTCTCTGTTGATGGGCGGGGCAGATTTTGAGTGTGCAAGCAACAACGGGATCAAGGAAATGAAATGGCCAATCGTTTGAGCAAAATCGTCACCCGAACCGGCGACAACGGCAGCACCGGCCTCGCCGATGGTTCGCGCGTGCAGAAAAACAGCGCGCGCATCCATACCATCGGCGGCGTGGATGAACTCAACAGCCATTTGGGTGTGCTGCTGGCCGAAGACCTGCCGCGGGAGGTGCGCGAATTGCTGCTGGGCGTACAGAACGACCTGTTCGATCTCGGCGGTGCGCTCGCCTATCCTGCCGCGCCATTCGGCGAAGCCAAGCTTGCACGATTGGACAACGCTATCGCGCACTACAACACCGGCCTGCCGCCGCTCAAGGAATTCATCCTGCCCGGCGGCACGCGCGCCGCTGCGCTGTGCCACGTGGCGCGCAGCGTGGCGCGCCGGACCGAGCGCGACCTCGCCGCGCTCGCGCACGCTGAGGCCGTGCCGGAATCCGGCTTGCCCTACCTTAACCGCCTTTCCGATTTATTGTTCGTGCTGTGCCGGGTCATCAACCGTGCAGCCAGTCAGCCGGAACTGTACTGGAGCAGCAGCCCGCGCAGGGCGGGTTAGCTTAAATGCCCCTACCCGCACTCACGGTAAATCTGTTCTCATAAAAAACACATGGCAACAAAGTGTATACAGGAGCCGACTTGCCGACGATAAAACAGGTGGTTATTCGCCGGCAAGCCGGCTCCTGCATCGGGTTTTTGCGTTGAGCGCGGGCGGAGAACAAATTCACCGCGTACCTGTACTTCAGTACAATAGTATTTGTTAATTAAATCTGTATGCTCGCGCGGGTTGCTCCTGAATCCGCCAAGTGGCCGCTGTTGCTGGCGTGGCTGTGGCTGCTGGGCTTTACGGCACGGCGCAGGATTCGCGGGAGCGCGGGACAGCCGCATTAATGTGAAATTCGCGCAGCGATTCGTTTGCCCCTCTCCCTCCGGGAGATAACCAGCGACTTGCCCGCTTGCGGGCTTAGTCGAATGGCCGGTTGTTTCATCAGGGTTGGGGTAAGGAGAACGGGTAAAACGAAAATCAATTTCTTCAACAACCAGGGAGGGCAATACCATGAGCACGAAATCGAGCATCAAACCGCGCAGGCGGCTTTTGAATCTGGCAGTACTGATGGCGCTGGGGGGCGGCGCGCTGGCGCCAGCGTCCGCTTCGGCGGCGTCTTTATATTGGGCGGGAGCGTCGTGCGGCAGCGCCCCGTGGGATTCTATCACCTACTATTTTTTTGGTTCTCCTATCCACGTTCCTTGCTGGAGCACCACATCCGGCGGGGCTGCGACGGTTATCCAGCCGCAGCATGGGGACGATGTCTATCTTACCCAGTCGGACGCCACGAACCGGGCGGTTCGTTACTGGAACACGGCTTACCCATCGGCGGTGCTGAACAGCCTGAGGATTGACGCCACCGGAACCGGCACGATGACGCTCAATCAAGAGTTTCACCCGCTGGCGGCAAACGTCGAATTCATCGGCTGGTCCGGCACCGGCGCCTTCAACCAGAGCGGCGGCACAAATACGGTCGGCACTACCCTCCTGCTTGGCTACCTCGGCGGCAGCAGCGGCAGCTACAACTTGAGCGGTACCGGCAGTCTGTCGGCAGGCTATGAAACCATCGGCCTCTACGGTACCGGCGCCTTCACCCAGAGCGGCGGCACGAATACGGTCGGCATGATGACGGTTGCCTCCCAAGCCGGAAGCTCCGGAACTTACACTCTTAATGGCGGCACGCTGAATGCCGGCAACATCTATGACGGGGCAGGTACCAGCACCTTCAATCTCGATGGCGGCACGCTCAACCTCACGGGCAGTTCGATTACCCTGGATAACTTCATCATTGGCAATGCTTCGGGCTCGAACGGCAGCTTCACGCTGGGAAGCGGCAAGACGCTCACCTCCGGTTATGAAACCATCGGCTACTACGGCACCGGTCGCTTCACCCAGAGCGGCGGCACGAATACCGTCGGCAATGACCTTATCCTTGGCCACGGTGCCGGTAGCCAGGGCTATTACGACCTGAACGGCACCGGAAGCCTGACGACCTTCGATGAGCTCATCGGCAACTACGGCGTCGGCTCTTTCAGTCAGAGCGGCGGCACGCATACGGTCAGTAACGCTCTCTACTTTGGCTACAGCAGCGGCGGTCACGGCGTTTACAACCTTACCGGAGGCAGCCTGGACGGGGGTAACCTTGAATACATCGGCTATGCCGGTATCGGTACCTTCAACCAGACCGGCGGCGTGCATACGGTCAGTTCCGGCCTATTCATTGGCGACGGCAGCAGCAGCCATGGCACATACACCCTGAGCGGCACCGGCGCCCTGATAACGGCAACCGAAAATATCGGCAATTACGGCACCGGCACTTTCAACCAGGCCGGCGGCACGAATTGGGTCAACAGCATCTACCTTGGTGTTGGCAGTGGCGGCAACGGCAGCTACAACCTGAGCGCAGGCGACCTGACGGCAGCCGGTGAAACCGTCGGCTACTCCGGCACTGGCGCCTTCACCCAGAGCGGCGGCACGAATACGGCCAGCACCCTCTATCTTGGCAGCATCAGCGGCGGCAACGGCAGCTACAACCAGAGCGCGGGCAGCCTGTCGGTCTCCAATGAAACCATCGGTCTCTCCGGCACCGGCGCTTTCACCCAGAGCGGCGGCACGCATAGCGTGGCCAACAGTCTTACCCTGGGGCAGTTCGCTGGCGGCAACGGCACTTACAACCTGAATGGCGGCACGCTCAATGTGGGCAGCCTGGACAAAGGCGCGGGCAGCGGCAGCTTCAATTTCAATGCCGGCACGTTAAACATTGCCGGTAATTTGGCGCTGGATACAACTCACCTGCTCAACGGGGTAGTCCTGACAGGGGTCAAGACACTCAACGTGAGCGGTATCACCTCGTTGAGCGGCACCGGCACCCTGACACTGGATGGCGGCACCTTCTCCACCGGTTCGCTGGTGAACAACGGCGGTTTTGCCTTTAACCGCGGCACCTTCAACCTCACCAGCGCCAATCTGACCATAGGCGCAGGCGGTTTGTTTGGTAGTACCAAGCAGTTCAGCAGCGACCAGACCGTGAACGTGACCAATACCACCACCATTAACAGCGGCTCGGTCTTGTCCCTGAACAACAGTTCCTTCAGTTCTGGCACGACCAATAATAATGGTCAGATCGTGCTGGGCGGCGTGATCAGCAATCTGGGCGGCGGCACGCTGAACAATGCCGGAAGAATCACCGGAATCGGCCAGGTCAGTGCGTCACTGAACAACATGAGCGCCGGTGAGGTGCGCGCGGCAGCCGGCAACGACATGGTGTTTGCCGGCGCAGGCAACACCAACAACGGCCGCATCACCCTGCTGGGCGGTTCGGCAGATTTCACGCAAGGCTTGACCAACGGCAGCACCGGCATGATCTCCGGCCGCGGCACCCTGGCAACGGGCACGACCGCCGTTACCGGCCTGACCAACCAAGGCAACCTGGCCTTGAGCGGCACGACCGATATCATCGGGGATGTCACCAATACCGGCACCGGCAGGATCGTGGTTTCCGGTGGCGCAACCGCAACCTTTTATGATGATGTCGTGCATAACGGTTCTGAAATCCGCGTCAGCAGCGGCAGCCAGGCGGTGTTCTTCGGCGCGGTCTCCGGCGCGGGCGCCTATACCGGCACCGGCACCGTATTCTTTGAAGGCGACCTGCGTCCCGGCAACAGCCCGGCGCTGGTCAACGTACAAGGAGACATGACGCTCGGAATGCTGAGCCACACCACCATGGAGCTGGGCGGGTTAACCCGTGGCGCCCAGTACGATGCCTTTGATGTCGGCGGCACCCTGTCGCTGGATGGGTTGCTGGATGTTGCCCTGTATGACCTGGGCAGCGGGTTGTTCACGCCCCATGCCGGTGACAGCTTCGACCTGTTTACCGCCCAAACAATTTTGGGAAGCTTCAGTTCGCAGAGTTTTGCGACACTGAGCAACCCGAACCTGTTCTGGCGCATTGATTACCTGACCGACTACGTCGGCACCACCGATGTCGTGCGCCTGAGCGTCGCGCAAACCGTCACGCCCGTACCCGAACCCGAAACCTACGCCATGCTGCTGGCCGGGTTGGGGCTGCTGGGTTTTGCGGGTCGCCGCAGAAATGGGGCAAGCAGGCAAGCCGCGTAAGCCAGGTTTATGTTCGATGCGAAACGGGAGCTCAGGCTCCCGTTTCGCATTGCGGCAGGCCGTGGGTGGAACGCGACGCGGTGCGGCCATGACACGGCGTTGCGAAGCATCCGGGGCGGGAATGGCCGCACCGCACCTCCTCCCGCAACCGGCTGGCAGAATCCCTCACCCTAACCCCTCCCGCTTGCGGGAGAGACCGCAGTCGCCAATTTTTCGCCCGAATTGAGACCATGAACCGGAGCGGAGCACAGAGCCGTAGGATGTGGTGAGCCCGCGAACCGCATCAATCGCGAACGATGCGGTTCCTTCGTCACCACATCCTACCCTTCCTGGCTTGAGGTTCATGGGTAGGGGGTGATCGCCCTTTCCCCCTTTGGGGGAAAGTTGGATAGAGGGTTGGCCAGTAACGTGTCTGAGGTGCGCCGGATGGTTTTGAATTGCGGCGGAGCGCCCTGCTCCTGTCACATAATCATGACCACTCGCCTGCGGCAATACCGTAATAAACCACCAATCGAGAGACACTGCACTACTGCCGCGCCGACTCCACTTGTTCGCACACCTGCGCCGCACCCAGCAGGATGCGAGGTGTGGTGCGGCTGATCAGGTCGGGATGCACGAAACCGGTGCGGCCTTGCTTGACGGCAAGCAGCGGCAGCTTGCGCCACGAGTTCCGGGTTTGTTCCTGCTGTTCGCGTGTGGCGGCGATAGCCAGCATGGCCTGCGGCTGTTCCTTGACCAGCGCTTCATCCGACACGGGTGGCGTAAGCAGCGGCGCACCGGCAAACACGTTCTCTGCCCCGCACAGATGCAGCACGTCGCTGATGATGTGCGCGCCGTTCACCGTGAGCAGCGGCGCATCGGCAATCTGGAAATAGGCGCGCACGGTGGGCCGCGAAGCGTATTGCCCGCGCAGGCCATCGCGCTGTTGCTCGAATGCGCGCGCGGCAATTTCGGCTGCTTCATCCGTGCCCGCAACACGGCCAAGCAGGCGCAATGCTCTGGGAATATCGTCCAGGCGACGCGGTTCCAGCACCAGCAGTTTCAGCTTGAGCTTCCCGAATGCGGCGCGGTCGCGCGCAGACAAGCCGCTCTGCCACGCCAGCACGAGTTCCGGTTTGAGTGCGACGAGGCGCTCCCAATCGAGGCGGAAAGCGTCGCCCACCTGCGGGAGTTTCTTCGCCGCATCGGGATAATCGCTGTACGCCGTTACCGCCACGAGACGGCTGCCCATGCCTGCGGCATAAGCCATCTCGGTAAGGTTGGGGGCCAATGAAATAATGCGCTGCGGCGGGACATCAAAACTGACTTGCGCGCCGCCATCATCGGTAACGGTGAGTAAGGCAGCCTGGGAAACCGTGGTAAAGAAAAGCAGCAGGAACGCCAGCAGAAAACCCGGGGCAACCATGAAACTGTTTTCACCCGCGCTTCGCGCAACCTCTCCCGCATGAGAGACTCGCCTTGCGGGAGATGTGCCGAAGGTGAGATCAGGAACCCGGAAACACGCTCTCACGCCGAGTATCGTTGCTGCAACGCCACGCGCTTCAAATATGCCTCGCGCGCAATCTGCACATCTTCAAGGAAATGCGGCAACTCTTTCAGCAGCAGCGCCTGCGGGCCGTCCACCAGCGCCTTGGCGGGAGCGGGATGGAAATCCACCAGCACCATGTTGGCGCCGGCCAGCACGCCTTGCGCGGTGGCATGCATCACGTCGAGTATGCCGTCCGGCGCCGCACTGCGCGTGCCGACCGAGTGCGATGGGTCTATGCATACCGGCATGCGGGTCAGGCGTTTGACCACCGGCACATGCGCGAAATCCACCAGGTTGCGGTGCGGGTCGCCCATGTTGGTCTTCATGCCGCGCAGGCCGAACACCACGTTGCGGTTGCCTTCGCTCGCCAGGTATTCGGCGGCGTTGAGCGATTCGTCCAGCGTGATGCCGAAGCCGCGCTTGAGCAGCACCGGAAATTCCTGCTGGCGGCCGACGATTTTCAGCAGCTCGAAATTCTGCGTGTTGCGCGTGCCGATCTGCAACATCACGCCGGTAGCATTGCCGGTCTGTTTCAGCGCGGCGCGGATCTCGTCGAGATGCGATTCGTGGGTGATCTCCATCGCGACGACCTTCATGCCGTATTTGCCCGCCAGTTCGAACACATAAGGCAGGCAGTTCCTGCCGTGCCCCTGGAATGCATACGGGCTGGTGCGCGGCTTGTATGCGCCCATGCGCGTGCATACCTGGCCGTTGTCGCGCAAGGCTTTTAACATTAATTCGACATGCTCGGCGTTGTCCACCGCGCACAGCCCGGCAAACACGTTGAGCGTGTCCTGGCCGAAACGCACGCCGTTGTATTCGAAATACGCCGGGCGCGGGTCGTCCTTGTGCCGCCCGAGGATGCGGTATTCCTCCGATACGCGCACCACCCGCTCGACGCAGGGCAAGCTCTGCATGTCCTCGATGTCCAGTTGTTTGGTGGTGCCGACGAGGTAAATCTCGGTCAGTGTTTGTTCGGCGCCGTGCTCGACATGCACGCGCGTTTTTATTCCCGGCAATCCGGTTAGGTGCGCCATCAGTTGCAGGTAGTCGGCGCTTTGCGGGTCGGTGTTGGAAGAGAGAATTAGGATCATAGATTATTTGTAACCATTTTAACGGAACGAACTACTACTACACAGTAACACCTTAAACCCAGATAATCCATTAGGCGGCTCTTCAAGCCTACGCGAGCCCTGGCGGTCGGTTTGCGGCCATTTTCGCCGCTTGCTCGGCGTCCATAGGCCAAGCTATGGACTTCTCCCAAGCGACAAAACTGTCTCGCAACCCGCCTCGCCATCATCTCGCGTCCTAATGGATTATCTGGGTTAAACAAACCCCCCTCAGCCCCCCCTTGTCAGGGGGAAGCCTTTAAGCCTCCCCTGACAAGGGGAGGTTTGGAGGGGTTGGTCTGCGAAGATTTAAGTGTTGCATGGCACTAGAAATAACCGGTATTATGTAGCAAGTGCCATAACCCTATAATCTATTAGCCGTTATCCTGTTGCCTATTTAATTTTTGAATAGGTGTCTCATGGCAGAATTACATGTTATATCCGGCCTCGTTGCAAAACGTTCTGAATTAGCCGGTCAATATCAGCAGCATCACGAGGCAATGCGGGAAATTTCCACGGCCATTAACAGTATTGATACTGCTATAAAGTTATTTGACCCAGATTATGACTTGCGCTCGATCAAAGTTAAAGTGCCCAGACATACAACAAAATGGCTGGAACATGGAGAAGCGAGTAGATTTATTCTGGACACGTTGAGAAAAGCATCAGAACCGCTCTCCACACGTCAAATAGGTGAGGTAATGGTCAAGTATAAAGGCTTGACTCTAAACGGCACCAAAGATTGGGACTTGGCATTAAAGCCGGTCTTACATGCTGCTAAGCGGCTGGAAAAAAGAGGCGTTATTAAGATGGTTGGACGTGTTGATGGCCCAGGTAATAAAGCGATGCTCTGGCAGATCGCTTAAGCTGCTAGACGTTCAGACGGGCGCTTGTTTCCCTGCCAGTATCCGCACCAGTTTTGACTTGTCTTGGTGTGAGCGCACTTCTTGGTAATGTCCAAAAACATATCACCATTGGATTTTCTGCGCATATCTTCACGGTATGCTGCTTCGTTGGCATAGTTCGCCAAATATAGATTGCCGAGCTTATGGCATTGACCGTACTGCATTCTGCGAAAGCGGGAGAAGAACGATTCGGCTTGATTGTTGGTAGTGCCATCAGGAGCGCGATATTCAACGCTATGGTTTACACGCCGCGTATCGAACTTGGCATGCAGCGGATCGTAGGCATTGGATTCGTCAGCGCAGATCGTTGAGCCTTTCTCCACATACTTCGTCGCAAGTCTGGTTACGTCCGGAGGATTCTCGGACTTTAATACGAAGGTCAAAGTTCTACTGGCTCCTGCGGCCTTCTCCTGAGATTTTTTACGCATCACGAATACGCAGCGCTTATCAGAGCGCTGGTTTTCAACTAAGCGACGGTCTATGCGGTCTTCTTTTTTATTTTTTTCCCGGACATAACCGTTTACATAAGCACCGTCCATATGAACTTCACCAGACAGAGGTGTATCATCGCGTTGTTCCATTAGCGATTCCCTGATTTTATGAGCCAGCACAAAGGCGGTCTTGTACTGGACGCCGAGATCACGGTGTTAGCGCCGATTGAATATTGACCCAGGGTGCTGATTGAATTTTGACCCAGGACCGGTTG
>CXWL01006002.1_pt1 | contig 27761 bp, 24 predicted proteins | sample 590931 | NCBI WGS metagenome assembly CXWL01 (sample SAMEA3498368, study PRJEB10139) | groundwater metagenome | biome: water well; material: biofilm material | place: Germany | collected 2015-04-27 | reverse complement strand
CACGAGAAGCTGGTGCGGGATCAGCTGGAAAAGCAGGGGATCGAACCGTTGCTGCCGACTGTCAGGCGGCTCAGTCAGTGGAAGGATCGTAAGAAGGAGATCGAGGTCCCGCTGTTTTCAGGGTACTGCTTCGTACGGCTTTCGCAGGAAAATAGACTCCCGGTGCAAAAGGTTGCGGGCGTGGTTGAAGTTGTGGGGAGTGGAAACCGTCCCGAGCCGATTCCAGATGAAGAGATTGACGCATTGAAGACTCTCATGACCAGTGTCCTGCCATATGATCCCCATCCATACCTCCATGAGGGAATGATGGTGGAAGTGGTGCGGGGGCCATTGCAAGGTGTGCATGGCATCCTCTTGCGGAAGGAGAAGCGCCATCGGTTAGTGATTGGTGTTCGCTTGATTCAGCAGGCGGTAGGGGTGGAGATCAATGTGCAAGATGTCGCGCCGGCGTAAGAAATCAGGAATGCCATGAAGAATCATTTGAGTCTCCGGTTGGCTGAATCTAACATGCCCCGATGCCATTTACGTGCAAGTACGTTGTGGTCACGCTTGACTAGAGTATGAAGAAGCCAAGACTATTGTTGACAGGAGGTAGTGGTCTGCTTGCGCTCAACTGGGCTTGTGCGATGCGCAATCGATGGGAAGTGGTCCTCGGGATGCATCAGCATACTGTTCAGCTCGCGGGAACGAACGCGTGTGGCCTCAATCTTCAGGATCCTACGCAGTTAGGGAGCCAACTTGATTCCCTTTCCCCGGATCTTGTGGTGCACACTGCCGGGTTGACGAGCGTTGATCACTGTGAAGAAAGCCGTGAACTAGCCAGGCAGGCGAATGCCGTTATCGCGCGCAATATTTGCGAGGCGACCGAAAAAAAGAGCATCGCGCTGGTTCATATTTCCACCGATCACTTGTTCGCCGGGGAGAGAGCCTGCTATTCCGAGGAAGAACCAGTGCAGCCGATCAACGAATATGGACGATCAAAGGCGCTGGCAGAGGAGTGGGTCCAAGCTGCCTACCCCAAGAGTCTGATCTTACGCACCAACTTTTTTGGCTGGGGGCATCGGTATCGGCAGTCGTTCAGCGATTGGTTGATTTATAACCTTCGCGCCGGCAAGCCGCTCACTCTTTTTGACGATGTCTATTTCACCCCTATTCTGGCTGATCGATTGGCATTGGCCGCGCACGAGTTGGTTGAGAAGGGCGCCTCAGGCATCTTCAATTTGGTCGGGCCAACCCGGCTGTCAAAGTACGAGTTCGGGCTGAGGGTGTCGGACTATTTCAGCCTGCCGACAAATCTGATCAATCGCGGACAACTTTCCCTTGCCACGCTGTTGGCCCCGCGTCCTCGGGATATGTCTCTGGATAGCAGTAAGGCGCAACAGGTGCTTGGACACGGGCTAGGGACGATTCGCGAGTATCTACGGGAGTTGCAGGCACAGGAAGAAGAGGGGCGTCGCTCGGAGCTCCTTGAATCAATTAGCGGATAGAGGAACGTCTATGTTAACAGGGGCATCCATTCTCATTACCGGTGGCACTGGATCATTTGGTCATACCTTCGTTCCCATGACCTTGGCCAAGTTTAACCCTTCCCGTCTTGTGATCTTGTCCCGCGACGAGATGAAGCAATGGGAAATGGCCAAGTTGTTTCAGCATGATCGAAGGGTGCGCTTCTTTATCGGTGACGTTCGAGACAAAGATCGCCTTCATCGTGCCTTCAGTGGAGTCGACTACGTTGTGCATGCCGCTGCGACGAAGATTGTTCCGACAGCCGAGTACAATCCCTTTGAATGCATCAAAACCAACATCGACGGCGCAATGAATGTGATTGATGCCTGCATTAATCAGAAGGTCAAAGGCGTCATCGCACTTTCCACCGACAAAGCCAGCAGTCCTGCGAATTTGTACGGAGCGTCCAAGCTGGCATCGGATAAATTATTCGTAGCCAGCAATGCCTATTCCGGAATGCAGAGCACCCGCTTTGCGGTGGTTAGATACGGAAACGTGATGGGGTCGCGCGGATCGGTCATCCCGTTTTTCATGTCGCTCGCTGATACCGGGAGATTGCCGATCACCGATATCCGGATGACGCGTTTTATGATCTCACTCGAGCAGGCCGTCGAGTTGGTTTGGCATGCGTTCGAGGATATGGTAGGAGGGGAAATCTATGTCAGGAAAATCCCCTCCATGACAATTACGGACATTGCAACGGCAGTTGCACCGGAGGCGAAGTTCGACATTATCGGCATCCGTCCAGGAGAGAAGCTGCACGAGCAGATGATCAGTTCGGAGGATTCATTTTCTACCTATGAATACACGAGCTATTACAAAATCTTGCCTGCGCTGAATGCCTGGTGTGATGATCCAGACCGGATCAAGGACGGGAAGAAGGTGCCCGAGGGGTTTGTGTACACCTCCGACACAAATCCAGAATGGATGCCCGTCTCTTCCCTGCAGGCCTGGATTAGGGAATATCAACAGAAGCCAGGGTTGCCCTAGCGATGGACATGATCTCGTACGGCCGGCAGCACATTGATGACGCCGATATTCGGGCGGTGGTGGAGTGTCTCCGGAGTGGCGTGCTCACTCAGGGGCCCAAAGTCGCTGAGTTTGAACAGGCCATCTCCGCATATGTAGGAGTTCGCTATGCCGTTGCGGTTTCCAATGGCACGGCGGCGCTGCATCTTGCGGCGATCGCGGCTGATGTCGGCTCTTCTTCTGCGGTAGTCACCTCTCCCATTACTTTTGTGGCGAGCGCCAATGCTGCGCTGTATGTCGGTGCGCGACCTGTATTTTCCGATGTGGATCCCGAAACAATCAATCTTTCTCCATCTGGATTGGTGCATACGCTCAATCAGAATCCTGACGCGAAGGTCATCATCCCCGTGCATTTCGCAGGGCTCCCTTGTGACATGGTCGCAATAAGCGCGGCCGCAGCCAACGCAGGGGCGGTAATCATTGAGGATGCAGCTCATGCCCTAGGTTCCCGCTACTCTGACGGGAAAATGGTTGGGTCTTGTGCCCATTCGTTGATGACCACCTTCTCCTTCCATCCCGTGAAGTCGATTACCACCGGCGAAGGCGGAATGATCACGACGAATGATGAGCAGGTGTACAGAAGGCTGTTACGACTTCGCAGTCATGGCATCAATAAGGGCTCGGATGAGTTCTTAGACCAGGACGCTGCGTTCACAGACGGGCGTCCCAACCCTTGGTACTATGAGATGCAGGAGCTGAGTTTTAATTATCGGATCACAGATATTCAATGTGCGTTGGGGATCACGCAATTAGCCAAGCTCGACAAGTTTGTCGCACGGCGCCGGCAGTTGGCGGTTCGGTATGACAACGCCTTCGCGGGTTCCAAGCTGATTCAGCCAATCCAAGTAGGCCAACGAGACCGGAGCGCCCACCATCTGTACGCAGTACGGATTGATTTCTCCGCTGCGGGGATCAGCCGGGCCGAATTCATGACTCGACTTCGAGAGAGCGGGGTCATCAGTCAGGTGCATTATATGCCGGTTCCGGCACATCCCTATTATCGCCGTTTAGGCTTCTGCGTTGATCACTATCCGAACGCACAGGCCTACTACCGCCAGGCCTTGAGCCTTCCGTTGTTCTATGATCTTACGGAAAAACAGCAGGATACGGTGGTCTCTCTTTTGAACGAGTTGCTGCGCCGATCTTAGTTCTTGGTATCGTTTAATCTGTGCCCCCTCCTCAGGTCCACTCTTTACGCTGGTACGGATCCGGTCTAATCTGTTCCGATATGTCTTGCCCTCCGGAGTGTCTGGGGGCAGGACGAAATGGATGAATGATGTCAGCAGCGATACGGTTCTTCCTCAAGCGGCACCAGGGAATCTACGCGTGGCTGGTCTGTGCCCTTGTGGTTTCGGCATTGCTTGAGGCTTTGAGCGTCGGAGCGCTGTTTCCTCTTGTTGCGGAGGTGCTTGGCTCCAAGCAAAATGACTCAGGTGGTCGGGTGCTTTCGGCGCTGCACGCGGCTTTGACAGCCTCCCCCGTGTCCGACCCTGTTTTAGGGGCGGTGTTTTTGCTGGTTGCATTGGTAACACTCAAGGCTGTGACAACACTATGTCGTGATTATCTCACCGCAGCAGGAAGCGCACAGGTTGTGTGTGAGGTGAAACAGGATTTATTTCTTCGTTTACTCAGGGCGCCGTATCAGTATTTTTTTGATCATCGTCACGAGGAGTTGAGTTATCGGCTAACCTCGGCGCCGCAAAGTCTTGGTCTCACACTCCTGCTCCTTTCATCACTCGTGTCGCAGGGCGTAATAATCCTGGCCATATGCGCACTCCTGGTTACGATTAGCTGGCAATTAACGGGAGGACTGATGGTGATCGGAGGGCTTCTCTATCTGGCTCTCCGGAACATGGCAAAGCGTGTCTCTCATGTAGTCGGCCGTCAACGCACAAGTGCGTTAACAAGAGAGATCGGCGTGGTATCGGAGTATCTTGCCGGGATCAAGGAAATCATGACAGGGGGAAACGGGAGTCGATGGCTGGATTCCTACAGGAAAGAGGGGGATTTCTTACGGACCTTGTATGTAAAGGATGGACTCTGGCAATCGGTGCCTGGCGTGGCGATCGAATGGGTATTTTTTCTTCTTATTGGGGTTTTGGCGGGAGTTCAGCATGGGATGGGGCAGTCCGGGAGCACCGCCGCCTTTCCCGTCATGGCGGTATATTCATATGCGGTGTATCGTATGATACGAGCCCTGAGCCTCATGAGCGCTTACAAGCTGCGCCTTGCCAGCCAGTCTTCCGATATTGAATTGCTCTATCGTGCGCTCCAAGAGGAGTTCCCGGAACAGAAAACGTCGGGTAGAAAGCCGGTGTGTTTCTCCTCCAGCCTCGCATTTGACAACGTGTCGTTCCGTTACCCCAACCGGTCGGACTATGCGCTTCGGCAAGTCACGTTGGCCATTCAGCGAGGCACAACCACCGCCATCGTAGGGCAGTCCGGATCAGGCAAAACGACTCTCATGAATCTGTTGTTGTGTCTATATGCTCCGACAGAAGGGCGGCTCCTTCTTGATGGGGAAGATTTTTCTGACTATGACTCCAAAGAGTGGTTGATGACGGTGGGATATGTAAGCCAAGAGGCATTTCTTATAAATGACACGATAGCTGAGAATATTAGATTCGGTCATGCCGGTTGCTCAAGAGCTGATGTCGAGGCGGCGGGTCATGCAGCCTACGTGGACGAGTTCGTTCGAGATTTACCGCAGGGATATGAAACAGTGGTGGGGGCAAGGGGCATGGCTTTGTCGGGAGGGCAGCGCCAGCGCATCGCAATTGCTCGAGCCTTGGTTCGCCGTCCTCAGATCTTGATTTTTGATGAAGCGACCAGTGCACTTGATGAAGTCTCCGAAGCAATGATCCAACGGGCAATGGACGAGCTTAAGAATGGCTACACCACGATTGTTATCGCACATCGGGTTTCAACGGTCCGAAACGCGGACCGCATCATCGTTATGGAGGGTGGTCGTATAATCGAGATTGGAACCCATGATGAGTTGGTGGCAAGCCGGGGCCGCTATAGCTTTTTAATGGCATCATCTCTCGCCTAGAAGCTGATGAAGCCTGGCTTGTTATTTGTGGCAGTCCATTTAGGGCCCTATCTTTCGCTTGCGCCGATTGAGCACGAGCTTGATTCGATGCAATGCTTATTTTTAGCAGAGGGCCCCTCCCTCCGATCACGCCAACATGACGTGCTCTCCTATTGGACCCATGATGGTGTGGCTTGTGCGCACGGAAATCTGCAAGGGTTCATGCGCGATAAGGATGTGCGGGCGGTTCTGTGCGGAACGTCGGATGGGCTTCCTGACGGGAATCTTGAGGACTTAGTGAGGGAGGCTGCCACAGAGTGCGGTGTCTCGGTGTTTGTCGTAGAAGACTTTCCCGGCAACTACCGTGCTTGTCCCCGCACGCGACTGGATGGGCTGTTCGTCGAACACAACAGTTTGCAGCAGGTATATAAGTCCCGTGGCGTGGAAGCCGACAGAATTCACAGCTTGGGTAATCCTCGCTATGATCAGCTGCGTTCAGTCGAACGAGATTACCTCCGCGAAACGACACGCGCGAGCCTCGATCTCGGAGATGGGTCAGTACTACTTTGGGCCGGACAGCCAGACGGTGAAAATTCATTTCTGACCTTGGAACGGATGCTTCCGAGTCTCAAGGCCCTTGAAACAAAATTTGTATTCAAGGCTCATCCGCGGGATGAGCTGTATAGCGCCGGAGCCTACACGCCGTTGCTTTCTCAATTAAGTGCCTGGCGTGATGTGACCTCATGGGTAGAAACGAGGGGCTTGTGTTGTGCCGCTGATCTTGTCCTTACCCAATTCTCTTCAGTGGGAGTCGAGGCAAGTTATCTGGGAACCCCCGCCCTGTTTGTGTTGTTCGACGATCTCGGGATGACTTATCTACGGAGCCATAAGGGATACGACATAGTGCCCTGGGCGAGTGAACATTGTGCGTTCTTGCTTCGTTCGTCCGACTCGATTTTTGAGAGGCTGGAAGCGGCGTTGTTTGATGACGTTAGGCGGTCTGAAATTCGGCGACGATTTGACGATCGCTATGGCTTGAAGCCGCCGAGCGCTCCAGCAATCGCATCGATAGTAAATCGATGTTTATCAGTATCACATCAATAGGGAGGATCATCCGATGGCCGGTAACGGCTCAGATAAATTGAGGATGTTTGGGCAAGGCGATCTCTTGGAGGACGGCAGTGTCGCATGGAACGGATACGACCGAAGGGTTTTAGAAAAAGAGGCTGAGGAGGACCAACCGTTCACGGCGTTGCGACACCAAGAGGTGCGCTATGAAGTGACCGACCATTGCAATGCGATCTGTATCATGTGTCCTCGAGAACAGCATGAAGATGCTCGTCCTCACGGTATCATGGACTTGGGAAAGTATAGGCGCAGCATTGATGAAGTCGTGTCGCTTGGAGCGAAAAAGATTGTATTGACCGGTTTTGGAGAACCCTTAATTGACAAGACTCTCGAACAGAAGATTGCATACGCGAAAGCGAAGAGTCTCAATACCTACATCATTACGAATGGATCGCTGATTACACGCGCCCGGGCCAAGACCTTGATCGAATCGGGCTTGGATGAAATGCGTGTCAGTTTTTACGGTATGAGTCCAGAGACATACAACGTCGTGATGGAGAAGCTTGATTTTCATGTCGCAACGAACAATTTGTTGGGATTCCTGGAGGAACGATCTCAGAGAGGTTTAAAGAAGCCGAAATTAGAGCTCTCCTATCTGGTGATGAAGGAGAACGAGTCTGATGTCGAAGCGTTTCGTGCTTACTGGGAACCGCGTGCCGATGCTATCGAAATGTGGAAGCCCCATAACTTCGGCGACGGTCGATCCTATCGCGAACGGCATCAAGCTGTCGAGCTGAAGGCGACATGCGGACGGCCAGAAAACGGTCCCCTTCAAATCCAATGGGACGGGGAAGTGATTCCCTGTTGCTATGACTATAACAATCAGATTGTGCTTGGGAATGCGTTCGAACAGCCGGTTCTTGACATTCTTAATGGTGAAAAGTATCGGTTTCTCCGGTGGGCTCACCGTACGAACAATTTCAGGCTATTCCCATACTGCGATCAGTGTGATCAGTTGCTTCCGCATGCTGATGCCCTTGTCTATACCAACAGGCATAACCTGCCACCTGAAGTTGCCGTGCGTCTTTCGAATACGGATCTGTATGATCTTGTGGGCGACAAGGAAATTGATCCGGAGAATATCAACGCGAAGTATAAACAGGGTCTAATCGGTGAAGGGTCATGATTTAGTTTCATCGAAGAGGGCTACTCAAGGAATAGAGCGCCATTTGCATGTGGCATTTTGCACTTCGGGCATCTCTTTTGATAGGCATTCACGAGTATTCTTCCGACTTCCCATCCATAGTAATGTTAGCGCAGCCATGAAACGGCACAGCTCCAATCACCTGTATTGTTGACCGGAGTAATTTGGTTAACGATTCACGGAAAACAAGAGTCCGACCATTGGGATTTGGCAGATTTAGAAGGATGTTCAGCCGAGAATTATCCGGTCTCCCCAGACTTTTGAGTCCACTCAACATCATCATCTTCAGGCGATTTGAACGAACTGGTGCATAGCGAATGGTGACATCAAGACTTGCTTTGGGTACGGTCCAATTCGGCCTGCCCTATGGGGTTGCAAACACAACCGGCCAAATTTCTCCTGCTGCAGCCGGGGAAATCCTGCGCCTCGCTGCAAACAGTGGCATCGATACGCTAGACACCGCTATCGGATATGGTGAAAGCGAAGCACGTTTAGGGGACATCGGAGTACAGAGCTTTAAGGTGGTTACCAAGTTGCCTCGCGTTCCTGATCGGTGTGGCGATGTTGGGGGCTGGGTGCGGGATGAAGTGAATGCCTCATTGGGGCGGCTGAAGGTGGAATCAGTATATGGGATCTTGTTGCATCGACCAGAGGATCTTATTGAGGCGAATGGGAATATCTTGTGGTCCTCTCTCCTGGCGTTTCGAGATACAGGCAGAATAAAGAAAATTGGCGTGTCTATCTATGCGCCAACCGTGCTGGACATCATTACCAGAATGTTTCCGATCGATTTGGTGCAAGCTCCGTTTAATTTGGTTGATCGTCGTCTACTAACCTCTGGCTGGCTGGAACGTCTGAAGAAACAGGGTGTGGAAATTCATACGAGGTCGGTATTCTTGCAGGGGCTGCTGCTCATGCCGCGGATCGCAATGCCGCCTCGATTTGCGAAGTGGGACATGTTGTGGGATCGATGGTATAAGTGGCAATCGACCTATGGCGAGACACCGGTTGCCGCTTGTCTGGCGTTTGCACTTGGTCGCGGGGAAATCGATCGAATCGTGGTCGGTGTAGATAGTGTAAGGCAACTACAGCAAATCATGAATGAAGCGGTTGGCTTGAAGTGTATGGGGTTGCCAGATCTGCATTCGGAAGTAGAAGAGCTCATTGACCCGTCTCGCTGGGCGCAGCTATGACCAATCAGTTTGAATAACACGTGTTAGAGGGATCGGACATGAATACAGGGCAAAAGCTTTGGCAGCGTGCTAAGCAAATCATTCCAGGTGGCAACATGTTGTTGTCCAAGCGGGCCGAGATGTTTCTTCCTGAGCAGTGGCCCGCATACTTCAGCAAAGCCAAGGGCTGTAGGGTGTGGGACCTGGACGGCAACGAATACATTGATATGTGCATCATGGGAATCGGCACGAATACCTTAGGCTACGGCAATGAAGAGGTTGATGAGGCAGTGCGAGCCACCGTTGCAGCCGGCAACATGTCAACCTTCAACTGTCCGGAGGAAGTCTATCTCGCAGAGAAGCTGATCCATATGCATCCGTGGGCGGACATGGCGCGGTTTGCCCGATCAGGCGGTGAGGCCAATGCCATTGCCATCCGTATTGCCCGGGCTGCGAGCGGAAAGGATAAAGTCGCAATCTGCGGTTACCATGGTTGGCACGATTGGTACTTGGCGGCTAATCTTGGGGATGACAAGAATCTTGCGGGTCATCTATTGCCTGGCTTGGAGCCGAGCGGTGTTCCAAAGAATCTGCGCGGGACTGTCTTCCCTTTTAACTATAATAACTTTGCGGAATTGGAGGCCTTGGTTAACGCGCACGATATTGGCGTGATCAAAATGGAAGTGATGCGTAATCGAGGCCCTGAGGACAATTTCCTTGGGAAGGTTCGTGATCTAGCGACCAAGCGCGGTATTGTCCTGATTTTCGATGAATGCACGTCGGGGTTCCGACAAACATTCGGTGGCATACACAAGTTGTACGGCGTGGAGCCAGATATGGCGATATTCGGTAAGGCGCTCGGCAATGGGTATGCGATTACTGCCACAATCGGCCGCCGAGAAATTATGCAAAGTGCCCAAAGCACGTTTATTAGCAGCACCTTCTGGACTGAGCGTATTGGCCCCACTGCCGCACTTAAGACGTTGGAGGTCATGGAGCGGGCTAAATCGTGGGAACAGATTACCAAGATTGGTTCGAATGTCACAATGCGTTGGAAAGCCTTGGCTGAGAAGCACGGTCTCCCATTAGTAACGGCTGGGATTCCGGCGATTACGAGCTTTGGTTTCGATAGCCCCAACGCACTGGCCTATAAGACTCTTATCACTCAGGAGATGTTGTCCAAGGGTTACCTTGCGAGTAACTTGGTGTTCTCCTGTACGGAGCATACCCCCGAGATTGTCGACGGTTATTTCCATGCACTTGACCCCGTGTTTGCTCTAATCAAAGAATGCGAAGAAGGTCGGGACGTCCATTCTTTGTTGCAGTGGCCTGTCTGCCACGCCGGGTTTAAGCGTCTGAACTGATCTTCACGTGCCCGTTCACGATAACTCATTGAGCCTGTTGTTTGTGACCATCGCCAGTAACTTGCTTGGTTATGGGCATCTGAACCGTTGCTTGTCGATTGCAGAGCATGCCAAGTCAGAAGGTGCGACTGCAAGATTTCTCCTGTTTGGCGATGAACGGGCGCAAGGAAGAATTAATGCAGCGGGTCATTCCTGCTATCTCAGGTCGATAAGTGAATTGGAAGAGGGAGGAGAAATTACGTTTGCCGGGTCTGCAGATGCGGTTATCAGTGATCTGGTGCACGCTACTTTTTTTGCTAGGACTCCGCCGCTGGAGCTTTTCAAACAGTTCCGTTCCATCAGTGCTGTATCAGTGGCCATTGATGCGCTTGGCGATCAAGCCTTGGTGGCACAAGCGCCGAAGGTTGACGTTGACCTCATGGTCATTCCTTATGCTACGTTGGATACTGGTAGCCGAGGCGGTGATTATAGATTGCTGAGCGGGCCACAGTACGCCTTGCTAGCGCCAGACTATGCTGCGCTGCCACCTCGAACGGTAAGACTTCATGCAGATCAGGTCCTCGTTAGCTGTGGTGGTAGTGATCCGATGGGGTACACATTGGTAGTATTGCGGGGAATTGAGCAGATCTCTGAGAAATTGCAGGTCAGGGTAGTTCTTGGTCCGCTATTCAGTGCGGGAATTTGTGCGGAGATTGAGTCCTGGGCTGCGAATTCCAGGCATGAAATGGTGCTGGTATCTGCTCCCGAGGTATTGCTCGATGAAATGCTGTGGTGTGATCTCGCTATCGCTGCGAGCGGATTGACGAAGTATGAATTGGCGGCAACTGGAACCCCGGCACTGCTGTTTTCGATTGATGATCTGCACGACCAGATGAACCGGCCGTTTGCTATGATTGGAACGTCAGTTGATCTTGGCGTAAACATCACATCCGAGTTGGTCTCTAAGCAAACAGAAATGCTGCTCGGCGATTTCGATAGTCGTAAAGCGATGTCGGTCACAGGTAAACAAGTGGTTGATGGTTTGGGGGCTAAGCGCCTCATCGCTGAAATTAGAAGGGAATTATCTTGCTAAGGAAAGTATTGACGATTGCGGGAACGTCTATAGGTGAACACACCTCACCGTATGTAATCGCGGAGGTTGGATCTAACTTCAATCAGAATCTCGATACGGCTAAGAGGTTGATCGATGTTGCGGCGGCAGCCAAAGCGAATGCAGTGAAGTTCCAACTGTTTCGCGCAAGCCTGCTGTATCCGAATGGCGGTGAGCTTCACGACATTTTCAAGTCGATTGAGTTGAATCCAGACTGGGTGCCGGATCTTGCAAAGCATGCTGCGGATCAGGGCGTTCATTTCATGGCGTCGGCCTTCGATATGGAATCGGTAGACGTATTGGAAGCGGTGAACGCCCCGGCTCACAAGATTGCGTCGTCGGAAACAACGAATCTTGCTTTTGTGCATTATGTTGCATCGACTGGTAAGCCCGTTGTGATTTCAACCGGTATGTGCGACATGGTCGATGTCGAGGAGGCTGTAAATGTGTGCCTGGGTGCCGGCAACCAGCAGGTGATTCTGCTGCAGTGCGGAGCCATGTATCCGCTTCCTCCAGATCTGGCAAATCTGCGTGTCGTGGCGGCATTCGCCAATCGGTTTAGCTGTCCTGTAGGTTTCTCTGACCATACGCTTGGGCAGATTGCGGCCGTAGCCGCAGTCGGGCTTGGCGCAACAGTATTTGAAAAGCACTTCACCTTGGATCGAAAATCCAAAGGACCGGATCATTTCTATGCACTAGAACCAGAAGAACTAAAGTCTTATGTTGCTGTGATACATGAGGCCCACAAATCTCTTGGCTCGGCAAAGAAGGAGATGTTACCGAAGGAGCGCGAGCTAGGTCGTCGTGAAGGGATATATGTGGTGAGGGCTATGTCGGCGGGAGAACGAATTGGTAAAGGCGATGTCTCGGTTAAGCGCCCGGCGTTGGGGCTTCGAGCGCGGTATGCCAGTTCTATTGTGGGTGCCGTACTTACTAGGCCAATCGAAAAAGATCAGCCTCTAACTTGGGACATGCTGTCATTCAGGAGTAAGCAATGAACATGGAGGGGCAGAATGATGCCACTAACGAGTGGAATAAGGAGATGCAACGCGAGAATAAGGTCCGGAAATATCCGAAATGGCCGAATGAAGCGATGCTCAAAGTGCTTTTTGGTGGCACGAATTATTTGAAGGCGCCCTTCAAGCCGCAACCGGAATGGCGTGTCCTAGATGTAGGTTGCTTCTTTGCCAACAACCTCGTACCTTTTGCCGACATCGGCTGCGAATGCCATGGCGTCGATCTGCATTCCGAGATGGCTGCTATGGCGCAAGAGGTAATGGACCGGCGCGGTTTCAAGACTCGTATCCAAGCGGGGGCGAACCGTTCTCTGCCATACCCTGATGCGCACTTCGACCTAGTCCTCTCAATTAATACATTGCATTACGAGGGCATCGAAGAGAATGTGCTGGCTGCGTTGCAGGAATTCCGCCGTGTGCTTAAGCCAGGCGGAGGCCTCTACCTGTCAACTGTTGGCCCCGAGCATGAGATTTACAAACGTGCTGAAACTCTTGGCCATCATCGTTATCGAGTGCAAGATTACGATTTTCGCAACGGCCAGGAGTTCTTTTTCTTTGATAATGAGCGCTATCTGCAGCACTACTGTCAGCAGGTGTTCAGCAATGTCGAGACGGGTCGGGTAACGGAAAAATTAATGAAGCTGCCGCTCGACTTTCTGATTGCTCTTTGTCGCTGATATGGAAGCGATACCGAGATGACGCGACCTCTGGTAATTTTCGGTTCAGCTGAAATAGCAAGGCTGGCGCGGTTCTATTTTGAAAATGACAGCGATTACCGTGTTGTCGCATTTACAGTCGATGACGCCTTCGTAGACGCTGATCATTTCCAGGGGCTACCGCTCGTGCCGTTCAGCCAGGTTGCCAAGAGTTTCCCGCCTGAAAAAAACGATATGCACGTTGCGCTCTCTTACGGGAAGCTGAACCAGTTACGCCAGGAAAAGTACGAGCAGGCCAAGACGGTTGGCTATACCCTCCCATCATATGTTTGTTCAAAGTCGGTGACGTGGCCGGATCTGATCATAGGTGACAACTGCTTTATTCTGGAGAACCAGACGATCCAGCCGACTGTGCGCATTGGCAGTAACGTGATGATCTGGTCCGGCAATCACCTCGGCCACGGTAGCGTTGTTGGCGACCATACCTACATAGCGTCTCACGTTGTGATTTCCGGCCACTGCAAGATTGGTAAGCGGTGTTTTTTCGGAGTAAACGCGACCGTGCGAGATTTCCGCACCATCGGAGACGATTGCTTTGTTGCTATGGATGCTTCGATTACTCAAGACTTGTCGGATGGGGCGGTCGCGCTTGGAGCACCAGCTGAGATATTGGATGGGGAGGATCGGCGTGCTCAAGTGATTAGGCGGAAGTACTTCAAGCTTTGATTCGATATACGGAATGGAGCGTCCAATGAGTAGTGAGCAGGATTTCGGCTATAAAATGGAAACCAAAGCGACGGAGCAGCAATTAGCTCACCGCGAGTTACTGTATCGCTTGTTCCGTGATCGTCCCATCCCTGATGACCAACTGCTCATTTGCCTCGGCCTTTTCATGCGGAGTTCGGCGTTGGCGAAGATCCTGTTCGTGAATGAAGCGTATCAACTGATACTTGACCAGCCGGGGATCATTGTGGAGTTTGGCACCTGGTGGGGGCAGAACCTGGTGCTGTTCGAGAACTTGCGCGCCATCTATGAGCCTTTCAATCAAAGCCGCAGAGTGGTGGGGTTCGATACATTCGAAGGTTACCCGGCCATCTCGGAGAAAGACCATCCAAGCGACACCATCAAAATCGGCGGCTACAAGGTTGCAGCGAATTATCGTGAATTTCTCGAATTGCTCATCGATTACCACGAAAAGAACAACGTCCTTGCCGCAATTAAGAAGCACGAAGTGGTTCAGGGTGACGTAACAAAGACAGCCCCAGCCTACTTTTCCAAGAACGAGGATGTCGTGATTGCATTGGCCTATTTCGATATGGCCCTTTACGAGCCTTCCAAGGCTGCGCTTGAGGCGATCAAGCCCCACCTCGTTCCGGGCAGCGTCCTCATGCTTGACGAGTTTAATAATCGCGACTACCCCGGCGAAACCCGTGCTTTCAAGGAAACGTTCAAGGACGTTTCCTATCGGGTCAAGAAGTCCCGGTTTATGACCGACCGCACGTTCATCATTGTCGATTGACCATCAGAATGTTTGAGACGGCCAACATACGCTGGAGCAAGCGAGGACTGGTTATTCGGCCCGATCCACGTCTGCCTTGGGCGAAAACTCATTGCATGGTCCCTACCCCGCAGATGCTGGCTGGTGGACTAGTCCGCATTTTCTTTTCGGGGCGTGATGCATCAAACCGTTCGAACATCGGATTTGCCGTTCTTGACCTCAACAAGGATGGCAGGCTTATCGAATACTCGGTCGATCCAGTTCTCGCTCCCGGCGAAATGGGGTGCTTCGACGATAGCGGGGTGACTCCATCCTGCGTGAAGCAAGTCGACGGACGTCTGCATCTTTATTACATCGGCTGGAATCCCGGGTCGACCGTCCGTGTGCATCTATTCGGCGGGTTGGCCATTAGCGAGGATGAGGGCAAGACCTTTCAGCGCTGGTCGCGCGCGCCCATCATCGAACGTTGTCCAACAGACCCCTTTCTCAACACCGCTCCTTGGGTTGTGGGAGCGGATGAGGGGTTTCGGATGTATTACGTATCTGGTTGCGGATGGCAGCATAAGGATCTGCCGCGCTACAATATCAAGCTCGCACGCTCTAGGGATGGGAAGACCTGGCAACGCGAGGGGCATATTTGTATCGACTTCAAGGATGCGTCTGAGAACGCGCTGGCCCGCCCCTATGTGATTTTCGAAGATGGCCTCTGGAAGATGTGGTTTGCCCACAAAGGCTCGGCCTATCGCTTGGGGTATGCTGAATCTCTGGACGGCATTCAGTGGGAGCGGCGAGACGAATTGGTTGGTGTTGATGTGAGCCCCTCTGGTTTCGATAATGAGATGATTGAGTATGCCGCTGTAGTGAAGCACAACGGTCGGCATTTCATGTTCTACAACGGCAATAACTATGGTTTCGACGGGATCGGATTGGCGGTGGAAGAGTGACACGGGTTGCCATCATGCAACCTACCTATTTGCCGTGGAGCGGATACTTCGGGCTGATGCATGCGGTTGACCTGTTCATCTTCTTGGACTCGGTCCAATTTACTCGGCGCTCCTGGCAACAACGGAATCAGATCAAAACAGCGAATGGGCCGCAGTGGCTAACTGTTCCGGTGCTAGTCAAAGGCAAGCGCGATCAGCTAATTAGTGAGGTAGAGATAGATAAGGCGGCCGATTTCTCGATGAGTCACCGTCGCTCAATCGAGTGGAATTATCGCAAGGCGCCGTACTTCGAAGCTCATGCGTCTGCCCTTCTCTCCTTACTGAACCCTCGGAATAATCAGCTCGCAGATCTAACGATGGGCCTTATTCTGCATATCAAGAATACGCTGGGGGTCAGAACGCGTATTCTGCGGTCTAGTGAGTTGAGAGGCGTAGGCCATAAAGCGGATCTATTGGCGTCGCTGTGCCAACAGGTTGGTGCTACGGAATACGTCTCACCGCCAGGTTCGAAAGAGTATCTGGAGGAATCCGATGCTTTTGCTAAGATCGGGGTGCCGGTTCGCTACTTTCAATTTTTCCATCCAGAATATCCACAACTCTTCGGCGAGTTTGTCCCCTATATGTCGTGCATAGACATGCTGTTCAACTGCGGCGACAAGAGTTTGTCACTGATAGAAAGCGGATTGAGGTGATCGCGTGAAACGTTTGGCTGTTGTGCCAGCCCGCGGAGGGTCCAAACGCATACCCAATAAGAATGTGCGCGAGTTTTGTGGCAAGCCAATGATCGCACATGTTTTGGATACGGCCCGCGCCAGCGGTCTGTTTGATGTCATTCACGTTTCCACCGACAGTCAGGCGATCAGAGACGTGATTGCCGGGCTTGGTTTCGATGCAGACTTCCCCAGACCGGCGGACCTCGCGGACGATCACACGCCCATTATGCCAGTGCTGAAATTCGTTACGAGCGAGTATCTCAAGCGTGGCCAGGCGTTTGACCAAGTCTGGTTGTTGATGGCTTGTGCGCCGCTTGTGGATGTGAGTGACTTGATCGCTGCGGAGAAATTATTTGCTCAGGCTGGCGGCTGCGATCCGCTCTTGGCGGTATCTGAATACCCGGCGCCGATTGAATGGGCTTTTAGCTGTGAGGAGGATGGGCGGTTGAAGCCAGTCCAACCGGGAATGTTCGAAGTGCGTTCTCAGGACTTGGGGAAAAAATACTTCGATGCTGGCTCGTTTGCTGTTTTCCCGGTAGATCGTATCCTTGGTGCAGAAGGGGCCGGTAGCGACTCGAACTTTATCGGGCAGATCTTGCCGAAGTACAAGGCAATTGACATCGATACGCCAGAAGATTGGGTATTGGCTGAAGCTGTCTATCGCGGGATGCGACAGTCCGCAGAACCCTAGCGCTATGCTTATTGTTCGCGCTAGCGATCCTCGCTTCCTCTCATACTGGAAATCTCTGACATCGGTATGTTCACAGCGGTATCTAGCCCTCTATGGCGAGGCCAATTTGGCATACTATCGGGAGTACGTCGGCAACGATAGGCAGGTTGATCACTCCTTCGTAGTCGTAGAGGGGGAAAAACCTATGGCTGGCATGCGAATGTTCTTGCGTAAGACCGAAGGTGGAGACAGCGAGCTTTCGTGTTGCGGTCTTCCCGTGTGCTACCTTGAAAGTGCTGAGAATGTGTCGGCGTTTCGTGCAGGGTCTCATAAATTAGTAAAGGGGGAATTGCTTCGTCTGTTGGAGTCTCCCGACAGTCCTGATCTCATGCTGTACAGAGACCTGCTTGAACAGGGGGAGCTGTCACATCCGAGTCGAGTGTTGCTGGATTTGGGCGCGCAGGTTACCCCTGGATTCACCCAAGTCATAGATTTGAGCCGGCCAGATGACGAGCTTCATCGGTCGATGACAAAGGCGTTCAAGTGGGGAGTCAACTGGGGTGTGAAGAATCTGGACTTAACTATAATGGGCAGTGACAACATTTCTGTTGAGCATATAGAGGCATTCAGGTTGCTCCATCTGGATGCGGCGGGGCGAGAAACGCGCTCTCGCCGAAGTTGGGAGATGCAGCACGCCATGATCGTTGCCAATGAGGCTTTTTGTGGTCTTGGATGGCTTGAGGGACAACTCGTGACTGCCGCTTTGTTTCCCTACTCATCAGCCCATTGCTTTTACGGAGTCAGCGCGTCCCGTCGAGAGTTATTTGATAAGCCTTTGTCGCATGCCGTGATATGGACTGCACTGCTGCACGCCAAGAAGATGGGAATCAAATGTTTTGAGATGGGTGAGCAGATGTTCCCGTCGACAGGCAGCCGGCAACCGACCGCAAAGGAGTTGAGTATCAGTTTTTTTAAACGGGCGTTCGGGGGAGCAACAAAAGCATATTTGGATATTCGTTTGTCGAAGCGTGAAGTCAACCGGTCCGTTTCTATTTCGGCGGAGTCCTGCGCATCTTGAGCGAGAGCCATTTTCTTTGGCCTCAGGGCAGCGCTGTCCGTGCTATTACCCGCTCATTCCGACTGGATCCCGTTACATCGGTGGAAGCAAGGCTCGCCTCCATGTTCTATGGCGGGCATCCTGTCCTGTGTTCTTCTGGTCGGTCTGCAATAGTGCTTGCACTCATAGGCAGCGGGTTGAGCCGTGCCGACGGCGTGCACGTTTTCCCATACGCGAGTCACTGTGTGCTGGACGCCGTTTCTCGGATTGCCACACCATCCGCAGGCAGTGTGACTGCACAGGCTCGAGTAAGGATTCTTTTTCACCAGTGGGGTTATGTGCAGAGGCATGATCTTCAGGCCGATGACATTGAGGACTGTGCTGACACTCTTGCCGTTCCTGGGTGCAGGCTATTCCCCGGTGGAGGGGCATTCGAGATTTGGTCGCTCCCGAAAATTCTTGGAACGATGGGTGGAGGGGTCCTGTGGTGCAAAAGCCCCGATGTTGCCGATCGGTTAAGGTATGTGCGGGATGCTCGTCGAGGAGCTACGATGCAATGGGTTCTTCGCCTTCTTGCCAGGACGTCGCCGATCCTTCATGCATGGTGGCAAGGTGGTGAAGGAGTCTGCGGGAGGGTCAGCCGCCTACAGACGGGAGAAATTGTAGCAGCCTTGGGTGAATGGCCGGCCATCGTGGCTGATAGGCAACAGAAGGTTGAGTTGGCCTGGCCGTTGGCGCCATCCTGGCTATCACGTTCTGCGGAGCGATTGCCTTGTGCCGTGCCCGTTCTGGTTGATGTAGGACCTGAGCTTGTGCATGAACTCGGTCTGACTGCGGGAATGCGTACGATGGAAAAGGTGGAGGACAATGGGACGCGCACCTTAGTGAAGGTGTTGCCGATCCCGATTCATCAGGATGTTTCACTGGTCTGGTTACGCCGAGTTCTAGCCAGGATAGCCAAGCCGGCTGTTCGTAGTTAGGGGTTGCCCAGACATGCTTTATGCAGGACCTGCACGTAACCAAGAGGAGCTGAATCTTGCTATCGCCTTAGCCGGAAGAGTATTTGCATCTCCGACCGAAGATTTGGCTCCAGCCGTGGAACGAAAGAAAGTTCTCGTTCTTGAACATCCTGGCGCAGGGGAGAATCCTGCCATTGTTGTGTCGCTTCCCGGTAAAGGGGTTGTTGGCGCTGCTTTCTTGATCGATAGGACTTTCCCCCACGGCCCGGCATCAATTCGAGGCACGTTTATTTCAGCATTTTGCATAGACGAAAACCTGCGCGGACAAGGCTACTCCAGGGCCTTGATGGCTGCGGCTGTTCAGGCTTGCAGTAAGAGAGGAGCTGCTATCGCGCTGGTCATTGCCCGGCGAGCAGTCGACCACTTCTACACTAAATTCGGTTTTTGGGGACTCTCGCAATACAGTAAGCTCACAGTAGAAACAGCTGCGCTTTCCCACATAAGCACAGCAGGTCTTCGCTTGCGGCGAGCTTCTCACGATGACTTACCTCAGTGTGGCGAAAAATATGATCTTGCCTACAGAGATTCATTTGGTCACTGTTTGCGCAACCGGCAGACGTGGGAATACATAATCAAGAAATCCGTATGTTTGGGTGTGCGGGTAAGTGTTATTGAGAAAGAGGCAGTTATCATTGGGTATGCCATTCATGACGAGAGTGGCAATATTCACGAAATAGGTGTCGACAGCACTTCGGATGCTCGAATTGCTTTGGCAGTGCTGGGGAAATTGGCAGCAGGGAAATTGCTGACCGTGCATGTTTCACCGATTCATCCTGTAGTTCACGCTCTGGAAGGATTTGATGTGACGTTGGCCACTCGAGAGTGCCCCTTTGGGGGGCATATGGTGAAAGTGGTTGACCCTGTGCAGCTATTAGACGCAGCGGCCTGTCGCGTTGAGCGACTTGCGCGCTCAAGAAACCTCGCTCCTGGAATGGAAAATGCTGATGGCCTTTGCCTGACATGGGATGGGAAGAAGGCGAGCATTCACGCAGATGTGCCTATGGACAGCCTTGCCTCGGTAGCACGGCTTCTCGGTGTGGCGCGTGTCTCCTCGACAGGCAATCCCCTAACATTCGACTCCCAGGTGTCCTTTAATATTCCCTTGGTTGACCAGATTTGAATGGCTAGTACCGCATACAGTTATGCCGCACTTTCAAGGCGCCTGGATGGTATTGCCCCATTGGCAGAATCCTGGATCGTTGGTTTCTGCGGCTATTCAAATAAAGACGTGGCGCGGCGATTTCTTCAGCGTTGCGTTGAGCTCGGCGTGTTTCGGTATACGAAAATTAGTGCGGAAGAGTTTCATGCAACGGGTTCATTCCCGAGCGAGGACAGCACGATTGACTGCGGTGGGGTGAGGTTTGTATCCAACCGGCAAGTTCGAGTTTCGCTGGGTTTGTTCATCCGGGCCCTGTTTGAATATATTGCGCACTGGACACATGCACTAATAGTGCTGTTACTTTCGCTGCGACTTCATCGAAGCCATTCCAGATTCACTTTGCTGTATGGTGTGGGGATTGCTGATCTGACGGTCGAGGGTAGCGATCAGCGGTTCCTTGATTTCTGTTGTAACGGGAACGTCGAGCCGCTGACGCACTATGACAAAATGGCTGTCCAGGCGACTCAGCCAATCAGAGGAACTTGCCCAAGTCGAGTACGGTATGGTCGGTTCCCGCTTTTTCTCGCGCTAGGCTGGCGGGGTCTTTCAATGCGAGAGTGGATGCGCGCGCTTTGGTATCACCTTGTAACCCTGCGGTCATTTGTGAGCGCGGTCATCCGCTTTCCTGGGTTGATTCTGCTGGGCAGGGATGCGGCTTACCATGCCGCTGCGGAGTCGCTCAGCCGTGTCGGGGCGTTGCAAGACATTGTACTGACCAACTCAAATTATTTCTCCCAGGCGTTGTGGATGTGGGCATTGTGGGATCGCAAGCATCGGCTTCATCTGGTTTGGTATTCGCAGAACAATTTTCCAGTTGTATATGCGGATGACCCGGTATGTGCCCCAATTCCAAATCTCCGTTTCCTCAAGGCTGATATACAATGGGTCTGGACTGCTGCCTTCAAGAGATTTCTGGTCGGACTCGGTTGCGATTCCGATTTTAAGGTCATCGGTCCCGTCTTGTGGCATTTGCCCGGCAGTCCTATGAAGATATCTCGGGATGGATTGAGGGTGGCGGTATTTGATGTTACCCCCATCGATATGGCTACAGAACGCGGCTTGGGGTTGATACGCAATTTTTATACGGATCAGATTATGACTCAATTCATCAGGGATGTTGTGGCGGTCTCACAGCGGCTTGAAGGTGAACTGGGACGAAAGATTGAAATCGTTCTGAAACACAAGCGTATCCATGCGTCAATTCATGCAGATGGCTATCTGAACGCTGTGAGGAGCTTAGAGGAAACGAAACGGATCAGAATAGTTCCGCCTACGACCAATTTGTACGACCTCATTGATAGTTGTGATGCGGTAATCGCTGCCCCTTTTTCCTCGCCGGCGTACATAGGGATTGCCAGGGGGCGTGCCGCTGCATGGTATGACCCGACCTGTTCCCTCCGTCCCTTGGAAGACGGTGAGGGCATATGCCATGTTTCCGGATGTGACGAATTGGAGTTATTTATCCGTAGAGCTCATAAGAGCAAAGTTGTTTGAGCACTTGGTCACTGGTCTGCTCCGGGTCCTCTCTATACAATAATGAACAAAAGGGATGAAATGAATGGCGAGTTGCCTTTCCCAAATCGCCAAATTCTGAGGGCCCTGTACGAGAACTATTACGGCTATGCAGGGGACGAACCTCGACCTGGGGGTGAGCATGTCTCTTCTCACTGGCAGGTCTATAGTCAGGACAGCATGATTGAGTGGGGTCAGAATGGGCAGGTCGTGGGGTACAAGAATGCGGGATTTGGAGAGTATCGTGATGACAGGCTTCTTAAGAGATTGGCTGACTACATGTGCTATGTGGGGCACTATCTCTTCTGTAAGGAAAAGATTGAAGTCGCTCGGCTCACAAAAATCGCTATGGCACTACTCAATCGCATCCCTTTCCAGGGGCATTATCTTAGCTATGACATGACCAGGCAGATTCATAGTTTGGCTGCTATTTGTAGGGCGTTTGATGCGAGGGATGAAAAGCCTTTTACGGTCGTGGTGATTGGAGATGGGTTTGGATTTTTAACCGCCATGGCGAAAACACTATGGCCCCAGGCTTCTTTTGTTCTAGTTGATATTGGTAGGACTCTCTTCTTTCAATCCCTTTATCTCGGGCACCTATTCCCATTAGCGAAGCATGATATTGCAATGGATAACGCTGGAAGTGTATCCGATCGTATTCGGTCTGATTTCTTATATTGTCCTGCGGAATATCTGGAAGGCTTAAGGGACTTTTCCTTCCGACTTGCTGTGAATATTTGCTCCATGCAGGAAATGACCATGCGTGAAATTCAAAGGTACTTTCAGTTTCTGCGAGCTCATGTGGAGAATGGGGCTCTCTTTTATTGCTGTAATCGGGAAACGAAAACCCTTCCTGATGGTGAAGTTGTAAGCTTTGAGAGTTATCCATGGAGCTCGTCGGACAAGCATCTATTTGAGGGGCGTCCGCATGTTCATAACTATTGGCTGAGCATGAGGAAGAACAGGAATCGCCAAAAATGGCATGGAGTAGTAATTCCGTTACTTGATGGACCGGATGGGCCAATTCGCCATCGTTTGACGGTGTTGAATAGTTACAAGTAAAGATAATCATCGATTGACAAATGAATAACGTGAGGCGGTGATTTGATGGATATACGCAGCGAATTGTTACGCACAATTGCACTTGAAGAAGTCACGCTTTCTAGGCTGAGAGGTGCGATAGGTAGAGAATACGAAGATGCAGTCAATGCCATGCATAACTGTCAGGGAAAGATCGTTATCACAGGAATAGGAAAGTCAGGTCTTATTGCGCAAAAGATTGCATCGACGATGGTGTCTACAGGGACACCCGCTATCTTTCTTCATCCGGCCGAAGGAATGCACGGTGATATTGGAATTGTCCACAAGGACGATATTGTGATCGCTATTAGTAAATCGGGAGAAAGTGATGAGCTCATTGCTTTGCTGCCAAGCATACGGAAGATTGGGGCAAGGTTGATCGCCATTACGGCAAAGCAGGGGTCGATGCTTGCGAAGAGTGCCGAAATTGTTCTCGTGACTCCGATTGAGGAAGAGGCCTGCCCGCTCAATATGGCGCCGACGTGCAGTACCACCGCGGCGCTTGTCGTAGGCGATGCGCTAGCGATTACTTTGATGAAGCTGCGAAATTTTCAGCCGGAAGATTTCGCGCTCTATCATCCCGGCGGTCAACTTGGGAAAAGGCTGTTGCTCAGCGTGAGAGACGTGATGCGGGCGGGGGACGCTAATCCGGTTATTCAGTCGACCATGAGTGTCAAAGAGATGTTGTTTGAGATCACCAGCAAACGGGCGGGCGCTATATCTGTGATCGGTGCGGACCGGCGGTTGCTTGGGCTTGTAACCGATTATGATATCCGCAGAGCCCTTGAGAAATGGGGGAATGTTTTCGCGATAACAATTTCAGATCTCATGAACAAAGCGCCGACCTTTGTCTATGACGATGAGAAGGCCATACGGGCGCTTGAGATCATGGAGAATAGGGATAAGCCTTTTCTTGTCCTGCCGGTGCTGAACCGCCAAGAGGAGGTCATCGGTATGGTTCATTTGCATGATCTCGTCGCTAAGGGGTTATGAAATTTGTCTTGTTGTGTTCCGATCTCGCCTCTCTGAGTGCGTCTCTGCCGGCCGAGAGAACTTCCGTACAGTTTATTATTCTGCATGAGAGCAAGCAGTCCCGCGCCATACGAGCCGTACTCAAGCAAGGCGGCCATGCGAAAGAATTATCGAGGACGGAGCTGTTTCGTGAGCGGTCCACTGCCTTCCGGTCAGCTTATGTACGAGCGCTTGGAGCGCTCAATGCACAATGCGGATCGGCGAACTGGTGGGCGATGCCGTTCACGACGAAGAATCCGATTTCAACGAGTCTTTGCCGTGACACCTTTGAGTTTCTTCTCGTTGCTGAGCTCGTAAATACTGCAACTGCCGGGCTCATTGTGGTGACAGACAATGTTCGTGTAGCCGGCGAGTTGTGCCGCTGGGGAGCTGCCCAGCATGTTCCCATCATTAACAAGGTCAAGTCGTTCCAGAGTTTGCAGAAACGCGTCATGGCAATCGGGCCGGTTGTAATTCTGCTGCTGACGATGCGTGCCCTGTGGTTCCGACTGACTGAATGTCGCATCGATTTTTCCGCCTTGCGGCATCGTCCCGATCTAACCGCCATAGTCACGCTCGTTCATCCACATTCTTTTTCCCCGAAAGGCGAATTTCGGGACAGCTATTTTGGTCGTCTTGCCGAGCAGCTCTGTGCGTGGAATGTTCCAGTTGTGGTGGTGGGACAGATTCAAGGGCTCTCGCGTCGATTGACTAAGCAGTTCAGAGGGAAGGCCATTTTCAAGACGGTTGCTTGTGAGGCGCTGCTCAGCATAGGACAAATCCTGCGCTGCGGGTGGGACGCCTTGGTGCAGTGGTGGCAAAGCGATCGCGAATGGAAAGAAGGGCGGCTTGTTTTGCACGGAGTCCTTCTCACGGGATTGCTTCGGTCGGCCATTCAGCAAGCCCATTCGAGCGGGGATGTGTTCAGAAGTCTGTTTGCGTTCAAGAGTGCAGAAAGGTGGGCGCGCCTCTTACGGCCTGCCAGATGTTTCTACCCGTTTGAAAACCGTGCTTGGGAAAAAATGCTTCTTCTGGGCGTGCGTCGCGGGTCTCCTCTCACCCAAATGGTTGGCTACAATCATGCGTCTATTACGGGAAGTCATCTGAATTTCATGCTGAAAGATGATGAGCGGGAGAAAATGCCGCTACCGGACAGGGTCATTACGATGGGTGCGGTAACGATGAGCTGGTTGGAGAAGCATGGTGGGTATCCCCCCCAGCTGTTGACGCTCGGGTGTGCGCTCCGCCAGTCGGCACCTGCTCGTGCTCGTTCTTTGAAGGCTCGTCGAAATGAGCGAGTGTGCCGGCTGCTGATTGCGTTGGCTACAAGCCAATTGGAGTACATCAATACGTTACTGTATTTGCAAGAGGCGTTGGAGTCTCATCTGAGTGAAGGTCTTGGCGGAATCACCGTAAGAATTCGGCCACATCCGACTTTGCCTCTGGGCCAAGCGCTTGAAGTGCTTGCTCCCGCGGTCACCTTCCCCTTTGAAGTATCGAACGGCACGGTCGATCAAGATCTTGAGTGGGCAGATGTCGTGCTGTATGCGTCTTCCACCATGGGGATCGAGGCCGTAAGAGCCGGCATCCCAGCGGTGTACATGGATCTTGGGGACATTCTCAATTCTGATCCTATGGAAGGCTGGACGGAATTCAAATGGATCGCCAAGCGTCCTTCGGATTTGCTGCCCGTACTATCTGATATTCAGATGCGTGGAGAGGCGGAGTTTACTTTGCGGCAGCGTCACGGGCGTGAGTATGCTGAAGCCTATTTGGCGGCGGTCACGGACGAACGGTTGCAAGTCTTTCAAACGATCTGAACAATGCTGCAGAAACGCGCAATCGTCTGTCTCGCCGGATGCGAATGGGATTTTACCTGGCAACCGACGCAGGAAATCATGCTGCGGCTGGCCAAGGCCGGCAATCGAGTGCTGTATGTGCAGCCTACCGGGACACGCACGGTGAAGTTCTCGGACTGGCGGCGAATTGTGGAGCGGGTGAGGGGCAAAGTTGCCGGTGTGCAGCGGTCCTCTGCACTGCCCCCTGAACTCACGATTTACTTCCCCCTGGTACTTCCGTTCCCCTACTCCCGTGCAGCGCGTTCCATCAATCGCTGGATCTTATTCCGGAAAATAGAACGATGGCTGGGAAGACGGATCGGCCCGGATGTCATTTTCTGGTTCTACTTCCCGTCCCCCCTCAATGCCGATGTAATGCGACACGCGAAGGCGAGTCTCTCGATCTATCAGATCATGTCTTCAGCTGAAGCCGTCCGTCCGCATCCGGCATTCATCGAGGCGAATGATGCCATGTTGGAAGGATGCGACCTGGTTTTGGCCAACAGCGGGCGATTGCGAGTGCAGGCCAGTCGGCACAATACCTCCGCACATTTGTTTCGGGCGGGCGTCAGCCTTGAGCTATTCGAGACCGCGCGAATATTTGAAAAACCTGACGACCTTCAGGGGATCGACGGCCCAATCGTCGGATATGTCGGCGCGCTGCACGAATGGGTCGACCTGGAGCTGATTCGGGCCGTAGCCGCGTCAATGCCTGATTTTCAATTTGTTCTCGTGGGGCCGATTGTGCGGGATGTCGAGGTGCTTCGAGGCCTTTCCAACGTTCGATTCCTGGGACAGAAACCCCATGGAGACGTGCCACGATATGTTCGTTTCTTCGATGTGTGCATCATTCCCTATGTCCGTGACGCCTATACGGAAACGACCTATCCGGCCAAGCTGAACGAATATCTGGCGCTGGGTAAACCTGTTGTGGCCACTCCACTTCCCGAGTTGGTGGATTACAATCAAGAGTTTGACGGAGTACTGCGCCTGGCAGGGGATGCACCGGCATTTGCATCGGCGTTGCGTGAGGCTGTTGAAGGCAATGCTCCGGAAAGGCAGGCGCATTACCGCTGTGTGGCGGGGAAGAACGCATGGACGACAATTGTGGAAGCCATGTCCGGACTCATTGAAGAAAAGCTCCGGACTCGCCGCAATGCAGGGAAACATGTCTGAGATTCGGCCATGGTCGTCTTAGTCACGGGCGCCACGGGATTTATCGGGCGCCATCTCATACCGAAACTCCTTGAGCGGCACGCATCGATCAGGGTGGTGACGCGCGACCCGAGCCGGCTGCCGGTCGAGTGGCGAGGTCTGGTCGACGTAGTCGTCGGCAGTCTGACAGAGCTGAGAGTTCAGGCCGTCGCGACGAAGGGGGTCGGCCTTATTTATAATCTGGCAGCTGAGCTTCGTGATTCCTCCTTGATGAGAGCCATCAACGCCGAGGCTGTGCGAGGATTGCTGGAGCAGGCCGCGCAGGCGGGTGTGAAGCGTGTTGTCCATTTGAGCAGTGTCGGGGTCATCGGGGCGAAGGGGCCTGGGGTCGTGACGGAGGGGACGCCTTGTCAGCCTCAGTCGCTCTATGAACAAACCAAACTCGATGGTGAGCGAATCGTTCAAGAGTACGCGAGATCGAGAGGAATCGAGGGAGTGATTCTCCGCCCCACTATTGTTTTCGGTGATCTGAGGGAGGAAGAAGGAGACAGCCTGTTAAGTTGGTTACGAGTCGTGCGTCGGGGAAGGTTCGTGTTCTTCGGGAAGCACGGCGTGGCAAATTATATTTATGTCGGAGATGTGGTGGACTCATTAGTGAGGCTCTCAGAAATTCCAGTCAGCGGGACTGCGGTCTATATCGCTGCGGATCCCGTCCCGATGTCTGAATTCGTACGAGCTATGGCCAGGGTTTTGGGCGTACCGGCTCCCAGCCGTCGGCTCCCGCTATGGTCGGCCTATGCTCTTGGGGGGCTCGGCGAGATCCTCACTCGCATGTTCGGCGTGTCAGCGCCGTTGACGTTGCCCCGTGTTCGCGCCCTCTCCAGCAAAACCATTTTCAACGGAGACAGGCTTCTTACGGAGCTTGGAGTGCCGTTCCCATATGGGTATCAGAAGGGACTAGACCTCACG
>CXWL01009694.1_pt1 | contig 27774 bp, 24 predicted proteins | sample 590931 | NCBI WGS metagenome assembly CXWL01 (sample SAMEA3498368, study PRJEB10139) | groundwater metagenome | biome: water well; material: biofilm material | place: Germany | collected 2015-04-27 | reverse complement strand
GTTGAAGAGAATGGAGCGGGTCGAGCCCGCCCGCATCGCCTCCCGACGCCCCCCCACCCTGTCGATCCCCACCGTGCCTACGATCTTCCACCTTTCCGACATCCACTTCGGGCCGTTTCATCAGCCGGAGGTGTCGGAGGGCGTGCTGGAGTTCCTAGATCGGCAGAAGCCGGACGGGGTCGTTCTCTCTGGGGACTTGACCCAGCGGGCCAAGGTCACCCAGTTCCAGGACGCTCGCCGTTTCGTCGACCGCCTGCCAGTGCCGAGTCTGGTGGTGCCGGGAAACCATGACGTGCCGCTCTATCGCGTGTGGGAACGGGCGTTGGCGCCCTTCGGGGCGTACCGGAAGCACTTCGCACCGGAGCTCGAGCCCAAGCTCGAGATCGACGGCGCCCTGATCGTCGGACTCAACACCGCGTTCCACTGGACCTGGAAGGAGGGCCGGGTCCATTTGGGCTCCCTGCGGGCCGCGGGCCAGCGGTTCGCCTCCGCCCCCCCGGGCGCCCTGAAGATCGCCGTGGCCCACCATCCTCTGGTGCCCACCCCCAGGTTCGGCGGCCAGCGAGTCGTGCGCAATGCGTGGGAGGCCGTCGAGCTCTTCGACGAGTTGGAGGTCGACCTCGTACTGTCCGGCCACGTGCACCAGAGCTTCGTCGCCACCTCCGAGGAGTTCTATCCGCGGGGGCGCCCACCCATCCTCTTCGTCAATGCCGGCACCACCACCTCGAGCCGGGGCCGCGGCGGCGAGCGCCGCCAGAACAGCGCCAATTGGATCGAAGCCGACGCGCTTCGCATAGAGATCCGGCATCTGGTGTGGAACCCGGAGGCGGGCACGTTCCGCGAACGCAGCCGCCACGTGTTCCCGCGCCGCGGCTGAGCGGTCGATGTTCCCTTCAATTCGGGCTGCCGAAATCGAGCTGCCCCAGGCGCCGGCGCAGGCCCCGGCGGGAAACGCCGAGCTCGGCGGCCATGCGGTCGAGATCCCCGCCCTGGCGCGCGTGACTGGCGAAGATCTCACTGTCGGCCAGGTCGGCGGCGGTGCGGGCTCGGCTACTCCGGCGGATCAGGTTGTACAGCGAAGATCGTCCGATGCCGAGAGCTTGGGCAGTGCGCTGGAGATCTCCGCCATGAGCGGCAAGCGCGGCGATCAGCTCGGCCTCGCCGACGTCCCGAGGCCGTCGGGGTCGCCCGACGGGTGCCCCAGAAGCGATCGCCTCGGTCGACTTCGGGAGGCGTCGTCCGAAGCCTTCCGGCGGCACGATGGTGGCGCAGCCGCGCCCAGCGATGACCAGCTGGCGCACGGCGTTGGCCAGCTCCCGGACGTTGCCGGGCCAGTCCCGCCGGGCCAGCTCGGCGACCAAAGGGGCCGGCAGCCAGGGCTCGGTCTCGGCCCGCGGGCCGTGAAGCCGTGCAAGCTCGCCGCACAGCTCGGCCTCGCGGCGCAGAAAGTGAACGAGCAGCCGGCCGAAGTCCTCTCGCCGGTTGCCGAGAGTCGGCACCGCGATCCGGGCCGCGGCGAGCCGATAGAGCAGCGGCGCGCGGAAGCGGCCCGCGTCGACCTCGGCCTCGAGGGAGCGATCGGTCGCACACAACACCCGGACGTCGACGCCTTCCGGCCGGGCGCTTCCCAGGGGTTGGATCTCGGCGGTTTCGAGGACCCGCAGCAAGATCGCCTGGAGCTCGAGGGGGGCCTCACCGACCTCGTCCAAGAACAAGGTGCCCCGGTGGGCCCGACGGAAATACCCGGGCTGGCCCCGGTGGGCTCCGGTGAAGGCACCCGGCAGCGCTCCGAACAGCTCCGCCGCAGCCAGGCTCGCGGGAATCGCGCCGAGGTTGACCGCCACGAGCGGCCCACGCCGGCCGCTCGCCGTATGGATTGCCTGGGCCACCAGCTCTTTGCCTGCCCCGGTTTCGCCCTCGATCAAGACCGGCACCTCGAGGTCCGCGAGCCGCACGATCTCGCGCCGCAGGCGCTCGATCGCGGGGCTCGCCCCCACCAGACCCAGTGCCGGTCCTCCGGCCATCCCCGATGGGTCGAGCCGCGAGAGCAACAACACCACTTGACCCGCGAGCAGCAGAACGACCCCGCCCGCGAGCTCCTCGGCCGTCACCTCGCGCTCGCCGCGGAGCGGCTCGCCATCGAGGGTCGCGGAATGGGGCACCTCTGGGGCGGACAGCACCAACCCACCGGCGCGCCCAGGGCGGATCACGAGCGGCCGCCGAGACAGAAACGGCGAGGCCAGAGGCAGGGCCTGCGAGCTTGCTGGCGCAGCGAACAGGGGCTCGAGTCGCGACAGGAATTGCTCCCGCCCCGCCACGAGCCCGGTCAACACCGCGCGATCGCCGATGCGGTCGAGATCGGGGTGATAGAGCACGGTGAGCCCCGGCACCCGAGGCTCGGGCAACGGCCCGGCTGCCGCCTCTCCGGCCTGGGTTTCGATCTCGAGCTCGCGATCGAGGGGACTGCTGGGGTCCGACACTTCGCGAAGTCTAGCGTTACTTCCCCAGGGCGCTCGGGCGGTTTTTCTCAGCGGGATCGAGGTCGCAGCGGGGGCGCCGAACGCCGAAGCCTCCCCCGGACTGCGGTAGGATCATCGTTCGTCAACCGGAGAGCGAGAACACCACCGTGAGCGGCATCGAGTCGGGCTTCAACATCGGGCGGTACGCCATTCAGAAGACCCTCGGCGCGGGCGCCATGGGCGTCGTCTACCTGGCGCGGGACCCGCAAATCGACCGCCTGCTGGCGATCAAGACGGTACGGCTCCAGGGTGGCTCGCCGGCGGAGATCGAGGACCGGAAGCAGCGGCTCCTGCGCGAGGCGAAGACGGCCGGGAGCCTGATCCACCCGAACGTCGTCACACTGTTCGACGCCGGCGAGCACGAGGGTCAGCTGTACCTCGCCTTCGAATTCGTGGACGGCTCGAGCCTGGGCGAGAAGCTCGCCGCGGAAGGCCCGCCGAAACTCGGGGAGGCCCTGCGCATCGCCCACGACGCGGCCGAGGGGCTTGGCTACGCCCACGCTCACGGCATCGTGCACCGAGACGTCAAGCCCGCGAACATCCTGATCTCGGCCGCCGGCAAGGTGAAGGTGGGCGACTTCGGCATCGCCAAGATCGTGGGTCAGGCTACCGAGCTGACCGTGACGGGAACGGTGGTCGGCAGCCCGCACTATCTTTCTCCCGAGCAGGTGCGCGGCGAGCCTCTCGACGGTCGCAGCGACGTGTTCTCCCTCGGGGTCGTGTTCTACGAGCTGCTCGGCGGCAGCCGGCCCTTCGACGGCGAGACGTTCACCACGCTGCTGTACCAGATCCTCCATCAAGAACCGCCGCCGATCCGCCTCAAGCCGCGCCTCGTGCCGCTGGTGGCCGACGTGTTGCGCCGCATGTTGGCGAAGGACCGCAACCAGCGCTATGCCGACGGGGCGGAGGCGGCTCGGGCGCTCCTCGACCTGGCGCGCCAGCTGCCGCAAGAGCTCCTCGCCGAGCCCGCCGTGGCGGACACCACGGTCGAGCCGACCCGCCTTTTTTCGACCGAGGAGATTTCCTCGGTGATGCCTCCACCTCCCCCGCCTTCGATCGGCGAAGCGGCAACGCTGCCAGCGAGCCCCCCGCCCCCGCCCCGGCCGGCTTCGGCACCACCGCCCGTCGCGCCATTGCCGCCGCGGCCACCCCAGGCAGGCGTGGCCCGCTCGTCCTCCCGCGGCAAGTGGATCGCCGCGATCGTGGGCGGCCTGGTGATTCTCGGAGTCGGCGCCGTGGCGGCGGTGTTCGTCTTGAGCCGGGTGCTCGGTCTGGGCGCGCCCCAGACCAGCGAGGGCGAGAAGCCACCGGCGGAGATCGCGACGAGCCCCAGCTCGGAAGCGCCGTCCAACCCGACCGCGACCGAGGGGCGCCCTCCGGCTTCCAACCCGGCACCCTCGAACAACCCGGCGAAGGCCGACCCGCCGCCCATCCGGCCCCCGGGGCCGAGCCAGACCGGGAGGCCTTTCGATCCCGCCAACCGGCCCACGCCCGTTCGCGACGCCATCGAGGCGCGAGTCGAGGACCGGCGCCCCCTCGTGCCCGCGCCCGAGGACCCGGCGCCGGCGGACACGGTCGACACCCGCGGCTACGATACGGGCGACGACGCGGAGCCTGAACCCGAGCCCGAGCCGATCCGGTTGCCCACGGCCAACGCCGTGCCGACGGGCATGAAAATCTTCTTCGAGGGCTTCCCGGACGACGATGACGACCCACCGATCTTCGCCGTGATCGATGGCCGCAACATCGGCAAGGTCACCGACTACGATCGCAAGCGTCCCTATGAGCTCCCCGATCCGGGCGAACACCGGCTGAAGATCACCGGCGGTGGCTACGAGAAGCTGATCATCCTCAACGCCGCGGAAGGCCGGGCGCCGACCCTGTTCCCCTTCGTCGGGCTCGCCCGGGGTGGCGTGGGCGGAACCGGGAGCGGCCGGGCGGTACTGGTCAAGCGCGGCATTCGATTGAGAGGCCCGGACGACGCCGACGTGGCCGTGGACGGCCAGTTCCGGGGCAAGCTGAGAGAGTTCACCCGCATGAACCCGCTGGTCATGGCGCCGGGCAGCCACACCGTGACCGTGACTTACGGCGGCCGGACCTTCACCCAGCAGGTGACGGTGTCGCCGGGTGCCCCCAAACCGATCGTTCTGGTGCCGGTGCCGCTTGGCTAGGTGGCGCACGCCCGGCGCCTTGCTGGCCCCGTTTCCCGGCAAGGTCACCGTCGAGCGGCTGCCCAACGGCCTAACCGTGGCCGTGCTCGAAAGCCCCCAGGCTCCCATCGTCACCAGTGCTCTTTGGTACCGGGTCGGTACCCGCGACGAGCCGGCGGGACAGGGCGGCATCGCCCACTTTCTCGAACACATGATGTTCAAGGGCTCGAGCCGCTACGGCCCGGGCGAAGTCGACCGCCACACCCAACGCCTGGGCGGCGACAACAACGCCTTCACCAGCCACGACGCCACGGCCTACCACTTCAGTTTCGCCACCGAGACCTGGCGGGAGGCTCTGGCGATCGAATCGGACCGCATGCGCGGGCTGCGCCTCGATCCGGCCGAGGTGGAATCCGAACGACGGGTGATCCTCGAAGAGATCTCGATGTACGAGGACGAGCCCTGGGACGCCCTGTCGACGCGGGTGGAGGCCGCCCTGTACGGCCCGCACCCCTATGGCAAACCGGTCCTGGGCACCCGCGAAGAGCTGCTCGCCATTGGCCCCGAGGAGCTCGCCGCGTTCCACCGGACCTACTACCGCCCCGAGCGGGGCGTCCTGGTGGTCGGAGGGGACGTGGGAGCGCCCGCGGAGGTGGTGACGGCGGTGGCCGAAGCCTTCGGCGACTGGCCGGCGCCCCCGGCGACGCCCCCCGACCGGCCGGCGGTGTCCCGGCGCGAGACGCCTCGGGGCGAGTTGCGGTTGACCCGGTACAAAGGCGAGGTGGCGCGGCTTCTTTGGGCGTTGCCCTGCCCGGAACCGAAGGGCGCCAGTGACCCAGCCCTGCGTCTCCTGGTTTCCGCCCTGGGCGGTGGGCGCTCGAGCCGGCTGGTGCGCCAGCTGGTCGACGAAGAGCAGCTGTGCGCTTGGGCCACGGTGGATCACGCCGAGATGATCGACCCCGGGATGCTGGGAATCTCAGCGGAGTTGGTGCCGGACGTGGAGCCCGAGCGAGTCGAGCTCCGAATCCGTGAGCTCCTGGCTCGGGCCGTCTGCGACCCGCCCCGCGGCGAGGAACTCGAACGCGCCCGGGCGGTGCTGCTCGCGGACTGGACCTTTGGCCACGAGCGGGTATTCCAGCAGACTCTCGCCGTGGGCGCCGAGTACGCCCTCTACGAGCCCGGCTGGACGGCCCGGCAGCTCGCCGGCATCGCGACCGCCAGCGCCGAGGACGTGGCCGCGGCCGCGGCCCGCGTGCTCACGCCGGAGGTGAGCTCGGTGATCGGTTGGTCCTTGCCGGACGAGGATGACGAGGACGAGGAGGAGTCGGGCTGATGGACGGTGCGGGTCTCAAGGATCTCTTCGGCAAGCTCTACCGACCGCACCCCTGGCACGGGCTGGACCCGGGGCCGCGGGCGCCGGAGGTGGTTCACGCGTTCATCGAAATCGTCCCCACCGACACGGTCAAGTACGAGATCGACAAACGCTCCGGCTACCTCACGATCGACCGCCCCCAGCGCTACTCGAATCTGTGCCCCAGCCTCTACGGCTTCATCCCGCGGACCCTGTGCGCCGACCAGGTGGCCGAGCTTTGTCGGGAGAAGTTGGGCCGCGAAGGGATCGTCGGCGACGGCGATCCGCTCGACATTTGCGTGCTGGCCGAGCACCCCCTGAACCACGGCGACGTGGTGCTGCGGGCCATCCCCATCGGGGGCTTCCGCATGATCGACAAGAACGAGGCCGACGACAAGATCGTCGCGGTCCTCGAGGGCGACGCCGTGTACGGCGAGTACCGGGAGCTCGCCGAGGTACCGGTCGCCCTGATCGACCGCCTCAAGCACTACTTCCTGACCTACAAACTCGGCCCGGACGCCACCGATCGGATCGTCACCATTCCCCAGACCTACGATCGCGTCGAGGCCCACGACGTCATTGGGCGAAGCCGGGTGGACTATGACCAGCGCTTCGGGGACGTGCCCGCCGACTTCGTCCGTCAGCTCGAGATTCGCCTCGGGGGCGGGCGGTGACCGCGGCGGCAGTGGGGACCAGCCCGGGCTTGATTCCGGGAGACCTCGCGTTCCGCTTTCGGACCGTGGACGGTCCGCCGGTAGTGGCCGTGCGGGCCTGGCTCGCCGGCGGCGCCCGAGTGGAGTCGACGCCGGGCCAGGCGCTCTTGACCGGCCGGGCCCTGGCCGAGGGCAGCCGCCGGCGAGACTGGCGACGCATTGCCGACGACGCCGAGGCGCTGGGAGCGGTAGTCACCAGCTCGGCGTCCTTCGAGGCCATCGGAGTCTCGGTGGACACCCTGGCTCCCGACTGGGAGAAGGCTGTCGACTGGGCCGCCGAGGTGCTCGCCGAGGCCACGTTTCCGGCCGACCGGGTAGCCTGGTTGGCGCGCCAGGCCGCCGCGGAGCTCGAGAGCCTGGGCGACATGCCCGACGTGCGCACCAGCTGGGCGTTTCTGGACGCGCTTTACCGCCCCCACCCGCGCAGCCGGCCGATCCAGGGTTCCCTCGAGACGCTGGCAACGCTGTCCGTGGACGACTGCCGGGCCTTCCACGCACAAGCCCGCCGGGCCGGCGCGGTGATCGTGACCGGCGCCATCGACCCCGTCGCTGCCGAGGAACGGGTGCGCGAGCGCTTCGCCGGTCTGGTGGCGAACAGCCATGACGGATTTCTCGCCCCGCCGGACCCCGCGGGCGCCGGGCCGGCTCGCACCGACATCACGCTGCCACCGGGGGACCAGGCGCACCTTTTCGGTGGCTGCCTGACGGTGCCCCGCGCCCACCCGGATCACCTGGCTCTCGAAGTCCTGGGAGTGGTGCTCGGGTCCGGCTCGGGTCTCTCCGGTCGCTTCCCCGAGTGCCTGCGCGAGCGCCTGGGCCTGGCCTACAGCGTCCAGGTGCAGACCGTCTCCGGCTCGTCCTTGGATCGTGGCCGGTTCGTGGTCTACCTCGGCACCTCGCCGGACACCGTCGAGAAGGCCGAGACCGCCCTGCGCGGGGAGATCTCCCGCTTGCTCGACCACGGGGTGACCGGCGAAGAGCTCGAGGACGCTCGGGGCTACCTCCTCGGCCGCGACGCCTTCCGCCGCGAGACCGCCCGCCAATGGGCGGATCTGCTCGGCGACGCCTTGCTCTACGGGACGAAGGACGACGACCCGGCCACCCGCCGGCAAGCCCTCTCGGCCATCCGGCGGGAAGAGCTCGACGCCGCGGCCCGACGGCACCTCGGCGGCGAGCTGGCGGTCACCGTGGGACGGCCGGGCGGCTGAGGAGAAGCTGGCGGACCCGTTGGTCCGCCCGTCGCTTCTCAGCTGCAGCCGCTCGTCGACCCGCAGTTGTTGCACTTGTAGCAAGCCCCGTTGCGCACCATGATCGCGCCGCACTCGTGGCACGAGGGGGCGTCCTGCTGGCCCATGAAGGTGACTTTCGCCTGGGCGTACGGCTCGACGGGCAGAACTCCGTCATTGGCCGGCGCTGCCGGCGGCTCGTCGCGCAGGATGATCCCGACCGCCTCCTTGTCCTCACGCGACAGGAAGCGCGACGCGAGGTACCGGAAGATGTAGTCGGTGATCGACTTGGCGATCGGGATCTCCGGGTTGCCGGTGAAACCCGAGGGCTCGAACCGGGTGTGGCTGAACTTACTGATCAGGGTGTCGAGGGGCACGCCGTACTGGAGGGCGATCGAGATCGCCGTGGCGAAGGCGTCCATCAGGCCCGAGATGGTCGAGCCTTCCTTGGCCATGGTCAGGAAGATCTCGCCCGGCTGGCCGTTGTCGTACAGGCCGACGGTCAAGTAGCCCTCGTGGCCGCCGACCGAGAACTTGTGGGTCAGCGCCCGGCGCTCGTCGGGAAGCTTCTTGCGCATCGCCCGCGGGTCGTCGGCCTCGAAGGCCTTCAAACCCACGCTCGCCCGGGAGGTCGACAGCGGCTGGCTACGCTTGCAGTTGTCGCGGTAGATGGCGACCGCTTTCAAGCCGAGCTGCCAGCCTTCGAGATAGGCGTTCAGGATCTCCTCGGAGGTCGATTCCTCGGGCATGTTGATCGTCTTGGAGATCGCGCCCGAGATGAACGGCTGGGCCGCGCCGAGCATCTTCAGGTGCCCACGGTAGTGGATCGACCGGGCCCCTTTGGCCGGCTTGAAGGCGCAGTCGAAGACCGGCAGGTGCTCGTCCTTGAGGAACGGGGCACCTTCGATGGTGTCGTTCTCGTCGATGAACTCGACGATCCGGCGGATCTCCTCCTTGTCGTAGCCCAAGCGCTTCAGGGCCAGCGGCACGGTGTTGTTGACGATCTTGATCATGCCGCCGCCGACCAGGCGCTTGTACTTGACGAGAGCGATGTCGGGCTCGACTCCGGTGGTGTCGCAATCCATCATGAAGGCGATGGTGCCGGTCGGAGCGAGCACCGAAATCTGGCTGTTGCGCAGGCCGTGCTCGTCCCCCAGCTCGATCACGTCGTCCCAGCTCTCCTTGCCCGCCTTGAGCAGCTCGAGGGGCACGTGGGCGGAATCGATGCGCTTCAACGCGTCGCGGTGCTTGCGCATGACCCGCATCATGGGCCGCCGGTTGGGCTCGTAGCCGTCGAAGGGCCCCTTGGCCTCGGCGATGCGCGCCGACTGGGCGTAGGAAGCGCCGGACATGAGCGCGGTGATGGCCGCGGCGTAGTCCCGCCCGGCGTCCGAGTCGTAGGGCAGACCGCGGGCCATGAGCAGGGCGCCCAGGTTGGCGTAGCCGATGCCGAGCGGCCGGAACTTCGCGGAGTTGGCGGCGATCTTCTCCGTCGGGTAGCTGGCGAAACCGACGATGATCTCCATGCCGGTGATCACCACCTCGCAGGCGTGCCGGAAGCTCGCAGTGTCGAACCCGCTCACGTCGTCGTAGAACTTCATCAGGTTGAGCGACGCCAGATTGCACGCCGTGTCGTCCAGGAACATGTACTCGGAGCAGGGGTTCGACGAGTTGATGCGATCGCTGGCCGGGCACGTGTGCCAGTCGTTGATGGTGGTGTCGTACTGCATGCCTGGATCGCCGCACAGCCAGGCCGAGTCCGAGATCCGCTTCATCAGGTCCCGAGCCTTGTAGCGATCGACCACCTTGCCGTCGGTGACCGCCTGGGTCGACCAGTCGCCGTCGTCGATGACGGCCTTCATGAAGTTGTCGGTGACCCGCACCGAGTGGTTGGCGTTCTGGTAAAAGATCGAGTCGTAGGCACCGCCGGGCACGTTGAAACCGCCCTCGTAGCCGGCCTCGATCAGAGCCCAGGCCTTCTTCTCCTCGGAGGCCTTGCACTCGATGAACTCGACGATGTCCGGGTGGTCGACGTTCAGGATGACCATCTTGGCGGCCCGGCGAGTCTTGCCGCCGCTCTTGATGACCCCCGCGAAGGCGTCGAAGCCCTTCATGAAGGAGACCGGTCCGGAAGCCGTGCCGCCCCCGGCCAGCAGCTCGCGCGAGGAACGGATGGAGGACAGATTCGAGCCGGTGCCGGAACCGAACTTGAACAGCATGCCCTCGGTCTTGGCGAGGTCGAGGATCGAGCCCATGGTGTCCTGCACCGAGTTGATGAAGCAAGCCGAGCACTGGGGCTTGTCCTCGATGCCGACGTTGAACCAGACCGGTGAATTGAAGCAGGCCATCTGGTAGAGCAGGATGTGGGTCAGCTCGGCGTGGAAGACCTCGGCGTCCGCTTCGCTGGCGAAATAGCCGCCCGTGCGGCCCCACCGAGTCAGGGTGTCCGAGACCCGGCCGATCAGCTGGCGCACGCTGATCTCCCGTTCTCGGGTGCCGAGTTGGCCCCGGAAGTACTTCGAGACCACCACGTTGGTCGCCGTCTGGGACCAGAACTTGGGCACCTCGACGCCGTGCTGCTCGAACACCGCTCGGCCGCGCTCATCGGCGATCACGGCGTCTCGCTGCTCCCATTCGCAAGTGTCGAACGGATGGACGCCCACCTGGGTGTAGCGGCGGGCGAAGGTGAGTCCCGGGGTGTTGGTGGCGACGCTCGAGGCGCTCATGGAAGGGGCGGGCAGAGGCGATCCAGAAGCCATTCAAGGTCTCCTTGGGGTGAGAAAGGCAAATGAAAAACAACGACTTGGCGGTGTCGGAGACGGCGATGCCCTGCTACCCCAGAAGAGAAGCAGCGAAGCGGCCCCTTCCGCTCGCCAAGAAGTGCTATCAAGTCTGGAGGGCTCTCGAGGCGGTGTCAAGCCCCTCCCACAAGATGTAGTGGTTGGCTCCTTCGCCACGCCCAAGAATTGGTGGGACTTCTTGCGAGGGAACGGGTACGAGCCGCGCCCTTTTTTCAATCCACCGGGTCTACCCGAATCTTGGCGGCGGCGGCGAGCCCGAGGGAGAAACGGCGATTCCCGAGCGCCAACTCGACGAGCTCTGTGCCCTCGGGCCGCCGGTGGGCCACCACCTCGCTGCCGGGTACGAGTCCGAGCTCCTGAGCCAACTGGAGAAACTGCGGCTCCTGGTCGCGTACTCGGGCCACCCGCACCCGACGTCCCAGAGGTGCAGTAGCCAGGTCCCAAGTCGGGCCGGCGGGGGTGGCCACGCCGCCCTCCGGCCCGGGAATCGGGTCGCCATGGGGGTCGACCTCGGGCCGCCCGAGCATTTCGTCCATCCGCTCGAGCAGGCGGTCGGAGATCACGTGCTCGAGTCGCTCGGCCTCGACGTGGACCTCGCTCCAGTCCATTCCCATCACCTGCACCAGGAACAGCTCGACCAGGCGATGGCGGCGGAGCACGTGGGCCGCCAAGCGCCGACCCGCCGCGGTGAGTCGCACACCGCTGTAGGGCTCGTGGCTGACCAGGCCGCTCTCCGCCAGAGTCTTGACCATGCTGGTCGCCGTCCCGGGCACCACCTGGAGGGCGGTGGCGATGCGCCCGGTCGCCACCAGGGCGCCGGGTTGGTCTTCCTCGGCCAGGAGGATGGTCTTGAGGTAGTCCTCGACGGTACTGGTCGTCACGGTTTCAGTCTACCCCAGGCTTGACTTTTGGATGTCCGTGACTATGATTTTGACATGTCAAAACTCTGGCTCTTCGGTTTGCTCGGCTTCCTCGCGGCGACTTCGATCGTCGCCGACACCGGACCGCTGGTCACCGACCGGCCGGATTTCACCGAAAGCGCGGCCACCGTGCCCGCGGGCTTGCGCCAGCTGGAATTCGGGGTCACCGCTGAGAGGTTCGACGGCGAGACCTTGTGGACCGCGGGCGAGGCGCTCTTTCGTCTGGGCCTCTCCGACCGCTGGGAGCTGCGACTTGCCGCACCCTCCCACCAGTCCGGCCCGGGACCCGACGGCTTCGGCGACGGCAGCGTCGGCGCCAAGCTTCTGATCGAGCCCGAAAGCGAGGGCGCCCGACCGGCCGTGGCCCTCATCGTGGCCACCTCGGTGCCTTCCGGCGAAGCGCCCTTCCGGTCCGACTCCTGGCAGCCGGAGGTCAAGCTCTGTCTGGCCTGGGATCTCGACTCGGGCCTCGGACTCGCCGCCAACCTGAACGCCGCCCGGCCGGACGACGACGGACGACGGTTCGACCAGGTGTCCGGAAGTCTGAGCCTCGGCCTCGAGCTCGCGCCCCGACTGGGTGCATTCTTCGAGTGGTTCGGCTATTCCGCAGAGGTCAACGACGGGGATCCGACGAACTACCTCAACGCCGGCCTGACCTACCGTGTCTCCGACGACTTCCAGTTCGACGCCCGCATCGGCCGCGGCCTCGATTCGGACACCGCCGATTTCTTCGCCGGCCTGGGCGCGGCGATTCGCTTCTAGAAGGACACGACGACCATGCGCCGAACTTTCCCTCGCGCCTTCTGTATTCTCCCGCTCCTTGGAGCCTTCGCGGCCTGCAGCCAGGACGCCGCCCGCACCGCCGGTCCGCCGCGGGTGCTCGCCACCACCAACCTCGTGGCCGACACCGCCCGCCGCCTCGGCGGGGCCGAGGTGGCGGTCGAGGCTCTGATGGGCCCCGGCGTCGACCCGCACCTCTACAAGCCCAGCGAGAGCGATGTGCGGCGGCTCTCGGAGGCGGATCTGATTCTCTACAACGGCCTTCACCTCGAAGGCAAGATGGCGGATCTGCTCGAGCGGCTGTCCCACGACCGACCGGCGGTGGCGGTGGCCGCGGTGATCCCCGCGAGCGAGCTGCGGGCGCCGCCGGAGTTCAAGGGCCAGCCCGATCCCCACGTGTGGTTCGATGTGGCGATGTGGTCGAAGACGGTCGATTCCGTGGCCGAGGCCCTCGGTCGGGTGGCCCCGGCCCACTCGGCGACCTTCGTCGAGCGGGCTCGTATCTACCGCGCCGAGCTGGCAGAGCTCGACACCTGGGTCCGCGGCCGGGTGGCCGAGATCCCCGCCGAGCGGCGCGTACTGGTGACCGCCCACGACGCCTTCGGTTACTTCGGGCGCGCCTACGGCGTTGAGGTGATCGGTCTCCAGGGTATCTCGACCCTGTCCGAGGCGGGCCTCGCCGACGTCGAGCGGGTGGTCGACCTGGTGGCGGGCCGCCGGATTCCCGCCATCTTCGTCGAGTCCAGCGTGCCGCGCCGGTCGATCGAGGCGGTCCAGGCGGCGGTCCGATCGAAGGGTGGGGCGGTCGAGATCGGGGGCCAGCTCTATTCGGATTCCCTCGGTCCCGTGGATGGCCCCGCTGGAACCTACCCCGGCATGGTGCGGGCCAACGTCGACACCATCGTGTCGGCTCTGGCGGAGGGTGGACCGTGAGCCCGATCCTCGACAAGCCCGGGGAGACCGCCATCGAGGTTCACGACCTGACGGTGGCCTATCGCACCCAGCCGGTGCTCTGGGATGTGGATCTCCACCTGCCCGCGGGTCACCTGATCGCCGTCGTGGGGCCGAACGGGGCGGGCAAATCGACGCTGCTCAAGGCGGTTCTCGGTCTGGTCAAGCCGGTGACGGGCTGGGTGCGGATCTTCGACGCTCCGGCCGAGCAGCGGCGCTCTTGGGTGGGCTACGTGCCCCAGAAGGAAAGCGTCGACTGGGACTTCCCCACGACCGCCGTGGACGTGGTCGAGATGGGGCTTTACGGCCAGCTCGGCTGGTTCCGCCGCCCCGGCCGGCGGCATCGCACCCGCGCCCTCGAGTGCCTGGAGAAGGTGGGTATCCGCGACCTGGCGGATCGCCAGATCAGCCAGCTCTCGGGCGGCCAGCAGCAGCGGGTCTTCCTCGCCCGGGCGCTCGCCCAAGACGCCCGCCTGTACTTGATGGACGAGCCCTTCGCGGGCGTCGATGCAACCACCGAACAGGCCATCCTGGAACTGCTGAAGACGCTTCTGGCCGAGGGCCGGACGGTAGTGGCCGTACACCACGACCTGCAAACGGTGGGCGAGTACTTCGACCACGTGGTGCTGCTCAACCTGCGCCTGATCGCCTCCGGACCGGTGGCCACCACCTTCACCGCGGAGAACCTCCAACGCACCTACGGCGGGCGCTCGACCGTGCTGACCCAGGCGGCGGAAGAACTGCTCGGCCGCGGCGCCTTCGATCGCACCGCCACCGGCCGGGCGGATTGACCATGGAACTTTCCTTCACGGTCAAGAACGTGCTCGCCGGGGCCACCCTGCTCGGGGCGGTGGGCGGAGTGCTCGGCTGCTTCGCCTTCCTGCGCCGGCAATCTCTGCTCGGCGACGCCCTCGCCCACGCCACGCTGCCCGGGGTGTGCCTAGCCTTCCTGCTCACCGGCAGCAAGGCGCCTTTGGTCTTGTTCACGGGGGCGCTCGTGGCCGGCCTGATCGGCGCGGTGGCCATTCTCGGCGTCGTGCGCGGCAGCCGCATCAAGGAGGACGCCGCCATCGGCACCGTGCTCTCGGTGTTCTTCGGCTTCGGCATCGTGCTGCTGACCCGAGTCCAGCGCTCGCCCACGGGCAATCAGAGCGGACTCGACAAGTTCCTGTTCGGCCAGGCGGCGACGCTGGTCGAGAGCGACGTGATCTTGATGGCGATCACCGGGGGCCTCGCCTTGGCCGCGGTGCTCCTGCTCTACAAGGAGCTCAAGCTCACCACCTTCGACCGCGCGTTCGCCGCCAGCCTTGGCTTGCCTGCGACGCGCCTGGACATTGCGCTGACTCTGCTCCTGGTGATGGTGGTAGTGATCGGGCTCCAGACCGTGGGGGTAGTGCTGGTGGTGGCGACCCTGGTGACCCCGGCGGCGGCGGCCCGCCAATGGACCGATTCGTTGGGCCGGATGCTGATGCTTTCGGGATTCCTGGGAGCCGGAGCCGGGGCGATCGGCGCCTTGGTTTCGGCCAGCACACCGCGCATGCCGACCGGACCGGTGATCGTGCTGGCCGGCTCGGTGGCGCTCCTGATTTCGCTGTTCCTCGCTCCCGAGCGCGGCCTGCTGTGGGCCTGGTGGCGCGAGCGCCGGCTGGCCTCGCGCATTCGGCGCGAGAACCTCCTGAAGGACCTCTACCGCTACGGCGAGCAACGGGGCGGCGACTTCGGCGCCCCGGTGCCTTTGATCCACCTGCGCGGGGTGCGCGGCCAGGGCCTGGGAGAGCTGCGCGGCACGACCGCCCGGCTGGCCCGCGAGTCCCTGGTGGAGCGCGCCGGCGACGCCCTGCGCCTGACCGGGGACGGCGTCGCGCGCGCCGCCTCCGTGGTACGAAAGCACCGGCTGTGGGAGCTGTACCTGACCCGGCGCTTGGCCCTACCCCTCGACCACGTGCACCGCGACGCCGAGACCATGGAGCACGCCCTCGACGACGGAGCCGAGGCGCGGCTCGACGAAATGCTCGGCTACCCCCCCACCGACCCCCACGGCCAGCCCATTCCGCGGCCCGGGAGCGCGTCGTGAACCCGACGGTCGGCATCATCCTGGTCGGCGCTGTGGTGGCGGCCAGCTGCGCTCTCGTGGGCTCCTTTCTGCTCCTGCGCCGGATGACTTTGATGGGCGACGCCATCAGCCATGCCGTGCTGCCGGGCATCGTGCTGGCGTTCCTGTTCTCGGGCAGCCGGGCGGCGGTGCCGATGATGCTCGGCGCCGCTGCCTTGGGCCTCGTCACGGTCTTTTTCGTCGAGCTCTTCCACCGTAGCGGTCGGCTCAAGGAGGACGCCTCGATCGGCGTCGTGTTTCCCGCGCTGTTCTCTCTCGGAGTGATCCTGATCACCCGATACGCAGGTCAGGTGGACCTCGATCTCGACTGCGTCCTCTACGGCGAGATCGCCTACGCGCCGCTCGATGCGCTGCGCGTCGGGGGGCTCGATCTGGGGCCGCGGGCGCTGTGGAGCAACGCTGGGATTCTGCTCGCCAACGCGCTCTTCGTGGGGCTCTGCTTCAAGGAGCTCAAGCTGGCCACTTTCGACGCCGAGCTGGCGGCAGCTCTCGGCTTCTCGCCGCTGGTCGTTCACTACGGCCTGATGTCCGCGGTCTCGGTGACCGTGGTGGGCGCGTTCGAGTCGGTGGGCGCGATCCTGGTGGTGGCGATGCTGGTGGTCCCGCCGGCCACGGCGTACCTGCTGACCGACCGGCTGTCCCGTTTGCTCGGCCTGGCCATGGCCATCGGCGTCGCCTCGTCCGCCGGCGGTTACGGTCTGGCCCGCCTATTCGACGTGGGCATCGCCGGGGCCATGGCCTCGGTCACCGGTCTGCTGTTTCTGACCGCGCTGTTGTTCTCACCGAGCCACGGACTGCTGGCTCGAGCCCTGCGCCATCGCCGCATGGGCGACCGCCTGCTCGGGCGCATCGCGCTCCTGCACCTTTCGGGAGCGGAGCGCGGCGTCGAGCTGGCCTTCCTGCGCGAGCGCTTCGGCTGGCAGGCGCGGGAGCTGCGGCGGGCCGTGGGTGAGCTCGAGCAGCATGGACTCGCGGCCGTCGAGGGCTCGCGGGTCCGGCTGACCGAAGCGGGTATCTCGGCCGCCGAGCAGGCGGGCGCCGCGGAGATCGGGCACACGCTGACCTCGGGCGAAATCCCGAGCTCAGAAGCCGACCCACCGGGCGATCCACCCCCTCAGGCGTCGGCCTTCTCGGCCTGAGCCTCGGGCTCTGCGACCGGAACGGTCACGGGAGCAGCCGCAAGTACCTTCGGAGCGGCCACCTCGGCCTCGGCAGCTTCGCTCGCCGCGTGGGCGCGCTTGGCCTTCTCGGCGCTGCCGTTGGGTGCCAGAATCATGGTCATCTGGCGACCTTCCATGCCCCGCGTGCGGAACTCGACGACCGCGATGTCCGCGAGCTGTTGGGTGACGCGATCGAGGATCTCGGCACCGAGCTCGGGCCGACGCAGCTGCCGGAAGCGGAAGAAGACGGTGACCTTGACCTTGTTGCCCTTGGACAGGAAGCCCCGGGCCAACGTCGTCTTGCGGTCGCGATCGTGCTGATCGATGGTCGGTCGGTACTTGACCTCCTTGACCTCGATCGTGAAGGTCTTCTTCTTGGCCTCGCGTTCCTTCTTCTGCTTTTCGTAGCGAAGCTTGCCCCAGTCGAGGATACGGCAGACCGGTGGATCGGCGGCGCCACCAACTTCGACCAGGTCGAGACCCTTGTCGCGGGCGCGGGCGCGGGCCTCTTCGACCGGGACGATGCCGAGTTGGGTGCCGTCTTCGTCGATCAGGCGAACGGGGCTCTTGCGGATCTGGTGGTTGATCCGCGGATCGGGACTCTTTTGCTGCGGAGGAGCGATTGCAATTCTCCTTTCTTCAGCCGGCCGCGCGACGCACGGCCCGGCAACAGGGATCGGACTCGAAGTGTGTGAATGGTAGCGCCGAGAGCCCGGAAACCCAAGCTGGACTCCGGTCTACGACGGCGCGACGGAGAAGTGTACGACGATCCATGGACAAGGTCAGCACTCGTCACCGGGGCGCAGGGGCAACACCCGGCAGGTGACGCCCAGGGTCGCGATCTGGCGCTCGAGGGCCTCCGGTGTCCCCGTGAGCATCGGAAACGTGCCCCAGTGGATGCCCACGACCTCGCGCACCCCCAAGAATCGGCAGGCCCGGGCCGCCTGGGCGGGATCCATCGTGAAGACATCGCCGATCGGCAGGAACGCCAGCTCGGGCCGGTGGATCTCGCCGATCAGCTGCATGTCGAGGAACAGCGCCGTATCTCCGGCGTGGTAGAACGTGAAGCCCGTGGGCAACCGCACCACGTAACCCGAGGGGTTGCCGGCGTACAGCCAGCGCTCGCCATCGAAGAGGCTCGAGGAGTGGTCGGCCCGCACCATGGTGACGTGGCAGCCGGCCACCTCCACGGTGCCACCGAGGTTCATCGCCCGGGTCGCCGTGACCCCTTGCCGTTCAAGCCACTGGATGATCTCGAAGTTCGCCACCACGGTGGCCGCCGGGTGACTCCGCAGGAGCTCCACCGCGTCGCCCAGATGGTCGTCGTGGCCATGGGTGACGAGCACCGCGTCGAGACGCTCGAAGTCGTGCTGCACCGCCGGGCAGGCCGGGTTTGTCCGCGTCCAGGGGTCGATCAGGATCACCTGGCCATCGGGCATGTCGCATCGAACGGTCGAGTGACCGAGATAGGTAAACGAGGGGCGAGGGTGGTTCATCAGCTCTTCGAATCCGAACGAGTGCCACCCGAGTGTACCAAAGCGGCCCCAAACAAAAACGGCGATGGGCCCTGAGGCCCACCGCCGCCCTCGAGATCCGACGGACTCAGTTGAAGAAGTTCCGGCGGAGCTTATCGTTGAACTGGTGCTCGGTGAGCCGGTAGTAGATGGTCTGGGCGTCGCGGCGGGGCGCGACGAGCCCATAGGCGCGGAGCTTGGCGAGGTGCTGCGAGACGGCAGAAACCGACACGCCGAGCATCTCGGCGAGATCGCACACGCACATCTCCTTGGCGTTCTCGAGCAGATACAGGAGCTTCAGACGGGTGGAGTTGCCGGCGAGGTTGAGGAGCTCCGCCGATTCATCGAGATCGGGCGAGCTGTCGAGGATCGACCGGATGTCCGCGACTTCCTTGACGTTCTGGACCTTTTGAGCCTGAGACTTCATTCTGTGCCTCCAGTTTCTAGAGATTGTCTCTAGTGTCACCGCATCCCTGCTACCGGCTGTGCGCCTTCCCCATCGAAGAACGCGACTCACGGGTAACCTCGGATCACGGTAGTAGCCCTTTTCGTAGTCATCGGCCCAAGACGCTGGCTCTGCACATTTTTGGCGAGCAGCCGAGACATCCGTTCGCGGGACCGAATTCTGGAGGGGCAGCAACCCTCTCGTCGGGTGACGAGCAAGCGCATTATACGGACTTTCTCGAAGACTTCCATCCGCATTTTTCGACTTCACTCGTCCGGATTAGGATCGCGGGGTCGCCCGCGACGCGAACACGATCTTCAACAATCCGCTAACCAGGAGCATTCCCAGAGAGATGCAATTGCCCAACAGTCTTTCTACGGCCCTTTTGACCCTCGCCCTGCTGCCCCCATTTTCCTCCGCCGCGGCGGAGGAAAGCTGGTACCGCCTCGACGCCGATGGGAAGGCGGCGGGGTGGACGGTGGAGCGGCGGTGGCCGGACGCTGACCGCGTGATCAGCGAATCCGAGATGTCCTTGAACCTGCGCCGTGGGCCCGCGGAGCTCCGGCTCGAGATCCGCAGCCGCTGCGAAGAGACCCTCGACGGCAAGCCGATCGAGTGCGTCAGCCGCCAGAGCTTCGGCGACGGCGTCGAGGAAGTGGTCGAGCGGTTCCGCTTCGGCCCCGCGGAGATCGAGCTGATCTCGGAGCAGGGAGGGCGACAGCGCACCAGCCAGCACCCCCTGCCGAGCGGAGACTGGCTGATGCCGGGAGCCGCCGAGCGGGTGATTCGGGCGTACCACGCCGCCAAGCGCGACCACTACACGGTACGAATCTTCGATCCCGCCGCCGGCGTCACCCCACCGACCCTCACCCGGACCCGCGCGGGCGAGGCCGCGGACGTCCCCTTGCCCGGTGGCAAGGTGGTCCGCGCTGAGCCCTGGCGGGAAGAATCGAGCCTCGCTCCGGGGGTGGTCTCGATGGTCGACCTCGATGCCGAAGGCGACGTGGTGCGCGCCCGGCTCGACATCCTCGGTGTCGAGCTGCTGGTCTTGCGCACCGACCGGGACACGGCCCAGGCCGGCCGTGGCGCCTTCGAGGCGGTCAGCCAGGGCATGGTCAAGCCCGACCGGCCGATCACCGAGCCGCGCCGGCTGACTCGCGCGGTCTACCGGGTGAACGCAAAGTCCGGCGAGCTGCCCGACCTGCCGTCGACCGCCGGACAGACCGTGGAACCCTCCGTGGACCGCAAGAGCGTCCGGATCACCGTCTCCATCGACGGCGGACCGGCAGACCCCGGAGAAGACCTCCGGCCCTACCTGGCTGCCACCACTGCCCTTTCCTTCGACGATCCCGAGGTGGCCCGGCTGGTCCGTCAGGCGGTGACCGACGCCGCGGCACCCCCCGCCGCCCGGGCCGACTCGACCCGTCGCTTCGTGCACCGATTCCTGACTCGCAAGGATCTCGAGACGGCCTTCGGGTCGGCCTCCGAGGTGGCCCGCTCGCGAAGCGGCGATTGCACCGAGCACAGTGTGCTGCTGGCGGCCCTGCTGCGAGCCCAGCAGATTCCCGCCCGGGTGGCAGTGGGCGTCCTCTACGTCGACGAGTTCCTGGGTTCGCACCAGGTCTTCGGCTACCACATGTGGACCCAGGCACGGATCGACGGTCGCTGGGTCGACCTCGACGCCAGCTTTCCGAACCGCTTCGATGCCACCCACATCGCCTTCGCCACCTCGGCCCTCGCAGACGGAGGAGCCGGGGGGACGGGTCTCCAGAGCCTGATCGCGCTGATCGGTCGAGTGGAGATCGCCGTCTTGGAGACGGAGGCGAAGTAGCCCGGGCGCGCCGATTACTCAGGGTAGTGCACCCGCTCGAGCGTCAAACCCCGCGCCGGCGCGGTAGGTCCGGCTTCGCCCCGCGGGCGGCCGGTGAGCAGGCGGGCGAACCCCTCGACCGGCCGTCTGCCCTCGCCGACTTCGAGCAGCGTGCCCACGAGGCCGCGCACCATCCCGCGCAGAAAACCGTCGCCGGCGATGGTCAGCACGAGCTCGTCGCCGTGCTCCTGCCAGTGGGCCGCCGTCAGCGTCCTGAAGCTCTGACCATGGCTGCCGCCGGTCAGGGCGAAGGCCGAGAAGTCGTGCCGGCCGGGCAGGAGCGCCGTGGCCGCCGCTAGGGACTCGAGATCGAGACGGCGCGGCGCCGGGGCGACGAACAGCGACTCGAGGGGCGAGATCACCGCCGCGCGGCTCAGGCGATAGCGGTACTCCTTGCCGAGCGCGGATTTACGCGCGTGGAAGCCGGCGGGAGCCAAGGCCGCGCCGAGGATCCGGATGTCCTCGGGCAGGTGGGTGTTGGTGCCGTGAACGAGCGCCCGCTCCGGCAGATCCCGCTCGAGCTCGAAATGCACCACCTGGCCGCGAGCGTGGACTCCGGCATCGGTCCGGCTGGCCGCGTGGACCACCACCGGACGAGCGGCGGAAGCGATTCCGGGCGCCACGATCCGCGCCAGCCCCTCTTCCACTACCTGCTGGACGGTAAGCGCGTTGTCCTGTCGCTGCCAGCCAGCATAGGCCGTACCTCGATAGGAAACGGTCAGACGGACGACCATCGGCGAAACCTCGAGTGGGACAGTGCCAGCGCGGCGGGCGGACCCCAGATCGCGAGCCAGATCCACGGAAAGTACTCGACGCCCGCGAACTGTGGCAGATAGGAGAGCGGCAGGAGCGCCGCCGCCAGCAGCCACGCCGGCTGCCGGCACAATGCCGCCCAGGGCAGAATCCACAGCGCATACCACGGATAGAACGTCGCCGAGGCCACGAGCACGCCGGCGAAGAGCCGGCCGGTCTCGGCCGGCGGGTCGTCGCCCGGCGACCGCACCGAGCGCCAGAGCGCCAGTGCGACCACTCCGAGAAGAGACAGCTTGGCGAGCAACTGGGGATAGATGTAGGGGAAGAAGCGGTTGAGCGTTTCGTCAGCACCGGTCCAGACCTTGAGCGTTTCGATTCCGGACTTCACGAGACCATCCACGCCGAACCCGTCCAGCACCCGCCACAGCGGTTCGTAGAGCGGACCGTTGAACTCCCAGGACTTGCCGTAGACGAGCAAGCCCGGCGGCACTCCGCCGAGCGCCAGCAGCACCGGGGCCGTGAACGCCAGGCCCACCAGCGCCGCCACGGTCAGGAACCGCCGCCCGCCCGCCCGGGCCGTTCGCGCCCACAGCGGCAGGGCCACCAGCGGGACGAGCTTGAGGAGCACTCCTGCCGCCGCCGCCGCCCCGGCGGCCCGCTCCCGCCCCACGAGCAGCAGCCACAGGGCCGCCAGACAGGCGGCGACGCCGAGGGCATCGACATGGCCCATGCCCGCGCCCTCCCAAACCGCCAGCGGATGCCACGCGTACCACAGGCACCGCGCGGGGGCGATCCCGCGGCGGCGGGCAATGCGCAGCAAGAACCAGACACCGGCCAGATCCGCCGTCGCGACCAGCCCCTTCCAGGCCGGGATCGGCGCCGGTGCGAGTGCCGCTATACTGAACCCCGCCAAGGCAAGCGGCGGATACACCGTGGGGACCGAAGCGTGAGGCAGGCTCTGCCAGAGCTCGTCTCGCAATCCGGCGAGTTCCTCGGCCTCCGGTGCGTGGCGATAGGGATTCGCCCCCGCCAGGGCGACTCGACCGTCCCAAACGTAGCGCTTCACGTCATCGGAGAGCGTCGGCTCGAGAGGCAGGGCCAGGACGCGAAGGGCGAAGGCGACCGCGAGGATTCCGCCCGGCGTCGGCGTCGGCCCGCGATTCGCACGACGGACGGCCCAGGCGAGGGCACCAAGGAGCAGCGCCCACAAGGCGAGGGTGGCGGGAAGGGCGCGAGACAGTGGACCGACGGCCAGAAGGGCCGCTTGGGCCGCCACGAGCGGCGCAGCGAGGCTGAAGGCCATCCGGAGGTTGGAGAGCGATGACCATAGCCGCGTCGTCTTGGCTGACGACGGCCGTTCTGGCACTGTATTACCTCATCCTCGGCGTGCTCGCCTTTTACGGCGTGCACCGCCTGATCCTGGTCGTTTTGTGGTGGCGCGGGCGCCGGAGCCCGGTCCCGGTGCCCCCGGAGCCGGCGCACTGGCCGACGGTGACGGTTCAGTTACCACTCTACAATGAGATGTACGTGGCCGAGCGGCTGATCGACGCCGTCGCCGCCCTCGACTATCCGCGCGAACGGCTCGAGATCCAGGTCCTCGACGACTCCACCGACGAGACCACCGAAGTGGTCGCCAAGGCCGTTTTGCGCTGGCGAGCCGCCGGCGTCGACATTCAGCTGCTGCACCGCAGCAATCGCACCGGCTACAAGGCCGGCGCGTTGGCCGCGGGCCTCGCGGTCGCCAAGGGCGAGATGCTGGCGGTGTTCGACGCCGACTTCGTGCCCACCCCCGACTTTCTGCGTCGCACCGTTCCCCACTTCGCGGACCCACGCCTAGGTCTCGTACAGGGCCGCTGGACCCACCTGAACGCCGGGTTCTCGCTGCTCACGCGCATCCAGGGCATGCTGCTCGACGGCCACTTCCAGATCGAGCACTTCGCCCGCAACCGCTCGGGCTGCTTCTTCAACTTCAACGGTACCGCGGGGATCTGGCGGCGCCGGGCGATCGAAGAAGGCGGCGGCTGGACCCACGACACTTTGACCGAAGATCTCGACCTGTCCTACCGCGCCCAACTGGCGGGCTGGAAGTTCCTCTTCCTGCCCGACCTGGCGGTTCCTTCCGAGCTACCGGTGGACGTCAACGGCTTCAAGAACCAGCAGCATCGCTGGGCCAAGGGCTCGGTCCAGACCGGCCGCAAGCTGCTCTACCGTCTCCTCACCCAGCCGGGGCTGCCGTTCAAGGTGCGCTTCGAGGCCTTCGTCCACCTGACCAACAACCTGTCGTACCTTCTGATGGTGGCGTTGTCGCTGCTGGTTTTTCCGGCCATGGTGCTGCGCCGCGGCGCCAGCCCGTGGGAGGTGCTGGTCTTCGACCTGCCGATCTTCCTGGGTGCCACCCTCTCCGTGCTGGTCTTCTACCTGGCTGCCCAGGTGGCGGGCGGCGCCGGCTGGAAGAAGCAGCTACGCTATCTACCGGCGCTCATGGGCCTCGGTATCGGCCTGTCGGTGAACAACGCCCGCGCCGTGGCCTCGGGTCTGGTCTCCCGCGGCGGCACCTTCGTCCGAACTCCGAAATACAGCATCGAGACGGGCCGCGGGGACTGGCTTTCTTTACGCTACCGCGCGGGCCTGAACCTGTCGTTTCTCTTCGAAGGACTGCTGGCGACGTACTTCGCCGTCGTCACCGGGCTCGCCGTGTACTGGCAGATGTGGGCGTCCCTGCCCTTCCTCTACCTCTTCCTGCAGGGGTACAGCTACATGTTCCTGCTCTCCGTCCTGCCCGGCCTGGGCCGGCCGGCCTCGACCGAGGCCACCTAGGAGGAGGCCACGCCCGTACGCAGACTCACCTCGGCCGAGCTCACGCTGCGCCCCGCCGTACAGGCCGACGCCGGGCTGCTCGCGGCTTGGCGCAAGGAGCCCTCGATCCGCCAGTTTCAGCCGCTTCAGGATTTGTCCCTCGAACAGCTGCGGGCGGACCTGTCGAACCAGAAGATCGAGAACCTCTACCGCGGCGGCGAGGGCGAGAAGTTCCAATGGGTGCTCCTCGCCTTCAACCGGCCCGCCGGCTGGATCACGCTCGTGATCAGCAACTGGGAACACGGCCTCGCCGAGATCGGCTACTCCCTCACCACCACTTACCAGAACCAGGGCATCATGCCGAGGGCGCTCGCCCTGCTGCTCGCCGAGCTCTTCGGCAAGACCACCCTCGAGCGGATCGAGGCCCGCTGCGCCTGCGAGAACGAGGGCTCATACCGCGTCCTCGAGCGCCTCGGCTTCCAGCGCGAAGGCCGCATGCGCTCCTACTTCCGCATCGGCAACCGGCGGTACGACAACTACCTCTACGCCCTGCTGCGCGAGGACTACCTGAAAGCGAGGCCGAAATGACCGTCCGACACAGGAAGCATCGGCCGGTCGCGACGCTGGTCGCCGCCGCGATGCTTCACCTCGTCGCCTGCTCGCCACCACCCGCCCCGCGGGTCGACGGAGCCCAGGTCCAAGCCGCTCTCGAAACCCAGGTTGCCGCCTGGAACCGCGGGGACATGGACGCCTTTCTCGCCACCTACTGGCCGGACTCGGACCTCACCTTCTACTCCGGCGGCACCGTCACGAAAGGCTTCGCCCCCTTCGCCGAGCGATTCAAGGCTCGCTACGGCCAGGCATCCGAGACCATGGGCAAGCTCGAGTTTCGGAACCTCGAAGTCCACCCCCTCGGCCCCACCTCCGCCTTCGCCCGCGGCGAGTGGCACCTCGAGCGCGCCGGCCAGGAGCCCCAGGGCGGGCTCTTCACGCTGATCCTCGAAAAGAAGAACGGCGGGTGGAAGATCGTGCACGATCACACGGGGGTGTTCGAGACCCAGCCGGAGGGATGAGCCCAGGCTACACACCCAGGAGGGCACGGCATGCCGTGCCCCTACACGGAACGAAACAAGCCAACCGGAAATCGACGTTTTTCTTTCTCCCCTTCTCCTGGTCGGGGGCCCCCCGCCCTCACTGCCCCACGATCAACGCTCCGAGATCCAGATTCGGGGCATCCCGGTTGACCCGGCTCAGGTCGGCGCCGTGTTCGACGCCGTCGATCGTGGCGTCGCCCTGCCATTGCCAGAGGTGCCAGGCGGGCCAGCCTTCCGGGAGCTTGGGGGCTGCGACGTCGTATTCGGCCACCCACAGCGGGTAGTCGCCGAAGCCGGTCGAGAGGTGCTGGTTCCAGAAGCCGGCGGTGGTGTAGATGATCGGGCGTACGCCGTAGTGGGCCTCGACCTTCTGGAGCCAGACTTTGAGCCGGTCGGTGAGGCCGGGCGGGGTGTCGTGGCCGATCGTCTCGATGTCGACGACCGGCGCCAGGTCCCCGGGCTCGAGCCGGACGTTCTGGATGAAGAAGTCGGCCTGGACGGCCGGGTCGTCCTCGGTGACGTAGAAGTGGTAGGCCCCGCGGATGAGACCGGTTTCCTTGAGCCGGGTCCAGTGTCCGTCGAAGGCTTCGTCCTTGAAGTCGTCGCCCTCGGTGGCCTTGACGAACGCGAAGGTGTGTCCCGCGGCGAGGAGCTTCGACCAGTCGACCGCGCCGCTGTGGGCGGAGACGTCGATGCCCTGGTGGAGGCGAGCCGCGATCTCGGCTCGGGTCGGCGCCGGAGGCAGCGCCGGGGCCGAAACCGGCGGCGACGCACTAGCCGCCGGGGCCACGGGCGGCGCGGGGGGTGCCGCTTCACTACAGGCGACGAGGATCAGGGAGCAGCCGAGCGCCAGGGGTCTGACCGACCGAGCCATCGTTCCTCCTCCCGGCCCGAGTGGGCCGTGGTTCCGCTTGGATGGATGCTTGGGAGAGATTCTACGGAAGAACCGGCGCTTCCCCTCACCCCCCGAGCCCTCGGAATTCCCGCGGGGTCAATCCCACCAGGGCTTTGAACTGACGCGTGAAGGCGCTTTGGTCGGTGTAGCCGGCGGCGAGGGCGATGTCGGCGATGGGCGCTCGGGTTTCGACGAGGGCGCGAGAGGCGGCGTCGATGCGGATCTTGGCCAGCAGTTGCCGCGGAGTCAGGCCGAACACCTGCTTGACCCGGCGCTCGAAGCGATCGAGCGAGAGTCCGGCCCGGCGGGCCAGCTCGGTGAGCCGGAGGGGCTGCTGGTAGCTGGTGGAGAGCACTTCGACGGCGACGGCGAGGCGTTCGTAGTCGGGATGGCGTTCGTCGGCGCGGTGGAGATCTCGCGACAGTCCGACCAGGCCGGTGACCTCGCCGTCGGGACCGGGCAGGGCCTGCTTCCAGGTCAGGCACCAGCCCCGGCGACCCGCGGGGTAGCGGCCCGTGGGATAAAGGTGCAGCTCGAGGCGCCCTTCGATCGGCCGGCCGCTCGCGATCACCTCCCGGTCCTGGGCGGTGTAGCTCTCCCCGAGGAGGCCGGGAAACACCTCCGCGGCGGTCTTCCCCAAAAGGTCGGCTTTGTGCGGGACTCCGCAGCGGTCGAGAAGCGTCCGGTTGACCGCGAGGTAGCGGGCGTCCCGATCCTTGACGAAGAAAACCACGTCGGGCAGGCCATCACAGACGGCTTCGAGCGCTTCCCCGTCGACCGCGAGCCTCATACCGGGATTATGCCGAACTCCGCGGGAGTGGGGCCGACACCGATCAAGACTCGGCCGGGCGAGCTCCTCTAGGCTTCCCAGGATGAGATCGATTCGTGTCGTCGATTCCCACACCGGTGGCGAGCCCACGCGGCTGATCGTCGCGGGTGGGCCCGAGCTCGGAGCCGGCCCCCTGGCCGAGCGCCTCGCCCGCTTCCGCGCCGACCACGACCGCTTCCGCTCCGCCGTCGTCAACGAACCGCGGGGCTCGGACGTGCTGGTCGGCGCGCTCGTGTGCGAACCCCACGCGCCGGACTGCGCCGCCGGGGTGATCTTCTTCAACAACGTCGGTTTCTTGGGCATGTGCGGCCACGGCACCATCGGGCTCGTGGCCACCCTCGCCCACCTCGGGCGCCTCGGAGCGGGCCGCCACCGGATCGACACGCCGGTGGGCGTCGTGGCGACCGAGCTCCACGGCGACGGCCGGGTCACGGTCGAGAACGTGCCGAGCTATCGGCACGCCGCGGGCGTCACCGTGGACGTACCCGGGCACGGCCCCGTGGTGGGTGACGTGGCCTGGGGCGGCAACTGGTTCTTTCTCGTCGCCGAGCACGGTCTCGAGATCGAACTGGCGAACGTGGAGGCCCTGACCGACTTCACCTGGCGGGTTCGGCTCGGGCTCGAGCGCGCGGGGGTGACGGGGGCCGGAGGTGCCGAGATCGACCACGTGGAGCTGTTCGCGCCCGCGCCGGTGGCGGGGCTCGACAGCCGCAACTTCGTCCTGTGTCCTGGCAAGGCCTACGACCGTTCCCCCTGCGGCACCGGCACCAGCGCCAAGCTGGCTTGCCTGTTCGCGGATGGCAAGCTCCCGGCGGGCGCGGTCTACCGCCAGGAAAGTGTCGTCGGCAGCGTCTTCGAAGGCAGCGTCGCCCCCGACCCCGCGCGGGCCGGCGG
>CXWL01015487.1_pt1 | contig 27782 bp, 19 predicted proteins | sample 590931 | NCBI WGS metagenome assembly CXWL01 (sample SAMEA3498368, study PRJEB10139) | groundwater metagenome | biome: water well; material: biofilm material | place: Germany | collected 2015-04-27 | reverse complement strand
GGGCAAATCCGCCACCCATGTGCCGACGACGGCGGCGTGCGAGACGTGCCATCGGTCGACGACGACGTTTACGGGCGCGGCATTTAATCACACAGGGATCACGACGGGGTGCGCGAGCTGCCATAACGGCTCGACGGCTTTGGGTAAACCGGCGACGCATGTGCCGACGACGGCGGCCTGTGAGACGTGCCATCGGTCGACGACGACGTTTACGGGCGCGGTGTTTAACCATACGGGGATCACGACGGGGTGCGCGAGCTGCCATAACGGCTCGACGGCTTTGGGTAAACCGGCGACGCACGTGCCGACGACGGCGGCGTGCGAGACGTGCCATCGGTCGACGACGACGTTTACGGGTGCGGTGTTTAACCATACGGGGATCACGACGGGGTGCGCGAGCTGCCATAACGGCTCGACGGCTTTGGGTAAACCGGCGACGCACGTGCCGACGACGACGGCCTGTGAGACGTGCCATCGGTCGACGACGACGTTTACGGGTGCGGTGTTTAACCATACGGGGATCACGACGGGGTGCGCGAGCTGCCATAACGGCTCGACGGCGCGGGGCAAACCGGTGAACCACCCCCCGACGACCGCGGCCTGTGAACTGTGCCACAGATCGACAACGACCTTTACGGGGGCGCAGTTCAGTCACACGGGAGTAGTGCCAGGCACGTGTGCCACTTGTCACAATGGGACCACTGCCAAAGGCAAACCGAATGACCATCCGAGGACGACCCTGTCCTGTGACGCCTCTGGTTGTCACACCACGCGGACCTTCAGCAAGTAGAGGTCGAATACATGGTGTGTTGGAAATCAAAGACTTCTTTGGCGAGGTTCGCCGGGGCACGTATAGGTCTCGATAGCGATCGCAAATGCCATCAGCAGTGAGCGTTTGCCGATGGACTCACGAGTTTAGCCTCGACCTGAGCAAACTTCCCATCTAGAGGGCTTCGTTGACGGGAGACGATACAAGCAAGTTGCGTCGTGCGATGTGGGCTGTCCTTATGGGGGGGCTTCTCGCTTTCGCGGGTTTGTGGACAGCGGATCCGGTTGCGGCGCAAGTGCTCGACCGCGTCGAGATTGTCGAGACTCCGACAGCGGCGGAGATTCATATTGTGTTCAATGCGCGGGCGTTGTATCTGCGGCATACACCCTCCCAGCAGGGCGATCTCGTCCGAATTTTTCTCGACTTCCCCGATCTGGACCGCTCCATCCGATTCCCACGTGAATTGGCGGCGTCGCCTCCCAGCGACTTGATTCCAAAATTCACCGTGACATTTCCCGACCATGGGACAAACGGCCTCTCGATCCACTTTGCCAAGCCGGTGCGATTTCGTGTGAGCCAGCGGGACATCAGAAGCAGCAGCCGGATTGTGATTTCTGTCAAGTTGGATAAGCAGGCGCTTCCGTCACCGCTCCCGCAAGAGATCGAAGCTCCACCGGCCATGCCTCCGTCCGCGACGGGACCGAAGCAGTCATTCGAGGTTCCGCCGTTCAGTCCTGGGATGGGTGCCGAGCCCTATGCCGCGGATTTGATGAAGCTAGGCCGTCAAGCGCTGAACGTCGGAGAGAACGAGAAGGCACTTCAGATCTTCAACGCACTCCTCAATCTTCCGCCGAATAAGCAATCGCAAGCAGCTCAAGAGTGGGTTGGAGTGGCCCGGCAACGAAACAGGGAGCATGTGAAAGCGAAAGCGGAGTATGAACTCTACCTCAAACTCTACCCCAAGGGAGAAGATGCGGTGAGAGTACAAGGGCGGTTGACCGCGTTGCAGGAGACCATTGATCAGCTTGCACAAGCCAAAGCCAGCAGACCGGCCAAGAAGATAGACGAGATGCGGGTCTACGGGAGTCTGTATTCGTACTATTATGGCGGGTACTCCCAGACGACTACGACAGACAAAGTGGCGAATAGCACCACGAATATCCACAGCCATGACCAGTCCTTGTGGCAGTCGTCGTTCGATGTCACAGGGCGATATCGCAAGAATGAATATGACAATAAAGTCGTAGCGCGCGGGACGTATTCCGATAATCTTCTGGCTCTTGACGACAGCCGACGAAACATCAGCCGCCTCAGGGCTCTCTACTACGAACACGCGAGTCAGGATTCGTATTTCGTCCGGGTCGGCCGACAACCGGGTAACACCGGCGGTGTGTTGGACTTCCGGTTCGATGGAGCCTGGCTGCGTTATGTCGCCGTTCCTCAATTCTTCAATGTGAATCTCGTCGCGGGTCAGCCTCGGCAATTCAGCTTGACGCCTAATTTCGTGCCCGACGATCCCAGGAACTTTCGGGCCGACTTGAAACGCTACTTCTACGGGGTGAATGTAGACGTCGGGCCGATCGGACAAGCCTGGAACAGCAATCTGTACTACATCAATCAGATGAACAACGGCGTGGTGGATCGCCGGGCCGTGGGGACAGAATTACGGTATGCGGCCAACGGGAAGAACGCGTTCAGTCTGATCGACTACGACGTGTCGTACAACGTCCTCAACATCGCGATGCTCAATGGGACATGGGTAACCGAAGAGACCACCTACACCCTACTGCTTGACCATCGCAAAACGCCCTATTTGCAAACCACGAATGCCCTCTTCGGGACTCCGGGCGCCACTTTCGAGACCATCAACACAGCGAACGAAAGTCTCTTGCGCGAGCAGGCCAAGGCTGTGACCGCGACCAGCGATCTGTTTCTTGCCGGGGTGCTCCATACGGTGGCCAAAGACTGGCAGCTCGGTGGAGATGTGCGTCTCAATCGCATTTCCGGCACAGGAGCTACGAACTGTCTGCTCATCGTGCCCGGCACCAGTGTTCTCTTTCTCAATCCGAACGCCACATCCGATGCGCCCTGTTCCTTGCAAGCGCTGCCTGGGACCGGAAATATCTGGACCTATACGGCTCAAGTCATCGGGACGAAGTTTCCGTTTGAGAATACGACCCTTGTGGCGAATGCCAGTTATATTTCGAGCCCAGCGTACCGAGCGCAATCGCTCACGATCAATTCCTTGGCTCGCTTCGGGCCGCAATTGCAGATTGACGGGTTCGTCCTGCTCTATCACCAGAAGGATAGTTTTGGCGTGGAGCTGTATCGTGCGACTCCGACGATCCGCATGAATTACCGTTTCTTCGACGACTGGACCTTCGAGGCATCAGGCGGGCTGGAGAAAACGTTGACGGATAGCTCGACTCAAAAGGACTCGACGTCGAGACAATTCTTTTACTTCGGTCTCCGGTGGGATTTCTCCTAGCATGCGGAACCCTGACTCATTGCGGTCCTGCGGATTGCGCCGGAGTAATATCTTGCTATGAGCGTCATGAGCATCAATTGGTTCAAGTATTCCTCGCCCCAGGCCTTTCACCCCTTCGCCGGACGGTTGATCCCGTGGTTCGCCGCCTTGGCGCTCGGGTTGAGCGGCGTCGGCCTGTACCTGGGGTTCTTCGTGGCGCCGACCGACGCGACACAAGGGGAGGCGTACCGCATTATCTTCGTCCATGTACCGGCCGCCTGGATGTCCATGTTTCTCTACGTCATCATGGCCCTGTGGGCTGGGGTCGGACTGGGATTGAATGCGCGGCCCTCCTTCATGATGGCGCAAGCCATCGCCCCCACCGGGGCACTCTTTACCTTTCTCGCGTTGCTCACTGGGTCGATGTGGGGCAAACCGACCTGGGGGGCCTGGTGGGTGTGGGATGCACGGCTGACATCGGAGCTGATTCTGCTATTTCAATATATCGGGATCATCTTGCTGCGGTCGTCGATCGACGACCTGCGCCGAGCCGATCGTGCCAGCGCCGTGTTGGCGCTCGTCGGAGTGATCAATGTTCCGATCATCTACTTTTCTGTGAAGTGGTGGAATACGTTGCACCAGGGCGCGTCGGTCACGATTACGGCAGCGCCGAGCATGGCGGGGAGCATGGTGACAGCCATGCTCGTGATGACGCTCGCGTTCTGGATGTACAGCTTCGCGGTAACGCTGGCCCGCGTGCGGTGCGTGATTGTCGAGCGGGAGCGTCAACCGTCGTGGGGCAAGCCGTCTGAGATCTCGGACGTCGCGGAGGCGCGCTGATGCAGTGGGGGAGTCTGGCAGAGTTTGTCGCGATGGGCGGGTACGGCCTCTACGTGTGGGTCTCATTCGGGGCCACGGCTCTGTGTATGGGGGGCGAAGTGCTCGCGGTGTGGCGGCGGTCTGCCGCCGCAGCGGCGAGTCGTGATGGGTTGTAGGAGGACACGGAGACGATGACACCTCGACGGAAACGGTTTGTGCTCATCGGGCTGGGCCTGGTCGCCTTGGCTGTGGCGTCGGCCCTCGTGTTGAATGCGTTCCAAAGTAATCTCGTATTCTTCTATACGCCGACGCAAGCGGCCAGTGGGGAGGTTCCGCAGGGACGGAGCTTTCGCATCGGCGGGATGGTCGAAGCCGGCAGCCTTACCCGCGAAGGCGATGGACTCACCGTGCATTTTGTCGTGACCGATATGGCGAAACGTGTGCCCGTGACGTTCAAAGGTATCCTCCCGGACCTCTTCAAGGAAGGGAAGGGCGTTGTCGCTCAGGGGCAACTCGGCGCCAATGGGGCTTTCCTGGCGAGCGAAGTGTTGGCGAAGCACGATGAAAACTATATGCCGCCTGAAGCTGCGGACGCGCTCGCCAAGGCTAAGACTGTCGGGGTGCAGAGTAGCGGTACGCTGGTTGTCAATCCGTAGTCGAGCGCAGAAGCTTGTCGATGCGTTGGCGATGGATAAGGAGTGTCGGCGAGTTGAGCACTTGTTACTGCAAGGAGGGACAGGATCATGACCCTCACATTTTGGTTTATCGCTTGGGCCATGACATTGTTCGTGCTCGGTCTGCTCCTGTGGCCGCTGCTCAAACGCCAAGCGTCATCGGGAACAAACGAAGGAGAAAAGCGGCTTTCGGTCTATCGCCAGCAATTTGCCGAGTTGGAACAAGATCTCAAGAATGCCGTGTTGACCGATGAACAGTATGACCAATCGAAACATGAACTGGAACGGCGGCTGCTTGAAGAGACGGGGCCTGCCGAGGCCGCGTCTCCGGTACGGGTGTGGCCGGTGAACAACCGAGCAATCGGCATGGCATTAGCGGTCATCATTCCGACCATCAGTGGACTGCTGTACTGGACGTTGGGCAACCAGCAAGCGATCATACTTCCCAGCGTCTCCTCACCGGTGGCACAAGGCGGGCCAGACTATACCCAACCAGCGTCCGAAGGGCTCGATGCGCTTTCCGAGCGGCTGAAGAAGCGACTTGAGCAGAGTCCCGACGACGGAGTGGGGTGGGCGCTTCTTGCGCGCTCGTATGTAGAAATCGGACGGCATGCCGATGCGGTGCCGATCTATGAGAAGGCCATGAAGTTGATCCCCGACGATCCTCAGATGCTCGTCGACTATGCCGATGCCCTTGGCATGCTGAATGGCCGGAAGCTGGCAGGCAAACCGGAGCAATTGATTCAGCAGGCGATCAAGATCGATCCGAACCATGTCAAAGCCCTGATGCTGGCCGGGACCGTGGCGTTCGACCGCAAAGAGTTCGGGCGGGCGGCGCAGTATTGGGAGCGGGCCAGCGCCAATCTTTCTGCTGATGCGGGCGGCGATATCCGGCAAGAGCTGCTCTCGGGTATTGCCGAGGCCAAAGGGTTGGCCGGCGGAAAACCGGCGATGGCCAAGGCGGTCGGGTTGACGTCGCCTTCGACAATGCCTAGTGGTCAGGCCTCCGCAATCAGCGGAACGGTGAGCCTGGCGCCGAGTCTCGCTGGGAAAGGCGCCCCAACAGACACGTTATTCGTATTCGCGCGCGAGATGAACGGCCCGCCTATGCCGGTGTCGATCGTGCGAGCCACGAAACAGGACTTACCTTTTACGTTCCGACTCGATGACTCAACGAGTCCCATGCCGTCCAGAAAATTATCCGACGCAGGAACGGTGGTGATTGTGGCCCGCCTGTCGAAGTCCGGCCAGGCCATGCCGCAAAGTGGAGACCTGGAGGGGACCAGTCAGCCGGTGAAATCTGGAGTGGATGGAATCACCATTGTCATCGATCGTGAAAGACCCTAGCACTGAGAAGATCGCATGTCCCAATCATATCTCATCATACTGCTCTACCTCCTGCCGGTGATCGTCGCGCTGGGCCTCTACTTCCGCCGCCATCGGAAGAAAGACATCCATTACCGCACCCGCCTGGAAGAAACGAAGAAATCGGGAATTCCCGAGCCGATCACCTTGCATCCGGTGATCGACACAAACAAATGCATTGGTTCCAGTGCTTGCGTGAGAGCCTGTCCGGAGGAAGCGTTGGGAATCATCAGAGGAAAGGCAGTGCTCATCCAATCCGATCACTGCATCGGACACGGGGCTTGCGCGGCTGCCTGTCCAGTCGAGGCGATCACGCTGGTGTTCGGGACGGAAAAGCGCGGCATCGATATTCCTCAAGTCAAACCGACCTTTGAAACCAACGTCTCCGGCATCTTCATCGCCGGCGAGTTGGGTGGGATGGGATTGATTCGCAAGGGAGTCGAGCAGGGAGCGCGGGCAATTGAGACGATTCGGAAAAACAAGAGCAAGGGAAGCGAGTTGGACGTGGTAATCGTCGGCGCCGGCCCGGCCGGCATCTCTGCCTCACTCGCCGCGAAGGAAGCGGGGCTGCGATTCGTGACCCTCGAACAGGAAGATGGCCTCGGTGGGTCCGTGTATCATTACCCACGCCGAAAACTCGCAATGACAGCCCCGATGAAACTACCTATCGTCGGGAAGTTCAATAAACACGAAGTCAGCAAAGAAGGACTGCTCGAGTTTTGGAACGGGGTCATCAAACAAACCGGCCTCAAGATCAATTTTATGGAACGGATGGACTCCCTGAAAAAAGTCGGCAACATATTTGTCGTGAAGACGCCCAAGGCGGAGTACAAGACGAAGAACGTGCTTCTCGCCATCGGCCGGCGTGGCACGCCCCGCAAACTCGGTGTGGCCGGCGAGGAGCAAGAGAAGGTGGTCTATCGCCTGATCGACGCCGAACAGTATCGCGGGATGCATGTGCTGGTGGTGGGCGGCGGAGACAGCGCGGCGGAGGCGGCGTTGTCCATCGCAGCTGAGCGAGGCACGACCGTTACCATTTCCTGTCGCGGCGATGAGATTTTTACCCGCCCCAAAGACAAGAACCGTCAGCAGCTCAAACAAGGCGTGGAGAGCAAGAAGCTCACGGTATATGTGAATGCCAACGTAAAGGAGATCGGAACAGACCGCGTGACGCTGATTCACGAGGGGAAAGAGATCGAAATGAAGAACGACGCGGTAATCGTCTGCGCCGGCGGGACGCTTCCGACGCCGATGCTGAAAGAAATCGGTGTCATGGTCGAGACCTATTACGGCACGGCGATGGCGAAATAACTCTGCTCAGGGAGGCAGGTATGTGGAGTCGGATGATGGTCGCCAGTACGATGCTTGTGTTGATGAACGCGTGTGGTAGCGCGCCGCCACTCTCGACGACGCAAGATCGGTCAACTCAAGTCGCCAAGCAGGCAGCCGGGTCGGGTTCCTCAATTCAACGGCTGCGCCTGCAGGCCGAGCGGGGAAATGTCGAAGCGCAGTTTGCGTTAGCCCAGGCGTACGATCGCGGACGAGATGTTCCGAAAGACAAGACCGAGGCAGTCCGATGGTACCGGCTTGCGGCTATGCAAGGCGATGCGTTCGCGCAAAACGCTCTCGGTGACAATTACTGGGAGGGCACGGCTGTGCCGAAGGACGACAAGGAAGCCGCACGGTGGTGGCGGCTTGCGGCCGCCCAAGGATTTGCCCCTGCGCAACACAGTTTGGGGAAGATGCTTTCGGGGGGTGGTCACGGCGTACCGACCGACAAAATCCAAGCATATATGTGGCTCGCGCTGTCTGCCGCCCAGGGTGACGAGGAGGCCGGTCGGCAGGGCAACCTTCTTTCCAAGCAATTGAAGCCTGCTGAAATGACAGCCGCAAAGAAATTGGTCAAGCAGTGGAAGCCCACGAGAGCCAGCGTCACAGCCAACAAGATCGCGCAGTAACTATAAGCAAGCGAGACAGGCCGCTTCTCGCGCCACAGAATTACGGCTTCCCTTCGATTCTCCGCCGAACATTTCTTCCGATCCGTCTCGTCGAACCGCATCGCAAGACTCTCCTGATCTAGGGCGTCCCCCCCCCGGAAGTGTTACGCAGTGTTCTCCCTGCCACATTGGGTAAATGTTTACACAAGAAGTCGTAGATCCTCGCCTGCGTCATGGAACTACAGGAGTGTATACCTGTGCACACATGAGCCTGTATCAGCAGTCAACCAACGCTCAGTCAGCCGAGATGTCAATGGGTGAACGAATGCATGATCGAGAGGGCGCAGACAGCACGAACGCCCACGCAGCGCTTCACGCAACATCCACACGATCGATAGCAGCAGACACAGAGTCATCGTTGCAGTCACAAGTCACGCGAGTTATGGCGGAAGTCACGTGCAGGAATTATTGAGGAGGAAGTTGTCATGGAAGGGATAAACCGAATGTTTGGCAGAGCCGCGACGCATCTAGGAGTCTTGGTCGCGTTCATGTGCGCACTCGGAGGGCCGACGAGCCTGTCGGCGCAGACGCCGCCGACACCCGGCAGCGTGGCCATCACGGTGAATGATGGCGCCGGAGCTCAGATCGGCAACGGCTTCCGCTGGCTGCTGCAAGAGGACGTGACGTTCGATCCAAAAAAGGGTGTCCTCTGCGATCCAACAGGCGTCGACCTGACGCGGCCCTGCATTTCTGCGACGACGCCGGTTTCTTCCGATATCATCTCGACCAATTTTCACAAGAGCTACATGCCCGTTGTGGACAAAGCCAATGTCGCGGCAGGCGGGACGGCGACCATCGCCATTCCCGATATAACGAAGAAGTATTTTGTCTCCATATTGCCACACGCTGGGACCACGAGTTACTCGATCAGCGGCGCCGCCATTGCGGCAGGGCAAACGGCGGTCACCGTCGTCGTACCCCCGCAGCCGGTTCCGACCGCCCAGATCTTTGTCATGGCGTTCGAGGACAAGGCCCCAATCAATAATGCCCTCGATCAAGGCGAACTAGGCATCGGAGGATTCAACGTCGTCATTGCCGATGCGGGAGGGCCGGTGCTCACCGACGCGTTCGGGAATCCGCTGGGAACGTCGTATAACACCGATGGATCAGTCTTCCTGCTCGGCAGCGGCATCATCACGACAATCACGCAGGGGGAAATCAGCGCGGGACTCAATCCCTACAACCTCAGACTCGGCGAAGCCGTGATTAAAAATTTGGCGCCTGGGAAATATGGCGTGACGATTACACCAGTGGTGGGGGGGCTGTCCTGGCAACAGACGGCGACGATCGAAGGGACGAAAACGATCGATGCCTGGGTCAAGGCCAAAGAGCCCCGCTACATGTTCGAGTTGGGCCCAGCGGGGCACCATGCGGAATTCGGCTATGTGCAACCCTTTAGTGATCCGGTGCTCACCGCGGGTGGGAATGTGTCCGGCCGGGTCGTCAACATGCACATGTCCCGGCCTCCGGACTACACCATGCACAAAGGGCATCCGTTGCCTGGCTGCTGGGTGGGCTTGAACGAAATGCTACTCGGCCGCGCTGGCAGAGGTCTCTATGCCGCGGCGTGCAACGCGGACAGCACCTTCACCATTCCCAACGTGCCGCCCGGAACCTATCAACTCGCCATCTGGGATCAATTTCTCGATAACATTTTTGCCCTTGTGCCGGTCACTGTGGCCAGCGGGGCGAGTCAGAATCTTGGCGACGTCGGTGTGTTCCGTTGGTTCGGCGGCCTCGATCACTATGTGTTCTTCGATACCAATGGCGATGGGGTCCGTCAGGACACAGAAGTTGGCATGCGAGATCAGAACGTCAATCTTCGCTTCCGCGATGGGAGCATCTATCAGGCATTTCCGACCGACACGACTGGGTTTGTCCCCTTCGATGAAGTGTTCCCTTTCTTTAGCTGGCTCGTGGCCGAAGTGGACTTTGCCCGCTTCAAAACGACGGGCGTGACTGTGACCGTGGATGCCGGAGGACCAGTGGCTCCAGGCGACAAGCTGACGCCGCAAATTCAAGCCGACGGTGCGCCGACCCGAACGGAAACCGGTCCGGCGGTACTCCTCGAAGCGTTTCAATCGTTTCTCGGAACTACGAACCAGTTCGAATGGGGCAAGACCAACTATCTGCCAGGCGAAAACGGAGGCATCAGCGGCATCGTGCATTACTCCACGACGCGCGCAGAAGACGACCCTGCATTTGCAGGAGCCGAGCCCTGGGAGCCTGGCATTCCCCGTGTCCCGGTGTTCCTCTACAGAAAGGACACGGCTCCTGTCCCATCGGATCCATCAAAGATTCTCAATGTCAACAGCCAGCCGGGTATTCAACTGGCCGACGTCGATCACTATCCCTTCGGGTGGAGAGACGGTGGACCGATGGGACCGGAGGATGTGAAGCGGAACGGGACGGTCGGTACGATAACGTTACCCCTTCCGGTGACCCTTCCGTTGCCCGTAGGATTCGAGACCGGAAGCCAATTCCTGACCGGAAGCCAAATCGACCTGATCGATCCCGCCTTGAGAGCCACGCTGACTTACAATGCCGGCGACGCGGTCCAGGCTCTTGCGACAGACAGTTGGGACGACAGCCTCCCGACCGACTGTCCAGGCAATCCTGCCGATGCCTTCTATCAGAACGGCAAGTGTTACGACGGGCTCCGGAACTTTAATCAGGTGCGGCCTGGCGTGTTCGACGGCGGCTATGCCTTCACGACCTATTGGCCACTCGGACGGCCAACTCCCCTGCCTGACCCATTGGTTACTCCTCCCTTCCTGATCCCGTCGGGCGCCTATATCGTCGAAGGGGTGTTGCCGAAAGGCTACGAGCATCAGAGCGAAGAATCCAAGAACGTCGATTTCGGCGACGCGCCGATCGTAAGCCCCTTGGCCCTTCCGCAGGCCTGCGTGGGGGACCTCCACACTGTGCCGGCAGAGTTGACCTTGTTTCCCGGCGTCGCTGCTCCTTCGGCGAATCTAAATCGTCCGCTCTGCGATCGGAAAGAAGTGCTGCTCAGCAGCGGCCAGAACGCGGCTGCGGATTTCTTCGCCTATACCGACGTGCCGGTGGCGGCGCAGGTCAAGGGTTTCATCCTGAACGACCTCGCCAACGAGTTCAATCCACTTTCGCCGAATTTCAGCGAAAAAGCGGGGGTGTCCTGGATTCCCATCTCGTTCAAAGATTGGACGGGCCGGGAAGTCGTACGAGTCTATAGTGATCAGTTCGGCAGCTACAATGCGATGGTGCCCTCCACCTATACGATCAATGCGCCGACGCCCAGCGGTGTCGCGCCCCATATGATGCAGATCTGTCTCAATTCACCCGGGCCAATCCTAGTAGCGGGGCAAATGGTGACGGATCCGTTCTATAACAAGCACTACGGCCAGGTCTGTTGGACGCTGCATATGGAGGTCGGAAAGACGCTGTATGCAGATACGCCGATCCTGCCGGTCGCCGCATTCGTCGGGCCAGGCAACGTGCAGACCGACTGCGACTGCGCGGACAAGACGCCCAGGATCTTCTCCGTCACGGCGGGCGGCAACGCCGGCAACGTCGGTGGTCCCTATATCGATGATCCAAGCAGCGGAACCCGCACACTCACCATTACCTCATTGGGCACCGTCCAGGTGCCGGACCCCAATGCCATCAGAACCGAAGGCAATCTCGGCGTAACCATCCCGCGGGATTTCGGATTTGGGGACGGGACAGGTGAAGTGCCAGGCCAAGTAACGCTTGGCGGCTTGCCTCTGCCGATCGTTTCTTGGAACAACACCACGATTACCGCCACCGTGCCGGCAACAGCTCAAACTGGCCAGCTAGTGGTGAAACGCGCGGTTTCGGTCGGGAATCTGGACATCGGCCTCTCGACGACCAACTCGGTCACAGTTACGGTTGGCGCTCCCGTCCTTCCCAATATCGTCAGGACAGTCGCGCCGGGCCAGTCGATCCAAGCGGTTCTCAATACGGCGGTGGCGGGCGATTTGATCCTTGTGCAGCCCGGCACCTACTACGAGATGCTCATTATGACTAAACCGGTGAAGCTACAAGGCTTCGGCGCCGGCTCGACCCATATCATCGCCAGCCAATCCCAAGCCACGCTGTTGCAGACGTGGAGGGAGAATATGAACGTCCTGGTGAATTGTCCTGTTGCGCAGGGCGGCGGCCAGATTACGCTGCTCCCAGGTCAGCGGAATAATACTGCGGTTGGGCCTGGAGGAATCGGCGTGTGCGACTTCGTCCCCGGCACCGGCCTGTTCCAAGTCGATGAAGGCGCAGGCATCTTCATCGCGACGAACAATGGGGTCTTCAGCAGCCTGAATCCGGGCCGCATCGATGGATTCTCGATTGCCGGATCGGCCACCTCACCAGGCGTCGTGGTGAACGGCTATGCCCGGTTCCTCGAGATCAGCAATAACGAAGTCGCCAACAATCAAGGCACCTACGGCGGCGGCATCCGGGTGGGCGATCCCACCATTACGGCCAGCGCCCAGAACCAAAACACCTCCATCCATCACAACCGTATCGTGCAGAACGGCAGCCAGTTCGCGCCGGGCGCCGGTGTCGCGCTCTATGCCGGGAGCGACAACTATCGGCTGACGGACAACTACGTCTGCGGCAATTTCGCGACAGAAGACGGAGGAGGCGTGGCCCACTACGGCTTCAGCCCCAACGGGCTCATTGCAGGAAACAAGATCGTCTTCAACCAGACCTTTGTGCAATCGGTCGGCGGCTTAGGCGGCTCCGGCGCGGGCGGCGGTCTGTTGGTGGCGGGCGTGCAACCGGTCGTCGGCGATCCAATCCAGATCAGCGAAGGGACTGGGTCCGTGACGATCACGGCGAACCTCATCCAGGGCAACAACGCAGGCACCGGTTCCGGCGCGGGCGTGTTGCTCCGTAGCATCAATGGCCGGGACGTGTTGGTCTCGCCGGCCAATAATTCGACGTGGTACCACGTCGAGTTGTTCAACAACATCATCGTGAACAACGTGGCAGGGCTGTCCGGAGGCGGCATTGCTATGCAGGACGCGGCCAAGGTCACGATGATCAACAACACCGTTGCGCACAACGACAGCACGGCGACGGCGGGTTTGGCCTTCACGCCCGGTGTGCCGAACGTGTCGAATCCGCAGCCGGCAGGTATCGTGTCCAGCCGCCACGGCGCCGGGCTCTGCCAGGCGTTCCAAGAAGCGGCGAATTGCGCGCGGTACTCCGATCCAGTCATGGAAAACAACATCGTGCTGAACAACCGCTCGATGTTCTGGGAAGTCAATACGCAGCTTCCGCAGCCGGTCGGCCAGCTCAAGACCGCCGGCGTGGAGGATTTGGCGGTGTTGCCGGAAGGGTCCGGCTTCCTCTTGCATCCGATGAACGGCATCTTGACCGACAGCACCATCGGCTACGATATCTCGAATCTACTCGTGGCCGACTCGACGAGCGTGTTAGCGAATCCCTACTTCAACGCGCCGCCTGGATTCAGCACCGTGCAACCAGACGGCACCATCGTCCAGCTCGAATTCACTACGACGCTGGCGACCGCGGCAGCGCTGGATGAGGGCGGGAACTTCATCGACGTGCACTACGGCCCGCTGACGCCGGCCGGTAACTATCACTTGGCGGCTCTTTCGCCGGCGATCGATGCCGGAAACGACGCGGCATTGACGGTCTCGCCTCTGCTGGCGGCCGATGTCGACGGACAGCCGAGGCCGACCGATGGGAACAGCGATACGATCATCCGCACCGATATCGGCGCGGACGAAACGTCCGGAGCGGCAGGAAATTTGGCGCCGGTGATCAATTCCACCCCGATCACGGCGGCGGTCGCCTTGCAGCTCTATAGCTATCAAGTGCTGGCGGCGGACCCGAACGCGGGCGACCTCTTGTCCTATAGCCTGACGACGTTCCCAGCCGGCATGACGGTCAGCGCGAGTGGGCTTGTGCAATGGACACCGACTGATCTTCAAGCCGGGCTTCATGCAGTGGTTGTGCGTGTGCAGGACCAGGGTGGGCTCTTTGCCACCCAGAGCTACAACGTGAATGTGGCGCCTCCGATGCCGGCAGTTGTCAGCTTCACCTTGCGCGATGCCGATGACAACGTGGTGATCGGTCCCTTGACCAACGGAGCCATCATTGATCGCCTCGATCTATGCGGCAACTGTCAGGTCAACATGCAGGCGAATGTGTCGTTGCCGGGGTCCGTCCAGAGTGTGAGATTCACGTTAAGCGGCGCGACGAATCCCGCGCCTGTGACCGACAATAGCGTTGTCTACTCGCTGCCGAGCGGCGGCACCAACGCCAACTTTGCGGGGATAACCTTAAATCCCGGTCCGCATACCTTGACGGCGACGCCCTATAGCTTGGATGGCGCCCTAGGCACGGCCGGTATCCCACTGACGGTGAACTTCACAGTCGCAGGACCGCCGGTGATCACCTCGACACCGGTGACCACAGCGACGATTGGCGACCTCTATACCTACGATGTCGAGGCGACGACGCTTACCGCGCCGCCGTTGACCTACAGTTTCACGCAGGGTCCACCGGCGAACGGGAGTAGGGGCGTCATGACGATCGACTCCAACACGGGCGTGATCTCGTGGACGCCGGCGATCCTGAATCCGAACGTCGCGCTGCCGTACAACACCACTGTGACTGTACGGGCCACGGACAGGCTGGGTCGGTTCACAAGCCAGCAGTTTACCATCGTGGTGTCGCCGAAGCCTGAGACGATTGCGGTGACACAGGCGCTCTTCAGGAACCCACCCGGACCGGTCGGGAGCCCGAATAGCGACGCGTCGTGGACCATCAACGGCACGAGTACGGTGATGCCCACCAGTTGCACGGGGACGCCAAATGTCTGCGGTACCCTGACGATCTACCGTGTGAGGCTTGGCGTACAGGCCATCATCGGGACGGCGACCGTTCAGCAGGACGGAACCTGGTCCTTTGCTGAGCTTCCAGCGACCCCGTTAGCAGCTCCAGGTGACACCGTCAGAGTCCGGTCGCTCACGGGAGGCGTGAGCACTGACCTGTCGGTAACGATTCAGCTGTACTAACTGAGAACGCCCCGGCCCCGCGACTTGTCGCGGGGCCGGGAGACGTGAAGGAGGAAACACATATGTCATTCGCAAAACGGTACGTACTAACGCTTCTGATGACCGCCGGCATCGGGCTCTCCGGCATGAACGCCGAGGCGATCGTGAACGTGCAATGTCCCGGCGATACCAATGGTGACGCGATCAGCGACACGCCGGGCATCGAATGTAGGCATCTGGCTGGCAGCGACGGGTTCATCCGCATGGCCGACGGCCGACCTGGAGTGTATATATTCGGGTTTTCGGATCTCGCCGCACCCGGACGTCCGGCTGCGAGTTCCCTGGGCTACGGCACCCTCGCGGCCCAGTTCGCGGCGCCGACGATGTACTTTAAGGAGGGCGACAAGGTCTACCTCACTCTTTCCAACGCTGGGACCGTTATGCGGCCTGATCTCTTTGATCCGCATAGTGTGCACTGGCATGGATTCCCGAATGCGGCGACGGCGTACGACGGAGAACCGGAAGCCAGCATCAGCATCAATCCCAGTTCGAGCCTGACCTACTACTATGAGCCGGTCGAAGTCGGCACCTTCATGTATCACTGCCACGTTGAAGCAGCAGAACATATGGAGATGGGCATGCTCGGCAACCTCTATGTGACGCCGAAGCAGAATGACTTGCCGAATAACACGGTACTCGGCTCCCATACTCATCTGACCGGCCACATGTACGTCTACAACGACGGCGATGGCTCGACTCGCTACGATGTGGAGATGCCGCTCCAAATCGGCTCGATGGATCCGGTCTTTCACGATCTCCACTTAGGTGTCCAGCCCCTGCCATTCGCCAACTTGCTCGATACCTATCCGATGCTCAACGGCCGCGGTTATCCGGATACGGTGAATCTCGCTCCATTGCCTGCGCCGCAAGAAAAAATTGACGCCGCATATCTGAGCGCCAATGTGTCATCCAACCCGCAGTCGTCGCTGGTCCAGGCGACGGCTGGGCAGAAGATTCTGCTCCGAATCAGCAATCTCAACATCACAGGTTTCTACACCCTGTCCGCAATGGGGCTGCCCATGAAAGTGGTGGGCACCGGCGCGCACATTCTCAAGGGGCCGAGCGGACTCCCAGCCTACTACGACACGAGTTCGGTGACGCTGGGTGGAGGGGAAGCGGTGGACGTCATCATCGACACGACCGGTGTCGCGCCCGGCACCTATGCGCTCTACACAACGAACCTGAATTATCTCAGCAACAATACGGAAGACTTCGGCGGAATGATGACCGAGATCCACATTCTGTAAGCCTGACCGACCGGATACACGAAGGAGCACGACGATGAACATGGCAACGATGACCAGAGGGATCTTGACGCTCTTTACCGCGCTGGCGGTCCTGCCGGGTCTGCACCCGGACCAGGCGCTGGCGACAGTCGACGGCATCACCGGGCCAAGTTTTGCCCTGGTGGCTAAGACCGGGCTCATTTCCACCGGTGACGGACAGAGCCTGCTGGGCTGGGGGTACGCGAATGGAAATGGATTGATGCAGTACCCGGGGCCGACGATGATCGTCAATCAGGGCGATCTGGTGACCGTCACGCTCACGAACGAGTTGACGGGAACAAATGCTGTTCCCGTTTCCATCGTATTCCCAGGGCAGGCGAACGTGACAGCTACGGGTGGAACCACCGGGATCTTGACTCAAGAAGTACCGGCGGCGCCCTGCGTGCCGATTGTACCCACAGACTGTACCGTGACGTATACGTTTACGGCCTCGCAGCCCGGTACCTATCTCTATCACAGCGGGACACAGCAGGATCTGGAAGTCGAAATGGGATTGGTCGGGGCGCTGATCGTGCGGCCCAACGCCGCCGATCCTCAGCACCAAGCCTACGAACATCCGAGCAGCGCTTTCGAGCGGGAGTATTTGTTCCTCCTCACGGAAATGGATGGCAACATCCATCGACTTGTCGATTTCGGGATGATGAACCAGGTGGATTTCAGCACCTATCACTCGACGCTGTGGTTCATCAACGGCCGCAACGCGCCGGACACGATGTTGGGTGCGGGCAATCAAGCCCCCTGGCTGGCGTACCAACCCTATAACAGCATGCCGCAGATCCACCCGGGCGAGCGGGCCTTGATGCGGCTCATCGGCGCGGGACGGGATCTCCATCCCTTCCATCACCACGGCAATAATGCTTGGATCATCGCGCGCGACGGGCGGCTGCTGCAAAGCGCGCCCGGGGCCGGCGCCGACTTGGCCGAATCCAATTTCACCATCACGATGGTCCCGGGTGGAACCGTCGATGCGATCTTTACCTGGACCGGCGAGAAACTGGGCTGGGACATCTACGGTGATCCGAACCTGCCGGAGACTGCCCACACCTGTAACAACCCGACTGGCTATGATTCCGTCACCCATGAATATTGTCCTGATCACGGGAAGCCGTTGCCGACGACGATGCCGGATCTTCAGAGCCTAACCTTCGGCGGCAATTGGAGCGGCAGTCCATTCATCGGCCAGCTGGCGGGGTTGCCTCCCGGGCAGGGTGGCAATAACCCGACCGGCGCGCTCACATTCATGTGGCACTCGCACACGGAGCGGGAAATGACGAACGACGACGTGTTCCCAGGCGGCATGATGACGATGATGATGATCGAGCATCCGAGCGTGACGATTCCGTAGGCTCCGAATCGCGGAGGTGGGATCATGCAGGGGGTCTGGCTGTTTATCGACCGGTGCTGGGCGCGTGCGATGGGCCGAGCGTGGAAGGCCCCTAGGCAGTCGGGCTCGTTGGATCTGACCCAGGCGAGGCAGGAGATTGGGATTGCCGACAAGGGCTTGGAGGCGCAGCGAACCAAGAAAGGGCCACCGATCTATCTGCGGTTTCCGCCGGGTCGGGAGGGGAAACGGAAACGAGCGCTGCTCGGGTTGGACGATGATGAATCGTAATGGGACTGAGAAGGCAACAGGAATGGCTGTTATCCACACTACAACGCAGGAGTCATGACGATGCGTACGCTACAACATCTTGTGAGAGCTTGTTCATTAGCCGTCGCCGGGTTGGCTCTCGGCGTCAGCCCGGCATGGTCGGCGGAAGTCTGGCTCGAAGCTAGACCGCTGATCGCATCTGAATACCCGGCAGACATTCCCTCGACGGTGCCGATGTGGGGCTATGCCTCATGCGTTGGAGGCTTTGCGAACTGCGCCACCGCCGCTGCTTCTGTCCCTGGGCCGCAGCTCATTGTGCCGGTCGGAGAGACGAGTCTCACGATTCATTTGAGAAACAGCTTGCCCGCCGCCGGGCTCACTGTGCCGAATATGACGTCGATCGTCATTCCCGGCCAGCGGGAAACTGCAGCGAACGGCGCCAATCTAATGGTGCCCGTCATGATCACCCCGGAGGCATCGAATCCTCACGACGGGGGAGCTGCTCGCAGCAGGATGCGGTCGTTCACCCATGAAACCCTTCAGGGCACAGACGGAGATTACATCTGGTCCAATCTGAAGCCAGGCACCTACCTGTACCACAGTGGGACGCACGCGCAGGTGCAGGTCCAGATGGGACTCTACGGCAGTGTCAAAGCCGATGCGGCGGCAGGCCAGGCCTACGCGGGACAAGCCTACGCCAGCGATGCCACGCTGCTCTTCAGCGAGATCGACCCGGCGCTCCATACAGCGGTGGCTGGCGCCATACCCACATACGGGACTACTGGCCCCACCAGCACGATCAACTATCAGCCGAAGTATTTCCTCATGAACGGCGCGCCCTATCAGGCTTCGACCCTTCCGACTCCGGCAGGCCAAGCGGGCCAGCGTGTGTTGCTGCGGCTGCTCAACGCCGGGCTGGAGTCGCATGTGGCGACCTTGCTGGGTGGGCACTTCCAGGTGATCGCCGAGGACGGCAATCCGCTGGCTCACCCGCGCGACCAATATGAGACCTTGCTGCCGGCAGCGAAGACGATGGACGCCATCTGGGTGCCGGCGGCGAACGGCACCTATTCGCTCTACGACCGCCGGAACCGGCAGGGGATGCTGGCGAAATTAGAGGTCGGTGGAACAACCGCTGCGCCCATTGCCGTCAGCGATGCCTATTCGACGCCGGTGAACACCCAATTGAGCGTGGCGGCTCGAGGTGTCTTGTTGAACGATCAGAATGCCGCAAGCCCCGCAACCGCAGTCCTCGTGACCGGTCCTGCCACTGGACTGACACTCAATGCAGACGGCTCATTTACGTACAACCCGGACCTAAACTTCTTCGGGCAAGTTGCCTTTACCTATAAAGTGAACAACAACGGCGTGGACAGCAATGTGGCAACAGTCACCATCTTGGTGAATCGTCCGCCGGTCGCTGTGCTCGATACAGCAACGACCCAACCGAACCAAGCCGTAACGGTGAATGTCCTGGCGAACGATAGCGATCCGGAGAATCAGCCGCTGACGATTACGGCGGCGACGAGTGGAGCCAACGGGGCAGTGACATTTACTCCAACGAGTGTGGTCTACACTCCGAACACCGGCTACACAGGTCCCGATACTTTCACCTATACCATCAGCGACGGCCAGTCGCCGGTACCCGGCACCGCGATCGGCACAGTGAACGTGACTGTTTCAGGCAATACAGCGCCGGTGGCCAATCCCGACCCCGCCTCGGTAGCGGAAGACGGCACGGTGACGATCTCGGTTCTCGCGAACGACACCGATGCGGATGTGCCGGCTCAGCCGCTCACAGTGACGGCGGTCACGCAGGGAGTCAATGGCGCCCTGGTGACGACCAATGGGACGACCGTGACCTATAAGCCCGCGCTGAACTTCAATGGCGCCGATTCCTTCACCTACACCGTAAGCGATGGACAGACGCCGACCGCAGGCACAGCGAGCGGCACGGTCAACGTCACAGTGACGGCGGTGAACGATGCGCCGGTGGCGGTGGCGAATGTGTACGCGGTAAACAAGCAGACGATATTCACGGTCCCCGCGCCTGGCGTGTTGTTGAACGACAGCGATGTGGATGGCAATCCGCTTACGGCTGTTCAGCGATCCAACCCATCGGGTACGGTGAGTCTGAATGCGAATGGGTCCTTCACCTATACGACAACCGCTGGGTATGTCGGCACACGGGTTTTCAAGTATCGCGCCAACGATGGCGCGCTGAATAGCGCCGATGTCAACGTGACGTTGGTGAAAGACCTGACGGTGACGAGTATCACGAGCAACGGCACGAACACCCTCTGGATCATTCGAGGCAAGAGCACGAAACCCAATACGACCGTGACGGTCTACCTTGGCGCGTCACCGACGACAGGGACGGTGCTGGGGACCGCGACGGTGGGTGGGAATGGAAGCTGGAGATTGGATGTGTCTAAGGTCACTTATCCCACTCTGGCGCCATTCATCAGTGTCCAGTCCTCGACCGGCGCTGAGTTGATCGAGGTGCCGGCTCCGTAGTAGAGGAGTGCCGGGATTCCGGCATCAGCCAGAGATCCGCAGCCTGTGGTCATTCCCCTGGTGCAGGCTGCGGACAGCAGGGTGGCGAGAGGTTCATTGGCTGGGGTTTACGGTGGCTGATTCGTCTTACATCGGAGGGATCATGACGCACATGTTGCAGACTTGGAAGCGGGTTGGATTCGGTCTAGCTGTGACGATGGTCTGGGGACTGGCCTTGGCAGGCCCGACCATGGCGGAGCCGACTGAAGTGGTGCCGACGCCTGGGGGGACAAATGAGGCGGTGCCGCCAATCGTGGACAAAACCGTGGCAGAGCCGACCCTTGCAAAGCCGGCCCTGGCTCCGCATCCGCACCAGGCGATTGCCCCATTCACGACACGCTCCGTCGCAGAGTCTCAGCGGCTGGCCGTCGAACAACAATACGGCGTCAGCCTTCTGGGTGTCCGGATGACGGCTGCCGGGCACATGCTCGATTTCCGCTATCGCGTGCTGGATACCAACAAAGCCGGCCGGTTGATCCGCCCCAAGATGGGGCTGGCCCTCATCGATCAGGCCAGCAAGGCCGAGATGTCGGTGCCGGTCATGGACAAAGTGGGGGCTCTGAAACAGACGCGGAGCCATTTATTCCCTGATCGGACCTATTCCGTCATCTTCTCGAACCGAGCCGGAATCGTCAGGCCCGGCAGCAAGGTTTCCATTCAATTCGGCGATCTCACCTTGGACAATCTCATCGTGGAGTAACCGATGAAGCCGATACGGTGCGCAACGGGATTGATGGCGGGGACGTTGTTGCTGTCCTTGCTCGGCGTCCCGGCACAGAGCGCCGTCATCGGACCGGAACTGGAGACGGCGCTCCGCTTACAGGGCGTCGGCGGGGAGATCCCTGTCATCGTGACGTTTCAGCACAGGATCGATCCCCAGGCCTTTCACGATGCCGATAGGCGGCATCGCCGTTCCCAATTGCTGCGTGCGCTGAAACGAGAGGCCGACGGACTTCCCGCGCAGGTCCAGCGATTCGCCGAGGAGCGAGGCGCGAACCAGATCAGGCCATTGTGGGCCGGCCATGCGCTGGCCCTCTCAGCCGAACCAGCGCTGTTGCGCGAACTCGCATCGCTGTCCGGCGTCGAGTCGATTCGAACCGATAGGGCGGTGCAGGTGTTTGCCGGCCAGCACGGCGGAGGCACGGTTCAGCCTCTGCGGAGCGGACTCCCTTCTTTGCGGAAGCCTCGGCTCGATCAGAACCGCGCGCACACCGTGAAAGAATCGAAGCCTCGTGAGACCGTCATGCGCGCGACATCGGTTTCGTATGCCTCCACCGTGACGCCGGAATGGAATCTGACCGCGGTGAAGGGACCGGATCTCTGGGCCTTGGGGTTCAAAGGCGCAGGAGTGGTCGTGGCCGGTTTGGATACCGGCGTTGACGGGGAACATCCGGATCTCGCTGCTCAGTATCGCGGCGGCGCCAACAGCTGGTACGACCCGCACGGCGAACATGCGACCCCAGCCGATCGGGATGGCCATGGCACACATGCGATGAGCCTGGCAGTCGGTCGCGACAGTGGCGGGTCCGCGATCGGGATGGCGCCCGATGCGCAATGGATAGCCGTCAAAATGTTCAACGATGCCGGATTCTCGCGGGAAAGCGTCATGCATCAGAGCTTGCAGTGGGTGCTGGACCCTGATGGGGATGTCTCGACGGACGATGCACCGGATGTGGTCAATCTCTCGTGGGCCGTTGCTACCGTGAACTTCTGCAATCGGGTATTCCAAGACGAATTGGATGTGCTGCGAGCCTCCGGAATTGCCGTGGTCATGTCCGCGGGGAATTCGGGGCCAGGCGTATCTACGAGTATCAGCCCTGCCAATAATCCTGGCCAACTGTCCGTCGGCTCCGTGAACGACCTTTCCATGGTCTCGGCCTTCAGCAGCCGTGGTCCCTCGGCCTGTGACGGAGGGCTGTTTCCGGTTCTTGTGGCGCCGGGAGAAAACGTCCTGGCTGCGGATCTGTCGTTCGGAGGCATGCCGGTCTATGCCACGGTCGCTGGTACCTCTTTCGCGGCGCCGCATGTCACAGGGGCAATGGCTCTGCTCATGAGCGCGGTACCCACCGCCACGCTTCCGGTCTTAGAGTCGGCGTTGAAGGCTTCGGCCATTCCCATGGAGACTGATGGCGCTTTATCACAGGCAGGGCCAGGCCTCATCGACACGCTGGCGGCCTATCGGGCGGTTCTGGCCGGGATCGGTTCAGCTTGGAACCCAGAGCCATAGGCTTTTATCCCCAACGGAAGGTTCTGTCATGAAGGTATCGTTGACGGAGCAGGAGGCAAGACGCCTTGTGGATGAAATTTCCATGGCGTATCACTTCGCTCGGTTGGAAGATCGGATTCCGCTTCAGGCTCTCAACCGGCTGTCGAATGAATTGATTCTGCAATTGGTGCCGTGGATGGAGCGGTCCATATCCTCAGACGGCACGTAAGCCGTCATAGTCGACCGGTACATCGACTTGCGCCATTTCAAATGAAGACAGGGCTTCTCAATGACATGCACGTATTTTATCCGCATGTTCAGGTTAGGGGAGGACTCTGACTCCACCCCAACTGCTTGTGGCTATTTCCCGACTGCCCATTCACCAAACGTGCTGATCCGTTGCCCCAACGGCCGCCTCGCGGCTTCATGGAAAACGCTTGTCCCCTCGAAAGTATTGAGTAGTTCCCGTCACTCAAATTGGGTGGACTTTCGACTGCCCCGCCGGGCGGCGGGGGTGTATACCGCTTACTACAGGAGTGTTCTCACACCAATGTTCCAAGAGAATTCTGGCGAAGGAAAGGCAGGATTTCTATGCGTAGGTCGCGCAATTGATGAAAGGAGGAATGGAGCCATGAGTGAAAAAAGAGAAATTCGTCGTCGGTCTGTGAGCGGTTCAGCTGGGTTCACTTTGCTGGAGTTGCTGGTGGTCATGGTGATTATCGGTTTGCTGGCGGCATTCGTCGGGCCTCGCTACTTCTCGCAAATCGGGAAGTCGGAGGTGAAGTCGGCCAAAGCGCAGCTGGATGCGCTGGAGAAGGCACTCGATCAATATCGCCTCGATCTAGGAAAGTATCCATCCACGGAACAGGGGCTTGTGGCACTGGTGTCCCGGCCGGCGAACGAAGCGAAGTGGGACGGACCCTATCTCAAGAAAACGGTTCCGGTGGATCCCTGGGGGAGCCCGTACATCTACAAGTTTCCTGGAGAACATGGTGAGTTCGATCTCTGGTCGTTCGGCAAGGACGGACAGCCGGGCGGGTCAGGGGAAAGCGAAGACATTAATAACTGGTAACGGACACCGTCTCCTATGCAATTTCACGTCAGGGCCCTGCATCATTCCCATGGCGGCATCGTGGCGATGCACGTCGACGCGGCGACGCTGGACGATGCGCGGATCGAGGTCGAGCAGCAAGGCTATCTCGTGCTTCGCGTGCAGGCGGGGCGCTTCTCGCGCGGGTTGCCGTTCCGGCGATCCCAGCCATTCCCTGTGGTGTTGTTCAGCCAGGAGCTGGTGGCGCTGTTGCGGGCGGGATTGTCCTTGATGGAGTCGCTGGAAACGCTCGCGGAGAAAGAACGCCATCCCGAATTCAGCCGGCTTCTTCAGGGGATTCTTGGAACGCTGCGCGAGGGGCACACGCTGTCGGCAGCCTTGCAGCGCTTTCCGTCCAGTTTCTCTCCATTATATGTGGCGACCGTCCGGGCGAGCGAGCGAACCGGCGATCTGGCCGAGGCCTTGACGCGCTATGTTGTGTATCAGGGTCAGGTGGACGGAGTCCGGAAAAAGCTGATCAATGCCTCGATCTATCCGTTGGTGCTGTTGGCGGTAGGCGGCCTTGTCATGTTGTTTCTACTGTTCTATGTGGTGCCGAAGTTCAGCCGCATCTACGAGGATGTCGGCGGCAATCTTCCATTCATGTCCCAGGTGTTGATGGAATGGGGCAAGCTGCTTGAACAGCACGGCTCAGCAGTTATGACGGGGCTTTCGATCGGAGTGGGCGCCGTGCTCTACGCCGTCGCACGCAAGTCGGTGCGGGACCGGTTGTGGGATCGGTTCCGTTCGATTCCCCTGATGGCGCGGCATGCGCTCGTCTACGACCTCGCTCGGTTTTACCGCTCGCTCGGGATGCTGCTTCGAGGAGGCATTCCGGTCGTGCAAGCGCTGGGGATGACGTCCGGCGTGTTGCCGATGTCCCTGCGCGCCAAGCTGGCTGCCGCCACGAACGATATTCGGGAAGGGAAAGCGATGTCGTCCTCGATGGAGCGGCATGAACTCACGACGCCCGTCGCGCTCCGGATGCTGCGTGTGGGTGAGCGGAGCGGCCAAATGGGCGAGATGATGGAGCGCATCGCCGGCTTCTACGATGAGGAGATCAGCCGGTGGGTCGACCGCTTGAGCCGCCTCATCGAACCGGTGTTGATGGCGGTGATCGGCATCGTGATCGGCACGATCGTCGTCTTGATGTATTTCCCAATTTTCGAATTGGCCGGGAGTATTCAATGACACGTTCTCGCATGGTAAAGGAGCCGGACGAGACGATCGACGGGTTGGCCAGCTTTCCTCTGGAGCGCGTTCGTGCGGCGCGTGAAGAGGCGCTTCGAACCAACCGGGGTATTGTGGAAGTGCTGGAGCAACAAGCGGGGCTTCCGCAATCGTTGTTCGTTGCGACCCTCGCGGTCACATTCAATTATCTCTGCCTCAGCAAGGAAGAGTTACTCCGGCTGACGCCGGATTTTCAGGTGATTTCGTATGCGGAGGCGATTGAGCAAAGCTGTGTCGCCGTGCGCGATGTCGATCGGAACCTCATGGTGGTGTTTTGCGACCCGTTCATTCCGGATCGCCGATGTTGGCTGGATGAGCGCATGACCGACTCGTTTACGATGTACCTGGCGCATCGCGAAGACTTTTCCGCCTACTTGGCGCAGTACGAGAAATCGCTCCGCGCCATGGACGGGCTGGTCAGCGGCCTGAACCACGATGAGCGAGTGCTGGGCGCGGTGGCGGAGTTGTCTATTCAATCGATCAGCGGAGATACCAGTCCGGTCGTGAAGCTGGTGCACTCCACGCTCTACGACGCGTTGAAGGGCGGGGCGAGCGATATCCACCTCGAAACAGGGGCCGGCGGGCTGAAGATAAAATATCGCATCGACGGGGTGCTGATGCCGGTCGGAAGCGTGGAGGGTCTCGATATTGCCGAGCAGATTATCTCGCGCATCAAGGTGATGGCCGATCTTGATATCGGCGAACGGCGGGTGCCGCAAGACGGGCGGTTTAAGGTGTCGATCCAAGGGCGCTCCGTCGATTTCCGTGTCTCCGTCATTCCGAGCATCCATGGAGAGGATTCGGTCATCAGGATTCTGGATAAACAAGCGCTCTCGGATCGGATACTCGGTCTTCGTCTCGACAGTCTGGCCTTCGATCAGGATTCGATCGCACATCTCCGGCGTCTGGCAAACGAACCCTACGGCATGATGCTGGTCACGGGGCCGACTGGGAGCGGGAAGACCACGACGCTCTATGCCATCCTGACGGAAATCAATAACGGCCGGGACAAGATCATTACCATCGAGGATCCGGTGGAATATCAGTTGCCCGGGGTGCTGCAGATTCCGGTGAATGAGAAGAAGGGGCTCACGTTTTCTCGCGGGCTGCGGTCTATTCTCCGGCACGATCCGGACAAAATCATGGTGGGAGAGATCCGGGATTCGGAGACCGCGCAAATTGCCGTTCAATCGGCGTTGACCGGGCATCTCGTGTTCGCCACCGTGCATGCCAACAACGCCCTCGACATTATCGCCCGCTTCATTCACATGGGAGTGGATCCCTATAACTTCGTGTCGGCGTTGAACGGCGTGGTGGCTCAACGATTGATCCGGCTGGTGTGCCCCCAGTGCGGGGAGCCCGACGATCCCTCGATCAAGACGTTGGTTGCGTCGCGATTGACGATGGAGACATGCCGATCCTTCACGTTCCGCATCGGTCGTGGATGCCCGGCTTGTCTCGGCAGCGGCTACAAAGGGCGACGAGCGATTACTGAAATCCTGCATCTGGACGATGAAATTCGCGAGCTGATCGTGGCCAAAGAGCCGATCCGGAGAATTAAAGACGCGGCACGATCCAAAGGGATGTGTTTCTTGCGCGAGGCCGCGCTCGAATTAGTGAAGCATGGTGAGACCACTTTGGAGGAAATCAACCGTGTCACCTTTATGGCGTGATCAGGTTCAAGCGCTTCTGACCCCGGACGACCTCACCCTGGTGCGGTTTTCGAGGGGTGTATGGCCGAAGGTGATTGCGAGCCGTATTCTCCCTGTGGCGGAGCGCTGCGAGCCCGGGATGCCGAATTGGACCGGCGCGTTGCTGACGCTGGGCGAGGCCTTGCCGTCGAAAGAGTGGGCGGACGCCGATCTGTCCGTCGTGCTCTCCAACCACTTTGTGCGGTACCAGGTCATGCCCTGGCGGGATGAGTTACGCGACGAATCGGAACTGATCGAGTTCTCCCGTCAGTCGATGCGTAACGCCTATGGACGGCAGGCGGCACAGTGGTCGATAGCGACGAGCCTCGACCGCGCCGGGCAGCCCTATGTGGCGAGCGCCATCGATAGCCAGTTGTTGGATGAACTGAGGGCGGCCGCAACGGCACAGGGGCGGCGCCTAGTATCTATTTGTCCGCTCCTCATGGAGGCGTTCAATTGGGCGAAGGAGTGGCTGGCCGATTCCTATCAGTGGTTGGTGATTGTGGAAGATGGGATGATCTGTGCGTCGCTGGTGGGCAAGGGTGGCTGGGTCGTGGTGCGCTCGTTGCGATCCCGATCGAATTGGCCCAGCGAAGTGGTGGCGATGCTGGAGCGGGAACAATTCATCGTGGATGAGGCCGAATCGGCCCAGACGGTGTTGCTTCATATTGTGAACGGGGAACAGGTGGAGTTGCCGGCCAATCAGTGGACCGTTCGGCATCTCCGCTCGTTCCAAGCGAACCCTGCCGGAGCATCGGTGCTGTCATGCGTCCTTTAATGCTGGATTATTGCGGGCGCCGTTCGGCGATCACCCTCAGCGGGATTGCCTGGTTGCTTTTTGGGGCTCTGATCGTAGCCGCTGTCGCCGAGTCGTACATGGACGTGCTTGAGACGATTCAACGTCAAGAGGATCAACTGGAATCGCTCGGCGATCAGCTGAAGCGAAAAGTTCG
>CXWL01123802.1_pt1 | contig 27805 bp, 25 predicted proteins | sample 590931 | NCBI WGS metagenome assembly CXWL01 (sample SAMEA3498368, study PRJEB10139) | groundwater metagenome | biome: water well; material: biofilm material | place: Germany | collected 2015-04-27 | reverse complement strand
GAATGCTGTTTATTTAATTTCCCCAGCTAGGAGCCCACATCGAAATTGTGGTGGGCACTGATGCGAACGGGATGGTAGGCGTGGATCGATGGGTGTTGGTGTCGAAATGTGACCTAAAAAGACGCATTTCGGAATTACGATCCGGCAGGATGATTCAATTCTGGGGTGCGGTGGCTCTGGCGTTATCGTGCCGGTGCTCAAGCTTCGTAACCTAGCCTATTCCATGTCTCAGTATCACTGGAGGTGTCCGGCAGGAACTCCATCGCCAGTGCTTATGAAACAACACGGACTTCGACGGCTTTCAGAATCTGGCTTCAATACAATCGAAGGGGGCTGAAGTACATGCAATCCACATCAAGGCGCGACTAGGAGTGTGGGGCACTGCGCTGATACAATATAGCGATTGCCCAACATGAGAAAAAAGACAATGAATGGGGAGGCGCAACGCGAAGAAGTAATGACTGAGGCGGACACCTGCCGAGAATTCGTCACGCCCCGACTCATTGACGCAGGCTGGTCGAACGCGCCATACGCCATTGGCGAGCAGCGAACTTTCACAAACGGTCGCATCATTGTGGCAGGCGGTCGAGTTCGCCGAGGCAAACAGAAGCGTGCGGACTATCTGTTGTACTACCGTCGAGACTATCCCCTCGCTGTCGTCGAAGCGAAGGGGGCCGGTTCGCCCGCCGAAACCGGCGTACAGCAAGCGCGGGAATATGCCGAGATACTGGGCCTCAAGTTTGCCTACGCAACCAACGGTCTCCGCATTATTGAGATTGACTACACCACTGGCACCGAGCGCGAGGTGGATCGTTTTGCCACGCCTGCCGAACTGTGGCAACGCCTTACGGCTGCTGCACACGTCCCCGAGTCCGCCACTGCGCATATATTGGAACCATTCAATCTGTTTTCCGGCAAAGTGCCCCGCTATTACCAGGGAATAGCAATCAACCGAGTGATAGAAGCAATTCTGCTCGGCGACAAGCGCATCCTCGCCACATTAGCCACTGGCACCGGAAAAACCTGCGTGGCCTTTCAGATTTGCTGGAAACTTTGGAACAGTCGCTGGAATCGCACCGGTGAATACCGCCGACCGAAAATTCTGTTCCTCGCGGATCGCAACCTTCTGGTTGACGACCCGATGGCCAAGATGTTCGCGCCCTTCGGCGATGCTCGCCACAAGATTGCGGGCGGCGATGTCAGCCAAAGCCGCGACATGTACTTCGGCATTTATCAGGCGCTGAGCACGGCCAGCGAAGACGTGTTTCGGCAATATCGGCCCGATTTCTTCGATCTGATTATCATTGACGAATGTCATCGCGGCTCCAGCCGCAACGACAGCAGTTGGCGGGCCGTACTCAACTACTTCGAGCCCGCAGTTCAGTTTGGTTTGACTGCCACCCCGCTGCGAGAAGAATCCAGGGATACCTATGATTACTTCGGCAACCCGGTCTACACCTACAGTCTGCGTCAGGGCATTGAGGATGGTTTCCTTGCGCCCTACCGCGTCCACCGAGTCATCACCACCGTTGATGCCGTGGGCTGGAGGCCATCAAAGGATGAGCTTGACCGCTTTGGGCACGCAGTGCCTGACGACGAATATCAGACTAAGGATTTCGAGCGCGTTATTGCCCTGCGCGCACGCACCCGCGCCATCGCAAAACACCTCAGCGACTTCCTGAAGGGAACGGATCGCTTCGCCAAGACCATCGTGTTTTGTGTGGATCAGGAACATGCCGCCGAGTTGCGGCAAGAGTTGGTGAGTCTCAATAGCGATTTGGTCAAGCAATACCCCGACTACATCTGTCGCGTAACCGCCGACGAAGGTGCCATCGGCTTGACACACCTTGCCCATTTTCAGGATATAGACAAACCCACGCCAGTTATCCTGACCACATCACAACTGCTCACCACGGGCGTGGACGCAGAGATGGTCAAAAACGTAGTGCTGGCCCGAGTAGTCGGTTCGCGCGCCGAGTTCAAGCAAATCATCGGGCGCGGCACCCGCCTGAAGGTGGACTACGGAAAAGAGTATTTCAACATCATAGACTTTACCGGCACTGCGACCCGTCACTTTGCCGATCCGGATTTCGATGGCGAACCAGCGCGAATTGAGGAAGTGACCGTTGACGAAAACGGTGAAACCGTGGCGACCGTGGTTGAAACGCCGCTCGGCATTGCCGAGCCTGAGCCCGAATACCTTGTCGAATCTCCTGATGGCGAAAGTGGGACGGGTGAAATCATCACCGAGCCACCTGACGAACCGCGCAAGTTTTATATTGACGGCGGCGAAGTCGAAGTAATCGGCCATCTCGTGTATGACCTCGATACCGATGGCAAGAAACTGCAAGTCGTGCGTTACACCGAGTATTCCGGTCGTGCCGTACGCTCGATGTATCCCAGTAGCGCTGACTTGCGGAGCGCGTGGGCAAATCCCGACACCCGCATCGAAGTGCTGCGTGAGCTGACCGAGCGTGGCATCAGCTTTGAAGAATTGGCGGCTGGCGCCGAGCAGCCTGATGCCGATCCCTTTGATCTGCTGTGCCACCTTGCGTGGAACGCGCCACTGCTCACCCGACGCGAACGCGCTGAGCGTGCCCGCAAGGCTACGCAGGATTTGTTCGGGCAATACAGCGACACTGCTCGTGAAGTGCTCGCGCTGATGCTTGATAAATACATCGAGCGCGGCATCATCCAATTTAGCGCGCTGTCCGACCTGATGAAGGTTCAACCCTTCGATCGATTCGGCACACCATCCGAGATCGCCACCCGCCACTTTGGCGGCGTGAAGGGTCTCAAAGATGCTGTGTCGCGTCTACAGACAGCCATCTACCAATAAGAGCAACCTGAATGCCTCCAAAAACCCGCGATACAAAAGTCAAGCCCCCACGCAAAGCAAAAGCGCCACTCACTACCCGCGAAAACCTGTCGTCGCTGATCGGCACCGCCCGCAAAATTCTGCGCAAGGACAAGGGACTCAACGGCGATGTAGATCGTCTGCCGCTACTCACATGGGTAATGTTCCTCAAGTTCCTCGATGACCTGGAAGCCGTTCACGAAGAAGAAGCTGAGCTTGATGGCAAACGCTATCAGTCTATTATCGAGGCCCCCTATCGCTGGCGCGATTGGGCCGCGCGTGAAGATGGCATCACGGGTGATGAGTTGCTCGCTTTTATCGGGCAGGAAGTTACCACCCGCACCGATGGCAGCAGTGGCAAAGGTTTGTTTGCCTATCTGCGCAGTCTGGCTGGTGAAGGTGAAAAAGGTAGCCAGCGCGAGGTGGTTGCCAACGTCTTCAAAGGTGTGCAAAACCGGATGGTCAGCGGCTACCTGTTGCGCGACATCATCAACAAGATTAACGGCATTCACTTCAGCAGCAGCGAAGAAATTCACACCCTGTCACACCTGTATGAATCAATGCTGCGTGAAATGCGCGATGCCGCCGGTGACTCTGGTGAGTTTTACACCCCGCGTCCTGTAGTGCGTTTCATGGTGCAGGTCAGTGATCCAAAACTCGGGGAAACGGTGCTTGACCCCGCTTGCGGCACCGGCGGCTTTCTGGTCGAGGCTTACGACCACATCGCCCAGCAGGTCAGCACCACTGAGGATCGCACCAAGCTTCAGCGCGAAACCCTGTTCGGTCAGGAGGCCAAGCCGCTGCCCTACATGCTGGTGCAAATGAACTTGCTGCTGCACGGGCTGGAAGCACCGCAGATTGCCTATGGCAACACGCTTGAACGGCGCATCTCTGAAATCGGCCATAGCGAACGGTTTGACGTCATCCTCACCAATCCGCCCTTCGGTGGCGAGGAGGAGGCCGGCATCAAGGCCAACTTCCCGGCCAATATGCAGACGGCAGAAACGGCGCTGCTGTTCATGCAGTTCATCATGCGCAAATTGCGTGTGGCCGGTTTCGGTGCCGAGCGTGGTGGCCGCGCTGCCGTGGTCGTGCCCAACGGCACTTTGTTTGGCGACGGCGTGTGTGCGGTTATCAAGAAGGAGATGCTCAAGGATTTCAATCTCCACACCATTGTCCGCCTGCCACAAGGCGTGTTCGCACCATATACCGACATCACCGCCAACCTGCTGTTCTTTGAACGCGGAGGCCCGACCGAGACGATCTGGTATTACGAATTGCCACTACCAGAAGGCCGCAAAAAATATTCCAAAACGGCACCGATGCAGTTCGAAGAATTCGCCCCTGCAATGGCGTGGTGGAACCAGCGCGAAGAAGGACCGCAGGCATGGAAGGTGGACTTCGCTGCCAAACGCGCAGCAGCGCTCGCCGCTGCCGAGCCGCATTGGCAGCAAGCCGAGGCTGATCGGACAGCCGCGCTGGCACTGGGCAAGCCCATCCGGGAACTGGAGCAGCAAGTATCAGCTTCCGGCAATGGCGACAAGGGCGCACTGCAAAGCAAACAGCGTGAGTTGAAGGTACAGCAGCAAGCGCATGAGGCCGCCGCCAAGTCGGCGCAGGCAAAAGGCGATGCGCTATACTGGCCCATCTACAATCTCGACCTCAAGAATCCGCACGCGAAAGCGGGCCTTGAGCACGCCGATCCGAAGGATCTGATCGCCAATATGCGCAGTCACGAAATCGAAGTCATGCGCCTGCTCGGAGAAATCGAAGCACTGGTCGGTGAGGTTGAGTAATGACCACGCCAGTCAGCGCACCTGCCGATTACGGCAACATCCACAGCAGCATAGTCGAGCTGCTTGAAGCCGCACGACGTGCCGCCGCACGTAATGTCAATGCACTGATGACCGCAAGCTATTGGGAAATCGGCAGGCGCATTGTTGAGTTCGAGCAAGGCGGTCAGGAGCGTGCCGAGTATGGCGAGGCGTTGATTCAACGTCTAGCGCAAGACCTGAGCAATCAGTTCGGAAGGGGCTTCAGCCGCCAGAATCTCCAGCAAATGCGGGCGTTTTACTTGGCATGTCCGATGGCCGCAATATGCCAGACACCGTCTGGCATATCTTTGTTCTCCCCAATTTCGCAGACACTGCCTGCAAAATCTTTGCCGCCCCAGACTCTCCAGACAGTGCCTAGAGAATCATCCTCCACGACGATTTTGCAGACGGTGTCTGCAAAATTACCGGATATTGCCGCACTCGCCCAATGCTTCCCATTGCCTTGGTCGGCCTACGTGCGCCTGCTGTCGGTCAAGAACCAAGCCGCCCGCAGTTTCTACGAAACCGAGGCGCTGCGCTGCGGCTGGTCTGTGCGCCAACTCGACCGGCAGATCAATAGCCAGTTCTACGAGCGCACCGCACTGTCAAAAAACAAGGTGGCGATGCTGGAGCAGGCTGAACACGTCGAGCCCAGCGATACCATCCTGCCCGAGGAAGCAATCAAGGACCCATTCGTTCTCGAATTCCTCAACCTCAAGGATCAGTATTCCGAATCCGATCTGGAAGATGCGCTGATTCAGCACCTGGGCGATTTCCTGCTGGAGCTTGGCGATGATTTTGCCTTTGTCGGTCGCCAGCGCCGCCTGCGCCTGGATGACAACTGGTTCCGTATTGATCTGCTATTTTTCCACCGCCGTCTGAAATGTTTGATCGTCATCGACCTCAAGGTCGGCAAGTTCAGCTACGCTGATGCCGGACAGATGCACCTCTACCTCAATTACGCCCGCGAGCATTGGATGAAGCCCGGCGAAAACCCTCCGGTGGGCCTGATCCTCTGCGCCGCCAAGGGCGCGGCAGAAGCGCACTACGCGCTGGATGGGCTTTCCAGCAAAGTGCTGGCCGCCGAATATCAAACCGTGTTGCCGAATGAGAAATTGCTGGCCGATGAACTGGAACGCTCGCGGCAGGAACTGGAATCGCGGCGGCAACCTGGCCCAACAACTGAGGGCGAGGCATGAGCCGCTGGCCCAAGGTTGCTCTTGGCGAAGTCTGCAAAGCGGCTGACCGCTATGAAACACCAATAGCTGGAACGATCTATCGGCAGCTTGGTGTTCGTCTTTGGGGTGAGGGCACCTATGAACGCGAAACCATCGACGGTGCCAATACAAAGTACGCCTATTTCAATCAAATTGAGGCGGACGATTTGGTTGTGAACAAGATTTGGGCGCGCAATGGCAGTGTTGCTATTGCTACGCCAGTTCAAGCTGGCACATACGTCAGCACAGAGTTTCCAACCTTCCAACTTGACCATGGATGCATCGACCCAGCGTGGATGCGACTTCTTACGAAGTGGCGTGGTTTTTGGAAAGCCTGTGATGATAAGGCGCAAGGCACCAGCGGCAAGAACCGCATTAAGCCGCATCAGTTTCTGTCTATTGAAATACCGCTGCCGCCGCTTACTAAACAACAAATCATCGTCGCAAGAATTGACGCGCTGTCCGACAAAGTGCGGCAACTCAACGAGCACCTTGATGCCATCGAGTCAGAGGCCGAGCGCCTGCTTGCCGTGCAATTCCGAGACGCGATCAACAACGCGCCGCTGCGGACGATGGCATCGGTCGCACCGCTGGTTAGACGCGAAGAAAAGATCAAACTTGAAGGAAGCTACCTTGAACTGGGTATTCGTTCTTTTGGTAAAGGAACCTTTCACAAGCCGCCACTGACAGGCGCTGAAGTGGGCACGAAACGCCTGTTCCGTATCGAACCGGGCGATCTGCTGTTCTCAAACGTATTTGCGTGGGAAGGTGCAATTGCCATCGCGCAGCAAAATGATGCCGGGCGCTTTGGTTCGCATCGTTTTATCTCTTGCGTCGCCGACAAGAGCATCGCCAGCGCTGAGTTCCTCCGTTACTTCTTTCTGACCGAGGCTGGACTAGAGAAGGTTGGAGACGCCTCACCCGGAGGCGCTGGGCGCAATCGGACACTTGGCCTCGAAAAACTGATGTCCATCGAAGTGCCCATTCCGCCACTCCATGCCCAGCAAACCTTTGACACTCTGCAAGCCAAGATCGCAGAGCTCAAAACCAAGCACGTCGCCATCCGCGAGGCCAATCAGGCACTGCTGCCAGCGACCCTTGAACGGGTGTTCAACTGATCATACGGAAAGTGAGCGCCATGGACATATTCAGCAATTCCAGCGACAAACCAACGGAGCCCATCTTTCCAGTGCCTGAGTTCGCCGCACAGCATCCGGCATGGTTGAGACTGGATAGCCAACTGCGGTGGTATGACACAAAAAGCTTGCACGCCCAGCGCTGGTATAAGCGTCTGAAACTGGTACAGGTGGCGCTTGCCATCTTGATTCCGGTAATGAGTCTGTTGCCCGCAGACTGCGCCAAGTGGGCAACGGCGATTTCGGGCACTGTGATTGCATTACTCGAAGCGGTTCAACAGATGAATCAGTATTCGACGCTCTGGGTTACTTACCGGTCAACGGCTGAGCGATTGAAACACGAGAAATTTTTGTTTCTGTCGGCGGCGGGGCCATACCGCGCGCTGCCTGAGCCTGAGCGGTTGATCCAGCTTGCAGAACGCGTGGAGGAACATGTTTCCACGGAGCACGCCAACTGGTTCAATGAAACGCGTCGCGTAGCGACAACCGTGAAACCGGAGGGAAAATGATGGAAGTGGCGCGACCAGTTGCGCTCCGTGTCGGCCAACGCGAACTGCCGCTGCCAGTCTACTTTCCATCTATATCTTCGGTGAAGACGGCGTTGCGACCGAATGACTACCTACAGGTTTTGTCGTCGCTAGTGGGCATCAATAGTCAGTTCCTTGTTTCAGCTTTTGACTTGGCCGCCATAGATAATTCAGAACAAGTTGTGCAGATGCTGCGAACCGCCAATGAAGCCGGTGCGGTAACGCTGATGGACTCTGGAAACTACGAGAGTTTTTGGAAGGATGCCCAGGATAACTGGACGCAAGCAGCTTTTCACAAGGTCTTGGGAACATTTGCTTTCGTCCTCGCGTTTGGTTTTGACGAACAGAATCCGCCGGATGGATTTTCGGAGCACGTTGCACTGGTTGTCGCACGATGGCGCGCAGATCAGGCAGCGGCAGCCGATTGTTTGATCGTGCCAATCGTTCATGGCACTGCCGACGAGTTGCCGACGCTTTGTGCAGCAGTTGTTGCTGAGACCGGCGTTCCGATGATTGCCGTGCCGGAGCGCAGACTGGGCGACGGCGTGACATCACGCGCCCGTGCGGTTGAAGCAATCCGCCGAGAGCTTAACAAACAAGGGCGCTACGTTGCGCTTCATCTGCTTGGAACGGGCAACCCGATTTCAATTGCGCTCTACACTGCGATGGGCGCAGACAGCTTCGACGGTTTGGAGTGGTGCCAGACTGTTGTTGATCATGACACGGCACTGCTCTTTCACCTGTCGCAGGCGGAATTCTTTGCTGGGCAGACTCAATGGGCCGATGCTGGCCTATCGTTTCAAGCCAGAACGCTGGCACACAACCTTGAATTTTACTCGGGGTGGATGCAGCGCTTGCGTAAGGCCGTATCAAACGGGACGGAGGTTGATTTTTGCCGCCACAACTTTCCAGATCGTGTATTCAGGCAATGCGCGTTAGATTTCGGGTGGCAATGACCATGAACGTATACATCATCAACCGGACAATTCGCGCCATGTGCATTGAGGTAAATGCACAAAGCGGCACGCTGCAGGATTGGCAATTGCTCACAGAAGAAGAGCTGCTCTATGAAGCGGCAGTGTGCATGTTTGGCAGCCAGATGGTGTTTGAGCTGGCTGTGGCAATCGCCGACCGATTGCGTGTCGAAGGTTTTCTGCGACCGCAGAAGCGCGGGTTTAACCGAACTACCTATGAATCCAACATTGTCGCCGTGCTTTCCGAACCCTTGCCTATCAGCAACAAGGATGACACTACCCGCTGGGTGCGTCCGCGATTCAAGAACCGATTGGCCTCGTTACTGACGACAACAGTCGCAGAGGTGTATGGGAATGCACGATCCATTCGTGAGTTACTGCGCTCTGCAAAAACGGCCAAGGAAGCGCGCGAAGCTCTAATTCAGAACGTATGGGGATTTGGCCCAAAACAGGCCAGCCTATTCTTGCGCCGTGTCGGCTACTGCTCAGACCTCGCTGTTCTGGACGTTCACGTATTGGATTACCTTCGCCTGACTCGCGGGGTTACGCTCGCGCCAAGCAGGCTCGGACGCCTGTCGTTCTACGAAAAAATTGAAGATACGTTTCGTGAGGTTGCAGCCGAGTTCGGCCACTCCCTCGGCTGTGTTGATCTGGCCACTTGGTTGACAATGCGAGTTGCGAAACGGGAGGCTTACTTGTGAGTTTCGTCAACCTGGTTTCCGGTGGACTCGACTCAACCCTGATTGGCGTGATGGCGAAAAATGACGCCATCGAGCACTTCCCACTTTTTATTGACTATGGACAACGGGCAGCCAGCAAGGAGTGGGAAACCTGCGTGGCCGTCCATAAGCAGCTTGACCTTCCCGAGCCGACGAGAATGGATTTGTCCGGCTTCGGGCGCGTGATTGTTTCCGGTCTGACGAATTCTGATCTCGACGTGAAGAAAGATGCATTTACTCCAGGGCGCAATCTGATGTTTCTGTTGATGGGCAGCGCCTACGCTTACCAGCTTGGCGCCTCTTCTGTCGCAATTGGCCTCTTGTCCGAGCAGTTCAGCTTATTCCCGGATCAGCGCTCTCATTTTATCGCCCAGGCCGAATCTACTATTGAGACTGCAATGGGGCGAAGGATCAAGATACTGACTCCGCTTTTCGATTTTGGCAAAGCGGATGTTGTCAGGCTCGCGCAGGAAAAAGGAGTGGGCGGAACGTACTCGTGCCACACCGGCGAAGCTCAGCCTTGCGGGCACTGCATCTCGTGTATGGAATTTCAATTCAACAAAGGGGAATGACATGGGCGGCAGCTCCGGCGGCGGTTTGTACGGTTCAGACATCAAGAGCCTTGAGGAAAAAGTGCGGCAGCGTCTCGATGAAGCCAAGGAAGATGTAAGTCGGCACGTTTTCATCAGCTTTGATTACGAAGATATGAACGAAGTAAACTTGCTCAGAGGTCAGGCAAAGAACGACAAAGTTGACCTCCAGTTCGATGACCACTCCGTCAAAGAACCTTACGACAGCAACAACGCAGACTACATCAAACGAAACATCCGTGAAAAAATTGATCGCTGCTCTGTAACGCTGGTGTACCTATCTGAAAAATCGGCGTCGAGCAAATGGGTTAATTGGGAAATTGAGGAGAGCTTCAAGCGCGGCAAAGGTGTGATCGGCGTCCATAAAGGCGACACACCGCCAGCGAAGACGCCGCCTGCATTTCAGCAGAATGGATGCAAGGCCGTGAAATGGGAACACGCTACGTTAATGAAGGCAATTGAAAACGCGAATGCCAAGCGCTAATGCGTTTGGACGGATGCACGCTATTCATATTTGCGTAATCTGGTGGTGTAACTCATGGCAGAACATCCCAAGGTGCCCGCTCATGGCATGGGGTTCCGCACTGATTGGCAACGTGTGAAATCTGGTTGCCGTAAAATCCGAAACAATGGTATTTCTTGGTGAGGCAATTGTCGCGACAATGGGGCTGGACTCACATCATCGAATTGCTATCCCTCAAGCAACCACTGGAGCGCGAGTTTTACACCGAAATGTGGCTGTCATCACCATGAATGATGAAGCAGCGATCAGCTACCCTGCTTTCTTGAACGGCAGCACAGTGGCGCTGGTGCATAGCCCGTCCAGATAATCCGCCCAATGCTGCATCATCTTGCTGCGCTCATCCAATCGCAGCAGGTGCGTTTCCCGCTTGTATGCCGCGCGCACCTGATCTTGATCCGCATGGGCCAGTTGCAGTTCAATCAGCCGCACGTCATATCCAAGCTGTTCCAGGTTTGTGCTGGCCATCGCCCGGAATCCGTGCCCCGTCATTTCTTCGCTCGTGTAGCCCATGCGCCGCAGGGCTGACAGAATCGCATTGTCGGACAGGCAGCGCGCTGCCGAGTGAGGGGAAGGGAATAGATATTTGCCCGTGCCTGTAATCTCTTTGAGTTCCGCAAGGAACCAGATTGCCTGCCGGGAGAGCGGCACAACGTGTTTGCGCTTTGCCTTCATTTTTCCTTCCGGAATTACCCAGACTCTGTTCGGCTGGTCGTTGTCGAAGTCGGCGAATTCAGACCATTCCGCGTGCCGCAGTTCGCCGGGGCGGACGAAAAAGAGCGGCGCGAGTTGCAAGGCGAGCCGCACCACCGCCGAGCCTTTGTATTCGTCTATGTTGCGCAACAGTTTCCAGATTTCTGATGGTTCTGTAATCGCGCCCAGATGGGTTTCCTTCGCCGGTGGCAGGGCGCCTTTCAGGTCGCTGGTTATGTCGCGTTCCGCGCGGCCTGTGGACACGGCGTAGCGCCATATCTGGCCGCAGTTCTGGTGCAGGCGGTGCGCGGTTTCCAGCGCGCCGCGCGCCTCGACCCTGCGCAGCACGGCCAGCAGGCTTGTCGGCGTTACGCTGGCAATGCCGACATTCTTGAAGTGCGGGAACAGGTCGCGCTCAAGCCTGCGAACGATCTTGGAGGCGTGGCTGTCCACCCACTGGTTACCGAATTTCTCCAGCCATTCCCGGCTGATGGCTTCGACCGTTTCCAATGCCTGAACCGGCGCGGCGGAAGCTTTGATGGCTGCCGCAGTTTCTTTCTTTACTTGCGAGGGGTCGGTGTCATTCGCCAGCAGCTTGCGCGCTTCGTAAGCCCGCTCCCGTGCATCCTTGAGGCTTATCAACGGGTACTGTCCCAAGCTCAGTGTTTTTGCCTTCCCGGCAAACCGGTAGCGCAGCCACCACAGTTTGGTTCCATTCGGCTTGATCACGAGCGTCAGGCCGTTGCCGTCGGCCAGATTGTATTGGGCATCCTTTGGCTTCGCGGCCTGGATCAGTTTATCGTTGAGCTTCATGCGGTTCCCCTGTGAGTATCGCCGATACTCACACTATACCAAAATCCGCCAAAATACTCACACCGATACTCACACAAAAGACGAACGCAGGGGAAGACTTGCGAACCATGGCGAATCGCAACGAATTATTAAATTCCTTGTGTTTATTGGGTTTTGGTTGGGTTGGGCAGCAAAAAAGCCCGGCGGGTAAGGCCGGGCTTTTCTGGTTTTTGGTGGAGGCGGCGGGAATTGAACCCGCGTCCGCAAGCACTCTACAGGCAGTTCTACATACTTAGTCTGGTTGTTTGATTTTATCCGGCAGACGCCAACCGACAGGCTGCTACCGGACGAGTTACCTTAAGTTTAGTGCCGTGCAAAGTAACCCTGCATGACACGATCCCGTGTAATGACCTCACTCATCGCGGCCTTACGGCCTTGAGCCCCTCCACGGGAAGCAGGGTGTGAGGTCTAGCCGGTTAAGCGGCTAAAGCGTACTTTTCGTCGTTTGCGACTATTGGTTTTCCAGCTGATTTACGAGGTGGCGGGTCCTCGGTATGCCCTACACTGCTTTGCAACCCACGTCGAAGCCAGGTCGCCCCCGGTTTCGTTTCATCTGCTGCACAACGCGGCAGATTGTAGCAGCATCAGAGTGGGAAGTACCCATAAAGTTCCAATGGCCGAAACTCTCCATTCATGCGTGATGGCTTGCCGGTGGTTGCATTGCATTGACCAGATGGCGCCCCATGTGCCGGTCGGTCTTGGCGATGTGGCCGGTAAACCAGTCAAACAGCAGGAGTTGCGCGCGGAATGAGAGGTAACGCGGGTTGCACGTTGCCTCGTCAATTTCTGCCTTGAGCGCCATGAAGTTCTGGATAAAACGTTTGTGCTCTTGCAGATGGCTTTCGAGGAAGGGGTAATTGTAGCGGCGCATCAGGTCTTCTTCGGCTTTGAAATAGGTTTGCGCATGGTTTTCAAGAAATGTGAGCACCTCGCGCATCACCGCGTTATCTTCCTTGTTTGCGGTTGAGATGAACGCATTGATTTTGTCGAACAGTTTCCGGTGTGATTGGTCAATTTTTTCAATGCCTGTCCGGAATGCTTCCCTCCATTCCAGATGGTTATCCAGCTCGCCGGTGCTGATGTGTTCCCCGGTGGCCAGGCATTCTTCGCAGCGCGCCAGATAGATGCGCGCGGGAATGTCCTCGGGCGCGATCTCGATGCACTGTTTGAGCAGTTCAATCGAACGTGCAATTTCATTCAAGTGGTAATAGGCAATCGCTTCCTCAAATTTTGGTTTGGATGCGCGTTTGGCAAACCTTAAGCCGATAGGGTCGTTATCGAAAACCTCATACAGTGACAGGGGTTGGGTCTTGCCTTTCACGCGGATCCGGTCCAGAAACCGGATATCGTATTTTGAGTGGTCGGCAAGCTCATAAAGGGTGTTCTGGCTGATCAATAGCGGCGTATGGTAGGTTTTGGTGGCTTCTTCAATGCGGGAGGTCAGGTTGACGGGATCCCCGATAACGGTGCTATCCATGCGGTTTGCCCCGCCGACCGTGCCGATCATGACCATGCCGGTATTGAGGCCGACCCCGATCTCGATCGGTACATAGCCCGCGCGGGCGCGCCCGGCATTGTAGTGTTCCAGTTTTTCAAGCATGGCGATCGAGCCGCTCACGGCATCGTCGGCGCTTTGGGTGAATAGCGCCATGATGGCGTCGCCTATGTATTTGTCTATGATGCCGCGGTGCTTGCTGATGACCGGTTCCATCTGGCTGAGATACGAGTTGATGAACTCAAAATTTTCGCTGGGGGTCATGGATTCCGACAAGGGGGTGAAATTGCGGATGTCGGAGAACATGATGGTCAGCTTGCGTTCGATCTGGTCGCCCAGTTTGACGTCAACGATACTGTCTCTTTCCAGCAAGGTGAGCAGTTGGCGCGGGATCAGCCGCCCGTAGGCCATTTCGGTTTGCTGCAACAGTGCGAGGGCTTGCTGATGGGCAACGATGACTTTTTGCAGGATTACCTGAATAGCCTCTTGCGGCGAACTCTCCGGCCTGGCCGGTTCAAGCGGCTTGTTTTCGTTGTGCGGGTTGCTCATTTGTCACACCTTAGTAGAGCGTTCCGCCAAAATGGTTACACAATGAAACTGATGGATTTTTTTGCCAGGCTAGGCGCAGACCCGCAGCCGCACTTATTGTGCGGCAAGGGGCTGCAACAACGCATGGCGAAAAAAGACGCAGTTTCATGTAATCCTTTTGGCGGAACGCTCTACTAGTGCCGTGTTGCGCTCTTGGCGATACTTATGTGAAAACCCTTGTAGATCGGGCTTTAGCCCGACATGTCGGGTTGAAACCCGACCTACAAGGCAGCGCTGACCGTTGGCATAAGTTCCAGGCAGTTGTTCCTTTGCAGGCCATGATACACACAGACAAGGGCTAAAGGTAGTTCAGCAATGCCAGGGGTGAGTTTATACCGCCATCGGCATGCCAGCTATCCGGGTTGGTTTGCGCATCAATGTACCCATAGCGGGCGATGATGCCGCGCATCCCGGCGGCCTGTGCGGCTTCCATGTCGCGCCGGTCATCTCCCAGATAGATGCAGTTTTCAGGGGTGGCGCCGGTGATTTCGCTGGCCCTGAGCAATTGATCCGGATAGGGTTTGGCGCGCGCGCAGGTGTCGCCGCTGATCAGGCAGGCGGCGCGTTGCGCATAGCCCAGCGCCTGCATCAACGGCACGGTGTAGCGGTGCGGTTTGTTGGTGACGATGCCCCACGGCAGGCCGCGTTGTTCCAGCGTTTCGACCAGTTGCGCCATGCCTTGGAACAGCGTGGTGTGGACGCAGATATGGGTATCGTAATAATCCAGGAAAGACGCGCGCAGGGTCGCAAAATCCGGCATATCCGGTTCGATGTTGAAGCCGATCTTGAGCAGGCCAACGGAACCGTTTGAGGCTTGCGGGCGTATGGTTTCCAGCGGAAGCGGCGGCAAGCCGCGCTGATTGCGGACATGATTGAGGGCTGCGGCCAAATCCGGCGACGTGTCCGCAAACGTGCCGTCGAGATCGAACAGGACGGCTTTAATCACGGCGGCAGGCAAAGAGATAGTTCACATCGGTATCTTTGCCGAGCGAGTAGGTTTTGTTGATGGGGTTGTAGCTCATGCCGGTGACGCCGCTTACGTTCAGCCCGGCGTTGCGGCAAAACTGCGCGAGTTCGGAAGGCTTGATGAATTTATCATGATCGTGCGTTCCGCGCGGCAGCAGCTTGAGCAGATATTCCGCCCCGATCACCGCGAACAAATAAGACTTGAGGTTGCGGTTAAGGGTGGAGAAGAACGCATGGCCGCCGGGCTTGACCAGTTTCGCACAGGCCTGCACGGCGCTCTCCGGGTCGGGTACATGCTCCAGCATTTCCATGCAGGTAACCACGTCGTAGCACCCCGGTTGTTCGGCGCTGAGGTCTTCCACGGCAATATTGCGGTAGTTCACCTGAAACCCGCTTTCCAGCAAGTGCAACTTGGCAACCTGCAAGGGCTTGTCGCCAAGGTCAATGCCGGTTACCTGCGCGCCGAGCGCGGCCATGCTTTCGGCCAGAATGCCGCCGCCGCAGCCGACATCCAGCACGGTCTTGCCGGACAGCGGCGCGATGCGGTTGATGTAATCCAGGCGCAGCGGATTGATTTCATGCAGCGGCTTGAATTCGCTGTTTGGATCCCACCAGCGGTGGGCAAGCTGGCTGAATTTTTCCAGTTCGAGCGGGTCGGCGTTGGTCATGGTGTGCTTGTTTTACGAGTAGGCACGGAATGTAGCAAAACTAGCGCCCGGCTGCCAGCGCTATTGAGGGGTTTTTGTGCTGGAAGCATTTATGTTTTGTCTCGGTCAATGGCGGCATGTTAAAATTACATGTTAATTTATAAGCATTCACTGGGGCTCGCCATCTATGGAACAATTCGCCAAGGAAACCCTGCCGGTCAGCCTGGAACAGGAGATGCGCAAGTCGTATCTCGACTACGCCATGAGCGTCATTGTCGGGCGCGCGCTGCCCGATGCGCGCGACGGGCTCAAGCCGGTACATCGCCGCGTGCTGTTCGCCATGCACGAACTCTCCAACGACTGGAACAAGACCTACAAGAAGTCGGCGCGTATCGTCGGTGACGTGATCGGTAAATACCATCCGCACGGCGACACGGCGGTGTATGACACCATCGTGCGCATGGCGCAGGATTTTTCGCTGCGCTACCCGCTGGTGGACGGGCAGGGCAACTTCGGCTCTGTGGACGGCGACAACGCCGCCGCGATGCGTTACACCGAAATCCGCATGGCGCGCATCGCGCACGAACTGCTTGCCGATCTCGACAAGGAAACGGTGGATTTCGGGCCGAACTACGACGGTTCCGAGCACGAACCGCTGGTGTTCCCGGCGCGCTTTCCCAACCTGCTGGTGAACGGCTCTTCCGGCATTGCGGTGGGTATGGCGACCAATATCCCGCCGCATAACATGAGTGAAGTGGTGGATGCCTGCCTGGCGTTGCTGAAAAACCCAGAGATGGATATCGAGCAGTTGATTGATCTGGTTCCCGCACCGGATTTCCCCACTGCCGGTTTTATTTATGGCACAGCGGGCATCAGGGAGGGCTACCGAACCGGGCGTGGGCGGGTGGTCATGCGCGCGCGTTGCCACTTTGAGGACATGGAAAAAGGCAACCGCCAGTCCATCATCGTTGATGAATTGCCTTATCAGGTGAACAAAGCCAACTTGCTGATAAAGATCGGCGAGCTGGTGCGCGACAAGCGCATCGAGGGCATTTCAGAAATCCGCGATGAATCGGACAAGTCAGGGATGCGCGCGGTAATCGAGCTGAAGCGCGGCGAAAATGCCGATGTGATTCTCAACCAGTTGTACAAAGAAACCCAGTTGCAGGACAGCTTCAGCATGAACATGGTGGCCTTGCTCGATGGCCGCCCTTTGCTGCTCAACCTGAAACAGTTTCTGGATGCTTTCCTGCGCCATCGCCGCGAGGTGGTGACGCGCCGCACCGTATTCGAGCTGCGCAAGGCGCGCGACCGCGGGCATATCCTGGAAGGCTTGGCGGTTGCGCTGTCCAACGTGGACGAGATTATCGCGCTGATCAAGGCAGCGGCGACTCCTGCTATCGCAAAACAGGAATTGATGGCGCATTCATGGCATTCCTCGCTGGTGGAAGACATGCTGAGCCGGGTGAGTGATGCGTCGCGCCCGGAAAACCTGTTGCCCGAATTCGGCTTGGTGGGGCAGGGCAGCCAGCGCGCATACAAACTGTCCGATGTGCAGGCGCAAGCTATTCTGGAACTGCGTTTGCAGCGCCTGACCGGGCTGGAGCAAGACAAGATTGTCGGCGAATACCGCGAAGTGATGGACAAGATCGCCGACCTGCTCGATATCCTGGCGAAGCCCGCGCGCATCACGCAAATCATCGGCGATGAGCTGGTCGCGATCAAGTCGCAGTATGGCGACAAGCGCCGCAGCGAGATCATCACGCACACGCAAGACATGAGCATGGAAGACCTGATTGCGCCGGAAGACGTGGTGGTGACGCTGTCGCACGGCGGCTACATGAAGGCGCAAAAGCTGGACGAATACCGCGCGCAGAAGCGCGGCGGGCGCGGCAAGCAGGCGGCCAGCACCAAGGAAGACGATTTCGTCGACAACTTGTTTATCGCCAACACGCATAACTACATCCTGTGCTTCTCCAGCCGTGGGAGGGTGTACTGGATCAAGGTATATGATGTTCCGCAGGGTTCGCGCACCAGCCGTGGCAAACCGATTGTCAACCTGCTGCCGCTGGAAGACGGCGAGAAAATCAACGCCATCCTGCCGGTAAGAGAATTCAGTGAAAACCAGTTTGTATTTTTCGCCACCGCCGATGGCACGGTGAAGAAGACACCGCTGTCGGATTATTCCAACCCGCGCAAGGCCGGCATCATCGCCATCAATCTGGATGAGGGCGATTACCTGATCGGCGTGGCGCTGACCGATGGCAAACATGATGTGATGCTGTTCTCCGATGGCGGCAAGGCGGTGCGCTTCGACGAGAACGACGTGCGTTCCACGGGGCGCGCTTCGCGCGGCGTGCGCGGCATGAAATTGGCCGCGAAACAGCAAGTGATCGCGCTGCTGGTGGCGGAAGATGAGAACCAGGTGGTGCTGACCGCGACCGAAAATGGCTATGGCAAGCGCACCTCAATTATGGAATACACCCGCCATGGGCGCGGCACGCAGGGCATGATCGCGATTCAAACTTCTGCCCGCAACGGCAAAGTAGTGGCGGCGACACTGGTGAATCAGGAAGACGAGATCATGCTGATCGGCACCAATGGTGTGCTGATCCGCACCCGCGTCAAGGAAATCCGCGAGATGGGGCGTACTACGCAAGGGGTTACTCTGATTAATCTGGGCAAGGGCGACAAACTGGCCGGTTTGAGCCGCATTGCTGATCCTGATTCGGAAGAGGAAACAGAGTAGAGATATATGTTGGACGAAGCGCAATTGACAGAGCTGTTATCCGATTTGGAATCGGATCGTGTCGAGCGCACAGAACCCGTGAATAATACGGATAAATTTTGCCAGGCGATTTGCGCATTTGCCAATGATTTGCCCAACCATCGTGCCCCTGGCTATTTGTTGGTGGGAGTTAAAGATAATGGAAGCCTGTCCGGATTGAGTGTTACGGATCAGCTATTGCAAAATCTTGGGGCTATCCGCTCTGATGGCAACGTGCTGCCGCAGCCGGTGATGAGTGTGGCGAGATTCAAGTTGCAGGGCGGTGATGTCGCCGTTGTGGAGGTGCAGCCATCGGACATGCCGCCCGTTCGTTACAAGGGAACGATTTGGGTGCGTATTGGCCCTCGCAAAGGCACTGCGCACGAGCAAGATGAGCGGGTGTTAACCGAGAAGCGCGTTGCCAGGGCACATACTTTTGATGTGCTCCCTTTCCCTGAAGCGAACCTTGCAGATTTGTCCCTCCGCTTGTTCGGTGAATACCGTGCCCAAGTGATCGCACCCGAAGTGATTGAAGCAAATCACCGCACAATCGAAGAGCAATTAGCTTCCTTGCGGCTGTTTGATTTATCCAAAAAATGCCCTACAACCACGGGTATTCTGTTGTTCGGTAATAACCCGCGCTTCTTTCTTCCTGGGGCGTACGTGCAATTTCTGCGCTTTCCGGGCACGACGATGACCGAAATGCCGGTCGATCAAGCAGAAATCTCCGGGGATATGCGCACTGTTCTGGACGGTTTGCGCGATAAATTTCGTGCGTGCAATCAAGTGGGGATGAAGCCAGGAAAAGGGTTTCGGGATCAATTGTCGCCCGACTATCCGGAATGGGCGGTTCGTGAACTGCTGCATAACGCGGTGATACACCGCGATTACCAATCCAATACACCTATCCGTTTTTATTGGTTTTCAGATCGTATCGAGATACAAAACCCCGGTGGCTTGTATGGAGAGGTAACGCCTGAAACCATCATGAGCCGGAACAGTTACCGCAATCCGGTAATGGCTGAAGCCCTGAAGGTAATGGGTTACGTCAACAGGTTCGGTTTTGGTATTCAACAAGCGCAAAAGTTATTGGAAGAAAATGGTAATCCTCCAGCAGAATTCAGTTTTGAAGATCGGGTGGCTGCAGTTACGATCCGGCGGGGAGCGCAATGAGAACCATCGCTTTCTTTAACAACAAAGGCGGGGTTGGCAAGACCTCGCTGGTGTACCACTTGGCGTGGATGTTCGCGGATCATGGAATCAAAACGCTGGCTGTTGATCTTGATCCGCAGGCCAATCTGACCTCCATGTTCTTGAATGAGGAACGCCTGGAGGAATTGTGGCCGGACGGTGAACATCCAGATACCGTGTATGGGGCGATTCGTCCGATTTTGCGCGGTGTTGGGGATATTGCCGAGCCGCACATTGAGGAGATCACGGATAAGCTTGGGTTGATTCCGGGAGACCTCGGGTTATCCAAGTTTGAGGACTTACTCTCTGAAAATTGGCCAAAATGCTTGGACGGTAAACCTGATGCGTTTCGTGTAATTACTGCATTCCATCGGATCATTCGGTTGGCGACTGAGAAAATGCCTGCCGAGGTTGTGCTCATAGACGTAGGGCCTAATTTGGGTGCGATTAACCGTTCTGCATTAATATCGGCTGAGCAAGTTGTAATTCCATTGGCACCGGACTTATTTTCTTTGCAAGGATTGGATAACCTTGGTCCATCGCTTAGGGAATGGCGCAAGGGATGGAAAAAACGTCTGGAAGAATTACCGAAGAATGAGGATATTGCGGTTCCTTCAGGTGAGATGCAACCGGCTGGCTATGTTGTTATGCAGCACGGAATTCGAGATAGTCGCCCAGTAAAAGCCTATCAGCGTTGGCTAGATAGAATTCCCCGGACTTATCGCGAATCCGTGTTGACCGAGGATGCTACAAGCAATATTTCTGTGGCCGATGATCCCTATATGCTCGCTCTGTTGAAGCATTACCGCAGCCTGATGCCGATGGCGATGGAAGCGAACAAGCCAATTTTCTTTCTGAAATCTGCCGATGGTGCGATTGGATCACACCAAGAGGCGGTCGCGAGTTGTTATATGGATTTCAAAAAGCTGGCAGGTAAAATAGCAGCAAACGCAGGCATTGCATTTTCTTGAGTTTCAATTAAGTGAGGATTTAACAGCATGGCAATTTACAATTTCAGCGCGGGCCCGGCAGTATTGCCGCGCGAGGTATTGCAGCAGGCGCGTGAAGAGTTGCTCGACTGGCACGGCAGCGGCATGTCGGTGATGGAAATGAGCCATCGCGGCAAGGAATTCATCGGCATTGCCGCGCAGGCGGAAAAGGATTTGCGCGAATTGCTTGCCGTTCCGGCCAACTACAAGGTGCTGTTCCTGCAAGGCGGGGCGCATATGCAATTCGCCATGATCCCGCTCAACTTGTTGCGCGGCAAACTATCCGCGGATTACGCCAACACCGGAGAGTGGTCGAAAAAGGCCATAGGCGAAGCCAAAAAGTTTTGTAACGTGAACGTGGTGGCGAGCGGTGACGACAAGAACTTCAGTTATGTCCCGGCATTCAATACCTGGCGGCGCGATCCGGACGCCGCTTATCTGCATTACACCCCGAATGAAACCATAGGCGGAGTGGAGTTCAACTGGATACCGGAGACGGGCGCAGTACCGTTGGTGGCAGATATGTCTTCCAATATCCTGTCGCGCCCGATTGATGTGTCGAAATTTGGCCTGATTTATGCGGGAGCGCAGAAGAACATCGGCCCGGCGGGGCTGACCGTTGTCATTGTGCGCGACGACCTGGTTGGCGTGGCATTCCCCGGCATACCGGCCATGCTGGATTACAAGACCCACGCCGATAATGACTCGATGTACAACACGCCGCCGACCTATGCCATTTACATCGCCGGGCTGGTGTTTCAGTGGCTGAAGAAGAACGGCGGCATTGCCGCGATGGAGAAAGATAACATCGCCAAGGCCAGGCTGTTGTATGACGCGATTGACGCCAGCAACGGTTTTTACAATTGCCCGGTGAGCAAGCCGGACCGCTCGCGCATGAACGTGCCGTTCACCTTGAAGGACGCCGCGCTGGATGGGGATTTTCTCAAACGTGCGGATGCATCCGGGCTGTTGCAGTTGAAGGGGCACCGTTCGGTCGGCGGCATGCGTGCTTCCATTTACAATGCGATGCCGCTGGCAGGCGTGCAGGCGCTGGTCGGTTTCATGGGTGACTTTGCTAAACAACATGGCTAAAACTTTTCAGATTCTGGCGCTAAATAAAATTTCTGCTGACGGGCTGAAACGCTTGCCCACGGCGCGTTATCTCGTCGGCGCCGAGATTGCCGAGCCTGACGCAATCCTGGTGCGCTCGCATAACATGCTGGAGATGCACATCCCCGCCAGCGTGAAGGCGATTGCACGCGCCGGCGCGGGCACCAACAACGTGCCGGTGAAGAAGATGAGCGGGCGCGGCGTGCCGGTGTTCAACGCGCCGGGCGCGAATGCAAACGCGGTGAAGGAGCTGGTCATCGCGGGCATGCTGCTGGCCTCGCGCAACATTATTCCCGCATTGCATTTCACCGCAAGCTTGAAGGGTGATGACGCCGCGCTGCACAAGCTGGTCGAGGACGGCAAGAAGCACTACGCGGGCACCGAGTTGCGGGGCCGCACCCTGGGCATCATCGGCCTCGGCGCGATAGGCCGCCTGGTGGCGGATGCCGCCATCGGCCTCGGCATGCAGGTGATCGGCTACGATCCCGATATCACCGTGGATGCCGCGTGGAGCCTGCCTTCCCAGGTGAAGAAGGCGCACAGCGTGGAGGATCTGCTCAAGCACAGCGACTTCGCCAGCCTGCATGTGCCCCTTCTGGATGCCACGCGCGGCCTGATCAACGAGAAGCGCGTACAGGCAATGAAGGCGGGTGGCGTGCTGCTGAATTTTGCGCGTGATGCGATTGTGGATGAGGACGCGATATTGGCGGGATTGGCAAGCAAGCACCTGCGCAACTATGTGTGCGATTTTCCCACCCACAAGACGCAGGGCAATCCGGGCATCATCGCACTGCCGCACCTGGGGGCTTCCACGCAGGAGGCGGAGAACAACTGCGCGGTGATGGTGGTGGAGCAGGTGCGCGATTACCTGGAGCATGGCAACGTGGCCAACACGGTGAATTTCCCGAACGTCACGATGCCTCGCGAATCGGCTTACCGCCTGGCGATCGCCAACGCCAATGTGCCGAACATGCTGGGGCAGATATCCACCTCGCTGGCTGCCGCAGGCATCAATATCAACAACATGATGAACAAGTCGCGTGGCGAGATGGCATACACCCTGGTGGATTCCGACAGCGCGATACCGCCTGCGCTGATCACGCAAATCGCCGCCATTCCCGGCGTATTGATGGTGCGCGATTTACCCCTGGAAGAGTGATGGTGCCCTAGATGGACGAGAAACTCAGCCGTTATCGCGGGCAGATTGACCGCATAGACGACGACCTGCTCAAGCTGCTCAATCAACGCGCCGGGCTGGCGCAACAGATCGGGCACCTGAAGAACGGGTCGGTGCTGCGCCCGGATCGCGAGGCGCAGGTATTGCAGCGCATGGTGGGCGCCAATGCAGGCCCCTTGCCGGCAAATAGCGTGACGCAATTATTTACCGAAATCATGTCGCATTGCCGCGCGCTGGAAGCGCCGCTGACCGTGGCCTATCTCGGCCCTGCCGGCACATTCAGCGAGGCTGCTGCGCTGAAACGATTTGGCGGCGCAGTTCAAGGCGAGCCGTGCGTAACCATTGATGAAGTGTTCCGCGCGGTGGAAAACGGCGCGGTGAATTTCGGCATGGTGCCGGTGGAAAATTCCACCGAGGGCGCGATCGGTCGCACGCTGGATTTGCTGCTGCAAAGCCCGCTCAAGGTTTGCGGTGAGGTCATGCTGGCGATCCACCAATGCCTGCTCGCCAGAGGATGCGCGCTGGGCGATATTCAAACCGTTTATTCGCACCCGCAATCTTTCGGGCAATGCCAGGGCTGGCTGAATGCCAATCTGGCGCATGCGGCGCGCATTCAGGTTGCCAGCAATGCGGAAGCGGCCCGCCTCGCGGCGGAACAGCCCAACAGCGCGGCGATAGCAGGCAGCCAGGCGGCAGCACATTTCGGTTTGTCGGTATGCGTGGAAGATATTGAAGACGATGCGAAAAATACCACGCGTTTTCTGGTGGTCGGCAATCAGGAGGTGGCGCCGTCCGGGCGCGACAAAACCTCGCTGGTGATGTCTGCCGCAAACCGTCCGGGTGCGGTGCATGATTTGCTGGCGCCGCTTGCCAGGCACGGCGTCTCCATGACCAAACTGGAATCACGTCCGGCGCGTTCCGGCCTGTGGGAATACGTGTTTTTTCTCGACATCGAAGGTCATCAATCCGACGCCAAAGTGGCAGCCGCGCTGGGTGAACTGAAACAGATCGCCGCGTTTGTGAAGGTGCTGGGTTCATATCCGGTGGCTACATAACTAATCCCCTCCCCCTTGCAGGGGGAAGGAGTATTGATTAAGGTTTGAAATGAATTATTCCGATCTGGCCCCTTCCTACATCCGAGCCATCGCGCCCTACCAGCCCGGCAAGCCGATAGCCGAACTGGAGCGCGAGCTGGGCATCAGCGGCATCGTCAAGTTGGCCTCCAACGAAAACCCGCTCGGTTGCAGCCCGCTGGCCGTGGCTGCGATGCGGGAAGCAATCAAGACCATCGCGCTGTATCCCGACGGCAACGGCTTCGAATTGAAAGATGCGCTGTCCGGGCGCTACGGTGTCGGGCACGCAGGCATCGTGCTGGGCAACGGCTCCAACGACATGCTGGAACTGGCCGCACGCGCGTTCCTCACCGTAGGCGAAAAGGCGGTGTACTCGGCCCATGCATTTGCGGTGTATCCGCTGGCGACGCAGGCGGTGGGCGCGACGGGCATTAGCGTGCCCGCGATCAATTTCGGCCATGACCTGAACGCGATGCTCAAGGCTGCCGTGGAGCAGCAGGCCGGGCTGATGTTCATTGCCAACCCGAACAATCCGACCGGCACATTTTTATCCGGCGAAGAGCTGCATGCGTTTTTGCGCGCATTGCCTGCGAATATTCTGGTGGTGCTGGATGAGGCTTACAACGAATATCTGCCTGAAGAATTGCGTTACGACAGCGTGAGCTGGCTGCGCGAGTTTCCCAATCTCATCATCTCGCGCACCTTTTCCAAGGCCTACGGCCTGGCCGGGTTGCGCGTGGGCTATGCGCTGGCGCATGAGCAGGTGGCAGACATGATGAACCGCGTGCGCCAGCCGTTCAACGTCAACAGCATGGCGCAGGCTGCCGCCGTGGCGGCATTGCGGGACGAGGCATTCGTCAGGCAGACCCATGAACTGAACCGGCGCGGCATGGCGCAGATTACGCAGGGGCTGGATAAGTTGGAGCTAAAGTTCATACCGTCGTATGGTAATTTCGTCAGCTTCCGCATTGTCGGCGCGGCGCGGATTTACCGCCGCCTGCTGGAACTGGGCGTGATCGTGCGTCCCGTGGCGAGCTATGACATGCCGGATTACCTGCGCGTGAGCATCGGTCTGGAAACAGAAAATAATAAATTTTTGTCTGCGCTGGCGCAGGCGATGGGAGAAACAGCATGATTATCGTGATGGGCAGGGAAGTCAGCGATGCCGAAATCGGCACAGTGGTGAAGAAACTGGAAGCGGCTGGCTTGAAAGCCAACATTTCCAGAGGTATCGAGCGCACCGTGATCGGCGCGATCGGCGACGAGCGCGGCCTCGACCCGGAAATGTTCACGCCGCTGCCCGGCGTGGAATCGGCGATGCACATCGCCAAACAGTACAAGATTGTTTCGCGCGAGTCGCACAAGGAAAGCACCGTTATTGATATTGGCGGCATCCCTCTTGGCGGCAACCAGATACAAGTCATTGCCGGGCCATGCTCGGTGGAAACGCAGGAACAGATGGATTTGTCCGCGAAGTTTGTGCAAGAGGCGGGCTGCCGTTTGATGCGTGGCGGCGCGTTCAAGCCGCGCACCAGCCCCTATGCCTTCCAGGGGCACGGCGTGGAAGGGCTGGACATGTTCCGCAAAGCGGCGGGCAAATTCAAACTGCCCATCGTCACCGAACTGATGGATGCGCGTCAGATTGATGCCTTCCTTGAGTATGATGTGGACGTGATCCAGATCGGCACGCGCAACATGCAGAATTTCGACCTGCTCAAGGAAGTGGGGCGCACCAACAAACCGGTGATCCTCAAACGGGGCATGTCGGCCACGATTGCCGAGTGGCTGATGTCGGCGGAATACATCGCGGCGGGCGGCAACCACAACATCATTTTCTGCGAGCGCGGCATCCGCACTTTTGAAACCTATTACCGCAACGTGCTGGATGTGACGGCGATTCCGGTGCTGAAAAAGGAAACCCATCTGCCGGTGATCGTTGATCCTTCGCACGCGGGCGGCAAGGCATGGATGGTGCCCGCGCTGTCGCAAGCCGCCATCGCGGCAGGCGCGGACGGCCTGCTGGTCGAGATGCACCCCAACCCGTGCGAAGCCTGGTGTGATGCGGATCAGGCGTTGACGCCGCAAGAATTGAAAAAGCTGATGGTCGCGCTGGGGGCGATTGCAGGGGCGGTTGGGCGCACGTTATAACTAACGTGTAGAATTGACCGGACAGGGGCGGACATGCCAACGATACGAGAAATTACAGGCCCTTACCGGCTGTTCTTTTTCAGCTTCGATTGCGGCGAGCCTAAGCATGTTCATGTCCAGCGCGAGCGTAAGGTATGCAAATACTGGATGGAGTCGGTTGCTTTGGCGAGCAACCACGGCTTTTCACCTGTGGAACTCAACGCGATCCGGCAGCTACTAACTGCCAATCGCATCAAGATATTGGAGGCATGGAATGAACACTGTGGCTTTAATCGTTGAACCTAGGATTGCCGACTTGCGTATCACCGAAGCAGAAATTACCGCTTACCTGACGGATGGGCGAAGCGTGAGTGTGCCGCTTGCCTGGTCATGGCGGCTGTCCGACGCGACGGCAGTGCAACGCAACCATTGGGAACTCATAGGCGACGGCATTGGAGTCCATTGGCCTGAGATTGATGAAGACATCAGCATCGAAGGTATGCTCTATGGTGCGCCCGCACCAAGACCGCTTGTGCCTGCTTAATCGTGGCCTGAAACCGATTCTTATGAAAATGCAGTATGACCAAGGCGACGATATTCTTGTGATTGAATTCAACAAGGACGAAATCATCCGCGACGTATCTTTGGGCTGGAATGTCAAGGTCGGTATGACTGCAAACGGCGTAGGCGAGATTGTGGTGCTTGATGCCAAGGCGGCTGGCTTATTAAGCGAAGAACTCAAGGTGGCGTAGCAAACTTAGATAAGCTAAGGGCGAGCGGGAAGCTCTTTGGTTCTGGGTAATTGCGCCTACGCTGTGCAATCTTTCTGGTTGTAAGCTCAACTTTTCTTAAAGCAATCGAATGGGCGAAAATTGTGAATGCTAACGAGTTAAAATTACAGCAGATAATCGAAGGCGAAAAGCAATTTGTCGTTCCGCTTTTTCAGCGCGCATATAGCTGGAGCGATAAGGAATGGAAAACGCTTTGGGAGGACATTGTTGATCTTTATGAACAAGATTCCCCGCGCGCTCACTTTATCGGGTCAATTGTAACAATACCAACCACTTCAGTGCCTGAAGGGGTTGCAAAATATCTACTGATCGATGGACAACAAAGACTTACGACTGTTTTTGTTTTAATGGCTGTGCTGCGTGATCAAAAGGGTGAATTGGCCGATGAAATTCATAACACGCTATTGGTTAATCAATACAAGAAGGGTGATGATAGATTAAAGCTTTTGCCAACCCAATTTGATAGAACCGCATTCCATGCCTTGATTGAGGGTAAAGCTGAGAATGGAAATGGAACCCAGATCATTAGGGCTTATCAATATTTTGGGCGCCAGTTCAAGAAAAACGATTTTGATATAGCTAAATTTAAAAAAATCGTTACCAATTACTTATCCCTGGTTAGTATTGTTCTTGATCCTGATGACAACCCACATTTAGTATTTGAAAGCCTCAATGCTAAGGGTCGCCCCCTTACGCAGTCTGACCTCATTCGCAATTATTTCTTTATGCGGATTCATGTTGATCAACAAGACAAGGAATACAGTCATTTTTGGCAGCCGATGCAATTGGCACTGGGTGAGAATCTTACTGAGTATATCCGACACTTTTTAATGCGGCGTGGCACACCCGTCCAAAACAGATCGTGGCGTTGGGTCATCCGTAGGTGTAGGGTATAGGTGAATCGCCAAACGCACCTTCACCTGACCTGAGGAGACCCAACGTGAAAGCATCATGCAGCATGTTCAGCCAAATACTCAAGCTTATT
>CXWL01007065.1_pt1 | contig 27805 bp, 23 predicted proteins | sample 590931 | NCBI WGS metagenome assembly CXWL01 (sample SAMEA3498368, study PRJEB10139) | groundwater metagenome | biome: water well; material: biofilm material | place: Germany | collected 2015-04-27 | reverse complement strand
TATGTGGACATCTTATAATTTTGCACTATTTCTAAGGCGTTGAGTTGTGTAGATACCTATGGCACCCCGCAAAGGGACAAAGCACAAAGAACAGAGGTCAAAAATCCCTGGCGATGCGAAAACCCAGGAGGCCGATAGAAGTACCGGTGTCGTAACTGATACGGAGAGTCGACCGCAAATCCTGCGGTACGTCGAGCCACGCCCCCCCCCGAACCACCCGGCGGCCACAATCACCGGCACTCATCCAAGCGGAACCATTATTCGGTGCACCCTGATAGTTTTCATGCCAGCAGTCCTGCGTCCATTCCCTAACGTTACCAGCAGTGTCATAAAGCCTGAATGCATTCGGTTTGAACGAGCCAACCGGAGCAGTTTGTTTGTTATCCCATCGGCTACCGCAACCAACACATACCGCATTGTTTTTGCCGATATTATTTCCCCACCAATAAGCGGTTTGCGTTTCCGCACGGGCGGCATATTCCCATTCTGCCTCGCTCGGCAGGCGATATCGCTTACCGGTTTGATCGGATAACCATTTGACATACACTTGCGCATCATGAAACGAAACGTTAATCACCGGCCGTTTGCCGCGTCCCAATTCGCTGTCACCCGGCAATTCTCGCTTGGTGTCATTGGCAAACGCATCGTACTCATCAAACGTCACCTCATATTTGCTGATTTCAAAAGCGTACGCGATGGTGACTTCGTGTTGCGGCTTTTCATCATCATCGTAATCAACGGAACCCATCAGGAATTTACCGGGTGGGATACGAACCATTTCGGGTTCGAAGGGAAGTCTGGTTTCACTGGGTTGCCGAGCTTCGGGAGCAGCCGATTTGTTCATACCAGGCTGTGAAGCCTGTGTGCTGCTGACGCTAGTACTCTGCTGATTGTTGCTCAACACAACCCCCCAACCCCTTAACGTCATCGCCACGATTTCCGCGGGTATCGCATGGCCGAACCGATCCATGCTCGTCATCAGGCCAGCAATTTTGCCGTTTTTCAGAACCGGCGCGCCGGAGTTGCCTTCATCAAAAGTGCCGGAGAGTCTCAGATCGCGCCCATGCCGGGATGCGAGATTGGCTTTCAGCACGGCCCAGAGTCCGCCTTCTCTGGGAAAACCGATGGTGATTAAATCTTCCCCATCCTGCACCTCATCCAACGATGCAAACGGAAGTACTGTAACACCCTGTGGCACTTGCGCTCCGTCGCGAATCCTGAGCAGGGCGATGCCCCTCGGATCGCCGCCTTCCATTTCGAGCACTTCGGCTTTTATCAAAGTATTTCGCAACGTATAAAACTCCACTTGCGGAGACTTGTCTCCTTCCACAACATGCGCAGCCGTGACGATCAATGTGCTACCGGGCACATGCCGCACAACGAATCCTGTTCCGGTTTTCTGCTTTCCGTCCACAGTCGCCACCAGTTTCACGATACCACTGCGTAAGGTATCGACGTGCTGGGCCATTGCCGTTTCCGCTACGGTTAAGAACGCAATCAAAAAGCACAGCATTCCAGAAATGCAGCGCATCATCGCCCGATAAAGAAGAAACACTGCTTTACTCACGTCACTCGCCTTTCGGTGGTTTTAAATGCGTTAATTGTAACAAGCATCGCTAATCGCCATACTGGGGATCTTCGGCAGGCGCTGCATGGATCTGCTACATAACTGGCCAACCCCCGCATAGATTTCCTGATGAAACATGTAATTGTGTTCCGTGATCAGATCGTACAACGACCAGGAACACGTAAAGATGATGGTGGATTCAGCGGATGTCTAAACGATTAAAACAAGTAAACTAAGTATTGGCAGCACTTTACATGAAATCAAGACATAGCGGAAAGCGGTTTTATGGAATGCACTGGCAATCATGCCTGTATTGCTAAGATACTCGACGGATGACGCTGCGCTTATCCGCCAACCCAAGAAAATCCCACAGGGATTACTTCCCACAGCGCAAAGGATCAATTCACAAAGAACACGGCATCAAAAATCCCTAGCAACACGAAAACCGACGACAGCCAAACCGGTAGCAATATCGCTGGGACATATGCGGGAAGCCGATCGCAATTTATCTGAATCGCCGATCCACGCGCCACTCCGAATCACCCCGCGATTGCATTTAGCGTCATTACTTCCCTTCCAGGCTGAACCATCCGCTGGTGCATTCCGGTAATTAGCATGCCAGTCATCTTCTACCCATTCCGTTACGTTGCCTGCTGTATCATAAAGTCCGAAGTAGTTTGGGTTGAACGATCCCACAGGCATTGTTTTCATTATTGTTTGCTTGCTACAACCCTCACATGCTGCATTCTCTCGCCCAAGTTCATTTCCCCACCAGTACGCTGTTTGGCTGCCTGCTCGTGCTGCGTATTCCCACTCCGCTTCGGTAGGCAGACGGTATTTTTTACCAGTTCTTTCGGACAACCATTTAACATACGCTCGCGCATCGTTTAATTTCACATCGATAATAGGTCGTCTTCCACGTCCCCATTTTCGATCCGATGGTAATTTACGATTGGTTGCTTCGGCAAATGCAGCATACTCAGCGAACGTCACCTCGTATCTGCCAATTTCAAACGAATATGCAATGTCTACTTCATGTTGAGGGCCCTCATCAGATACTCGCCCAGGTTCATCAGCAGGTGAGCCCATTATGAATTTTCCGGGCGGTATGCACACCATCTCGGGTTCGAAGGAAAGCCTAGCTTCAGGCTGGCTCGTGCATGCCTGAGAGGTTTGTATAGTGCCACTGCTCGCACTGGCGCCCTGGCGATTTTCATCCAGCATGATCCCCCAACCCTCTAAGATCATGGTTACGATTTCTACTGGTATGGCGCGGCCAAAACGATCCGCATTGGTCACTAATCCAACAATCTTGTCCTGTTTCAGAACAGGGCCGCCGGAGTTACCTTCATCAATATTGCCATCCAGCGTCAGATCAATGCCTTGCCGCGAAACCAATCTTACTCGTACGACTGACCATGGTCCGCCGCCAAGAGGAAATCCAATCGTGATCAGCTCTTCATTGACTTGAACTTCTCGAGAAGATGACAACAAAAATACTTTAACATTCGAAGGAACCTCCGTCCTATCACGAATTTTCAATAAAGCAATTTCACTGCGTTCATCATTGTAGAGCACTTCAGCGTCAATCCATGTATTGCGAAGCGCATAAAACTTCACTTTTGGGAACTTGTCTCCTTTGATGACATGCGAGGTTGTGATAATCAGCGTATTACCGGGTGCATGCTGCACGATAAATCCCGCTCCGGTTTTTTGTTTGCCTTCTTCATTCGCCACTATTTTCACCACGCCACTGCGTAAGGTATCGACATCTTGTGCTAAAGCCGTTCCTCGTAGCGCCAAGCTAGCTATTATGCAGCCCAAAGCTCCGCATAGGATTATTCCAAATGTGCGCATCATGGGTAATACACTGGTTCGCCAGTGCGGACTGGTATCACACCCGCTTGAATTAGTCGAAATAGCGGGATTGTTTTTATAAACTGCGCTAGGCACGATTCTTTTCCTCTCGATACATTTTGTATGCCGCCACTGTCGCTGAGCATACCCAAGCCACAATGCTAAATATTACAATCAATCTTGAATCGTACCAAATCCTATCCAATACCGTGAGGCGATGATCCTTCGTGAAACTACCGGATCCGGTTAGAATGACACCGGCTTCCCCTTCCAAGCGCACGACAAATCCTGCCTTCTCCGAATCATACCGAAGTTGTTTGATCATGGCATTGTTGAGATTCTCGAGTGAAAAAGAATCGTGCTCAGCCAAGTCAATGGATTTTTTGTTAGGAAAATCCATATAAGTCACCTCACCCGCACTTACTAATGCGGATTCAGTCTTACCACTTTTATTCTGCTTGCTGAAGTTGATTTGGCTTACAGGTGCGCCACTATCTTCCAGGAAATTAACCACAACATTTTTAACCGGAGTGAAAGTCACAATCAATTCACCCGATTCACTTCCCACTTTCACCAGCGGATTATCCTCGCGCAAATCGACTTGCAATACGATTGGATTTATTCTCGGCTGCGCAGCACCCAGCTCTTTGCCGGAAACATTAAAGGCGGTGAGTTTAAACGGATTAATCGGCAAAATGGTTGGGAGAGCGCTTGATTTCTCAAGCTTGATGGTAAAGGAATGAGAAAATCCATGGCTTGCGTCAAAAATGACGTCAGTATTCGGCATAGCCGAAATGGATTCCAGTCTGCCAGCCAGTTCTGCTTTTTCATTCACGCTTTCAATTGTGATAGCAGAAAGGTGATCCATCTTTCCCAGAAAAATAATCTCGCCAGACTTTTGCAAACTTTTTGCCAGATTAGCACGATCATTAGCGCGCATGGATGACGCTGCATCCATGACTTCAACTTTCTTTGGCGATAAAGCAACCTGTGAAAAACGCTCAAACGTAAGGGAGCGGAAATTTGTCGCACGTTCTAGGATCGGCACAGCATCCACGCCGCCGAGCGTAAATTCGACACGAGTCACGGTAAGGTTTGCTTGTATGCGAGTAGGAATATGCCAGCTCGACATCACCCAGGCGGCGGCACCCGCCAAAAGTCCTGGAAAAACCATCCATCCGAGGATCAGCAGCGCTTTTTTGCGCGTTGCATTGTTTGGATCGGCGGCCACTTTATAATTGCTTGCTACTTTATTACCGGTTGATGGTAAAAATGCACGACTTGTGTAACAGGATCATTATTACTCAGCACATAGCCACTCAAGACAAGTTTATATGCACCTTGCGGTACTGATGTACGAGAGAAATCCCACCGGAATTCAAAGGGCCGCCCGCCGCGTTGCTGTCCGAGATCCTGCACAAGAACAGGTACCCCACCTGATGCTTTGTAGACAGTACCTTTGATCTTTGCCTCTTCTCGCAGCCTGAAAACAAATATGTATCCATTTACATTGACCGGTTGCTTGGCTTGATACAACAAGGCCGGTGCAACACGTTCCTCTGCCCGAGGGGAGGGATTATCAAGCCGTGCTACCACACCAAGATCGTACAGGGACAACCCATTTAGCTGACGGATCACATCGGCCGTAGGCCAGTCAAACACATTGGCAAATCCTGCCTGCCAGGGTGATGAAGGCTCAACGCGATCCATCCAGTAGTAATGTTTATAATCGATCTCTCTGACCAAAAGATGTACCGGATGCACTTGGTCGAGAAAGAAACGCACCTGAAAGCGTTCACCCACACCACCGGTATCATCGTGGTGATCAATGCGCGCAGATAATAGTTCGATATCGAATCCTGAGACTGGCTTCGGCTTGATGCCTTCGTATCGATTTGCACGCTTCTGGTAATCGAGTTTTTCCTGACCCAGCACGTTGCCACTTAACACGAGACAGAGTCCTAGCAGCCAAATTAAAGCCATTAAGGCCAATCTTCCCGTTACGTTTTTATACTTTGCCCTCTCAACGTTTAAATCTAGGATCATATATATGCTGGAATAAGTTGGAATATCGGAAATTACTGGCTTTATACATTGAAATTTTCAATTTACTGAGTGTTCGACCGGCTGTCAAACATATTAGCACCGAGCCGGAATTTAACCGAAATATTGTGCCAGTATTCAGTTCCACACTGAGAAAAATAACATGTCCAGCCTTTGCCAGATTGATTGTATTTCTAGCCTGAATGTTGCATAAACTTTCTGCTACTGCAATTTCATCGCCCCGTTGCAATTTTTTCGATTTTCAGGCAATAGTCCCCCCAACCCCCACAGGCAGGGTGAAGCGTGAAGTTGTTATTGATAAGGGTGGGTGGCATCGTCTCGTGAGCCAGACGTGACGGTTCATGGAGAAGCCAGCATGGAACGCATCCTGCTGTTTACTGGATAGAGACGCTGGCAGACCTGCGTCAGCAACGCCTTAACCGGGCAGGCACTGGGCAGGTGCAGCAGCACCCGGTCTTTGTACTGTTTGACGCGCACGGCGATCTTGAACAACGAGAGGATGACCGTCCTGGGCTGAGCTGTAGCCAGCGCGGTACCTTGCAGACCCAGTTGACGCAATTGCTGGTGCAGGACATAGCCTGAATTTTGCATAAAAAGGGTGGATAACAAAGTAACTATTTGATATAATGGCAATTATATCAAATAGTTACTTTGTTATCCACCCTTTTTATGCAAAATTCAGGCTAGTAACTTATTGCTGCAGGGATGGGCAATCCTTCCTTTTTACATGAGGGGATCCACGATTATCTCATCCTCAAATCGGTTGGTTGTCCCAATGCTCATACAACGCGCCCTCGGCCTGCCGCCGACGCACCAACCCCGGAAGTTTTCTTCCTGCCGACCACACCCACTTCATCAGCTCGACCGGAACATCGCCATGCTCGCCACGGTTGGCTTTCTTTCTAAGTGACGACCGTTGCAAGGCTCCTGCACCAAGATTGAAGGTGAACGACACCAGTGCGTCAAACTGCCCATCGGCCAGTGGGTTTGCGCAGAACACTCGAGGTCGCAAGTTGAGACGTCTTTATTAACTTATTCCTCTTGCCGTTGGGTAATTTTGCAAGTGGCTCTAAGGTTGTGATATTTAAGTAATTCATAGGCACAGCCATTAATACCACACGCCCACAGGACGTGGTTATCTAAGTTTTAATATAACACTTTATCGTTCTCGTCAGAAACCACCACAACGCTATTTGTTTGAATGTAGGTCTATGCCGCAAAATAACATGCCGTTCTCCTTGGTTAAAGTTGGTTAGCACCTGCACTTTATCTCCTCGGCGGTCGCTGAGGGGGAGGCGGCTAGATGATTATCAGGTCTTGTTTCTTGCCTTGTTCTATGTTAATTTTACTTCATGTCCAGACCCCTTAGAATCGAATATGCCGGTGCGCTGTATCACGTCACTTCCTGTGGGGATAGACGGGATGCCATCTTTCTGAGTGATGATGATCGACAGCGTTTTTTGGGTGTGCTGTCAGAGGTTGTGCTGAATTTTAACTGGATCTTCATGCTTATTGTTTGATGGACAATCACTATCATCTGTTGGTCGAAACGCCAGATGGTAATCTGTCCAAGGGTATGCGGCATCTGAATGGAGTTTACACCCAACGTTTTAATCGACAGCATGGACGGGTAGGGCATGTTTTCCAGGGTCGCTACAAGGCGATTATTGTACAGAAGGATGCTTACCTTCTGGAATTGGCGCGTTATGTGGTTCTCAATCCTGTTAGAGCTCGTATGGTGCATACGTCAGATCAATGGTTATGGAGCAGCTATCGCGCTACGGCAGGTTTGTGTGAAGCGCCTTCCTGACTAGCGATTGATTGGCTCCTGGCTAGGCTGTCGAAATAGATCTAGAATGTTTCGCCGGTTTTTAGTAGGCCAACAAAAATAATAACGTCTTGATATTACATAGTAAAAAATATTTTATAAGTGCTTATTTCAAGGTATAAAATAGATTTAATGAAGTCAGTTGTAAAAGTGGAAGCAAAAATTCATCGAGTTTATTTGTAATACAGCATGTTAAATAATAGATGTTGTATCCAAAAAATGGGAGAATTAATTTTAATATTTCGACAGCCTAGCTCCTGGCAGCCTTTGGGGAGCAGCGTGGCAAAGCAATACAGCATTATGTAGATTTTGTGGCGGATGGCAAGAATCAACCGGCGCCGTGGGAGAAATTGAAGAATCAAGTTTTTCTGGGTTCTGAAGATTTCATGACGAAGCTGCAAGATACTGTTAGCGCGGGCACTTCCCTTCGAGAAATCCCCGCTGCCCAACGGCGACCTCCACCAAAATCGTTAGCGAAGATCGCCCTTGAGTATGAGCGAGATCAGGCAATTTTTTATGCCTATGCCAGTGGGGGTATAGTATGCAGGAAATCGGAGCGCATTTTGGTTTGCATTACTCGCGGGTAAGTCGTATTCTGAAGCAACAGCGGATGGCAAAAGACAAGACTTGATCGTTCGCAGTAACAGCATTAAATCTAGCGGGTTGAAGTCCCGTCTGGGGAATTATCCATATGCCCCGGTAGCATGAGGAAGCGGCGCTGGAATAATTCAGGGTCGTGAGTTTTCACACAGCAAGAGAGCAGGCTGTAACGCAAGTGAACCTACACGTAGCCTCGTAAACGAATTGGAGAAGCCGGCCCTGTGGTCAGAAGAGGAATGCCGTTGGATGGGTGCTGGAATAACAGAAGTGGCATTCGTTGACTCTCGGGGTAGCAGGGTCGGCATGTTCGTGAAGATTTACTGCCCAGTGCTGGAGACCCATTACTGGTGGTGGGGAGGCCACCAACTGCGGCGCATAAGGAAACGAAAGCGCAGCAGGCCGTAGCGGGAGTCTGGGGGGATTCATAGTGTGCGCTCTGGGCAAGCGCGTTGTTCAGGAGGGTTAAAGTCCCTGTGGCGCTCGGATGAGGAGCGCTATATCCGAAAGCGGGGGTAATGCCTCGCTGGCCGGGAAAAAAGGCAGGTATGGAGAAGTCTAACCGGGCACGAAGGCGAAAGCCGGATACAGTCAAGGCGGGCGTGGAGCCATCTTTTTGGAATTTCCAGAGGGCAGGGTGTCCATCGTGAGGTGGGATCCGAAGAGCATGAGGAGAAGTACCGGTCGTAATCGAAATGATGAACCGGTCGGCCAAAGATGGGGTAAGGTCGAGTCTGCACGATGGAGACAAAGGCGTTCTCATTCACCCACCGCACCAAGGTGTTTGCGGATGGCACGGCTTGGTAAGAATAACGTTGTGACCCCAGGAGAACTGGCAGGGTCTGCGGGTGGCACCACAGGAAGTAAGCCTATAAGCGGAAGCTAACCCGGATATTGCATGAATTCGCACGATGATCGTGCAGGATATTGATTTCACAAGGAGTTTTTAGAAGAAGCGGTGTAGTTATTCATACACCCGACTGAGACAAATCCCTTGTGGAATCAAGAGACAAGTGAGGGCGTGTGCAATTCATGCAATATCCGGGCTAAGTGGCGAGCGGTGCTCTGTCAGTAGCCGGACAGCCGGATAGTACCAAGAAGCGCGGTGAAAGCCGCGTGACCGAATAATCGGCAGCGGAATGGGCTGGGGAAGGCGGTTTGGAAGAGAAAGAAAACCAGTGAATAAAGGTGTAGAGGAGGATCAGTTCCGTGAGTGAAAAGCCCGTACATCTCCGGTCGAGGAGACTGGCGGACTGGCTTAACCCAACGGATGCAAAGAAAGTCCATTCATGTGTGACAAGGTATATCAACGGAAGAATGGGTTGGTGAACTTGGCTGGATTGATTCCTTCGATAGCTTCTTGGGAAAACTGCAAGCCGTTCACTTAATCTGTTGATAACACGATTGCGATTCGACTGTAACTTGGGTTTCATGGGTTTTCTTTTGCCAGAAAAATTTACTGAAGAAAAAAACACCCGCTAAGCTCTAGCGCATAAGGGTTTCGGCAATTTGATCAACAGATTAAGTGAACGGCTTGGGAAAACTGCACATGCAGTTTGAGCGGCGGACGGAGGCTAGCGCGCAAGCGCGCCTCCTCCGACCCGACAGCGAAGAAGCCAAGGAAACTTGGCAGGGTGAAGGGCAGAAGAACCAAAAGACAGACCATTTTGAACATCTCCGTGGAACGGAGAGCAGTATTCTGACATGGGCGAACGTTGCAACTGCGGCAGCTATTCGGCCAGCGGCTGTGTGAGATTGGTGGATTCCAACTGGAAACAGGGACGCGGGATGCAAGCCAAACACGGACGGAGAAGGAAATAGAAGGTGCTGAATGAAAATTTGATGGGAAGTGTTGTACCATCAGATTTTGCGACGAATTGAGTCGCCGGGTTTAACCGCCGGATGCGGAAAACCGCATGTCCGGTGGTGTGGGATGGATAACGGGCGCAATCCCGTTATCTTTACCCGATCAGAAGAGTGTGAATTTTCATAGATCTTAGACACTATAACGTGTAGATCGATGTGCCAACTGGAATGGCATGGTTTATAGTTTATTTTTCTAATTTTTCTGAATTGGAGAATAAATATAATTGAAGTATCTGTATAACTGAAAGTTTTTATAATATTAATAACGTTGAATATTCGCCTTCTCTATCTAACTGCAGAAACTTATCCAACCTTTCGGGCAGATGTAAATGTGCTCTTTGGTAAGGTTTTGCCGCAATACGGCATTCAATCGGACATCGTGGCTGGAAAAGCTGAGGGGAAAGTAGAAACTGATACTTGGGGAGGTGGTGAAACTTATCTCTGCGATGTATCCGGTGGATCAGTAAAGAAGCATATCAAGACTTTGCTACATGGGGTCAAGCACCTGCTTAAAGCGGATACGAATCGATATCAGGCTATACAGGTGCGCGATATGCCGCTGTTGGCTGCAATCGGACTGTTGGTGGCTCGACTCAAAGGACTGAAATTCTTCTATTGGATGTCCTATCCCATGCCTGATGACAAAATCATATCGGCACATGATCGCGGACTGTCTATGGGGTTGATCAAATTCCTGTTTCCATGGGTGAGCGGCCACATTGGACGCTTCCTGCTTTATCGTGTGGTATTGCCAAAGGCGGATCACGCATTTGTGCAGTCAGACCAGATGAAGGCAGATCTGGTCAAGTGTGGCATTTCCCCAGAAAGAATGACCCCGGTGCCCATGGGAGTGGACATGGAGACACTACGAAACTATGATATTCATCCAATAGATGATATGCGTCTTGCTGGCAAGCGAGTGCTTGTCTATCTTGGAACATTACATCGTCCACGCCGAATCGAGACCCTGTTCGAAATGCTTGCTATCGTAAAACTTCGATTCCCCAACGTGTTACTAATGCTAGTTGGCGGTACGCATGAGGAAATACACCAGCGCTGGCTGAAGATGAAAGCAGATGAAGCAGGAATAAGCGAACATCTTCTCTGGACGGGATGGTTGCCGATGTACGAGGGTTGGCGCTATGTGCGAGCTGCAGAGGTAGGTTTGTCTCCATTCCCAAGGGGATATCTGCTTGACAGCGCGTCACCTACCAAAGTACCTGAATACCTTGCCTTGGGGGTGCCGGTGGTGTGCAATGATAACCCAGATCAGGAGCAGGTGATTAGGCAGAGTGGGGCGGGTATGTGTGTACCTTATTCAGCCGAGGATTTCGCAAGCGCTGCAATCAAAATACTATGTCTGGATAAAAATGAACGGAAGGAAATGGGAATAAAAGGCAGGGATTATGTGAGTCGCTATAGAGACTATCAGATGATTGGGGGTAATGTGGCTGATTCTTATAGAAACTTGTTGTTGAAGGATGATTGTGGCGAAAATGATTGAAGAAGCTCCAAGGTATTATTCTTTTGCTCCGTCTTATTTTGTCGTGAGCATGCGGGTATACGTGGTTAAATGAAGGTCAATTTCATAGGCATCGGTGCGCAAAAATGCGCGTCTACTTGGGTGCATCGTGTTCTCTCCGACCACCCTGATGTGGCGATTTCTCTAGTCAAGGAAATTGATTTTTTCTCAAACTACTATGACCGTGGCTATCAGTGGTATGAAAAACAGTTAGGTGATATTGGTTCTGCTAAAGCAATGGGCGAGGTATCTCCTTCATATTTCTCTGATACTGATACGCCTGACCGCGTATTTCTCTATAACCCCGGTATGCGAATCGTGCTCTCTCTACGCGATCCAATTGAACGGGCTTATTCCAGCCACTTACATGAGGTTCGTCTTGGCCATCTGACTGGGCAGAATCTGGATTTTGAAGATGGGCTAGAAAATAACCCTATGTATCTGGTGCAGTCACGCTACGCACAGCATCTCGCTCGCTGGCTGGCAGTATTTCCGCGAAATCAGGTACTGGTGCTTTTCCAGGAGGATATCCGTGATGATCCCCTCACGCAGGTACAAACCTTGTACCGCTTTCTGGGTTTGTCAGAAGAGCACCAATCCTGGTTTCTGGGAGAAAAGGTTAATGAAAGCAGAAGCATTAAAAACGCTGGCGTTGATTATTTCCTCAAACGGCTAGGGCGACTCGGGCGATCTATTGGGATTGGCAGGGTAGTGGAAGCAGTCAGGAAAAATGATTTTGTTCGCCACTTGCGTCGCCGCCATAACGAGATCGACTTGCGCCAAGTCATTCAACCCATGCGTGAGAATACAAAAGCGCGTCTGCAAGACACGCTGGCTGACGATATGCGTGAACTGACGCATCAGCTCGGGCGGGAAGACCTTCCCTGGTCGAGTTGGCGAGCGTTACACAAGAGGTAGGATGAGGAGTCTCCCATGCCTGTAACGATGTTTGTGTGTCACATGATCGCAGTTCCGTCATATGCTGCTGAAACTCTATTCTCGGGCAGCCTCCTATATTCTATAGAATGCCGAAAGAGTTCCGAAAGGATATGGAGAAAATTCGCCAGGCCGGATATCAGTTTCTTTCGTTGGCAACGCTATTGGATGGGATTGCGCAAGGTAGAGCTTCCAAGTAAGGCAGTGGTATGGCGTGGCTGCACCTATGAAAATGCCGTTCCGATACTGCAGAAATTTGGTTACCCGGCTTTGGTTTTCGTTGTTTTCAGTCAGGCAGATGGATATAATGATTGCTATGCAGCTTTTGGCTTTTCACGCAGACACATGATCATGGCCTGTAACATTTCTGCATTGGATAGATCTGACGTGGTTATTGGTAGTCATACCGCCAACCTTTTTTTGCTTTGCAAGATTGAAATGTTCGCTGTGACGAATGAAGTTTGGGATAGTAATTTAACAATGAGGCAGTGCTGGAATTGACAAGCCAGGACGCGAAACACATCAGCCTGGCTAATGTCAGGATCTGTCTCCCTCTATCTCCAAGAGTGTTCGAGATCACTCACTTCATCGGCAATCCGCCACGTGAAATCGGCATGCTTGGCTATGGCATTTGGGTTAGGCGCAGTGGTGTCTCGCAGCAGAGACCTTGAGGTACAAAATGGCTTCGATCCATCTATTTGAGACTCGCAACGAATACGCCCGCTCCAACGGTGTGCAAGTGGTGGATGGCGACGATCTGGGAGGAAAACTGCTTGATTTCATCAATACCGAACAGGCACTCAAACAAGTTTCCGGGCCATTAGGCGCGGTGGGGCATCTGACCAAAGAATTGAAGCCTGGCGGTATTCTGAAGATCTGCGCTTCTGGTGACAGGTACATCAAACAAGGTCTCAATAAGATCAGACGACGTGAGGACTGCAATCAGTCCGGATTCCACAAGTATCTGATGTCCATTAGTTTACTTATCCATATCAAGATCTTTACTACTCGTAGTATTCGTGCAATGACATATAATGTCAGTTTGGAACAAGTGGTTATTTCTCTACGCTATAATTATGCCTTGATTCGCTCCACTAAACTGTTTTTTCCGGTGCCCTAGCTGATGAAACCCTGGTTAAGAAACACGGTGTTTCAGATCATCCGTCTTTGTGGAGTGGCTTGGATTTGGCGGGTAGTGTTTCAAAAGGATCGCGTCACGATTCTTTGTTACCACGATCCTGCCCCAGACACGCTAGCCTCCCATATCGTACTGTTACGCAGGCATTACACTATGTTGCCGCTGCGCAAATACCTGGCTTGGCGGCGTGATGGTTGTGTGGGCCGCCTGCCGCACGGCTCGCTGGTCATCACCTTGGATGACGGTCATATGGGTAATGCAGGTCTTCTAGATCTAGCCAAGGAAGAAGGGGTGCCGCTGACTATTTTTCTGTGCAGTGGCATCGTTGGTACCCAACGGCATTACTGGTGGGAAACGGTTAGTACAGAAGCCGAACGTTGGCATCTGAAAGGGTTGTCGGATAGCGAACGATTGCTCGTTTTGAATCAGTATGGATTTCAGGAGGAGACTTCATTTCCAAACCGTCAGGCACTGTCACATGAGGAAGTCCAATCCATGGCAGTCTATGTTGATTTTCAGGCACACACACGATTCCATCCGATATTGCCGAAATGCACAGCTGCACGCGCACGAGATGAAATTGCGGGTTGCAAGGATGACCTGTCACGGGATTACGGCTTAGACATCTACGCTCTGGCTTATCCGAACGGTGACTACTGCGACAGAGATGTAACGCTGGTTGAGCAGGCAGGTTATGCTTGTGCACTGACCATAGATGAAGGTTTGAACGATGCACACACAGATCTTTATCGACTAAAGCGCATCATCATTCCTGATGATGCGGGTATTGATGAACTGATCGTGAAAGCTAGTGGGTTTTGGGCCGTGTTGAAACGCTTGTTCAGGTGTCGACCAGCTTACGGTTATCACGAATCAAATAAAGGATGACTCTTTTGCCTGGATTGCTTTCCCTCAACACTTATCACTACCGCCGGGGTGGCTCGGATGTGGTGTTCTTTGAACACGACGCTATGTTTCGTCGTCTGGGCTGGGATACGGCGGTGATGGCCATGCATCACCCGAAGAACGAGCCCTCCCCTTGGAGCGAGTTCTTCGTGGATGAAATCGAATTCGGCCATGAATATGGGTTAATCCAGAAGATCGCCATGGCCGGCAAGGTGATCTACTCGCTGGAGGCACGTTACAAGCTGGAAAATCTCCTGCAGCGTTTCAAGCCGGATGTGGCCCATGCTCATTGCATTTATCACCATCTCTCTCCTTCCGTGTTGCCTTTGCTCAAGGAACACGGCGTTCCGGTGGTGATGACCGCCCATGACCTGAAACTGGCTTGCCCGAGCTACAAGATGGTGAATCGAACGGGTATTTGCGAGCGCTGCCGGAACGGCAATCTGTTCAATGTGATCCGATATCGCTGCGTGCGTGATTCGCTCCCGGTTAGCACCTTGATTGCCCTGGAGTCAGCGGTTCACAAGCTCAGCGGCATTTATAAAAAGAACCTCGACCGGATCGTTGCGCCGAGCTTGTTTATGAAGAACAAGCTGGTGGAATGGGGGTGGGAGCCTGCGCGCATTGTGTATATCCCGAACTACGTACATTCCGAAAAATTTATCCCAAACTATGAGCCCGGTGATTACTTCGTGTATTTCGGACGGCTACAACTAGACAAAGGCGTAGCCACGGTAGTGAAGGCAGCCATTCATGCAGGGGTCAAATTGCATGTTGTGGGAACCGGACCAGACGAGGCTTATATCAAGGAACTGGCGGCTCAGTACCGGGATCGTGTGATCTTTCACGGCTACCAGCAGGGCGAGTCTCTTTGGAAGATTATCGGTCAGGCACGAGCGGCAATTCTCGCTTCGGAAATCTATGAGAACGCTCCCATGAGCGTGCTGGAAGCCTTTGCCAGCGGCAAACCGGTGATCGGTGCACGCATCGGTGGCATACCGGAAATGGTGCATCCAGGTAAGACTGGGGCCTTATTCGAGAGCGGAAATGCCGAGGAATTAGCTGATCTGTTGCGTAGCTATGCGGATATGCCGGATGACGAGATCTCCAGGATGGGAGAGGCAGCCAGGCGGTATGTGGTAGACACCTTCAGTGCAGAGCGCTACTTGTGCGACATGCTGGCACTATACGCTGATTTAGGTTTACGTGTGGGGAGTGTTAGTGTTGCCAGGAGGCTGTCCGAGAATAGTGATCATAGCGAGGGGAAGCCATTTTGAGGCAGATTTTTTGAACATTTGAGGCGAATAGTTATCAGGGCAAACGCATTAAAATCAGCTTACGACCAATAACTTAGCCCTATAGCTGTCGTTCCAGGTCGCGCGGTTCATTTTTTTCCTGGTACTGATCTTGGAGGGCTCTTTTTGAAACAGGTTTAGGCAAATATGGCGAATAGTTGTCATAATAGCGGCGGCATTGTCTTTGCGTATCCGGTTGTCATCTTTACGAAAAACCACGTCTAAGCGCCTTGTAATTTATTTTGGCTCTATGTGATTTGTAGTGGGTAAAATAAAAGTCAAGTTCGCTTACCATGAAACGGGGCATTATTTTGAGGATGTTGACTTGAATGCCTGTCTGGTGCGGTACGTTGATTCTCAGGGATGCTGCTCATGGCATTTATTGTCGACAGAATAGTTTAACTAATTGACTCTAAATTATTTTTTCTCATAAAAATAGTCTTTAATAAAAGACCAATTGACAGGAAATCTGGGTAGAGATTTATTCTGGTTTGAAAAGTTGAAGAATAGTGATCAGTTAATGCAAATAGATAAAAAAATGAAGATGGTCTTTGTAGTGGGTGCTTCCCGTAGTGGGACTACGATGTTATGTGAGTCTCTTGGATTACACAGTCAGTTGCACGGCATGAACGAATCCCATTTTTTTGGTGATTTATGGGATCCTTATACTAGTAATGCAAAGATTTCTGAGGATAAAGCTAAAAGCTTATTATTAACCTTAATTTCAAGGCAAGAAAATGATGTTTGGGGCGATGGAGATATATCACCCTATCTACCAAGAGTCGAAGAGCAGTTGGAGCATCTTAAAGAAATGAATCCATCGGAAATATTTAAAGTGCATTGTCAGTGCTTGGCAGTGGAGAATCATAAAAGTATTGCGGTTGAGCAAACACCAAGGAATATCTACTATGCCGAGCTCTTGCTTGATATATATAAGAATGCTTTGATTATTGAAGTTATCAGGGACCCGCGAGCTGTTTTAAATTCGCAGAGGGAGCGATGGAAGATGCGTAAACTAGGGGCGAGAAATGTACCATGGAGTGAGATTATTCGAACTTATTTTAATTATCATCCAATTACTATGAGCCTGTTATGGATAAAAGCGGCAAAGGCGGGATTGGTTCTACAAGGTAACCCTCGGGTAATGCAAGTTAAGTATGAAGATCTTGTTTTGCAACCTGAGCAGATATTGCATAAACTTTCAGCTTTTATGGGTGTGAATTTTGAAAGTAATATGCTTAATGTGCCTCAGATAGCATCTTCTACGAGAGCCAATGCAACTGGAAATAAAGGATTTGCACAAGATGGAGTCGATAAGTGGATAACTTCGCTACCCCAATCTGACAGAATAATATGTGAACATCTTACTAAAGATATAGCAAGAAATATTGGTTATAAAGTGAGTGACACAAAATTTAGTATTATCCCATGGATAATACCGCTTCTAAAATTTCCTTTCCATCTTGTTGGTTCTATACTATCCAATCCGAAACGTTTTTTTATTCAGGTGAAAGGTTTTATTCGATGAATAAAATAATTCGTATTCTGGGTACACGTGGCATACCAGCTCAACATGGTGGTTTTGAAACCTTCGCGGAGCACTTGGCTCTGTATCTGGTGAGTAAGGGTTGGGATGTTACAGTCTATTGCCAGGAAGAGAGCAATAAACGGGTATTCGAAGATCGTTGGAATGGTGTCCGTTTGGTGTATATTCCGGTGCGTCAAAAAGGTGCGTACGGTACTATCGTCTTCGACTGGCTATCCACTTGGCATGCGGTACATGAAAAAGGTCTCGTGTTGATTCTTGGTTATAACACTGCAGCTTTTAGTGCACTCTACCGGTTAAAAGGAATTACCAATCTGATCAACATGGATGGTATTGAATGGCAGCGGCAGAAGTGGAATGTATTTGAACGCATCTGGTTATATCTGAATGAACGTTTGGGTTGTTGGTTAGGTAACCAGTTAATTGCCGATCATCCTGAAATCAAGCAACACCTCGTGAGTCGCATATCTGAATCGAAGATTACAATGATCCCATACGGAGCGGATCAAATTGAAGTGCCGGACCTGACTGTAATGGAAAAATATGGGTTGGTGTCACACCAATATGTATTGGTGATTGCACGTCCAGAACCTGAAAATTCCATCAGGGAAATAGTATTAGCTTTTTCGCGCAAGCCGCGCGAGGTGAGGCTGGTAGTATTAGGTCAGTATGATTATGAAAATACACATTATCACAGGCAGGTGCTTGATGCTGCAAGTGATGAGATAGTGTTCCTGGGCGCAATTTACGATAAGCAGGTGGTAAGTGCACTACGTTTCCATTCCTTGCTTTATGTTCATGGTCACCAGGTTGGTGGGACCAATCCATCTCTGGTTGAAGCTCTTGGGGCAGGTAGTCCAGTGTTGGCACATGACAATCGTTTTAACCGTTGGGTAGCAGGACCAGGTGCGCAGTATTTTATTGACGAACAGGCATGCGCAGAACAATTCGATGTGCTGTTGAATGACCAAACTAATCTGGTACAGATGAGGCTGGCAAGCATAAAACGGCATGAAGCGATGTTTACCTGGAAGAAAGTACTGGGTGAGTATGAAGAGTTGCTGGAGCATTGGGTTTGACTGGATATTTTCCTTGATTTAAAAATTAAACCACGTCATTAGGACGTGGAGTTGGTCGAAAGGCTCTGTCTGAAGACAAATGATATCTACTCACGCATCCTGGCAATGTTGTCGCCACAACATAAAGCTAGAACCAAAAAGGTGTCAAACCAAAAAGGTGTCAGGTCCAGAATCAAGAATCCTTGGCTCTATGTGATTTAGAGTGGGTAAAAAAATTGTCAAGAAAAATACATTTTAATTGTTGGCAACGTAATGAAAATACTAACGCAAAACCAACTCGCAGATTTCCTGTCAACCGGTCTTTTATTAAAGACTATTTTTATTAGAAAAAATAATTTATAGTCAATTAGTTAAACTATTCTGTCGACAATAAATGCCATGAGCAGCNNCGCCCAGTTTCATGGTGGGCGAACTTGACTTTTGTTTTACCCACTACGAATCACATAGAGCCCCTTTCCCTTTTTTCTTTTTTAAACACCACCGCAAGGTTGAGCACCGGGACGGGACCAAAACACGGGAACTCGCCCCGCTCAAAAAATCCATTGACAGCATCATTGATCTGCGCGAGATTCTTCTCGGCTGTAACAGCAGGATTAATTTGTTCTGATTACTAATACTTTCAAAAACATAATGTTACGTTGACTTCCGATNNACCGAAAAATCACTAATAAACTCTGATGAAACTTATTAAAATCAATAGCATATAATTTTAAGGTTATCCGAAAATGCTGAGTTTCTTAGTTTTTGGGGTTAGAACAAATTTACCGTGAGACATCTTCCCTTAGTATCTGTCCACAAATAACTTGTACATCTTCTGCTAATAAATAGCCTTAGAAGATTGTTTACAGATATTTAACTGTACAACTTATTTATGGACAAGCACTTAGTTTCAAACGGGAAACTATCTCGTTATCTCAAACGGCTGCGCATCCATGGCCTGATCAAACGGGTCGCCAAAACCTATCGATACTACCTGACCCGTATAGGTCGATTGGCTATTACAACCTGTGAGAAATTGACAGAATTCACCATCGTGCAAACCCTTACTACTGCTTGATAAGCACAAAATTCTTGTCATAATTTGAGATGATTTAACTGATAAGAGACTAAACGTTTTGTGCAAGCGTGGTGCTCAGCAATACTCACTCAGTTATCCATTACAGCAAAACCCATGAATCAATATGTTGATAGTGAACTACGTCAAATTGCAGATAAACTCCACAATTGGCGAATCCTTCCCAGTGGAACAGTAGGCTATAAAAAAGTGGAAGTGACGCTGGGCGGTGTAGACACGCATGAACTATCATCCAAAACAATGGAATCCAAGCGCATCCACGGGCTTTTTTTATCGGAGAAGTGATCGATGTCACCGGCCATCTCGGCGGATTTAATTTTCAGTGGGCCTGGTCATCGGGTTGTGCAGCGGGGCAGGTTGTTTGAACCCAGATTTTTCATTAACCCCTGATTTCTAAAAAAACCATTGGCGCAACCAATAGATTATTATGTTGAATTAATGGGGGTAAATTAGGGTCAATCGAATCCCCTTAAATTTGCCTTAAATGCTTATCCGGTTGACTCCGGTCGTGGGTAAAGACATACTTCTCGGATGAGCAAGCTGGAATATCCAAAAACGTTGAGAGAGTTCAGGCAGAAATTTTCAACGGATCAATCCTGTTTGGAAGATCTGGCACAAAGTCGGTGGCCTGATGGTTTTCAGTGTCCGAATTGTAAAGGCTAGAAGGCGTGGTTGAATAAGAATCGGTATGTTTACGAATGCCAGCAGTGTCGTCGACAAACTTCGCCAATGGCAGATACAGTTATGCATCGCTCCAAAATTCCTATCCAAGAATGGTTCTGGTCAGCCTATCTTGTTGCGACACACACTCCTGGAATCAGTGCGAAACAATTGCAGCGGCAACTGGGGATTTCTAATTATGAAACAGCTTGGTATTTGCTCCAGCGTTTAGGCAAAGGTATGGTGAATGAAAATAGAACTCCATTAGATGGTTTGATCGAAGTTGATGAAACCATTATTGGTGGACCGGCGAAAGGTATGAAAGGTCGGGGTGTTACACAGGGCGTTCACAACTCTCTGGTCATCGGAGCTGTTGAAGTCATGCATATGTTGATAAAAAAGGCGTGGGAAAAGAAAGAACCGGACGGTTGCGACTGGACTTGATTGACCATGCCGATGAAAAAACAATCAGGGAGTTTTTGAAAATAAACGTTGCTGCAGGAGCATCAGTTCGCACGGATGGGTGGCGAGGTTACTCACGAACGGCTTTATCGGGATACAAACATACCGCTCAGGTACAGGGATCATCTGAGCATGCTCACCAGCTGGCTCCCCATATCCACAGAGTATTTTAAAACCTCAAAACATGGCTATAAGGAACGCACTATGGTATTGAAGCAAAATACCTGCAGGGATATCTCGATGAGTTTGTATTTCGATTCAACCGTAGACAAACTCCTATGGCCGCATTTCAAACTTTGTTTGGAATTGCGGTTACCAAAAAACCGGTCAGTCTCGTGAAATTACGTGAACCGGAGTCAACCGGACAAGCATTTGCAGTTAATATATTTTGATAAAAGGAATCAGCAATCGTATGCAGCCAGTGATCCGCGCGGTTTTTTAGATACTCATTATTTAACTCGGATATTTCATAAATTGACACAAACTCTCACATGTTCTTTAATTGACAGGAAAGATTTTGCTCAGTCAGATGTATGAATCACTACATCACTTCTTTGCAAAAATTCCCTATCAATCAAAGTGCTGCGTGATAATCACGTGAATTTATGAAATATCCGGGCTAAGTTTCCAAAGAGATAGTAACCCTTATTGCTAAATTTGAATTGACCTTATACTGATAATTGCGTTATTTTTATCTGTTTTTTGTAATAGAAACACCTCTTATTATTTATATTAATTTTGCTGGCTTAGTTTTATGACAAAATCTTCTAAAAATGCAGCTTCAGCTCAACCGGAAAGTTTTGAGGCAGCATCGGTCGAACTGGAGAAAATAGTGATAGCCATGGAAGCAGGGCAAATGTCATTGGAAGCTTCTCTTTCAGCGTATCAGCGCGGAGCAGAGTTATTGCAATATTGTCAGAATAAACTGCAAGGTGCGCAACAACAGGTGCGTATACTTGAAGCAGATATGTTAAAAAATTTTACAAGATCTGATATTGATGATCGTTGATTTTCAGAATTGGACCAGTAGTTGTCAGGCGCGTATCGAAACATTCCTGGAATCGCGATTACCTGCCACTGACTGTGTTCCTGAGCGATTACATAAAGCAATGCGTTATTCTGTCTTGGGCGGAGGAAAACGGGTACGCCCATTGCTGTCTTTTGCAGCGGGAGAACTTGCTCTTGCAGATATTGAGCGTGTGACTGTAGTTGCTGCTGCTGTAGAATTAATTCATGCCTACTCTTTGGTGCATGATGATCTGCCCTGTATGGATGATGATATTTTGCGGCGTGGCAAACCAACCTGTCATATAGAGTTTGATGAAGCAACGGCTTTGTTGACAGGCGATAGTTTGCAGACGTTGGCTTTTGAGTTATTGGCAGAAAAACGTCTGGCTGATGCGCCGGAGACTCAATTAGAGATGATAGCGCAGTTGGCGCTGGCTGCTGGTTCACGCGGTATGGCGGGAGGTCAGGCATTTGATCTGGACAGTGTTGGCATGACTTTAAGCCTGCCAGAGCTGGAATTTATGCATATCCATAAAACAGGCGCGTTGATTCGTGCCGCCGTAATGCTGGGAGCTCGTTGTAGTAGCCGTTTGGATGATCATCAGTTGGGTAAACTGGATCACTTTGCTAAATGTGTGGGTCTGGCATTCCAGGTGGTTGATGACTTGCTGGATGCCGAGGCAACAACGGCAACATTGGGTAAAACAGCCGGTAAAGATGCCGAGAATAATAAACCCACTTATGTCAGCATCTTAGGTATTAGCCAGGCACGTGAATTGGCTGAAAAATTGCAGCATGATGCCTATCAAGCTTTGGATGGTTTTGATGAAGCTGCATTAAGATTGCGTCAAGTAACCGATTTTATAATTAAACGTAAATTCTAAGCATTATTTCCCACACTTTTTATTTTCAGGTTTTGAATGTATCCACTGTTAGATACCATTAACTCGCCCTTCCAGCTACGTGAACTGGATCAAAAGAAATTACCTCAGTTTGCTAAGGAATTACGTAGTTTCCTTATTGAATCGGTTGCGAAAACCGGTGGACATTTGTCTTCCAATCTGGGTACGGTCGAATTGACCATTGCCTTGCACTATGTTTTTAATACACCGCATGATCAACTCGTGTGGGATGTGGGTCATCAAACTTATGCTCACAAAATTCTGACAGGCCGGCGAAACGGCATGAATAAACTGCGCATGCAGGGTGGCATAGCCGGATTCCCGCGACGGGATGAAAGTGAATATGATGCATTTGGCACTGCACATTCCAGTACCTCCATCAGTGCTGCCCTGGGTATGGCGGTAGCCGCTCGATTAGAAAATACAGGCCGGCGAGCAATAGCCATTATTGGTGATGGTGCCATGAGTGCGGGCATGGCGTTCGAAGCATTGAATAATGCTGGAGTGATGGATGCTAATTTGCTGGTTATCCTGAATGACAACGACATGTCGATATCACGTCCAGTCGGAGCACTCAACAACTATCTGGCCAAGTTGATGTCTGGGCGATTCTATGCCACAGCGCGACGTGCCGGTGAAAAAGTGTTGGGTGTGGTGCCGCCAATGCTGGAACTTGCCAAACGCGCCGAAGAACATATGAAAGGTATGGTGACGCCCGGTACATTATTTGAAGAATTCGGATTTAATTATATTGGTCCAATTGATGGACATGATCTAAATGTATTAATTACGACGCTGAATAATATAAAACTTCTGGATGGTCCACAGTTTCTGCACGTTGTAACCCGCAAAGGCTCAGGTTACAAGATGGCAGAAGACGATCCTGTTCTATACCATGGCGTGGGTAAGTTTGATCCAGACAAAGGAATCATTGCTAAATCAGAAGGAAAGCCTGCCTATACCCAAATATTTGGCGACTGGCTGTGTGATATGGCAGCGCAAGATCCCCGTTTAATAGCCATTACTCCGGCAATGCGTGAGGGGTCAGGGTTGGTTCGTTTTTCACAGGAATACCCAGAGCGTTATTTTGATGTGGGTATTGCTGAGCAACATGCAGTTACATTTGCTGCAGGTGCGGCATGTGATGGTTTAAAGCCGGTAGTGGCTATTTACTCAACCTTTTTGCAGCGCGCTTATGATCAATTAATTCATGATGTCGCAATCCAGAATTTGCCGGTTGTATTTGCTATTGACCGAGCCGGTCTGGTGGGGGCAGATGGCCCAACCCATGCAGGCAGCTTTGATTTATCTTACTTGCGCTGTATTCCTAATATGACAGTGATGGCGGCTTCGGATGAAAATGAGTGCCGCCAGATGTTATATACCGCATTCAAGCTGGATACACCATCAGCGGTACGTTATCCAAGAGGAATTGGAACAGGTGTGCAGGCTCAAAAAGACATGCAGGCATTGCCCATTGGTCGAGGCGAAATCAAGCGTCAGGGGGGGGGGATTGCGTTGCTTGCCTTTGGCAGTATGTTAGCGCCGTGTTTGGAGGCAGCAGAAGAGTTAAACGCAACAGTGGCCAATATGCGTTTCATCAAGCCGTTAGATGATGTTCTGGTAGCATCTTTGGCAACCAGTCATGATTTATTGGTTACCGTTGAAGAAAATGCCGTGATGGGCGGAGCAGGTGGTGCAGTTACGGAATCACTCAATAGCCAGCGAATTGTTGTCAAAGTGTTACAACTAGGGTTGCCAGATATTTTTATCGATCAGGGTGATCATGTGCAGATGCTTGCGGATTGTGGATTAGACAAAAACGGCATTATTCAATCAGTGCGATCAATACTACCTGAATAACTTTTGTGTCTATTCTTTCTTTAACAGTATTAACCCTGATTTGGAGTTGGCGAGTGTTTGACTCAATGGTTGCCAGAAATTCCTCATTGCACGGGAGAAAATAACATGAATAAACAGATAGATAAACAGATAGAATTACCTATTGCTGATGTGCAGAGCTCGCCCGATACCCGGCGTATTGCAATCGACAGGGTAGGGATTAAAGCCATACGCCACCCTGTAGTTGTTGCTGACAAGGATGATGGCATGCAACATACCGTAGCAGTTTTTAATATGTATGTGAATTTGCCACATAATTTTAAAGGCACGCATATGTCTCGTTTCGTGGAAATACTCAATAGTCACGAACGGGAAATTTCTGTTGAATCATTTCAAGCTATCTTGCGGGAAATGATAGAAAAGCTGGAAACGGACTCTGGCCATATTGAGATGACTTTTCCTTATTTCATCAATAAATCAGCACCTGTCTCACAAGTAAGAAGTTTATTGGACTATGAAGTAACCTTCATTGGTGAGATTAAAAATAATGAATATCTCTTTACCATGAGAGTCGTTGTGCCGGTTACGAGTTTATGTCCGTGTTCCAAGAAAATATCCAATTATGGCGCGCATAATCAGCGCTCCCATGTGACCATTTCTGTGCGTACCAATAGCTTCGTCTGGATCGAAGATGTCATCAGGATCGCAGAGAATAATGCTTCGTGTGAGCTATATGGTCTTCTGAAACGACCTGATGAGAAGTATGTGACTGAAAAGGCATACGACAATCCTAAGTTTGTGGAAGACATCGTAAGAGATATTGCGGAAGTGTTGAATCATGATGAACGTATTGATGCTTATATTGTAGAATCAGAGAATTTTGAATCGATTCATAATCATTCAGCGTATGCATTGATTGAAAATGACAAGAAGCATCGTCGATAATTTGGGGTGTAGGCTCAGCGCTTCTTTTTATATGGTTTGCTGTTTGGTAAAGTCTTTGAGACGGAAACCTAATAGCCATAAAGCAGCGAAATAACTAAATGCGCCCATTATTATTATCCAGGCTAATCGACCGGCGCGCGTCATCGCCGAATCAGTCAACCAGGAAGCATCACTCCCTGTCGCAAACCATAAAAAAACTCCCATGACCGTCAAGGCAGTCAGTATTTTCAGAAAGAAAATACGCCATCCCGGTTGCGGTTGATAGATTTTATGGCTGCGTAATTTGTAATACAGTAACCCCGCGTTAAGACAAGCTCCCAGACCAATGGCTAAGGCCAAGCCGGCATGTTTGAAAGGAATGATAAATACGAGATTCATCAGTTGTGTTGCAATCAGTGTGATGATTGCTATTTTTACGGGTGTTTTAATGTTCTGGCGTGCGTAGAATCCAGGCGCGAGAACTTTAACCAAAATTAATCCAAGTAATCCTACACTGTAGGCAATTAATGCTTCGCGCGTCATCCATACATCATGGCCGGTGAAAGCACCATGATAAAAAAGTGTGGTGATTAAAGGTGTTGCCAATAATGCCAGTGCAAGTGCCGCAGGTAATGTCAGTAGTATTGTCAGCCGCAAGCCCCAGTCCAGCAATCGGGAATATTCATCGGTACTGTTGCTGTTGTAATGACGTGACAGGGATGGAAGCAGGATTGTGCCTAATGCGACGCCCAGTAGACCGGACGGGAATTCCATTAATCGATCTGCATAATAAAGCCAGGACACGCTACCTGTAACAAGAAGAGAAGCAAAGATCGTATTGATCAGTAAACTAATTTGACCGACTGATACACCAAAAACTGCCGGGCCCATTAATTTGATCACGCGCCAGGCACCAGTATCTGGGTTTCTGAAACGGATGCGCGGCAATAATTTGAGACGCAGCAGAAACGGTATCTGGAAAGCAAGTTGCAGCGCACCACCGATAAATACTGCCCATGCCAGCGCTAAAACCGGCGGGTCGAGCAAAGGGGTGAGCCACAGTGCACAGCCTATAAATGAGAGATTTAAAAATGCTGGAGTGATCGCGGGGACATTAAACCTGCCATAGGTATTGAGTATGCCGCCAGCCAAAGCAACCAGGGAGATAAATAAAATGTAGGGAAATGTAATCTGCAAAAGCTCAACGGTCAGATTGAATTTCTCTGGATTGGCAGAAAATCCTGGTGCACTGGCATAGATAATCAGTGGTGCTGCAATGATGCCAATGACCGTGACGATGAACAGTGTGATACTTAAAAGCTTGGTGATATGATCAATTAAGTCACGAGTTTCTTCAGGCGTGCGAGTATTTTTGTATTCGGCAAGAATTGGAACAAATGCCTGTGAAAATGCGCCTTCAGCGAATAATCGCCGTAACAGATTGGGTATACGAAAAGCAACAAAAAAAGCATCAGTAGCTATACCTGCACCAAAAATCCGCGCAATGATTACATCACGCAAAAACCCGAGAATACGCGATATAAAGGTCATGCTGCTGACAGCAGCGAGGGTTTTGAGTAAATTCAACGGTATTTAAGTATTTACGCTATCGAGGTAGGAAGATAAAGAGTACTTTAATTTGACCTTGGCTAATTGAATTGAAAGGCTGATTACGTCTTCTTGTTTTATCTCAAGACTAATCAGTGGCAATTCACTCAAGCCAAGGTAATCGGATAGTTGGGGTGTTCCCGATTTAAAAAAGACGACTCAGTTTCTTTATCATGCCTTCTTCTGGCCAATTCCATTGCAAGCAGTATTCTGCGCCAAGTTCCGGGTTTTTAATATCAGCTTCAATTTTTGTTTGTCCGGTGACAACGGGCGGCAGAAGTGCTTCTTCTATCCCATCATGTTTGCAGAAAAACCTGGCTGATGAAATGGGGCGTCCTTTGGGTAATTCAACGATCAGGTGCAATTGCTGCGTGTCATCATCAATCACATGAGAAAGCACTCCTTCAGTTTGTGTAAAAGCATCTTTGTATTCATACGATAGGGTCAGATCAGAACCATCAATTGCTTTTAATTCAGGAGGAAGTTTCATACATACCTGGTAGTTTCCGTTTTCTATTATTTGTTCTGCAGGATCGCTATCATTAACTTTGAAGTTACTGATGCTTCCCATAGCACGAATATTTCTAAACCAGTATTCTGAGTTTTCAACATGGCAGGCGGTTGTCATTTGTTTTTGTGTCAGTGTTGCTTGACTGCCGCCAGTATCATGGATAGTGAGTATTTTTCTTAAATTTGCGATGGTAAATGCGGATTTGTTTTGTCTGATTTGATCATAAACCAGTAACAATGCGCTGATAGCAAATATTAGCCCCATTACAACGTAATCAGTCAGTAGCGCTACCAAGACACCAAACACAATGAGTGTTGCATTGATATAAAAAATAAGTTGATTGGGCTTGTCAAACATTCAGGGCTCCTCAAATTAGCTGACATATTTTTACAATATTATCGAAGCGCTGAGTTTATCAGAGAGAAGCATGCAAAAAAAGCAGATAGGTAACAGATTGGAGTTAATTCCATAAAATTGTGTTGGATAACCAATATCAAATTTAAATCATGGTCTTATATTTCTGGTTTGAAAAGGATGTGTGAAAACTTATGGCTCTATGTGATTTAGAGTGGGTAAAAAAATTGTCAAGAAAAATATATTTTATATTGTTGG
>CXWL01003629.1_pt1 | contig 27810 bp, 23 predicted proteins | sample 590931 | NCBI WGS metagenome assembly CXWL01 (sample SAMEA3498368, study PRJEB10139) | groundwater metagenome | biome: water well; material: biofilm material | place: Germany | collected 2015-04-27 | reverse complement strand
CGTCCTCACCTTGCCACGGGAAGAGTCTCCACAAGAGCCTCGTAAATCAAGGCCATGGCTCAGGTGGGTTGGCGCAAGCATCGTCAGTAGCGGCTGCCTGGCAGGACTCTATTGGGCTCTGCCTGAATTCTCTCCCTTGCCGGAAGTTGACACTGCTCCGGTGCGGATCGTCGGGAGCGCCACGCCGTCGTCGCTCTTGAGCGCCAGTGGATATGTCGTCGCGCAAAGACAAGCCTCTGTCGCGTCCAAAGGCACCGGGCGTTTGGAATATCTCGCTGTGTCCGTTGGTAGTCGCGTCAAAACCGGTGACATCATTGCGCGGGTTCAGCAAGACGACGTCCAAGCCGTTCAACGCCAGGTCCACGCACGCCTGGATGTGGCAAAAGCCGCGTTGACAAACGTCCAGGCAGAACTGCGAGACGCGCAACTGACGTATGCCCGCACCAAAGCCTTGTTGCCGAATCAATTCGTCTCGCAAGCCGAGTTTGATACCGCCGCAACCAGGCTCCGGCGGACAGAAGCATCCGTGAGGTCGTCCTCAGCCGCGATTGCGGCCGCCGAAGCCGACGTACAAACCGCCGACGTGATGTTGGAAAACACGTTGATTCGGGCTCCGTTCGAGGGAACGGTCATCAAGAAATTCGCCGAGATCGGCGAGATCGTCGCTCCCATGGCCAGCTCTGCCAGTTCTCGCGGAGCGGTGGTTCTCATCGCGGACATGGCCTCGCTCGCGGTAGAGACGGAGATCTCGGAATCGTCGTTCTCACAGATCGCGCAGGGCCAATCGGCCGATATCACACTGGACGCGCTGCAGGGCAAACACTATCCCGCGATGGTCGAACAAATCGTGCCGACTGCCGACCGATCCAAGGGCACGGTGTTGGCTAAAGTTCGCTTCGTGGAGCGTGACGATCGCGTGCTCCCGGAAATGAGCGCCAAGGTTTCTTTCTCACCGGTCGCTCGACCGAGCGATTCAACAGCACCTCGGCTGTTTGTTCCTTCGTCCGCACTCGCGCAGAAGAACGGCCGTCCCATCCTCTATGTGCTCGAAAACGGGACTGCCCGGGAAATCGTCGTAGAAGAAGTGTCCAGGAGCGGTGGAGACAGCGAGGTGCGTGGAACCCTGACAGCTTCGTCACAGGTGATCCTCGCGCCGCCGCCATCGCTGCAAACCGGCATGAAAATCCGCCCACGAATATCCCAGAGAGAGGAGAATCAGCCATGACACCCCCGGTTGTTGAATTCCAACGTGTCACCAAATCCTATTTTCGAGGGGAACAAGAGATCCCGGTTCTCAAAGATTTCAGCTTGTCTGTGCCACCAGGGCGATTTCTTGCGATCATGGGTCCATCCGGATCCGGCAAGACCACGATCCTCAATCTAGTCGCCGGACTGGACCGTCCAACCCAGGGAGCGATCCGCGCAGCCGGTCTGGCCGTCTCGCAGCAAGGAGAATCGGATCTAGCCCGATGGCGGGCGCGGCACATCGGCTTCGTCTTCCAGTTCTACAATCTCATTCCGGTGTTGACCGCATCGGAAAACGTGGAACTGCCGCTGCTGCTGAGCACGCTGACACGGCAGGAACGCCTCAAGCATGTCCATGCGGCCCTCGGTCTCGTCGGGCTGAAGGACCGGATCCATCATTATCCCCGCCAGTTGTCAGGGGGGCAGGAGCAACGCGTCGGGATCGCGCGCGCCATCGTCAGTGATCCGACGATCTTATTGGCCGATGAGCCCACGGGGAATCTCGATCGAACCGCAGCCGAATCCGTCATGGCGCTCCTTTCACGGCTGCATCGGGAACTCAACAANNGATAAAGGAACGGTGGCGAGCTCATGACGCTTGGGACATTGATCGTTCGCAATCTTCGACGGCACCCCCTGCGCGTCGTACTGACCGCGCTCGGCATCGCCACGGTCATCCTCGCCTTCAATCTTATCGTCACGACGGTCCGTGCCTGGTACGCGGGCGTCGAGGCCTCAGTCCCGAACAGACTGATTACTCGCCACGCAGCCTCGCTATCCATTCATCTTCCGCTCGCCTATCGAAACCGTATCGCCACACTGGATGGGGTGACCGGTGTCACCTACGCCAACTGGTTCGGAGGAGTCTACCGGGACGCCAAGGGGTTTTTCCCTCAGTTCGCCGTCGAACCGGCGTCGTTTCTGGACCTTCATACCGAACTGTCGGTACCGGCGGACGAGCGCCAGGCCTTTCTCAGCGATCGCCGGGGATGCCTGATCGGCCGCCGCCTGGCAGCGCTGTATGGATGGAAGGTGGGCGATGTGATCGCGCTCAAAGGGACACTCTATCCCGGAGACTGGGAATTCGTCGTGCGCGGGATCTATCGCGGGACCGACGCCGCCACGGATGAGACCTGGATGCTCCTGCGCTGGGATTACATGAACGAACGCCGGCAGCAGAGCGACCCGGACCGGACCGGCACGGTTGGCTGGTACGTCATCCGCATTGCCGATCCGTCTCTTGCCGGACGTGTGAGCCGATCGGTGGATGCAGAATTTTCCAATTCCACATCGGAGACCAGAACGGAAACTGAGCAAGCGTTTCAAGCCGGCTTCGTCGCCATGTCCGGAACCATTATCAGTGCGCTGAAACTCCTGGCGATCGTACTCAACGGCGTCACGCTGCTGGTGCTCGCCAATACCCTCGTGATGGCTGTGCGCGAGCGCACGAAGGAATTGGCCGTACTACGAACGCTCGGATTTCGGCCAAGCCACCTGGCGGGATTGGTCACGGGAGAAGCGCTGCTCATTGCAGGAATAGGCTCGGCCCTGGGCATCGCCATCACGATCCCCGCCTCGCACTTCTATGGTGTGCTTGTCGCCGCCAAACTGGGGAATTTTTTCCAACATCTGACCTTGTACCCAAGCACCTTGCTGTTGAGCGCTTCCGTCACGCTGTGCATCGCCGTCTGTGCAGCGGTATTTCCCATCCTTGCACTCTTGCGCGACAAGATCGCGGAGGACTTGCATAACGCCGGATAGGATCCTGATCCATGAAACTTCTCTTGGCCTACAGTCTTCGAAACGTCTGGGTGCGGAGCAGTACGGCCGCGCTGACCATAGCGGGGCTGGCACTGGTCAGCCTGATCCTGCTGGCGGTCCTCATGCTGGGAAATGGATTGAACCGGGCATTGATCGAAAGCGGTTCACCGGATAACGTGCTGCTGCTGCGGAAAGGCGCGACCACGGAGATCGCGAGCGGGATCTACCGCGATCAAGCACACATCGTGCGCACACTCACTGACATCGCGCGCACGACCGGCGGCGAACCCCTGGCTATTCCCGAATTGGTCGTCTTGATCAGCCTGGCGAAAAATGGAGCCGATACCCCTGCAAATGTAGTGGTCCGAGGCACGCGGCCGAACGCATTCCTGCTGCGGCCACAGGTTCGTCTGAGCCAGGGGCGCACCTGGCAATCCGGTACGACTGAGATCGTCATCGGCACTCAAATCGCCACGCGATTTCTCCGTGACGGGATCGGCACGCATCTGCGTATCGGGAAACGGGACTGGCTCGTCGTCGGCATCGCGGAGGCGCAGGGAACGGCCTTCGAATCCGAGATTTGGGGCGACGTTGACCAGCTCATGTCCGCGTATGGACGGGACTTCTACTCGTCGCTCACCCTGCGTCTCTCCAATGCAACGGCGTTTCAATCTCTGGATGACGCCATCGCAGCGGATACCAGGCTCCTCCTGCAAGTGAAACGGGAGCGCGATTACTACCGCGAAAAATCAATGACGATGGCCATCTTCATTCGCCTGCTGGGCTTCACCTTCACCTTCATCTTTGCCGTGGGCGCTGTCCTGGGAGGCACCATGACCATGTACGGAGCCGTCGCTTCGCGCACAAGGGAAATCGGGATGCTGAGAGCGCTGGGATTCCGGCCGCACCAAATTCTCTCGGCATTATTGTTCGAGTCCCTGATGCTTGGAGCCTTGGCCGGTCTGCTGGCTATCGGAGGTGGCACGGCATTACAGTTTGTCACCCTCTCGACGATGAACTTCAGCACCTTTTCAGAACTCGCCTTTCGCCTGACCCTGACTCCCGCCTCCATGCTGGCCACAATGGGGTTTGCACTGGGCATCAGCATGGTCGGCGGAATCCCTCCGGCGATTCGGGCTGCCCGTTTGTCTGTCGCCGCCGCATTGCGCGCTCCCGTCCGGTAACCCAACAACTCTCCTCCTCGGCAAACGAGTCGGTCTTGGATCGGAGCATGAGGAAAATGAGCATAAGATTCCAGTACCTGAACATGGTGTCCGAATCGCAAATGGCGTAGGTAGCTGAGAGTGACGTGTGCTTGTGTCAGTGGGTACCGGTGTTGCAGTTGCATTGGAGGAAGGGCACATGAAGAGAATAGCACAGACGATGCACCGAACTGTTTCGAGCTTCCTATTGTGCGGCTTGCTCGCGTTCAACGCCCAGGCAGCAACAGTTTATGACGAAGCAGTGCACAGCGATCTCTCCAACGATCACCTGAGCCCCACTGCTGTAAGCCTCGGTGTCGGGCAAAACCTGATCTTGGGTTCTACCGTTCACACGCCCTCGCAGGATCGAGACTTTTTCACTATTACCATCGGCTCCGGGCAAACTCTGAATGCCGTCCTGCTGTCGAGTTACACGACCACCGATGACCATTCATTTTTTGGCATGACCAGCGGAACCGGCTTTGCAGATCTCGGGCTCAGCAGTCTCTCAGGGTGGGCACTGATCGGCACGCTGCCCGGGCTTTCAGTCGGGGACAATCTGCTCGACTTCGTTGCCGGTGGCCCGATAGGGGCCAGGTACCTATAGCTTCTGGCTCCAGGAAACAGAGGGAGTCACGACCTACACGCTGGATTACCAGGTCACTCCGGTTCCTATTCCTGCTGCGCTGCCATTGTTCTTGACCGGTCTGTTGGGCATCGGAGCGATGGCTCGCAAGACAATAGGAGTGTGATCACATAGGATCGAGGAGAGGCGTTGAGAGAGGCGATAGCGCCCTATGACATCAAACATTACGCTTGATCGGCCATGGAGATATTAGGAGGTGGAATATGGACATAGCCGTGGACGTCAATCCTTCTCAGGTCGATTTTCAACAGCTACGAGTGTTATTGGGCCTCTCAGGTTGGGGCTCAGAAGATTCTTACCTAGATGCCATCTTGGAGAAAATGATCAAAGGATCCTCATATTTTGCCGTCGCCCACGAGGGCACTAACCTCTTGGGGTACGCTCGGGCGTTTACCGATGACATCGCCGTAACGTGGATCGCATAAATCCTGGTTCATCCAGAGCGCCGCAGGCAAGGCATCGGCACACACATCATGAACGAACTGTTGCGAGCGACGAGCCTTACCGCGATATACACTCAAGCCTTTGTCGGGAACGAGGATTTCTTTACCTCGTTTGGTTTAAAACCTAAAACGATGCTCGTTGTCTGCTCTCGAAAGCCGCTCACAAGGTAAGGAAGACCTTCTCCTCGCCACACACCACGCTGTCAGCAGCCCCGATCCCCGTCACCACCGCCTTGTAGGCCCCAGGACAGTAGCGCATATCCCGGCCGGTCACATTTACCGGAAACACTCCTCAGTTGGGTATCTGGAAAGAGAACATGCGCACCTGGCGGCTAAACATAGCCACAGCACGGCAGAACCTTGTATATGAATTTGAGAATTGATCTCATTTACCTATCAAGTCGTTGCCATGGCGATTCTCGATCATAACCGCGCTCTGCTCACCGACTTCCAGTCGGCCTTTCAGCCGCAAGACCGGGCATTGTCATGGGCCTGCTCTGTCTGCTTTCACACCATGGCACTGGCGGTGGCTGCGGTGGCTGCGGTGCAACTTCGGGAAGTTCCCCAAGCCCCGACTCCGGTGTACCGCATGGAGTTCCTTCTCACCGATCCGCAAAGCGAAGCGGATCAGACGGCGTCTTCCGATCCGCTGAGTTCGGCCGATCCGGTGACATCTCAGGAGACAGCCGCCCTTACCGAAGATTCATCACCGGTCGAGCCATCTCCATCTGCTTCATCCAGTTCTATGTCCGCGGAAGTGGTCCAACAACAAACTTTGGCCGAGTCGTCGATGGTTCAACAAATGAAGCCGCACGCTCCCCCTACAAGCGATCCCGTGCCTATCGATAGTCCGATGCCGATCGAACGGCAGATTGAGACCGTGGAGTCTGTGAACGAATCTTATCGGTCCACCGCCGTGCCTCCCACTGGGGAGGAGGCGACTCCTGCCACAGAGACCACCGCCAAGGACTTCCACGATCACGCGGAACTGTCGTCGCATGTCCCGCCGGAACGTTCTCAGAATCCGGTCGAGGCAATCGCCAGCATCACGCCAGCATTGCCGCACAGCGAGGATTCTGCCTCCTTACCACAGACAGATCCCGCATCCGCAATCGATTCAAACACCGGTTCTTCAGGTTCATTTACCGCTTCACCCACGGACACCGTCGCACTGAGCCATCCAACAATCGCGCGGACTGTTCCTACGAAGCAGCATTTGGCATGGCTGATGGAATTGCTGAGACGACAGATCCTGAGCCTCCAGGCCTATCCCCACATGGCTCGCATGCAGGGCTGGGAAGGTATCGTTATTGTCAGGACCACTATCAAGAGCGATGGCACCCTGGTTGAAGCGGTGGTAACGAAAAGCTCGGGTTACGACGCGCTAGACGAGGATGCGCTGAAGCTGATGCAGCGGGTCTATCCGATTCGCTTGCCACAAGACCTAGGGCAATCCCAAATCGCGGTATTGATCCCCATCCGTTACAGACTCAATGCATTCAACTGACTCGAATGATGAATGAAGGAGGGAACGTCATGTTCATATTCATACAAGCGACATTAGGTATGGCCATTCTGCTCATGTTTGGCACCGGCTGGACACCGGCCAATGCTGCGCCCGCGTCCAAGGTCGGTTTCCTCGTCGTCGCTCCAGACCGCGGTTTCCTCGGCAATCAGGAAGTCCGCTCGCTTGTGGATGAGTTCAAAAAATCCTACCCCGCCGCGCTTGGATTGGTCGGGAAAGACTACACCGGTGTGGAAGGCGAGTACGCCGCATATCTCACCCGTGCGGCCCAGGAGTTGAAACAGAAGGGAGTCACGGAGATCGTCGCCGTTCCTTTGTTTCTTTCTGAAGCCGATCCTCTGCTCAAACGAGTCATGCCGCTCATGGCGGCCTACTCTGGGGGACTGCCTGTGCGGTGGGCGCCGGCGATGGCGCACGATTATCTGATCGGGCAGATCGTGCTCGACCGTATCGCTGCGCTCAGCGAGGCCTCTGAATCGGATCGATTGATTCTCGTCGGCGCCGGCGCAACGGACGAAGCCAACGAAAAAGGGTTGAAAGCCGACCTGGAACATCTCTTGGCCTACGTCAAGCGATACAGATCCTTCCGCGAGGCAGACGTCGTCGTGTATTACGATCGTGAGGCGACCACCGCCGAACAGAAGAACAAGGACATCAAAGCCCATCTCCTGGCCCAAATGGCGAAACAGGGACGGACCCTGTTGGTGCCCGTCTTCATCGGTCCGAAATTCGATTTCTCCATGTCGCTGACTGCCTGGATGGATGTCCAATTCAAGCATACCAATGTGGCGTATAAGCCGGACGAATTGCTGCCCCATCCGAACGCCCTATTGTGGTTGAAAAAGACTGCCAACCGCGAGGCCCCATTGGCTTCGAGCGAGATCGGCGTCGTGATCATGCCTCACGGGTCAACCCAGCCCTGGAACGATGCCGTCGAAACCACCATCAAGCCACTCATGTCCAAGTACCCGATCGAGATGGCCTATGGGATGGGTGACCCGCACATCATTCAGGACGCCGTCTCCCGCCTCGAGCAGCGGGGAATCAGGCGGATTGTCTTCGTCCGGATGTACGCCTTGGATCATCATATGAAACCGATCACGGACTACATTCTCGGCCTTGCTGAGGATGCACCTGGAGGCGGACACGATCATGCGTCTGAGGTCCCTCCTCAAGTCAGAACGGCCGCTCTCTTCTCCACCTTCGGCGGCTACGAGCAGAACCCGGAGATCGCCCTCGTCCTTCACAAACGGATCGCCGAACTGAGCAAGGACCCAGCCAATGAAACCGTGTTGCTGTTGGCGCATGGCGAAGGCACCGACGAAGGTAACGCACAATGGATTTCGGTCATGAATCAGAACATCGATCGGCTTCGCCAGGATCCCCACTGCGCCAAGCTGAAGGCCATCAAGGCTCTGACCGTCAGGGAAGACTGGCCCAAGGAAAGGGAAAAGGCGGTTGCCGCCGTCCGCGCGACGATCGAAGAAGCGAGCCAACAGGGACGCGTACTCGTCATCGCCAATCGCCTGTACGGGTCGGGCCCTTACAAGAAAATGCTCAAAGGGCTGAATTTTGAGTTGAGTGAAAAAGGGTTGGTCGATCCCGTTCTCACTCGATGGCTGGAGGACGGGCTGACGCGTATGACGGCGGAGTTGCTCCCGTCAAAGAGCGAACAATCCGCCTCCGCCCATCCCTAGGAGTCATTATTCATGACCGTTCGCCGCAAGCGTGCTGACATAAAGCGAGACGGGCTTTCGGAACAAGGCCTTGGGCTTTCCGAACGGGAGGGCTCGGGGAGACCACAGGTTGGTGATCGCACAAATGCGGCCGCCCTTGCTGGCCCTCCAGCTGTTCAAGGTGGGCGAAGAAAAAGGACAAGACCGTATGTCGACACGGGTAGATAACACCGAAGTCAAGTCGCGCCTCTCCGCGTTGTACGACGAGCTCATTACGCATGACGGTTTCGCGGAGATGTCGGTGGAGATCCGTCTCCTCAAGCGCGGACAGAAAGAGGTCATCCTCCATTGCGGCAGACAATACCGCTTCGTCATCAACTGCCCTGACGCCCCGGGGCGATAGCGAAAGGAGGGACCGAGGGCTTCAGCACGTTTTTGCTACCGACGTACAGGGCAGGCGGCGCGGGGCCGCTGCTTTATTTTGACAGACGCCGGCTGTATTCCGGCCTCAGAGGGTGAGGCGGTGAAGGCCAATCAGTGAAAGGGATCCTTGCAATGAACAACATAAAGTCGATCTTCACAGGGAGCATGTTCGGCCTGGGGCTCTTGCTGGCCGCCGGCCAGCCGGCGCATGCCGTGCAGGCCGTTTGGGACGGCGCGTATACGCAGGTGGGTTCTCACTATGCCGAATGGAACGTTTTCAACGATACCATCCCAGGCGGGACCATTCAGGACAATACGCCGGATGTCAGCCATATCGGCGGCGGCACCTACCAAGTGGCGGAGACGACCGGCAGTGCGTTCATTACCAGCGGCGGGAACATCTACAGCCCTTCCTCTCCAACAGCGTTTACCCTCGCTGCAGGCAGTCTGGGCAGCGGAACGTCTAACGTCTTTCTACGGGTCGGATCAGTGGGAGCCTTCGATACCACGCTCGGCCAGAGTCTCACAGGCTTCACGCTGAACGGCGTCGCCGGCGCCTACTCACAGCTGTTCAACGAAGCCATCAGCGGCGGCTTCGGCGGGAACGAGGTGGAAGGCCTTGTGAGCTGGCTGGGTGTCACGCACACCGGATCGTTGAATATCGCATTTAACGCCATCGGCAGCAGCGTAAGCCTGGATCAGCTCTCCCTCGATGTGGCCACGGTGCCAGTGCCCGCCGCAGTGTACCTGATGGGCTCGGGGCTTGCCGGGATCGCAGCGATGGCTCGGCGCAGACAGCGAGTCGTCTAAGGCTCCAGGTCCATTCCGCATGGGAGTGGCCGCCTGCCGAAGGGCGGCCACGCGAATGCGTATATGCAGCATGAATTGCACACACTGGGGAATTGTCATTGTGGTCGTGGCACTGCTGCATGCATGGCCCGTTCATGGGGGGGCGGCGGATTTCCGTCCGCTGCCCCGCCCGCTGCTTGCTGGTCAGGAAGACCGGGGTATCGCCGCGAACAGCACTGCGCCAGCGGCGCTGAGTCAAGCAACGACCGAGGAGCAGAACCACGGGGAGAGCCGACCGCACACGGCAGAGCGCGGCGATACTGCGGCAGCGCGTCCATCGATCGATCCACCGAACCTTGAGCAAGGAGATACGCTGATGATAGCGGAAGTAGAGGTGACGGGGAGACGCGAGGCCGTCGAGTTCGATCCGGCGCGCTCGCGCACGACCGTCACCGCCAAGGAGCTGGAACGCCGGCAGTCGGACAACGTCTTCACGGTGCTCCAGGATACCCCCGGCGTCTCGGTTAACGGCGGGCCGCTCGCCAGCGGCATGAAATTCAATATCCGCGGCTTCAGTGACTCTGAAGACGTGCTGATCAAGCTCGACGGCGCCATGCGCAATTTCGAGAAGTACCGCTTCGGCAGCGGCGTATTCATCGAGCCTGAATTGCTGAAAACCATCGAGGTGACACGCGGGCCTGCGGGAGCGCTGCAAGGCTCCGGCGCGATCGGCGGCGTGGTGGAGATGCGGACCAAGGACGCCGCCGACCTCCTGGCGCCCGGGAATCGCGCAGGCGCGCGCATCAAGAGTGGGTGGTCCGGCAACAATGACGAAAAGCTCGGATCGGCGAGTGTCTATGGAGTGGTGCTCGATTCGATCGACCTGCTCGCCAACCTCACCCGGCGCTGGTCCGGCGACATCACAACGGCGAGCGGAGACAAATTGAAAAATACTAAGTCGAACCGCTTGAGCGGATTGGCGAAGGCCACGTACCGCCCGATGGCCGGCGCAGCCATCACCTTCGCGGAGACGTACTCCCAGGAAAGCACCTTGCAACCCTTTGACGCCACGATAGGCATACCAGGGGTATTCGGCTTTGTGCGGCGTGCCGTGACCGACAGCACTCCCACCGCCAATTTCGAATATACGCCTACCACGCAAACTCTTGCGCCCTGGATCAATCTCAAAGGAACGCTCGGCCACACCAGCACCAGCGTCACCGATTCCGACAGACAAGATGCGAAAGGTGTCCTGACCCCAAACTCGCCCACGAATTTCTTCGACTACCGGATCGCAACGCTCGATGTGAAGAACACCTCTGAGTTGCGCTTCGGCTCTGTGCGCAATGCGCTCACCTATGGCGTCCAGTACAACCACAACAGCCGCAAGACCAAGACCGAACAGTTCAACCCCGCCACGGGCGGACGGCAGACGGTGGAGAATCTCAGTCAGCCTTCGGGGCTCAAATCCAATCTTGCGTACATGCTGGAGAATCGGCTCGCTATCGGCGACCTGACCTTCACCGCCGGCCTCCGTCACGACCAGTACACCGTCGAAGTCAACGCACAAGAGACACGCGATCTGCTGCAAACCGAAGGCCGTAGCCCGATCATCAAATTCGAAAAGACCATGCCCAGCGCCGGCATTGCCTGGAACATGCTGGGGGGGCCCCTGACCCTCTTCTACAATTACGCCGAGGCGTTCCGGCCGCCGCTTGTCGATGAATTTTTCACCCAAGGCGCATTCAGCCGCTGCGTAAATGCGTTCTTCGGTGCGCTCGCGCCGAGCTCAGGAGTCTGCGGCACTTTCTACACGCCGGAGGCCTCACGCAACCATGAGGTGGGCGTCTCGCTGAACTACCCCGGCCTGTTTGCCGGGATCGATGCGCTCACGGCGAAAGTGGTCTTGTACCGCAACCGGGTTGAACACACGCTCGAATCCCTCTCGGCGCGCACGGCGAGCGGAGCCCTCTGCAAACCGTTGCCGCCCATTATCGTGGGGGGGACCAACGTGGGAGGAAACAATGACCTATGCACACACATCACGCAAGACGGACAGGAATATCGGGAAGGGATCGAGTTCGAGCTTGGTCTTCGAACTGAACACTGGTTCAGCAACCTGAACCTCGCTGCCGTGCGCGGGAAGCAGGTCTGCGAGGGCGAGCGCGCGCTGTACGACATCCCCGGCAATACGCTGGTGTTCACCCTTGGGCGCAGTGATTTGGGCAACCGGCTCGAATACGGTTATCGCGTCCGCGCCGTCGGTCCCCGTCGGGTGATCACCGGATCCAGTGCGCAAGTCGTCACACCCTGCAACACAGGCCTCACGATCGGTGACCAGGCCGGGTACCTCTTGCACAACCTGTTCGCGGCCTACCGGCCTACCCAGATGCTCAGCCTGAACCTGACCGTCGATAATTTCACCAACACCCGATACTTCCTCAACGATGGCTTCGGTGGCGGAATCGGCCAGGAGGCGCCGGGTTACAACGTGCGAGTCTTCGCATCAGTGTCGTTCTGATTATTTGTGGCAACAGGCAAGACAATGAGTTCAATCCGACAGCCGAGGAGCAGGCCATGGACAGCGCAACCACACACACGGATCCGGTAACTATCCGGCAACATTTCCGACAACTAGCGCCCGCAAGTCTGTGACGAGGCGCGCGAAATGCGGAATTTCTGAGCTGACACAAGGAACTGAATGAAACACAAGAACGACTCTCTACGCTGGATCAACGCGCAGCTCCGGGTCAATCCGCTCTGTCTGGTTTGGGCGCTGCTCTTGCTTAGCCTAACAAGTATTGAGACGCACGCTTCCGGGATATTTCCGGTCGGCGGTGGTACCGGATCCGTCAGCTCCGCTTCCGAGACACAGGCCTGGAACATCAGCAATCGCCTTTTCGAAGAGACCAAGAAGCACGATACCAGGCTCTCGCTTCCCGAGAGACCGAGCGACATCGTGCCCGCGTCAACGGCTCTGCGCCATGAGCCAGCTGCGGATACCGGAATATTTTCTGCATGGATCGATCCGGACACCGCCCGTTTCAACTTCAATCTCTCTCTTCAAGGTGTTTCGTATGACGGTCCTGCGCAGCTGCACGCTGGGGCGGTCGACTCGGGAAGCAAATCACCGGTGGTACCGATTTCTACGCCTCCTTCTTCAGGGCTTCTCTTCGTGACGGCGTTGGTTGGGATGCTAGGGACCGTGACTGCAGTGCGGGGAGAATCACGTTTCAAGAAAGCCTTGCCGACATCTGACTTTGACCCGCCTCGGCTATGCTCGTCAGTGTCGGTTGTTGTGCTCTCATCCGACGTTGCTCTTGCCACCGTGATTGAAAGGCATTTGCATCGCGCGGGCTATGAGGCCCGAGTAGCAGCCGCAGCAAGCGAGATCTTCACCATCACGGACCCGGCGTCGCTCTTGTTGGTTTTGGTGGATTGCCGGACCCAAGATTGGGACATGCTTCGGACAGATTCCTCACTGCACCATGTTCTCTTGATGGCAGTAGTTCCTCCCGACTGCTTTTATACCGAGTGCCACTTTATAGCGGATCTGGAGCGAGGGATGGACGGCGTCTACGATTTGCAAGATGGACATCGCCTTTTGGTCGCCAAAGTCAGTGCCTATCTCCGGCGGGCGCGATGCGAGAGCGCGCGGCGAGGAGTCTATCATGTGGGCGCGATCGAACTGGACGGAGATGCTCACGAGGTGACAATTGCCGGACGACAGGTGAAGCTCACCACCAAACCCTTCGCAATTCTCAGCGTCCTCATGCGGGAACCATCCAAGGTATTCAGCCGAAGCAAATTGATCGACCTCGTATGGGGGCCGGACATTGTAGTCGGTGAGCACACCGTGGACGTCCATGTCCACGTCCTTCGGCAACTGCTGGACCGTGAGCCAAACCGCCTTTGCGAGCTGCTTACAATCAATCGGGTCGGCTTCACATTGAGGCCGGTCTCCTCAGCCGGATCAATCCGAACGAGCAGGCCCCGTCCAATGTCCAACTCCATCTCCGATTCGCATACACGCGCAAGAATGACGCCGAGAATTATGTCGAGGCAAATACCACCGCGGACTCATCGTTTATTGATGGCTCCGCCACTCAACTCACCGGCGAACACATGTATTACGTCGCCATGCGGATGACGATTTGAACGCCCATCACTCACACAGGAGGTAGCACATGCCGGTCAAGGTGATAGTTTCCTTCTCTGCGCTTCTGATGACAGTCGCTCCATATGCAGCCCTAGCGGCGCCCACAACTTTCCCTTCTTCTGCCAGCGCGACAAAGATCGGGGTGCTCCTTGTCAACCACGGGTCCAGATCCGTGACATGGCGCCAATCCTTGCTCCAACTTGAATCCCAGGTAGCTCCCACGATCATGAATAGTCACGCAGTCCAAGCTGTTAAAACAGCTTTCATAGAATACACCGAGCCTTCTATCGCCACCCGCATGAAAGAGTTCGACCAAGAGGGATTCACCGACGTCATCATTGTGCCGGTCTTTCTCACCGTCAGCCCCCATACCTTTGACGACATTCCAACCATTGTGGGGCTGAAGGAAGATCCGCATTCCATGCAGCAGCTCAAAATCGAAAATATCCAGCGGTACTCTCCCAAGGCCAAACCTCACATCACCCCGCCACTCGACTTTACGGACATCCTTCAGAAAAATCTCCTCAGACGAGTGACGGCCCTCTCACACAATCCGGCTGATGAGGGCCTCGTACTGATTGGATACGGCGATGAGACCTATGACAAGGAGTGGGTCGAACTCTTCAATAAAGCGGCAGATTACGTCAGGCAGCACACTGGGATTGCAGGATACTCATACGGCTGGTGCGGCCATATCGCGAAGTATAAGCCGGAAGAGACGACCGCAGCCATCAACGCGGTCTTGAAGACTTCAAGCACGGCCCTTGTCATCCCTGTGCTGGTTGCTCACGACGAACAGTTTCAAATTAAGATTATCGGCGACGGGATCGCCAAAGTACCCGACAACAAGAATCGTGTTCAATATAAACCGGATTCTATTCTGCCCGATCCAAACATCGAGCGATGGGTGGTCTCGGTCACTGACGAGTATGTGAGGAAGATTCAACCGCAAGTATCAAGAGTGAACTGATGCTGAAGTGGATGAAAACCAGGCTCCGCTGGCCGGAACAGGACGCCATGACGCGCTTCAACATGGCCGCGCACAGGGATATCGGATACGCCTGCGCCTCTCTTATTCTGGCTTATTGCTTGTCAGGCATTGCCCTCAATCATATCGGTGATTGGAATCCTGATTTTGTCATTTCGAAACAATCCATCTCGCTGCCTCACCCCTTTGCAAAAGAAGAAATCACAAAGGAACGTATCGCGGAATTCGGGCAACTGGTCCAGGAAGAGAACTACAAAGTCTATGACTTTCCGACCTCCGACCAAGTCAAGATCTATTATGACAACGCATCGCTACATCTGCATTTCGCGGCCGGACACGGCACATATGAGAAGGTCTCCCGGAGACCGGTCTTATATCAAGTCAACGCCTTGCACTTGAACCGCCTAAAAGGCTGGAAATGGGCTGCGGACGTTTTTGCGCTGATCTTGATCATCCTCAGCTTTACAGGATTGTTCCTTTTGAAGGGCAAGTATGGGATGGCTCGTCGAGGTAAATGGCTGATGGTTGCCGGGATGGTTCCGCCTCTGCTGGCCCTGCTCCTCTTCGAATTCAAGTAGTCAACCATCTCCCCGGCCGGCGCACCTCGTCGGGAATCTAACGAAGAAGGTTGAAATGACCTGCACAAAATGTAATGGACTGATGTTCTCGGAGCACATCTTGGATTTTTATGCCCCCGTGGACCGATGGAAGTGCATCAACTGCGGTGCATCGCCTTCAATCAATTCGCCTTCATCTGCAGCCAACAGAGACGAGCAACATGCCTCCAATACAACTCACGCTTTCCATTGCCACAACCGGTGATAGTAGAAAACCTCCTGCCAATACTGCGCTACGAGTCACTGAAAGGGCTGACTGAATCGCTACATCCATGGAGGATGGCACACCCAGCATCCACACATCCCAAAGCCCGTAGATGTGCTTTCATTCATATCAGCGCATTGCGCAGGAAGCGCCAGAGCCCCTCTACATCTACGTCCATTTGGGTCAGCCCTCCCGTACCCCGCCCCGAGATCCAGACACAACCATCGAAGTGACATTGTATCCAGGAATACGGTTTGCACAAGCCTAGCTGTCTGCCGCCCGACAATAGGTCTAACCAAGGAAGGAAGAGGAGAATGGCACTACGCAATCAAGCGCTCATACCGTTGAATATCATGAAGATACTTTGCTGTTCGGTCATGTTGGCAATGTTGCCAATCGCCGCGTCCGGAAGTGAAGGCGATAGCCTCCATCTGCGGACACCAACGAAACCAACCCGACCGGACGACACCTTCACCCGTATGTTCCCAGGGCTTCCCGCGTTTGCACCGGCGACCGACGAAATGCGCGAGCAGGCCAAGCGGCTCGGAGCCCAGGGTGGACCATCGACGCGATGGATCTCTTCACTGACCCGATTCAATCCATCCTCAACCCCGCCGTCCATAGCCCCAATAACCCGGATAACCCCACGATGACGGCAGGGGTAACGTTTCTTGGCCAGTTTATCGATCACGATCTCACCCTCGATCCCCGATCTCCTTTGATGGAGCGGACCGATCCCCGGCGGACGACGAATTTCCGCACGGCGGCTTTTGATCTGGATAGCGTCTACGGAAACGGCCCGGAGGGATCGCCGGAACTCTACGACCGGAGTTCCGGGGACATTAAGTTCCGTGTGGAGGTCATTCCCGGATCGGAAACCGTCTCACGGAAAGGTGCAGTGCGGTACGATCTGCCTCGCGACGGAAACAGCACTGCCCTGATCGGAGACGGTCGGAATGATGAAAATGTGGTGATCAGTCAACTCCATCTGGCGATGCTCCGTTTTCACAATGCAGTGATCGACCGCCTGCGGGCCACTCCCGCACTGGCCGGCTTGTCTCCCGAACGGATCTTCCAGATGGCGCAGCGACAGGTGCGCTGGCATTACCAATGGATCGTCCTGAATGAATTCCTCCCGTTAACGATCGGGCAGGAGCTTGTGAGGGATATCCTCCGCAATGGCACACGCTTTTACACCATCGACGATCCCTTCTCTTCCGACCGGTTCCGCGATCGTGAGAGAGACCGGGCCGCCTTGATCCCCATCGAGTGGGCCGTAGCGGCCTACCGGTTCGGCCACTCGCAGGTGCGGCCGAGCTATCGCTTAAACTTCGGCCCCGACGGCGGCTCTCCGTTCTTTGCCTTCNNCCCCGCCGGTTCGTCGATTGGCAGACCTTCTTTAATTTCGGCGACGGCAACGTCCGGCCGAACAAGAAAATCGACACGAAGCTGTCCAGCGTGCTGATGCACCTGTTGGGTTCCCGTGGGCCCGCTCCAGGCATGCCGTCGGACGGGGTGCAATCGCTGGCCTCACGCAATCTGATGCGCCATGTCAATTTCGGATTGCCATCTGGACAGGCCATCGCCCGGGTGATGGGTGTGCGCGCCTTAACTCCGGCACAATTGGCGGAGCTACAGCCTTACGGCATGGATCGCAGCACACCACTCTGGTATTACATTTTGAAAGAGGCGGAACTGCTGGAAAACGGTGAGCAACTTGGACCCGTAGGCGGTCGCATCGTTGGAGAAGTGTTTATCGGGATTTTGCGGGCCGACCGATCCTCCTACCTGGCAAGCGAACGGCATTGGCGGCCAACGCTCCCGTCGGCGGTGCCCGGCGAGTTTCGGATGACGGATCTACAGACCTTTGCAGAGGTGGTCTCGCCCTTGAATTAGGCAAAACAGGGATCAGCTCACCGTTTCAACTTCAACAAAAGGGCGGGTGGGGTACCCCCACCCGCCCTTTCTTCACTACCGGCCGGCTTCGAGAGATACGGACTGCCGGCCCATCTCGATGAGCCTACTTCGGAGAAGATCCTTACTGCTTAATCTGCTCAGCGAGGTACCCTGTCAGCCCAACTTGGGCAATCGTGGCAAGTTGCCGCTCAAAGTAATCGACGTGCTCTTCTGAATCCACCACCATCTCTTCCAGCTTGTGCCGGGTGGTAAAATCTCCGACTTTGGTGGCATGGACGATCGCCTTCCGCAACATGTCCACATCTTCCCGCTCAAATGCCAGGTTGGTCTCGAAAAGATCCTGCACCGACCGGCCGCCCTTCACGGCATCCAACGTCCCGACATCCGGCTGGCCGCCCAGGTACAACATATGGCGAACCAGTTGCGAGGAATGGGTGACTTCTTCGGTATAGAGGTGTTGAAATTTGTCCGCCAATCGCTCGTAGCCCCAATGCCGGCACAACTCTGCATGGAGCAGATACTGATGCACCGCCGTTAATTCAGCCGTGAGCACCGTACCCAAATTCTCCAGAATCCCCTCTTTGGCTTTCATCGTGTTCCTTTTTCTTCGCGTTCTGACTATTCGCGTGACCTGAACTAGCTATCCTTCTTGATCTGCTCGGCGAGATACATCTCCAGACCGACCTGCTTGATCGTTTCCATCTGCGTCTCGATCCAGTCGATATGCGAATCCACATCTTTGGCCATCTCTTCGAGCATATGACGGGTCGTGAAATCGGTCACCTTCACGCAATGTACGACTCCTTCATTCAGCAGCGCCAGCATTTCCTGTTCAGCCTTCAGATCCAGCTTGAACTGTTCCGGTACCGTCTCACCGACATGCACGGTATTCATGCGCTGCACATTCGGCACACCTTCGAGATAGAGGATGTGCCCGATAAGTTCGTCGGCATCCTTCATCTCATCGATGCTGCGTTCGCGCACCTTATGCTGCAACCTTTCAAAGCCCCAGTTCTCGCACATCTTGGCATGCACAAAATACTGATTGATGGCCGTCAGGTCAGCCGTCAGCACCTTATTCAGAATATTGATGACGCCCTCTTTTGCTTTCATAGTGTGTTCCCCCTTTCATACTGTGAGTGGGCCCTCAGATCAGGGGCTCAGCATTATCAGATGAAGCCATACGAATGCCTTCATTATCGTCCGCGGCCAGGCGGTCGTCAACCAAGGAGATTGTGATTGAGATGGGAAGAGAGTCGAATGCGATGAGTCTGCTTCTCAATTTCGCCGGGAGACGAGTTCCGCCCACGACACGCACGGAGGCTACCAGCCTACTGAAAACCGCTTGCAGCTATCCGGCTTCACGATAGCCGCATTCCTCGTTGCGGCACTGCACACTGCGCCCCGCCTGCTTACTGACTTTTTCAATCAGGAATGGGGCCTGGCACGTCGGACAGGTCTTATTGATCGGGCGGTCCCACAGCGCATACTCGCACTTGGGATAGTTGCCGCAGGCAAAAAATGATCGTCCCTTTTTCGTGCGCTTCTGAACGAGGTCTCCTCCGCAGTCTGGCTGTGGGCATTTCACGCCAAGCGCCAGCGGTTTCGTTGTCTTGCACTCGGGGTAGGCTGAACAGGCGATGAACTTGCCGAACCGTCCGGTCTTCACCACCATACCACTCCCGCACTTGTCGCACTTCTGATCGGTCGTCAGTTCGATTTTCGGGACGATCTTAATCGTGCCGTCTTCGAGCTTCTCAAAATTCTGCGTGTTCTTGCAGGGGGGATCAGCCTTATAGGCCGGACAAGCCAGGAACTTGCCGTTCCGACCCCACTTGATCTCCATCATCTTTCCGCATTTTTCACAGGGCACATCCGTGGGCGGCTCCACGATATCCTTCGGCCCGGGAATCGTCTTCGCCCGCTCTAGTTCCTTGGTGAATGGGGTGTAAAAATCCCGTACCGCCGTCACCCAGGGCTTCGTTCCCCCTTCCACTTCGTCAAGCTGCTCCTCAAGCTGTGAGGTGAAATCCACATTGATCAACTCGGGGAACCCCTTCATCAAGTAATCGTGAACGGTCTTGCCGGTTTCCGTCGGCACCAATCGGCCCTCGGTTTTTTCCACGTACTTGCGATCTTGAATCGTGGAAATGATGGCCGCATAAGTTGAGGGGCGGCCGATTCCTTTTTCTTCCAGTTCCTTGATCAACAGGGCTTCATTGTAGCGGGGAGGCGGCTGAGTGAAGTGTTGCTTTGACGTCAGTCCGATCGCCGATTCCCCCTCCTGCTGAACCAACCGCAGTTGTTCCCCTTCGGACAGAGCCGGAAGTTGGCGATCATTATCGTCGTCCGTTTCCTGATCAGCTTTCGGCTTTTCAGTCGGAAGCTCCTTTTCGACGCCTTCCATATAGACGATGGTGTGGCCAGGGAACTTGACGACTGTTCCAGTGGAACGGAAACCATACTTCACCGGCGTCCCTACAGGAGTCGAATCGATCCGGGTCACATCGAGAATAGCCGGCACCATTTGCGACGCGATGAATCGATTCCAGATCAACTTATAGAGATTGTACTGATCCTGGTCGAGATACTGGCGAATCGATTCCGGGTCGCGAGCTGCCGAGGTGGGCCTGACGGCTTCGTGCGCTTCCTGAGCGGCCTTCTGAGTCTTATAGATATTAGGCGTCGCCGGAAGATATTCCGATCCGAATCTCGCCTGGATGACTTCCCGCGCTTCGGTCATCGCTTCATTGGAAATACGCGGCGAGTCGGTTCTCATATAGGTAATCAGACCGGTAGCCCCCTCAGCCCCGATCTCCATACCTTCGTAGAGCTGCTGCGCGAGGGTCATGGTTTTCTTCGGCGAGAAATGCAACTTCCTTGAAGCTTCCTGCTGAAGACGGCTGGTGATGAACGGAGCAACCGGGTTCCGCTTTTTCTCCCGGCGCTCGATGGAATCGACAACAAAGGCTTTCCCTTGAATGTGTTCGACGACCCGAGCCGCTTGCTCGCCGTTCTCGATCGACGCGGCTTCCCCATTGATGCTATGGAGCTTAGCCTCGAATGAGGGCGGATTGGCTCCGGACAACAACGCGATGATCGACCAGTACTCTTCGGTCCTGAAGGCCTCCCGTTCCGCTTCGCGTTCGCAAATCAACCGCATGGCGACCGACTGCACGCGCCCCATGCTGAGCCCGCGCCGGACCTTGGTCCATAAGAGTTGACTGCCTTGATACCCGACGATGCGATCCAAGATACGGCGGGCCTGCTGCGCGTTGACCAGATTCATGTCGATTTCACCGGGCGACTCGAGTGCCCGCTTGACCGCCGTCTTGGTGATCTCGTTGAACAAGACCCGAAAGATCTTTCCGCCTTGTTTCTTTTTGGACTTGCCGAGCAACTCCTGCTCCAAATGCCAGGCAATCGCCTCCCCTTCACGATCAGGGTCGGGCGCCAGGAAAATTTTGTCGGCTTCTTCGGCTTTCTTTTTGATATCGGCAAGAACTTTAGCCTTGCCCTTGATAGTGACGTACTGCGGCTCAAAATCATGTTCGAGATCGACGCCCAACTTGCTCGTCGGGAGATCTTTGATATGGCCGACCGAGGCCATCACGGTATACCCGCGGCCAAGATATTTCGTAATCGTTCTCGCCTTGGTCGGCGACTCAACGATGATCAACGATTTCGCCATAACATCTCCCTATTCAGCACACACTTCTGCCCATCACGTACCAAACTTTTCGACATCCTGCAACTGGAATACACTCGGCCACAGGTTAGCGGCGCAGGTATTGCGGACCGGGTAGCTGTCGCACATAGCCGCGGAGCTCCAGCGCCAGCATCGTGGCAGTAACCTGTGATGCACTCAGCCCCGTCCGTTCGATCACCGCATCAACCGATTGCGCCTCATGAGAAAGCACCTCATAGATGCGCTGTTCCTCCGGACCCAATTCTCCAAGCGCCGACGAAGCCGTCTCTCCGATCATCATACGGACACGAAGTGCAGGCTCAACTTGCGGCAGCAACTCCTCTATCATATCCGCCGCGCACTCGATCAATCTGGCACCCTCCTTGATCAATCCATTCGACCCGCGGCACCGTGCTTCTTTTACAGACCCCGGAAAAGCAAACACATCACGCCCCTGCTCCAACGCCAACTTGGCGGTAATGAGCGATCCGCTGTTCATCGCCGCCTCCGCGACGAGCACCCCGACGGATAGACCGCTGATGATCCGATTCCGTCTCGGGAAATGATGGCTCTGCGGCGACGAGCCTACCGGGAGTTCCGCCAATACCGCCCCCTGCGCCTCAATCTGTCTGCGTAATTGATCATGTTCCGGCGGATACGTCTGATCCACTCCGCAGCCGAGAACCGCAATCGTGCGGCCCTTTCCGGCCAGCGCGCCGCGATGAGCCGCAGCATCGATCCCCCGTGCCATCCCGCTGACAATTGTCCAGCCCCCTCTGGCTAACTCCTCGGCAATCTCTTCCGTAATGGCCTTCCCGGCGGAGGTGGCAGATCGTCCCCCGACAATCGCCAGGGCCATGCCGTCCTGTTCATGAATCGCACCCGTGTAATACAACAATGGCGGCGGATCAGAAATCGCCTTCAGCCGCTTCGGATACAAGGGATCGGTCAGCGTGACGACCTGAATATCGAGCCGTTCGACCAGCTTCACCTGATGGTCGACAAGATGACGCACTTTAAGAGCAGGCCCTCGCCGGATCGCCTCAGCGAGTTCAGCACTGCACCCGACGCGTTTCAGGTCCTCTAAGGGGGAGGCCAACACGCCTGCCGGAGTCCTGAACGCCTGCACTAATTTGAGAACGGTGCGGTCACCGACTCCGTCGATCGACTGGAGAAGAAGCCAGGACGTGAGTTGAGTGGAATCCATGCGACGGGCCTGCGCGAGAGAGCCGCCTGAAACTAAGTACACATGCGTGGCAACGACGCATGCGCCGCTGACACCACGATCAGACTAGAACCGCACGTTGCTCAGATCGCTGCGCCAACTACAAAGCGACGAGGTCATACTGTTCAAGATGCAACTGACTATCCGGCGTGATGATGATCTTCGCCGAACATTCACGCTCCAGCATTTCCAGGCCCTGGCGCTCCTCATCCTGAAGCAGCCCTGCGACACTCGGATGGGCACCGATGACGATCCGCTGACTTTCTCCCGCTTCGCCGATCTTCCGAATCTCCCGAAAAATCTCGTACGCCACCGTCGTCGGAGACTTGGTATAGCCACGACCTTCGCAGTAGTGACAGGGCTCGGACAGGGATCGCAGGAGATCTTCACGCACACGTTCCCGGGAAATTTCAATCAGCCCGAGATCCGAAATCCTCGAGATCCTGGTTCGCGCCTTGTCCGACGCCATCGCATCCACCAGTGCGTGATAGACCTTGTCCCGATTCTTCTCCCGCTCCATGTCGATAAAGTCGATGATGATAATGCCGCCGATCCCACGCAGCTTCATCTGATAGGCCACTTCTTTTGCTGCTTCAAGATTATTGCGGAGAATCGTCTCTTCCTGATCGCGCTTTCCGACAAACCGGCCCGTGTTCACGTCGATGACCGTCATGGCCTCGGTGTGATCGATCACCAAGTGGCCTCCGGATTTCAGCCAGACCCTCCGGCTCGTCGCGCGAGTGATCTCTTGCTCGATGCCCAGATGATCGAAGAGGCTTTCATCCTTGTCATAGAAATGAATGCGGGATGTCTGCTCCGGAGAAAACCGCTGCACGAAGTCTCGAACGGCATCATACTCCTGACGCGAATCGATCCACAGGCGGTCCACTTTCCTCCCGAACAGATCGCGCACCACGCGAAAGCTGAGGCTCAAATCCGTATGCAGCAACGCCGGCGCGCCCAGCTTTTCTCGATTGGTCAAAATGTCCTGCCACAGCACATGCAAGAAATCCACGTCGGATTTCAATTCGTCTTCCTTGACGCCTTCGCTCACCGTGCGCACGATATAGCCGCACCCTGGGCGACGAACCCGGCGCATAATGTCTTTCAAGCGGGCACGTTCCTCGTCCTTCGCGATCCGACGAGAGACTCCGATATGCTCGACATTCGGCATAAAGACCAGGTAGCGGCCGGGGAGTGACACATAGGTCGTCACCCGTGGGCCCTTCGTCCCGATCGGGCCTTTCGAAATCTGGACCATCAATTCCTGCCCTTCGCTCAGCAGCTGCTCGATGGGCTTGGCACTCTGGCGTTTCGGCCTGAGCATGTCCGCATCTTTATCATCGTCGTCGTCGGTCGCATCGACCAGCGTGTCACCCGGCTCGGCCTCTTCCGAGAGATCGGACACGTGCATGAACGCGGCTTTTTCCAAGCCGATATCCACGAACGCCGCTTGCATGCCCGGCAGCACCTTCGCGACCTTCCCCTTGTACACGTTCCCGACGAAATCCTTATGTTTGGCCCGATCACCGAATAAATCGGTGACCACACCGCCATCCAATACCGCCACACGGGTTTCTTCCCGTGCGACCGAAATCGCAATCTCAATTCCCATAACTACTCCTTTAATCTGCGAGCCCTAGAACGACGCGATGGGCGACAGACGCAGGCACGGTGCCCAGGTCCGCCACATCCACCATCCACGCCACATTCCAGCGACTCAATCCCACGCCTCACAACACTCCACTCATTCACACCGCTCAACACCCATGTCCCTGCTCAATAGAACAAACTCAGCCGTCTCCGCTTGACGTTCAGCAACAATCCCAACGACGCCATGGTCATCACCGTCGCGCTGCCTCCGTAGCTCATCAAGGGCAGCGGAATCCCGACGATCGGGAACATCCCGGCCGTCATCCCGATATTCACCACGACACAAAAACACAACATGGCGACAATACCGGCGGCGAGTAGCGCTCCCAATTGATCTTTCGCCTTCGATGCAATCTCCAGGGAAAGCCAGATCAGCGCGACAAACAGCACCAACAACAGCAACACTCCCAGGAATCCCCATTCTTCCGCATAGACGGCAAACACAAAGTCTGTATGGCCTTCCGGGAGGAACTTCAGCTGACTTTGCGTCCCCCCGTAGAGTCCTTTTCCCATCAACTCTCCGGATCCGATCGCAATTCTGGACTGCAGGGCGTGATAGCCCTTCCCTCCCGGATCGTAGTCCGGGTCAACGAAGGCCATAATGCGCTGTCGTTGATAATCATGCAAGGACCCCCAGACCCCTTCCCAGGCAAACGGGAACAACATGACCACAAGGAGAAGGATCACACCCAGCGCTTTCGACCGCACCCCGACCATCAAGAGCATGGCCGCATAGACGGCCATGAAACTCAATCCACTCCCCAAATCAGGCTGTTTCAGGATCAACACGAGCCCGGGAAACATCAACATCCCCGGCATAATGACTCGTTGCAACCACCCCACCCGAGGCGTCTTCGAATAGTAATGCGCCAGGACAAGAATCAACACCAGCTTCGCAAATTCGGATGGCTGAAAACTGAACGGCCCGAGCGCGATCCAGCGCTGCGCTCCCTTGCTCGTGCGCCCTTCGAGCAGCACAAATGCCAGCATCAGCAGCACGACCCCGTAGAGCGGATAGGCCATCCGTGCGATGCGATGGTAGTCGGATACCAGCATGAAGATGAAGGCCGCGCTACCCATGAGAATCCAGGCAATCTGCTTGATGTAATAGGGAGCGAGGCCCGCCTGTTGGCTATGAGTCACGCTGTGAATCGACAGGACGCCGATCCCAAGGATGGCCAGCACCAATGCCAGAAAACGATAGTCGAAACTGTCGAGCCCGCGATTATCAATCAGACGATCAATCATAGAAATTCACACACAACAACCGTGTCTTCGCCCTCACTACAATTGCGGGACAACCGCCGGCTCCTGCGAGCGCAGCTTCATATAGGTTTCAATCACTTCTTTGGCCAACGGCGCCGCCGCCGACCCACCGTGTCCCATATGCTCGGCGAGCACCGCGACGGCGATCTTCGGGGACTCCACGGGCGCAAAAGCCACAAACCAGGCATGGTCGCGAAACTTCTTGGGAATATCTTTCTCCGCCTTCTTCTCTTTTCCCAGCGCGGTCGTTTGCGCCGTCCCGGTTTTCCCCCCGATTGTCACAATCGAGGATTTTGCACGCGTCGCTGTACCCTCAGTGACCACAGCCGCCAACGCCTCTTTAATAATTCGAAACGTCTCCGGCTTGGCATGCGCCTTCCCTCGCGCGACCGCCGGCATTTCCTGTAAATTTCCGGTAGTGCGATCCATGATGGCCTGCACCAGACGCGGGCGATAACTCACGCCATCGTTGGCCACGGTGCCGATCATGCTGGCCATTTGCAAGGGCGTCACCGTGACATACCCCTGTCCGATCGCAGCAGAGATCGTTTCACCAGGCAGCCAGGCTTCTTTTTTCACTTTCAGTTTCCAGGCCGTGGAAGGGATAGACCCCACTCGTTCTGAAGGCAATTCAATGCCGGTCTCATGGCCAAGGCCGAAGTCCTTGGCATACTCCGCCATCGTGTCGATCCCCATCCGTTGCCCGATGGTGTAAAAATACACGTCACAGGACTGGACGAGCGCCTTGTGAAGATCGACATACCCGTGACCGGACGCTTTCCAATCATGATAGATGCGTTTACCGAATTGGTATCCGCCCGTGCAGAGCACGGAACTCGACGGCGACATGGTATTGGATTCCAGAGCCGCGACGGCCATCGGTACTTTGAACGTGGAGCCGGGAGGATACTGTCCTTGCGACGCACGGTTATTAAGCGGGCGTCTCTCATCCTGGACGATCTCAACCCACTGTTTTGGCGTGAGCTCTCGCGACATAATATTCGGATCGAAGCCCGGCCGGCTCGCCATAGCCAGTACGTCACCGCTCGTAGGATCCAAGGCGACAATCGCGCCGGATTCTTCTCCCAACAGTTCCTCCGCCACCTTCTGTAGCTTAATATCAATCGTGAGATAGAGATCGTTTCCGGCGAGAGGTTTATCCACCAGCACCGTTCGCTTCTCGTGCCCCAAGGCATCCACTTCGACGCTTTTTTGTCCGGCCTGGCCTCGCACGTGCCGATCAAACGATTTCTCCACTCCATACTGCCCGACAACACTGCCCTGATGGAGATCCGCAAATTCCGGCTTCTCGAGTTGTTCAGGGGAAATTTCCCCGACATACCCGAGGAGATGGGCTGCGGCCATGCCTCCAGGATAGTTCCGCTGCGACTCCACCTGAATCATGACACCCGGGAGATCAAGGCGATGGGATTCGATCACGGTAGCATCACGCAAGGTCAACCGGTCTTTTATTTTTTTCGGCAGCATCTTACTGCCTCGCACCGCCAGCTTTTTCCGGATCATGGCCGGGTCGAGTCCAAGCAAGTCCGCCAGATTCTGGACTAATCCCTCCCGATCCTTGACGTCTTCCAGGGTGACATAGAGACTAAAGCTCGGCACGTTGTTCGCGAGTAAGACCCCGTGGCGATCGTAGATCAGTCCTCTGGCCGGTTCCAGCAGCACCGATCGAGTGCGATTATTCTCCGAGAGATCGCGATAGTACGGTCCTTCACGAATCTGCAGATGCCACAACCGTACCGCCAGGAGCCCGACGACCAGGAGCAGCCCCACACGCAGCAACATAAGCCGCCGCTGCAGCTCTCCGAGTTCAGACTCATGGGTACTACTGGTTGCCACCGTAACTCCTAGAACTCTCGCCCCTCTGCCAGCCGGTCAAGATTCAACCGGCTCCAGATCAGCCAATAACACAGTCCTCCGACCACCGCATCGAAACAGGCTTGCGGCATAAGGATCGTCCGGATCATCCACCAGATATCTTGCTGATCGTTCGGTTTGAGCGACCAGATGGTCATCAGACTCGACAGCGTTGACGCGACAATAAGGCCGCTGACCAACACCAACGGGGTGACCTGGGCTACCTGGCGGCCGGCCAGCCCGGCAAGAAATCCCACGCTTCCCTTGGCCACCATACTTGCCGCAAGGTCGGTGGCGGAAAACAAACTCATGGCCCATCCTACGAACAGCCCGACCACCAACCCCTCCAATTCGCCTGACAGGAGACCGATAAGACAGACCGCCACAAGCCCGAGATCCGGCTTGACTCCCCACACACTGACATACGGAAGCACGGTGGTATGTACCGCCACCAGGGCAGCGACGGCACAGGCATACACGACAATCTTCACGGTTTGGCTTTCGGAA
>CXWL01003084.1_pt1 | contig 27837 bp, 20 predicted proteins | sample 590931 | NCBI WGS metagenome assembly CXWL01 (sample SAMEA3498368, study PRJEB10139) | groundwater metagenome | biome: water well; material: biofilm material | place: Germany | collected 2015-04-27 | reverse complement strand
ACATGCAAACCAGACACAGGCAGAGATGCGAAAATTTTTTGATGCGGTGGGCGTGGAGTACACACCGTATTATTTGGAGAACGCGATGGAAGTGCGCGGCGGGACGTTGGTACGACTCTATTTGCTGACCCGCCCCGAAGTGGAGCGCGTCATTCCAAGCCCGCGCCTGCGTGCCGCTCCCGAAGATTCTCCTTCGCCTGGATATTTATCTCAAACAGACGGCAGCGTGCAGTGGAACATTTCCATGATCGGCGCAGACAAAGTGTGGAATGAATTCGATGTGCAAGGCGAAGGCATTGTTGTGGGGCAGTCTGATTCTGGCGTGGATGGGAATCATCCCGCGATTGCAAAACAATATCGCGGCGTCAACTCAGGCGATGATTACAACTGGTTCGACCCGTGGGATGCGACCACATCCCCGAACGATGAAGGCGGGCACGGCACGCACACGATGGGCACGATTTTGGGTAGCGGCGGAATCGGCGTCGCTCCCGAAGCGCAATGGATCGGATGTGTGAACCTTGATAGAAACCTTGCCAACCCCGCCTTGTATCTGGATTGTATGCAATTCATGCTTGCACCATTTCCGCACGGCGGCGACCCGCTGTTTGACGGCGACCCAACCCAGGCCGTGCATGTGATGAATAATTCATGGGGCTGCCCAACCATTGAAGGCTGTGACCCGAATGCCTTGTTGTACGCGGTGGATAATTTACGCGATGCGGGTATCTTCGTGGTGGTATCCACTGGCAATAATGGACCTTCCTGTGAGACAGTTGAATCGCCTTTGTCATTGTATGATTCTGTTTTCTCCGTTGGCGCAATTGACCAATTTGGCGATATGGCTTATTTCAGCAGCCGCGGCCCTGTCACTGCCGATGGTTCGGGCCGCAACAAACCAGATATCGTTGCCCCCGGTGTGGATATTCTCTCTTCGCTTCCTGAAAATACCTACGGCTCGAACAGCGGCACTTCGATGGCCGGTCCGCATTTGGTGGGTGTGGTGGCATTGATCTGGTCTGCCCAGCCTGACTTGATCGGCGATATTGACGCAACCGAACAACTCATCATCGATACGGCCCAGCCTTACACAGGCGATACATCAGTTGGATGCTTTACGGGCAATACTCCCAGCAATGCCTACGGCTATGGCGTTGTGGATGTGTATGAAGCTGTGAAGCAGGCGTTGGGAAAATAACATGCCAACGATCATTCGTCCCAAACTGCCCAAAGGATATGTGGATCACCCTATCGCTGAAGTGCCGTGGGAGCATGTCGAAAAGCGATTGACCGAATCCATTAACTACTGGTTGTGCTCGGTCTATCCCGATGGCCGCCCGCACGTCGTCCCGCGCTGGGGCGCATTTTTGGATGGCAAACTTTTTTACGATGGCAGTCCCGAAACACGTCATGCTAAAAATCTGGAAAAGAATCCAAATGTGACTTTGCATCTCGAAAGCGGAAATGACGTGGTCATCATGGAAGGGACTTCACACCCCGCCTCCAAACCAAGCCTGGAGCTGGCACAACGACTATCGACAGTCTACTGCGCGAAATACGAATCGGACGGCTACGCCCCCAAACCATCTCAGTGGGACGAAGGCGGCTTGTACGTTTTCACTCCCCGTCAATGCCTGGCCTGGACGAAGTTCTTCGAGAACCCCACGAAGTTTGTTTTCGACGATTAATAACCGATGTTACGCACCGTCCCGAAGGTTTTCGTAATTCAGGCTGGTTTTTTGCTCAAACCTTCGGGACGTTCTGCGTAAGATGAGTTAATAAGTCACCTTACGCAGTAATGGTATGTCGTTGCGAGGACGCTCTTGTTCTTTGTCCGAAGCAATCTNNCCGTCTCGGAGATTGCTTCGCCGCTAAAACCAAGTGCGCGGCTCGCAACGACATCACTTTTTCTCAAAATTGCGTAAGGTGAGTTAATAAATTATGTGGATCTATCTCCTGCAAGGCATTGGATTCGGCTTCGCCGCCGCCTCCCAACCGGGGCCGTTTCAAACCTACCTGATTTCCCAGACTCTTACCCGCGGCTGGAAGCGCGCTCTGCCCGCTGCCCCCGCGCCGCTGGTCAGTGACGGCCCTATCATCCTGCTTAGTGTTTTGGTACTCAGCCAGGTTCCCGAATGGCTGCAAAGAATCCTTTACGTTGCAGGCGGGGTATTTATTTTATATTTGTCATACGGCGCATTAAAAGCATGGCGCAATTTTGATGAACATCAAACCTCGCCTGAAATTTCAGACCATCAAAACATCCTCAAAGCCGCCTTGACGAATATGCTCAGTCCTGGCGCATATATTTTTTGGACTCTGGTGACTGGCCCGATTCTTTTGGCGGGCTGGCGCGAGTCTCCTGTGAATGGGCTTGGCTTTCTGGCGGGGTTTTACTTCACATTGGTCGGCGGCCTGGCTGCAATCGTGATCATCTTTGGAACCGCGGCAAAGCTGGGACCAAAGTTCAACCGCGCCTTGTTGGGCATATCGTCCATTGCGCTGCTTGGGTTTGGGTTATACCAGTTGTGGAAGGGAATTATGGGCTAGAAAGAACCCGCCTCACATGAGACGGGTTTTTTACTGATAATTGATAACTGATAACTGTTTTCTTCCCTCATGCTAAAACGCATATACAGGCACAACAACCTTGCGAACTGCGGTTCTTCGCCCGCGAATGTTTTCCGCAACGGTTTTCAGCACGTTTGCGGCAAAATAGCGCGTGCCGCATTCCATACACACCCCCGCAGGGACGTTTTCGATCAAAACGTATTCGCCTTTGACTTTACGATACAAGGTCACGCGCTTTTCAACGATTCGACCCTCGCAATATTCGCAGGTTTCGTCTTGCCAGAAGTTTGTAGTTTCCATAGGATTTTTATTTCGATTGATCTTCATAAACAGTGATGACGCGAATCTTGCCGCCTTTCGTAAAGCGACAGACAGATCCAATTGCGCGTCCATCCAAAGATTTGCCGATGATTTCAAATTTTTGTTCTTTGGGCCAGGTCTTTCTGATCTTACCTGTCAAAATACCGCTTTCGACATCATAGATATCAAATCCATCCTGCATGGCTTCATCGTCTGCATGCTCAGTCAAATAATAAAGGCCGTTGTGAACCAAAGCGCGGATTTCAGAGATTCTGCTCACAGAGGATTCCTTGTTTCAGGAGTTTGTTCATTATAAACCTACTTCCCTAAAACTACGCGTGAAAAAAACAGAGTGAAAAAATACGCTCTGTTTTTTTCACTTCTTGAATTTCTTCTCCAACTCCATCACTGCAAAAACGATTATCCCTGCTGCCGCCGCAATGGACAGGTCGCATCCGCTCAGTGGAATTACTTCAAAGAACTTGCTCAACGCAGGAAAATATAAAACAGCCAGTTGCAAAACGACCACCAATAAAGCCATGCCTGCCAATAACGGATTGCTCATCACCCCCATCTTGAAAAGCGATTCCTTGTTGGAGCGGGAAGCCAAAGCCTGAAAGACTTGCATGAACGCCAGGGACGTGAAGATCATCGTCTGCCATTCGGGGCGGCCAGTGAAGTAGTACCAGGAGCCAAGCGAGAGGGCGAGCGCGCCGATCATCACACCGACCCAGATGGTTTGAGTCCCAGCGCCGCGGGAGAAGACGCCTTCGGTGGGGGAGTATGGCTTGCGCTTCATCGTATCGGGTTCGGGATTCTCCACGCCCATGCCCAGGCCGAGTAAACCATCGGTGAGTAAATTCAGCCAAAGCAATTGCAATGGGAGCAGGGGCAGCGGCTTGCCTAAAAATGGTGCGATCAACATCACCAACACTTTGCCGATATTGCCTGCCACACTAAAGCGCACAAACTTGCGGATGTTGTCATAAATGGTGCGGCCTTCCTGCACGGCGGCAATGATGGTCGCAAAATTATCGTCGAGCAGAACCATATCCGAGGCTTCCTTGGAAACATCCGTGCCAGCGATGCCCATCGCCACGCCGATGTCCGCTTTGCGGAGGGCGGGCGCGTCGTTCACGCCGTCGCCTGTCATCGCAACGATGTGACCCTTCGCTTGCAACGCCTGCACGATTCGTAATTTATGTTCTGGCGCAACCCGCGCAAAGACGCTCACTTCATCCACAACATTTTTCAATTCATCAAAGGATAAACTTTCGATCTCAACGCCCGTCAATGCTTTTATGCTTGAGGCGGCATCCTCGCCGCCGGGGACGGCGGCTGGAACAGAAACAATGCCCAATTGACGCGCGATCTCAATCGCAGTCAACGGATGGTCGCCCGTAATCATCACAGGCCGAATGCCCGCCATGCGGCAGGCTGCCACGGCATCCATCACTTCGTTGCGCGGCGGGTCGATCATGCCGAACAGGCCGACGATGGTCAGGTTCTGTTCAAGGTCGGTTTGCATGATCTCAGGGATGGAGTTCATCAGGCGGAATGCAACGCCGAGGACTCGCATCCCCTTTTTGGCAAGCCGATCATTTGCCGCCTCAATTCTTAATCTCCACTCTGCATCCAGTTTCAGTGACATTCCCTCCATCCAAACATGGCTCGCCACATCGAGCAGCCCATCGATGCTGCCTTTCGTGAAGGCGATGTAGCGTTTGTCGCCGATCTCAAGACCCGATAAAACTGTGGGATCATATTGCCCCAAATGATGGACAGTGGTCATGCGCTTGCGTTCTGAGTCGAATGGAAGTTCAGCGGCGCGCGGGAAGGATGAATCGAGTGTGCCTTTCCAATAGCCCATCTTTGCGGCGGCGACAACCATGGCGCCTTCCGTGGGATCGCCAAGCGTGTGGAAGCGGTCATCGCCCGTGTCAATCAACTTTGCGTCATTGCAGAGCGCGCCGCCAATCGCTGCCAGCGAAAGAGATGATTGGACCGGCGCGCCCAGCCCACGGGTGGCATGAAGCGAGCCTGAGCGTTCCATCATTTCAGTCAGGTCAATCGCATGTTCGGCCACATCCAGCACAATGACCGTCATCCTGTTTTCAGTCAGCGTGCCTGTTTTATCGGAACAGATGATTGTGACCGAGCCGAGCGTTTCGACGGCGGGCAGTTTGCGAATCAATGCTTCGCGTTTCAACATGCGCTGTGCGCCGAGCGCGAGGGTGATGGTGACGACGGCGGGCAGGCCTTCGGGGACGATGGCAACCGCGACACTAACGGCGGTGAGCAACATGTGACGAATTTCGTCGCCGCGCAACAGACCCAAAATAAAAATTAACGCGGCGATAACAACGCCGATGAGCGCGAGGTTTTTGCCAAGCGCATCGAGCCTGCGCTGCAGCGGAGTTTGTTCATGCTTTACTTGTTGGATAAGATCAGCAATTTTTCCAAGCTCAGTCTGCATTCCTGTGGCGATCACCAGCGCAAGGCCGCGGCCCTGTGTGACGATGGTTCCCATGTATGCCATGTTGCGGCGATCACCGAGGGGTAAATCCTCACCGGAAAGTGCGGCAGTATGTTTTTCGATGGATTCGGATTCGCCCGTGAGCGCGGCTTCCTGAATTCGCAAATTGACGGCTTCGAGCAAGCGCAAATCTGCTGGGATGATGTTGCCTGTTTCCAGTTGAATGATGTCGCCGGGCGCAAGTTCATTTGCAGCGAGTTCCTGCAAATTGCCATCGCGCAGCGCGCGCACATTCGGCACAGACATTTTTTTTAGCGCGGCAATTGCCTGCTCTGCGCGGTATTCCTGAACAAAACCGAGCAATGCATATAGCGCAACGATGGCGAGAATTGCAATCGTATTTTTGGAATCGCCAAGCAAGCCAGCCACAACCGCCGCGCCGATGAGAATTAACACCATCGTGGCGGTCACCTGCTCCCATAAAATCTGAAATGCAGTTCGTCCCCCGCGTTCGATCAGTTCGTTCGCGCCGTGGGTGATTTTGTTTTCATTTGCTTGTGTTGTGGTCAGCCCCGTTTCAGACGATGAAGAAAATTCATCCAGCGCAGCCTTTGTTTCGAGTATGTGCCAGTTCATTATTTTCCGTTTCAGTGCAGACCCTAAAGGTTTTTGAAACCTTTAGGGTCTGTTTTAGGTAGATGTTATTTATACCACTTGAAGCAGACAGGATTGTACAGTTGATATATTAGACAAATCTTATAACTCGCCTTGAGCAATATCATGCTGAGCGAAGCGTCTCGGATTTCAGGCGTAGAGATGCTTCGGGGCAACGAACGCCCCTCAGCATGACATGAAATGGTTATATAAAAAAACTCGCTCACATTCGGAGCGAGTTTCCACTTTTCACTTTCTGCTTTTCGCTTTCTATTTGATAACGCCCAGCTTTTTGCCTGCTTCACCGATGATATCCATTGCGCGTTCGATCTCACTTGGCTCGTGCGCGGCAGTGACGGTTGCTCTCAGGCGGGCGAGTCCTTCCTGCACGGCGGGGGAGACGACGGGCAGGACGAACACATCTCGATGCTGTGCTTCGCGGGTCATTTCAAAGGCTACATTGTCCTGTCCGCAAAGAACAGGGACAATGGCAGTCTCTGTCAACATGGTGTCGAAGCCCATGCTTTTCAAACCGCCGATGAACTGTTTGGTATTTTCATTCAAACGTTCGATGCGCCAGGGCTCATCCAAAATGACTTTGAAGGCTTCGTTTGCGGCGGCGGCCTGAGCAGGCGGCAGCGCCGCAGAGAAGATGTACGCGCGGCTGGCGTGGCGCAGGTAGGTGATGATATCTTCCTTCGCGGCCACATATCCACCGACAGATGGGATGGTCTTGCTGAGCGTGCCCATCTTAATATCAATGGCGCCGTACATGTTGTAATATTCTTCGATGCCTGTGCCTTTCTCACCGAGCACGCCCACGGAATGGGCTTCGTCGATCATCAGCCAGGCGTTATATTTTTTGCACAACTCCACCATCTTCGGCAGGTCAATGATATCGCCATCCATGCTGAAGACAGAGTCCGCGACAACCATCTTGGCAACGTCTGCGGGAGCGTTCTTGAGCAGGCCTTCGAGATGCTCCATGTCTTTGTGGCGGAAGCGGCGGAACTCCGCGCCAGACATCAAACAGCCATCTACAATGGAGGCGTGGTTGATCTTGTCTGAGAAAACGTAATCACCGCGTCCCATCATGGTGGAGATGACCGTCAGGTTGGTGGCATAGCCCGAGGTGTAGGTGATGGCGGCTTCTTCATGCTTGAAGTTTGCAATGGTCTCTTCGAGTTCATTGTGAATGGTCAGCGTGCCCGCCAGCGTACGCACACCGTTCGTGCCCGTGCCGAATTTGTCCACGGCTTTTTTGGCAGCTTCGTTAATGCGTGGGTGGCCGACCAGCCCGAGGTAGCTGTAAGAAGCGTACATGCCCATTTCGCGTCCGCGCACGCGCACTTTCGCCCCGCCCATCATCTCTTCCACGGGTTGGTTGTAGAAATACAAATCGTTGGTTTTCAAATAATGAATGCGGTCGGTCATCGCCTTGATGCGGCGGGTGACAGCATCGTTAGTGTTGTGGAAATCCATGTAAAAGCCTCCGAAACAGAATGGCGTAAGTTTAGCCGAGGGGATGAGTTCTGTCTAGCAGATGGCGGAAAGCCGTCAGCTTTCAGCTATCAGGCCGCAAGTTTTCTTAATTCGGCCTCATCGATCACTTTCACGCCCAGCGATTGCGCCTTGTCCAGCTTGGAGCCAGGGTTTTCGCCAAGGACGAGATAACTGGTTTTTTTGCTGACGCTGTCGATGACCTTGCCGCCGTTTTGTTCGATTAACTCTTTTACGCCTTCGCGTGTTAATGTAGGCAGCGTTCCCGTAACGACGAAGGTGAGTCCATCCAACTTCCCAGACTGATGACTGATAACTGATAACTGACCTTTCGGCCACACCCCCGCCACCTTCAACTTTTTCAAAACTTTTTGATTGGCAGATTGCGAAAACCAATCCACGATGGATTCTGCGATGTTCGGCCCCAGCCCTTCGATGAGTTGAAGTTCTTCCGCGCCAGCTTTTGATAACGCGGATAGATCGCCGAACGTGCGCGCCAGATCGCCCGCTGTGACTTCACCCACGCCGTGGATTCCCAACGCTGCGATCAAACGGTTCAGACTCTGCGCCTTTGCCTGCTCCAACGACTTGAGCAGATTCTCCGCCTTTTTATCTGCGAACCCTTCCAACTCAAGTAACTGTTCTTTCGTGAGCGTGAACAAATCCGCCACATCTTTGACGAGACCTTCTTCAATGAGCTGCTCTACTATTTTATAGCCGAGGCCGACAATGTCCATCGCGCCGCGTGAGACGAAGTGCTCGATGTTTCGCAGCAGTTGCGCAGGGCAGGCCGCGTTGACGCAGTACCACGCCACTTCACCTTCAAAGTGTTCCACAGCCTGCCCGCACGCGGGACATTTTGTGGGCGGCTTGTAGGCTTTCTCTTTGCCAGAGCGCGCATCCACCACGGGGCCGATGACATACGGAATCACTTCTCCCGCGCGTTTGACCAGCACACGATCTCCCACGCGAATGTCTTTTTCAGCGATGAAGTCAAAATTGTGCAGGGTGGCGCGTTCCACGACCACGCCGCCAATTTCCACGGGTTCGAGCATGGCATAGGGAGTCAACACCCCTGTGCGGCCAACTGCCACGCCAATTTCATTTAATGTCGTCGTCACTTCGCGGGCAGGGAATTTGAAGGCAATCGCGCCGCGCGGGTCTTTGCCGACGAAGCCCAAATCTGCGGCGAGGTTCAGGTCGTCTATTTTGATGACCATGCCGTCCGCTTCATAGGCTAACTTGTCGCGTCCTTCATTCCAGGTTTCGGTGTAGGCAATTGCAGATTCAAGGTCATTGAAGCGTTTGGCAACGTCCGCCACGGGGAAGCCCAAGGCTTTGAGATATTCCAAAATCTCCCACTGAGACGTGGGCACTTTGCCGCCTTCGGAATGGACGATCTGGTAGATGAGCAAAGTCAACGGGCGGGAGGCGGTCAACTGCGGGTCAAGCTGACGCAACGATCCCGCCGCCGTGTTGCGCGGATTGAGATAAGTCTTTTCGCCCGCTTCTTCCAGCTTTTTATTTAATTGATCGAATTCTTTGATGGGGATGAAAGCTTCGCCACGGACGACCAAATACGACGGTGGACGATTGACCATGGACGATTTTGTGGTTTGTGGTCTATCGTCTATGGTCCGAACTGGTATCTTCAACGGTATCGCGCGTATCGTCCGCAAGTTGGAGGTGATGTCTTCGCCGACTTCACCGTCTCCACGAGTTGCGCCTTGTACGAACATGCCATCGCGATAATGCAGGACAACGGATAATCCGTCAATTTTTGGCTCGACGACAAATTTGGCTTTCTCGACACGGTCATCCAGTTTTTTAACTCGCTCCAGCCATGCGCGGGCATCATCCGCACCGAAGGCATTGGCAAGCGAGAGAATGGCCGCAGGGTGGCGAATTTTCTCGAAACGGTCAGCAGGCCGGGCGCCGGCGCGCTGCGTGGGACTGTCGGATGTGATCCAGTTTGGATGATCCGTCTCGATCTTCTTAAGTTCATTAAGCAGGCGGTCATATTCAAGGTCGCTGATAATGGGCGCATCCAACACGTGATAGCGGTAATTGTGAAAGTTGACCTGCGCCTTAAGTTCTTCGTAGCGGGGTAGAAGTTTATCTGCCATGTTTGCATTATAGCCGATGACAGTTTTTAGAATCAAAACAGGACTGCGATTCATCCGTAGTCCTGTTTTCGTTTGGTTGTGCCTCAAGGCCTGACGGGTTTCAGCATGACCTGAGCCAACAATAACCCTTTACGGGCAACATGTGCGCGTTGTGTTACTCTTTCCATAAAATGCCTTCCTTTTCCACACGTTGAAGAAAAACATCGTCTGACATGGACAAATCCACCATATCTACTTCGCGGAGAATGTTACTTTCATCCAGCTTTTCTTGAATCTCGGAAATAATATGAATAGGCAAAGGTTCAAGCGGCAAAATGGCGACATCAATGTCTGAATACAGCCGCGCTTTGCCAGTTGCCTGCGAGCCGAATAAATAGACTTTCGCCCGAAAGGCTTTTAACTGTTCAAGCACGATTCTTTTCGTGGATTCAAGGTCGTGGGTTAAGATAGGCGTAAGCATTGGATATATTATACCGAATTGTTTGGCTTCAAGACCTGACGGGTTTTCGCATTACCTGAGTCAACCGCAAACCCCTCTCCCGTCTCCCCCAAGGGGGAGCAGCCAATACATCCAAAACCAAACACACATTTGGAAACTCAACAACCCGTCACACAGAAAAGAAATCAACAAAATGCCCTCTCCCCGCAGGAGAGGGGCAAAGGGACATGCCGATGAATCGTCACAATCGGGGTGAGGTCACCCTTCACCCACATTCCCGTTTTGGTTTGGACGCAATACGCGGGGCTAAAGCCGCCTGCTCAGTGCATGGAAGCCCTACGGGCTGAACAACAGAGTCCGCTTTGAGCGGACTTCCACGTACTGAGGCAGGGATTTATCCCGCCGAGTTCTCCCCCCAAATCCGACATTGACCCAAACCGACTCCACATAAATAATTTTGGTTGTCGTATTTGCAGGTAAAAGCCTGTCGCTGAGTCTCCCCCAAATCCGACGAGTTAACCGCTCAATCCGCATCCCAAATTTTCGTTGTCGTATTTGGGGGAGATGTCCGAAGGACAGAGGGGGTTCACCGCCCTTCACCCACACTCCCGTTTTGTCAGATTTCCCATGATGGTTATACTGTTCGCTCCATTGCACGCCTTGTTATTGGCTTTTTCGCAAGAGTCTTTCAAGCGCAAATATTGTTATTTCCCATAACATAGGAATTATCCATAATATATTGTTCAAATTATATTTATCTAGAACTAATCCAGTAACAATAATTAGTCCAAATCCATATGGAACAAAAGACCAAGATCCAAATCGGAAGTAACTTACCAAACCTATAGCAACCAAGGCTGTAAAAAGTAAAATCCACATTAGATCAAACCCAGAAATAATAAGAGCGCTTAAGCCTATCAACAAGCCAAATATCATTAAAACAGATACTACAATCTTTCTTGTTTGTTCGCGTTGCTTGGCTAGCTCTTCATCCTTCTTTAATCTTTCTTCGTCTTTCCTTCTCTGCTCCTCAGTTCGTCTGCTATCCTCGTCAACTTGATGTTTCATTATTTCGTCTAACTTTAATTTCATGTCACCAATACTTGATTCAAGGTCCACAATCTTTGATTCTTTATATTGGATAGATCGCTCTTTCTGTGCAAGTTCATCTTTGAGTTTTTGCGCCTGTGTGTTCAGTTTTTCAACGGCTTCACTTTTTTCCTTAACGCTTTTTTCAATTTGTCCTTGTTGTGCTTGTTGCACTTTTGTAAACTTGGTTAGATCTTTCGTTTTATCATATTTGACTAATTGGTCTTCTATATCTTTTTCTAATCTATCCTTTTCATCATTTAAGTCATGGATTCTCCTTTCAAGGAGCACAACATCATCTAGTTTTTTCTGAGCGTCTTTGTATATGTCTGCAACTATACCTTCGTGCTTAAGTTTTTCTTGAGCAATCAATCTCTTTATTGCAACTTCATTCTCCTCTTTGCGTCTCCCATCTTTTTTTGTAGGATCTACATGCTCAATGATTTTCTTCTCTATTCCAGCATGAATGATATCTTGCACTGAACCTAACGGTAAATCATGACCACCTAGGTCAAAAATGTATTTACATAAATCCAAGGGCATCAATGCGGATATAGATGGAAATGCTGGGGAAAATACCATTGACGTTAAAGCAGTTGTAAATTCCTTTACATTTGCAAACTTAGGGCGAAAAAATGGGAAGGATAGTTCATACCATTGATCTGGAAAGATAAAGTAAGTTTCCGTCCATGGGATATCATAATTCTTCAAAAAGAATCTCAATGATCCGTCGAACGTCAGTAAATAAGTATCGTAACCTAATGAAAGTTCCCCTTCTGGGCGTTTGTGCCTTATTGAATTTAGTTTGTAATAAATTCTTGCATCATGCCCAGGATCTATTTTTATCTGCCTCTTTTTTCTTTCTGACTGTTCTTTACTTGCTTTGAGGATAGCCGCCTTTATATCATCATACTCAAGTTGGGGAACAAATGAATTAGAGTTGTCAACTTGTATGCCTAATGAGTGTAATTTTTTCGATAATTTGACTGATGACACAGAAGCCAAATATTCCTGCCAACTCCCCGAATCAATTCTGTTGGGGCTTGTCAAAAAATAATCTGTGTAAACAGAGCCCTCAATATAATTTGTGGGGTCTTCATTATCTCTTTTACACATCTTCATAATTTCTCGAAGAGTTGGCTGGTAGCTGTCAAATTGTGAGTCTGCCCATTCAATGACGCCTTCATACTCTTTGATAGTATCAGAGTGTACGAAAAACCTTACGCCAAGTTCTGCAGAAGCTTGTATCAAGTTCAGCACAAAATGATGCGACGTGTTGGTGCTTTGTATTAGGATAAAAATTATATTTGTATCAAGATATATCTTTAAATCTGATAAGACATTCTTTTCGATATATTGTAGTGAAGGATCCCAGGCTAATAGGTGGATTGCTACAGATACTTGGTATAAACTGTACAAATATTTACCTAATTCGTCGGTGGGGTTTAGGAAAACTTTGCGAATGAACTTATCGCCATCAATGTATTTATCAACTTCATACTTGATACGAATCTCGGAAACAGCTGTTGCCAACTCGTGGTCATCCATTACATTTGTACGTACTGCTTGACCCTGCGTGAGAAAGGGCACTTGATGTGATGCAATAAGATTTGATGTTACTAGAAAAAACTGTTGCAGTTTATCAAGTTGGGCTTTAGATATTGCTGGATTTAAGGTGCGAGCGATTTTACGAATTTCTTCATCTATCTTTTCAATTAACATTTTTTCCCCACTCAGATTTGGCGCGTCTTCATCGTCATCATTATTTAACTCATAGACCCCACCTGGTAATATGTTGATTTCTCCTTTTTCTCTCAAGACAGCTAGTTCTTCTGTCACAATGACCCTAAGACCTGCGGAAATTGGATTGCTAGCACCCAAATACAACATAATGCTACTTACAATCTCATCTGCATTTATTGGGCGTTCAGAGCCAGCTAAAGCCAGTAGGCATAATGACCTATACATCTCGCCGCGTAACGCATCAGCTTTATTGTTGAAAAAGAAAGCCGTTAGCTTTAACTTGATTTGTTCTTGAGGTGTTAGTGACATATTATTACCTCCTGAATTAATATGACTATAATAAGTACCTTCATTTTAGAATATTTGCCAACCCAAGTTCATTATAATACAATGTTAATCTCAATGTCTTACATTAAGGCATTGCATCATAGTCTGCATCATCAATTGATGTTGATGGAATATGGGCTAGAGATTTTATGTTAGTGCGGATTAAGAGATTAGTACAACGCCTCTTGAAACCGAATCAACTCTCCCCTGAGTCCGAAGCGATGCGGGTTAAATAAAGACTGCGGAGCAGAAAAATGCCTCCGCAGTCTTTATCTACTTCCAAATATGACCATACCCATACTCTCCTTCCAACAACTTCCCTTCGGCGAAGCGACTGAATCGAAACGGCGTGATGTCCACGGTTTTGGGTTTGCCATCGAGAATCAGCTCGACCAAACTTGCGCCTGCGGCGGGGGAGGTCTTGAAGCCGGTGCCGCTCAAGCCGCAGGCGAGATAGAAACCGTCAGGACCCGCCGCGCTGTAGATGGCGCGCTGGTCTGGGGTGATGCCGTCGCGCCCCACGTGGATGGAGTGCAAGCCGCTCTCTTCGATCTTCGGGATGCGCCTGACCATGCTATCAATCAGTTTCTCAACGAACGTAGGCGTGGGCGTTTGGTCTTCGGCATCGGGCGCTTCGCCGCGCAGGCTTTCATCTTCGCCCGCGGCAAGAATCAGCGCACTGCCCTCGGGGCGAAAGTAGCAGTTGATGGTATCGTCGATCACCGCGGGGATTTTCCCAAGCGACGGCGGGCGATGGAGGAACGCCACATCGTGAGTCCACGTCTCAAGCGGGATATCGACATCGGCGAGTTTTGCGACATGCTTCGCCCACGCTCCTGCCGCACTGATAACTGTGGGCGCCGCAAATTCACCTTTGGTGGTGCTGACGCCTTTTACGGCTCCGCCACTCGTGTGGATGGCTGTCACTTCGCAATTTTGAATCAACGTTGCGCTATTGCGTTTGGCGGCTTCGATGAACGAGTTAGTCGTGAGAGTCGCATCGGCGTAACCTGAATCGGGTTCGTATGCAGCAAAGTCGAACTGGTCGGTGATGAAATCAGGGACGAGTTTTTTTACATCGTCCGCCGAGATGACAGACGTGTTGATGCCGATACGCTGTTGATTGGCGACGTTGCCGCGTAGTTTATCTTCATGTTCACGTTTGGCGATTTGCAGGAAACCTGTTTTGATGAAACCACATTCGCCACCAACTCTTTCTTTCCAATTATTAAAATAATTTTTATAACTGGCGAAAGTCAATTCGGATTCAGCCGCGAGGTCGTAATGCATACGGACGAGTCCGCTCGAGTGACCCGTCGCGCCTGAAGCTGTGACCTTGCGTTCGAGAATGACGACTTTGAGTCCGCGCTCAGCAAGGTGGAAGGCGATACTGGCGCCCATCACGCCCGCGCCGATGATAATGGCATCAAAATTTTGTGGCATTATTTTTTACTCCTCGGGCGCATTTGGATGCACTTTATCTTTTTCTGTATTGTCGTACCGGCGAGTATTATAAAACAATAAACCAATAAACCAATAAACCAAAATCTGAAGCATGGTTCGTGCCGCAAAACATGGCTATTCCAAGGTCAGGAAAATCTTAACGCGAATTCCGCGAAAAGGCGAAAGGCGCGAATTTTTCATTTATTTTCGCGTAAATTTGCCTGATTTGCGCTTTTCGCGTTAAGCCTTGCTACAAAATTAAAAAGATGTCAAGCGACCTTGGAAAAGCCATGTGCCTCAAAACTTTGCGATATACTTCTCCGCATGTCACGAGAAAAAATTGGGTATTTTGGCGGCACATTCGACCCGCCGCATATTGGGCATCTTGTCCTTGCCAGTGAAGCCGCGTATCAATTCCAACTTTCCCGCCTGTATTGGGCGCTCACACCGCAGCCCCCGCACAAACAAGAGCAGGCCATCACTCCGCTCGAACATCGTCTCGCCATGCTGCAAAACATGATCGCAAACAACCCGATCTTTGAATTTTCACGCCTTGAAATTGACCGCCCCGGCCCGCACTACGCCATAGACACGGTCAGATTGCTTGCCAAGCAGGAACCTTCTGCCGATATTATCCTTTTGATTGGCGGTGATTCACTGCGCGATTTACCCGCCTGGCGCCTCAGCGCGGACCTGGTAACTGCTGTTTCCAAAATCGGCGTGATGCGCCGCCCCAGCGACTTCGCCGATCTCGCCCCGTTAGAGCAACAACTCCCCGGCCTTACTGAAAAAGTCACCTTCATCGACGCGCTTTTACAGCCTGTCTCCTCGCGTGAATTACGCCGCCGAATCGCCGCCGGGGAGACATACCGTTATTATGTGCCTCCATCTGTGTACGACTATATCGAAGAAAATAAACTCTATCGTGGGAAATAAAAATAGAATATGTCCATCTTCCTTGATTCCATTTTTTCATCCATTGCGCTCAGCCACTTCATGGTGGATACCTTCAATGCCAGCCGCCCTGTGTTGTTGACCTATCTCGGTTTAAGCGAATGGGAAATTGCCCTGTTCTCCACTATTTACATCTGGACTTCCGCCCTCACACAGCCCTTCTTCGGCTGGGTTTCAGACCGCACAGGTCCGCGCTGGCTCGCGGCTGGCGGCGTGTTGTGGATGACGGTCTTTTATTCCGCCGCGCTGTTTATTCCCGGCAATGTTGGCCTCGGATGTTTGATCGTTGCCGCATTGGGTTCCTCCGCCTTCCACCCGGTTGGCGCAGTGCAAGCCACCCTGCGCGGACGTGACCTTTTAAAGGGACGCGAAACCACGGCTACAGCGCTGTTTTTCATGGCTGGGCAGCTCGGTCATTTTATTGGCCCCATCATTACGGGATTCATTCTCGCTTCCTATAAGCTCCCAGGTATGTTCATCGTGCCGGTGGTTTCCATTCCAATCGGCTTTGCCCTGCTTAATCAATTGCGCGAAAATCATCCACACCCGAAACCGTCACAGGCCACGCATTCCAACCGCGCGAAAGCGGGGCTGCTGTTCATTGTTGTGCTGGCGTTAGTCGCCGCCATGCAATCCTGGGCGCAGGCGAACATGGTCAATCTCATCCCGAAATACATAAAGGATTTGGGGCAGGGAGCAACCATCTACGGCAGTATGGCGGGTCTGTTCATGGGCGGGTCTGCGTTGGGCAATGTGTTTGGCGGTTATCTGGGCGACAGGTATTCCAAGCGTTTTGTAGCTTCGGGCGTTTTATTTTTTTCTGCCTTCCCAATCTATCTCGTCAGTTTAATCGGCTGGTCATGGTGGCTGTATATTCTCGTCCCCCTCGCAGGCGCATTGACCGGGGCCGTGCATAGCATCATGGTCGTCTTTGCCCAGCGCATCATCCCCGGCGGCATGGCGCTGGCCTCCGGGCTGGCCTTGGGATTCATCTTTTCATCAGGCGCATTGGGACTGCTGTACACCGGTCACCTGGCGGAATTGTACGGCTTTCCATTTGTCTTAACCTTTACCACCGCCATGGTGTTGATTGCCGCCCCGCTGGCATTATTCCTAAAAGACCCTGTTATGTAAACACAAGGTGAAACTACACTTAAGGGTGGTCTGTTTTTTATCCACGAATTTACTCTACGGGACGATGTCGCCAATTCGCGGCAAAAAAGCTTTCGCTCGCCTTGATCGATTTCGCTTTACTTCCAAAAATTTGCACTCCGATATATGGGCGGTAAGCCACTCGACGACAGAGTTATTTTCGTGATAATGACATTGCATAAATGATAACCACTAATTGAATACAGGTTCAGGGCTGGAAGAACACCGCCAGGTTTTTTAAACTGCGCAAAAAAACTTTCCAAAATGCCAAGTTGTCAGTAATGTAGGGCCAACATCGAGGTTTTCAGTACCCTAGTCCTATTCTGCTATCCCTGTTCACTGACCATAATGCACCCTGTCTGTACGAGGTGGATCATTTACACACTGTGGAACCCTAACGCATTAATCCAAACCAGTCTGATCGTCTCATACAGCCAGAAGGAGCATGTAATGAAAAGCACGCTATATCGACATATAAGTGTAGTTGTGGCAATTGCCATGGCGTTTGGCAGCTATTTCTCCGTTGCCGCCAGCGATAACGCACAAGTCTCGAATGCCGTTTATGTATCCACAACAGGCAGCGGAACGGTTTGCACCCAAACCACACCCTGCTCATTGACCACGGGTATTGGAAAACTGGCGGCAGGGTACACCCTGTTTCTATCGCCTGGAAATTACAACACCGTNNAAATTTACCTCGGTTGTACTTTCCGGTTCCTATCTCGAGGTATATGGCTTGGAAGTGGCTGGGGCAGTTGAACATGGCGTTCTAATTTTGGGAAAACACATCCGTTTTTCAGATTTCTTAGTCCACGACAATGTAACCGAGAATAGAATCGGCACAGCATGTAACAGTTCCACAGGAGGCGGCTGGGCATCTGGCGTAAAGGTAGAAAGAGGCTCGGAGGATGTCTTTATTAGCAACGGCACAACCTTTCACAATTGCGGCGAGGGACTCGCCGCAACAATGGCGATTAATGTTACCGTTTCAAACGTTACAGCCTACGATAATTTCGGCGTAAACTTTTATATCGACAACAGTAAACACGTCAGGCTGCAGAACAACTTTGCCTACTGCACACCCAACACAAATTACTACCGTTCCGGCCAGCCTGCCGCGGGAATTTCAATCGGTGAGGAATACTATACCGGCTGGGGCGGCCAGCTTGGCGACCTTACCATCGTTAATAATATTATGTACGGCTGCAGAGGACTGAACTTCTACGGCGTGGAAGCCGGGGTCACAAACGGCGGCCTGGTGGGCGCATTAATAGCCCACAATACCATCTGGAACGTCTACGGAGGCGGACGTGCCATCTCCATCAGCGTCCAACCGTACAATCAAGGGATTGTCATCGCAAACAACATCGCTGGCGGCGCGATTTCCCCAGCCAATGCCACAGTAAAAAACAATCAAAGCGCGGCAGTCTTCGCCAGCGCCACCACTTATCACCCGGCTTCTTTCAAGCCCGCTTCAAATTCGCCGGTCATCAATGCCGGAGCCGCATCCATGGGAGTGCCCACTGATTACAGCGGCAAATCGCGTGATACGCTCCCGGATGTTGGCGCATGGGAATTTGCCGGCAACCTGCCAACTGTTACGCCTGCTTCCGTTACCCCAACAGCAACAGCCACCTCTGCCCCTGCCACATTCACTTCCACTCCCGGCGCCCCAACAGCCACACGCGCTTCCAGCACGCCCACCCAAATCAACCTGCCGCCCTCAGGCCCAAATAGCCTGAACATCCGCATCAGAACAGGCAACGATGATGTGGAAGAATATTCAAGCGGCTGGGTCTACCTGAACAGCACCGACCTCGAACTTGTATACGACATCAACTCACAAGTTGTGGGCCTTCGTTTTGTAGGAGTGAATATTCCAAAAGGCGCCATCATCACAAACGCATACATCCAATTCAAAGTGGATGAGCTCACCTCTGAAACCATCAGCCTGCAAATCCGCGGTGAGGCAAATGCCAACGCGCCCGCTTTTACCATTAAATCCCGCAATGTTTCTTCACGGCTGAGAACAAAAAATGTCGTCACCTGGTCCCCGGCGCCCTGGAAAAAAGTTGGAACTAGCGGCGCAGATCAGGCAACACCCAACATTGCGCCCGTGATTCAGGAAATCGTCAACCAGCCCGGCTGGGCAACGGGAAACTCACTCGTCATCACAATGACAGGAAACACCGGCAAACGGGTCTCAAAATCATTCGAAAGCGATGCAGCCGGCGCGCCTTTATTGCATGTTGAATTCAATGGCGCCACATCCTCGCCAACCGTTGGGATTTTACCCACACAGACGCCGACAACAGCGACAATATTCACGCCAACAGCGACACTCCCGCTTCCTTCTGCGACCGTGCCTGTTGCAACAACCCAGGCAGTTGCTTCCCCTGCAACATTATCTCCCACTGAAACGCCATCACCGATTCCCCCTTCACCCACTCCAACGGTGGCAGTAACAGAAACGATTGTCGCGCTTCCTTCCGAAACACCCACGGCAACCCCCTCCGCCATTCCCACGGCCATGCCAGTTGCCCCCACCGATATTCTCCTCTCCAACACCACACTGGACGAGAACCTGCCCTCCGCCACAATCATCGGCTCACTGAGCGCCACAGACGCCGACCCTGGAGATGCCTTCACCTACAGTCTGGTAGATACGCCCGTCTGCGCAGGCCCGCACAATGCCGCCTTCCAAATAAGTGGCAATAGCCTGAACTCTGTCTCTCCATTTGATTACGAAACCCAAAACTCCCTCACCATTTGCATCCGCGCAACCGACTCCAGCGCGCTGAGTTTTGATAAACAGTTCATCATCCTCGTGAATAACATCAATGAATTTCCCACCATCACATCCGACAGCGGCGGAGACGCGGCCAGCTTCAGCCTCGCGGAAAATGTCGGGAGCGTCACCACCCTCACCGCCACAGACCCGGATGCCGGCACAATCCACACCTATTCGATTGCAGGCGGCGCCGACGCGGACGATTTCTCGATACATGGCTCGAGCGGCGTTCTAACCTTTGCGACCCCGCCTGATTTTGAAACCCCCGCCGATGTTGACGCGAACAACGTATACGAAGTCATCATCCAGGCCACGGATGGCGCAGGCGGCACGGACTCCCAAACCATCACTGTCACGGTGAATGCCGCCAACGACAATAACCCGGCCATTTCATCAGATGGCGGAGGCGAAACTGCCGCTTTGACCATCGCTGAAAACACCGCCGCCATAACGGATGTCAATGCAACCGACGCCGATCTCCCAGCCGAAACCCTCGCCTATTCGATCTCCGGCGGCGCGGATGCGGGCAAATTCTCGATAGACGGTTCAAGCGGCATACTGGCCTTCACTGCTGCACCAGACTTTGAATCTCCAGCGGATGCCAATAGTGATAACCTCTATGAGGTGGCCGTTCAGGTCTCGGACGGCTCATTCACAGACACGCAAACCATCTCTGTCACAGTCACCGCGCTCAACGATAATGACCCGTTCATTCTGTACGATGAAAAGAAGGATGATGATGGCAATAAAGAGGATAACATCCTGAACATAGGCGTGGCAGAGAACGCAGCCGCAGTCACTGATATCGAAGCAAGGGACGCCGACCTGCCCGCCGAAACCCTGACCTTCTCGATCTCAGGCGGAGCGGATGCGGCCTTGCTAAAAATCGCGCCTGATACGGGTATCCTGACATTTATCAACCCCCGCGATTTTGAATCTCCTGCAGATGCCGGCGCAGACAATGTGTACGATATTACCGTCCAGGTGACAGATGGTTCGCGTACGTTCTCGCAGGATGTCGTAGTAAAAATTACCCCCATCAATGATAATACGCCGACAATCACCTCCGATGGCGGAGGCGGAACGGCAGCGCTAAGCATCGCAGAAAATGGCGCGGCTGTAACCGTTGTAAAAGCAAAAGATGCAGACCTGCCCGCCGAAACTTTGACCTTCTCCATTTCCGGCGGAGCAGATGCGGCTGTGTTCACTCTCGCCCCTGCAACAGGCGTTCTGACCTTCATCGCCGCCCCAGACTTTGAAACCGCACAAGATGCAGATCTGAATAATATCTATGAGGTTATCGTCCAGGTATCCGATGGCAATGGCCGTACATATACACAAGCCATCGTGGTTACCATCACCGATATCGACGAAACCCCTCCACCCTTGCCGTAATCACTTTTGCGGTACCGCAACATTCATGTTGTGTTTGCCGAGAAGCGCCCAAAACGCAAGATAAATCTCCCTGGCACTGCCCCAGGGCAAGTGTGCGGTACGAGCGCAGGCCGTTCAAGGCGAGTTAATCAAACAGCCCCCGCTGATAAACGGGGGCTGTTTGATTTCTCCATTCTTATGAAGCCGGTGGAATCTCATCCACCTGCTGGTAGCTTGCCCCGGGCGCACTGCGCGTTCCGAACCATGTCATTCCCACACCGCCAATGGCGATCAACGTAACGAGGAAGGAAGGTAGCCAGCCCACGCACGGGATCAACCCGACCAGGCCCACCACCAGCATCAGCAGGAAGGTGCCGAAGCCTGTGGAGAGAACGGGCGCCCAACTCTGGTTGATGGCTTTGGTGAAGCGGTCGCCAACTTCCTGCCCGAGCGCCACCATGCCAAACAACCACACAGACGGCATCACCAGAAAAACAACCAGCAGTGACACCGGAACAAGAATCAACGTGACCGCCATGATTACCGCCGCAACGGGCACAACAATGAATGCCAGCAAACCATAGCTTCCTGCAATGAAAGGCTGGCCTGTCATCGCATCGCCTGCGCGTTCCAATTGCGGTTGCAGGAAGAGCGCGAGCAACATGCCCGCCAGCGCCACAAGCAATGCCTGCCCAAATTTGCCCGCCACATTCCAAAATGGATTGACATTCAAGTCAATCTGAGGCGTTTCAGGCACATTAGGCAGGTTGGGAACGTTGGGTATGTTTGGCACATTGGGCACATTGATCGTTGGCGGAGCGTTGTTCGTGATATTGCCAGTTACTTCTGCGCCGGGCTTCTTTTCCACGTTTCCGCCGATGGTGGATATATCGCCATTGACAACGGCAGTTTTAGTCAGCAACACCTGCCCGCCGACGATGACAATGTCGCCATCGATCGTGCCGGAGATCGTCAAATTGCCGCCGATCAAAGCCACATCGCCATGAACATCGCCGATTAGCGAAAGGTTTCCTCCGATCAGGGCAACATCCCCATTCACTTTTGCATCTTCCTCAATGTTCACGTTCCCGCCGAACACTGCCAGACTGCCGTTCAATTCGTTGCCGTTTTCCAATGTGTAATTTTGCCCGAACAGAACAACATCCCCGCCCGGGCCCTGTGCAAACACGCTGCTGGTAGGCAAAAATAATAGCGTCAGCAGGAGCAGGATGCGAACCAGATTTATTTTTATTTTCATACCGTTACTCCTTGCGGCTTGCGCGCAAACCGCCAGATGGATACAACCCAAATTAATCCCAAACCTGCCAGCGTGGAGAGCATTACCATCCACGCATACGGCGGGATGAAGTTTGGCGCCATGCGCGACAATACCCTTAAGATTTCACTGAAAGCCTGCATGGAGGTGAACACAAATAGAAAATAGCCGACCGCTGCCGTGAGCCATTCCACAGGCGCGGAGATGAACGCGTACACAAACGGAGCGGCGAACCAGCCGAGCAGACCCACCCCGCTCACGATCAACACGATCAGTCCCCATAACCTGCGCCGGCGTTCGGCCACTTTTTGAAGGACGAGTTTCTGTTGGAAGCGCAGCGCGAACCCTGCCGCAGGGGAGATCACTCTCGCAGAACGCAGAGCAAGCCCGGTCTCAGCAAGAGCCGAACAGGTTCTACAATCCCGCAGGTGCGAGTCAAGCTCGCGCTTTTCGGCTGCGCTCAAGTATTTATCGTCCAACAGCCAGGTTTCAAAAGGCTGGTGATTCATGATGTCTCCTTTCCATTTCGGCAAGCAAGTCGTCTTCCTCATCCTGCCACATGCCTGCCAGTTCTTTGCGGGCGCGGTGCAGGCGGCTTTTTACCGCGCTTACCGTCAACCGCAAAGACTCGGCAATTTCCTTTTCTGGATAGTCGTACCAATAGCGCATGATGATCGCGGCGCGGTCGGTCGTATCCAAATCCTTGAGCATCGCATGGATGCGATCCTGCGTCTGCCCTTTGATCGACTCCGCTTCGGGATTGGGCGCGTTGACATCGGGCACTTCAAAGGTGTTGCCCTCATCATCCTCCGCATCCATCGAGAACATGGAGAATTTTCTGCGCCGCAATTTATCGATGCAATAATGCGCCGCAATCGAAAGCAGCCAGGTCGCGAACGGACGCTTTTCATCGTAGCGGTGCAGGTGCTGGTAGGCGCGCAGGAACGTTTCCTGTGCGGCATCTTCTGCCAACTCAGGCTCGCCCAACATGCGGTAGCACAGGTTGAAAACCGGGGTCTGATAGGTTTCGACAAGCCTGGTAAACGCCTCGTCATCGCCTTGTTGCGCCTGGGAAACCCAGGTCTGTTCTTCGTTCACGCTGCTCCTTGATGAGACTTTCTACATCTTTTACGCAGAAGAGAGGGGAAAGGTTGCAAATTATGGATAACGCAACACGCAACACGGATCAGGAATTATGTGTTGCGTGTTGCGTACCTCGCCTAATGACTATGCCCCTCTTCGCTTCCTTCGGGACCGAGAACCTGCTCCCACCTCCCAAGCGACTCAGCCCTTTGAGCGAGGAAGATGGCAATGGCCGTTGTGAGTGGCACGGCCGCGATCAACCCCAGCGAACCGACCAAAGTCCGCACGATCTCCTCCGCAATAAAAGAAAAATTGACGAGATACCCATAATCTCCGCGCCCAAGCGAGAACATCAACAGCATTGGCAGCGATGCTCCAGCGTAGGCTAAAACCAGGGTGTTGACCGTGGCCGCCACATGGTCCTGCCCGATGCGCATGGCCGAGTTGTACAGTCCGCGAAAGCCGAGGGCTGGATTCGCATGATGAAGCTCGAACACTGCCGAGGCTTGAGTCGTCACGAGATCGTCCAATACTCCGAGCGCGCCAATGATCATTCCGCCGAGCAGCAATCCGCGCAGATTGATCGGGGTTTCCATCAACTGCATCAGGAACATCACGTTTTCATCGCCAGTGCCGTTGAGCTTTGCAAAGATTACGAAGATTCCTGAAAGCGCGCCTGTCAATATCAAAACCAAAACCATGCTGATGACCGCCGCGTGAGTTTTCAAAGTCCAGCCGTAAGTGAGGTAGAGCGAGACCGCCAAAAGGATGATCGAGCCAATGATGCTCACACGCAGCGGGTCTTCGCCAATCAGAATATGCGGGATGATGTAGCCGATGATGATGTACAAACTGAAGGCCATGCTCAACAAGGCGCGGATGCCCTTCCAACTGCTGATGAGGATGATGGCAATTGCAAAAATGACTGTCAGCCAAAGGATTGGCGTGGTGCGGACGTAATCCACGAAATAGGCATTCACCACGTTCTCCGGCGTCTTGCTGATGGACACCATGATTTTATCGCCCGCCCCCAGCAGATAATCATCCGAGCGGATCTGCCGCCTGCCATAATCGATTTCCATTGGGATGCCCGCATATTCGCCTTCAAGGATATTCACGCGCGCGATCTGGTAGGTTTGCAAATTCCCGCCTAAATCAATTTCACCTTCTTCGATGATTTGCAAAACCTCCGCGCGGACAGTATCCGCCCCAAAGGTGGCAAAGCCCTCACCCGGTAATTGCACGTCGGATAGCGTGGCGTAAGTCATTGCTGCAATGAGCAATAGAGAAGGAAAGAGCCATGATCTATTTTTCATGGCTCTGATTATAAACCGACGATGGACAATGAACGATAGACCGTCGTCTATGGTCTGTCGTCTGCGGTCAATGGCCTACCGCCCGTACGGAAACCAATACCCCTTATCTTCCATATTGAAATCCCAATGAACATGCTTCGTCTCGCGGAATTGATCGAGGCCCTCTTCGCCGAGTTCGCGCGCGCCGCCGGAGTACTTCATCCCGCCAAAGGGACCCGCGTAATGGTCGGTTAGCGGGTCGTTGATCCAGATCGTACCTGCCTTGACATCATCGAAGAATTGCTTGATCTTCTTCGGATCGTTGGAAATCAACACTGCGCCCAGGCCGTATTGACAATCGTTGGTTAATGTCACGGCTTCGTCGAAGGTGGTGTATTCCATCAACGGCACGGCGGGACCAAAGGTCTCTTCGCGCATGATAACCATATTGTGATCGACGCCAGACAAAACGGTCGGTTCATGGAAAAATCCTTTGGTCAAATTTTTCGGTCTCCCGCCGCCGACCAGAATCTTTGCCCCGCGTTCCTTCGCATCTGCAATGTGACGCTCGAACTTCGCGCGATAGTTCTCGCCGATCATCGGGCCAATATCGGTGGCGGCTTCCAGCCCCGAACCAAGCCGAAGCGACTTGACATGCTCCACGATGGCTTCAGTGAATCTTGCCGCGCCTCTTCTTGGGATGTACACCCGCTCGGTACTTGTGCAAACCTGCCCCGCGTTGATGAGCACCGCATACGCCACAGCCTTCGCCGCAATCTCCGGGTCGGCATCTTCGGCAATCACGGTGGCATCCTTCCCGCCCAATTCCAAATGCAGTTTCTTCATCATTGGCGCGGCGATGGACGCGATTTTTTGTCCCGTTGCCAAACTTCCTGTAAAGGCGATCACAGGCACATCGGGGTGTTTGACCAGCGGCTCGCCAGTTTCCAGGCCATACCCCGTGACCACATTCACCACTCCAGCAGGGAGATGATCGAAACAATGCCCGGCAAGATACAACGCCGTCAGCGGAGTCATCTCCGATGGCTTGATGACCACCGTATTTCCCGCCGCAAGCGCAGGCGCAACCTTCCAGGCCAGCAGCAACAGCGGATAATTCCACGGCACAATACACCCCACCACGCCGTACGGCTCTTTGATGATGAAATTAAATTGCGACGATGAACCCGCCGCCAGCACACTGCCGCGATGATGACGCCCCAACTCGGCATAATAGCGGAAGGTGTTCAACACCCATTCCACTTCCTCTTCATTTTCAGAGAACGGCTTGCCCTCCTCCAACGTCAGCAGGCGGACAATTTCCCCGCGATGGGCATGGACTTTCTCCGCCACTTCATGCAGGAGACTTGCCCGCTCATTCGCGCCCATTTTTCGCCACGCTTCAAACGCAGACCTTGCGGCCTGCACCGCCGCTTCGACATCTTCCACCGTCCCGCGCGGAACGCTGTCAAGAATTTCCTCGGTAGCTGGGTTTTGAACTTGAATTTCCTCCCCCGCACTTCCATTCGTAAACTTGCCGTTGATGTACATTGGGCGCATAAAATGCTCCTTTATAAAAAGTGACCATCATTTTTTAGTTACCACACCCGCTCCAAATTTTCATTCTCTCCCACCTTACGCCCCACCTTCGCCATATCGATCCATTCATCGCGGATTTTCACGCGCACCACATCGCCCGTGTAATCGGTCGTGGTGGAATTCCCATTATTGAACAGATACGAACCCACCGCATAAATATCCACGGGGACTTCGAGCTTTTCGAATTTACGAATCTTATCGGGATTGAACCCCCCAGAGACAACGATTTTCACACTGCGACAAAATTCCCGCGCCGCTTCTTTCCAAACCTCAGGCAGGTTCCAGTTTTCTGAGGCAGTATCCAATGCCTGGCGGACGTTGAACACCAGCCGTGGGTTCACGCCCAAGTCTAACGCGGGGTCGCCCAACGGCAGCACAGACACATCGCGCAGGCTGCCGCTGGTATCCAAACGCAGGCCATATAATTTATATTTCTCGGCTTCCTCTTTATTTCCCGTATCCATCAATTCGCGGTACTTTGCGAACATCGCATCCAATACCCGCAGCGCATCGCGGACAGAGTCATTATTGAAATCCACCAATGCAATGCGCGGAATTCTGGCGGGCAAAATATGCGAGAACTGCATCATCGCTTCCGCCGTGTCGCCGAGGAAAGATGCAATCGCAGCATGAGCAACCGTCCCCCCGCCTGCGCCGCCCCACCAATCCCCCTGCGCATCGGTGGAGACGAAAGCGCCTAATTCCTGCGCGTGGTCTTTGTTAAATCTTTGCAAGGCAATGTTGTAGGCGTAACCATCCGCGGCCTGCACTTCATGCACATCAAAACGCGCGGGGAAAAACAGCACAGGCTTGCCGCGCGAAGCCACCAGCGTTTCATACACATTCGTCGCCACACGGCTGGAGCGGGTGAGAATGCCAAGCGTGGGAGTTTCGAGCAATGCAAAATCACGGTATCGTCCGCGCACTTTGATAACAGGTTGAATCTTCATCGGGTCGCCGTCATATTTGACGATGGTGCCATCCTGCACCGCCCACACTTCGAGATTATCCGAAGTATCGATAAATTTATCGACTTCAAAATAACCTGTGCAATGCCTGAGCATGGCAAGAGACTTATCCACGCCGACCACGGTGGTCTTGCCCATTCTGCGCGTGAACCACTGCATCTCCACTTCAATATCGCCCACCGCAATTTGCTCTGGCGAAATACCCTCGGGCAAATTATGGAACTTTCCCGAATAGCTGTAGCCTTCCTTCGACAACGTGGTCAACATGCGGTTGATGTTCTCGAAATATTTATCCGAGTACCAGCCGCGGCGCATCCGTTCGATATCTAATTTAAAGGTTTCGTTCGTGAGTCTTTTACCGTCAAAAATGGACATTTCTTATTTTCTCGATTCATAATCTGAATTAATTCGCTATGTAGTGTCATTCTGGCGAAGCGACACTTGCGCCGCGCGCCAGTGCGGTGAGAATCTCTGATTTCAGCAGTAGAGACCCTTCGCTTCGCTCAGGGAATCACGCCTAGATGCTTAACAAGAGATTATGGCAACTCATCTGTCGATTGGACAATCTTCATCCCCGCCCCTGCAAAGCGGACATACGCTTCATTCGCCGCGTCGGTATGGTCAACCACCCCAGGCGCCACCACCGCTGACGAACAGTCTTCGAGCAAATATACTTT
>CXWL01010282.1_pt1 | contig 27843 bp, 16 predicted proteins | sample 590931 | NCBI WGS metagenome assembly CXWL01 (sample SAMEA3498368, study PRJEB10139) | groundwater metagenome | biome: water well; material: biofilm material | place: Germany | collected 2015-04-27 | reverse complement strand
ATACACATACCGCCGCACAAGTTCCGCATGGTCGATCGATGCAGGTAATGGCGTACGCGACTCATGTTCTATCATCATCGTGGATTTTTCCGACAACAGCCCTGGTTTCCAGGCATGGGTCAGGATTTCAAACTCATCCAGCGCCGCATAGGGCGGATCTGCAAAGAGGACGTCATAGGGACCATGCCACCAATCTTGTCGCGCGAGAAAGGTCGCGGTCCGCTCCACACAGACGTGAGCTCGGTCAAAGAGCTGACAGGCCTGAATGTTTTTCCGTAACAGTTGCACAGCCTTAGGGTCTGACTCCACAAACGTGACGGTTGCAGCTCCTCGGCTTAGCGCTTCAATCCCGACGGCTCCCGTACCTGCATACAAATCGAGAAAACGGCATCCTAGCACCTGGGCCCCTAAAATAGAAAAGAGAGCCCCGCGAACCTTATCTGATGTGGGACGGAGTGCAGTCCCCGCTGGCCCACTCAAGCGTCGACCTCGGTGGGTTCCGGCAATGATACGCATAATTTCAGGTGAGAGTCATTGTAGAAGCAGATGAATGTAACATAGCGTTTTTGAAGGGGTCAAGGTGAGTACTGCGGGAGCAATACGAGAGACTTACAAGGAGGAAATGGCGTGAAACGTCTCGTGAGCGATCTGTGAGAAATGGAAGTATTTTGACGACTTTTACGTCGATGGGTATACTGGATGGCGGTTCTGTGGCGGCACGGAAACGTGCCAGGGCACATTATGGTGGCGATATTGGATCAATATCTGCGGCAACCAAAAATGGTCGAGCCATCTGCGTGCCAATCTCGTTGATCTTAGCGAGTCTCCACAGTCGTTTGCGGTACCTGAGCGGCCAAACTCTTCCGTCGATTATTTGAAATGGTGCGATCGATGATCGCGCCGCAGTTGATACATTTCCAGGCATAAAATATTAAAAAGAAGTCGGAGAACCGCTCCAACATCATGAGACCTTTACACTTTGGACATTCCATCGAATCCTCCCCGGTGTGATGTGTACCGCTGTAGGCTTGACAAAGCAAGTACTACACCAATTTGTCACTGTACGTAATTTCAACAGGTTAGGGGCTACGTATTTGTCACGAAGGGGACACTGAGCAGTACTAGCCGGTACAAAAACGTTCGGCCTGTCACTTTTTGTCCAAGGAGGATGAATGGCCAGCAAGAAAGCAGGGCATGGCATCACTCAATGGCCCGAAACGGAGCGACCCCGTGAACGATTATTAGCTCAAGGTCCACAGATACTGACCGACGCCCAACTATTAGCCATTCTTCTTCGAGTTGGTCGTCATGGGTCTTCAGCCGTGCATGTTGGGATGGAAATCCTTGATCGGCTCGGAGGTATGGCTGGACTGGCACAATGTGGAATCGAAGAGCTCTGCGCGATTCCCGGTGTTGGAGAAGCAAAAGCGGCTCAATTAAAAGCCGCGCTGGAGCTGGGAAAACGTGCCCTTGCTGGTCCCCTCACAAAAGGGACCAAGATTACATCCAGTCGCGACCTCTTCNNCGCCACGAAATCTTCAAAGTGGTCTTACTCGATGCCAAACATGCCATCTTGCGTGATGCGACGGTCTCGACCGGTAGCTTGACCCTCAGCATCGTCCATCCACGAGAAGTCTTCACCCTCGCGGTCAAAGAATCTGCAGCAGCAGTCATATTCCTTCATAACCATCCCAGTGGTGATCCAACGCCAAGCCAGGAAGATCGAGTTCTGACGGCGCGATTAGTATCGGCAGGGGATCTTCTTGGCATTCGGGTTCTTGACCATCTCGTCGTCGGCGATGGACGTTATGTCAGCTTTGCCGATCAAGGTTGGCTGACAGACCATTGTGCCGACGCATGAGCGAAAAGGGAGTTATAGTGATGTAACCAGACCATTTCATGTCCGGAAGAATACGACCGTCTTCCGGTATTTCAAAGGAGGGCCCCATGAGCGAGCGACGCAGGGAGTCACTCAGAAATGTTGTCCTGATCTCGAGTTCCGGTGCCGGGAAGACCTCGCTGGCTGAGGCCATGCTCTTTGCCACCGGCGCAGTGCCTCACCTCGGGTCTATCGCACAAGGCACGACCGTCTCGGATTTCGAGCCGGAAGAATTACGCCGGCGCAGTTCCGTCAGTACCAGTCTCCTCCGTTGTTCCTGGAATCACACCACCATCAATTTGATCGATCCTCCCGGCCTGCTGAATATGCCAGGGGAAACAGCCCTGGCATTACGAGCGGCGGATGCTGTGATTCTGGTGGTATGCGCTTCGTCGGGGATTCGGAACGACCTCATCAGAGTCTGGTCACGCGTCACTGCCCTCGGCTTGCCCTGCATTCTATTCCTCAACGAAATGGATAAAGACGATGCCTCCCTCGATGGGATTGTCACGATGTGTCAGCGCGATCTTGGGATTGTGCCATTGCCGATGTCTTTGCCTTATGGTCGTGGTGCTCAGCTAGAGGGGGTAATGGATCTCCCTCAAGAGCGCGTCATCACTTCGGGCACAGAGATACCCACGATCCAACAGCTGGCAATACCTGAACAGGTAAGGACCGTGGTGAAGGACGCACGGAAGCGTATTCAGGAGGCGGTAGCCGAACGTGACGATCGATTGCTGGAACAGTATCTCGCTGAGGAGGAGCTGACGCAGGAGGACCTCATGAATGGACTTCGCCTCGGCGTCCAGACAGGCACGATTGTCCCGCTCTATAGCGGTTCCGCAATTAAGAATATCGGGATCGTTCCGCTCCTGAACGGGATCGTCGATTTTCTGCCTTCGCCAATGGACCGGGCGTCAAACGTTCCACTGGAAGGGCTGCATCCTGATACAGGCGAGAGGGTGAGTCGCCGTGCCGTTTACGAAGACCCCTTTTCCGGGATCGTCTTCAAGACATTGATAGACCCGTTCATCGGTAGACTGTCTTATCTGCGGATCTTGTCGGGAGCTCTTCACGCAGACTCGCCCGTCTTCAATAGCTCTCGGAGCAGCAAAGAGAAAAGCGGACATCTGTACTGGGTGTTGGGAAAAAAACATACGGTCGTGCCTTCGGCCGGAGCAGGGGAGATCGTGGCCGTTGGAAAACTCAAGGATACACAAACCGGAGACACGCTCTGCGACGAACAGGCGCTCATCTGTTATCCGAAGACGGTACTTCCGAAACCTGTGCTCTCCTTTGCGATCGAGCCGAAGTCGAACGCCGACATCGAAAAAATCAGTCTCGGGCTGCATAAGTTGATCGAAGAAGATCCGATGCTTGAATTTTCCCGACATGCCGACACGAAAGAAATGGTTTTAAGCGGGATGGGCCAAGTACACATCGATCTCGCGCTCGAAAAACTGCACCGCAAATACGGTGCGGAGGTGACCATCCACGTGCCAAAAATTCCCTATAGGGAAACCATTCGCACGACGTCACAGGCCCAGGGCAAATATAAGAAACAAACCGGAGGACATGGCCAGTATGCAGATTGCTGGCTGGAACTTTCGCCTCTGGCGCGAGGGGAAGGCTTCAAGTTTGAGAGCAAGGTCATAGGTGGAGCGATCCCACGAAATTTTATTCCGGCTGTGGAGAAAGGGGCGGTCGAAGCCATGCACCATGGGAGCCTTGCGGGGTTTCCTCTCGTCGATTGCCACGTAGCCGTGTACGATGGGTCGTACCATCCCGTGGATTCATCAGAGATGGCGTTTAAGATCGCCGCGTCAATGGGGTTTAAAAAGGCTGCCGAATCGGCTCATCCGGTTTTGTTGGAGCCGATGATGACGGTGGAAGTCGAGGCACCGGCGGATCACATCGGTAGCGTGATCGGGGACTTGAATGCGCGCCGAGGGCGCATTCTCCACGTCGAGGCACGAGACCAGACAGAGCAGATCACGGCTCTTGTCCCAATGGCGGAGCTGCTGACGTACTCCACGGCCTTGAACTCACTCACAGCGGGACGGGGCAGTTATGCAATGGAATTCGCGCGGTACGACGAAGTGCCTCACGAGCTCGCGGTTCGAATCATTGAGGCGCAGAAAGCGGAAACTCACGCGGCCGCGCAGTAATCGATCAGGGATCGGTCGATTTGAGCACCACATAGAAGGCGCGGCTCTCTCGCAGCATGCGGAGCAGGACGGTTTCGCCGCGGCGCACTTTAGAGACCGCACTACTGAATTCTCCGACCGATCCCACATCGATACGGTTCACTTCCTTGATGAGATCCCCCTCGTGGAGCCCTTCCGATTGGGCGATACTACCAGGCTCCACTTTCGCAATCAGCACCCCACGGCTTTCCCGCAGCTTGAATTTATCGGCAAGGCTCGGTGTGAGATCTTGCACATCGAGGCCTAACTTGACGTCGGTACGGGTTTGAGGAAGCGACGTCGTGACCGCGTGGTCTCGCCGTTCAATGAGGGCGACGTCCAGGACCAGCCGCTGTTGATCGCGGACGATTTCAACCTTCGCCGTGGCGCCCGGGAGCAATCCTGCCACGACGCGCGAGAGCCGGCTCGGCGTATCGATCAAGGTGCCGTCGATGCGAGTCAGGATATCGCCTGGTTTGATGCCTGCTGCGGCAGCCGGATCCTTCTCGAAGACTTCGTTGACCAACACACCTTCGCCTTCGTTCACGCCGAACTTGCGGGCCAACTCCACCGTGAGCGGTTGGATGCCGACGCCTAACCAGCCTCGTGTGACCCGCCCTTGAGTCACTAATTGTTCCATCACTTGCTTCGCCATGTTCGAGGGAATCGCGAAGCCGATCCCTTGGGCGAAGTTAATGATGGCGGTATTGATGCCGATGATTTCACCGCGCAGATTGAACAACGGACCGCCCGAGTTGCCGGGATTGATCGACGCATCCGTCTGGATGAAGTTTTCATAGCGCGAGAGATTGATGTTCTCCCGCCCGATCCCACTGACCACGCCAAGGGTGACAGTCCGATCGAGTCCGAACGGGTTCCCGACAGCAAGGACCCATTGGCCAACACGCACAGCCGACGAGTCCCCGAACCTCGCACTGGGGAGGGGATGGGTGGCGGTCACTTTCAGAACGGCCAAGTCTGTATCCAAATCCTTACCAACGACCTGCGCAATCAACTTGGTGGTATCGGAAAAACGGACCTCAATTTCCGTCGCATCGCCGATGACATGGCTATTCGTAATGATGTGCCCTTCTGGATCGATGATGACACCGGATCCCGATCCCGATGCATTCGGCACACGCTCTTGCGGCAATTCTCGGCCACGTCCAGCTCCGGACAAGGGAATGAGGTTGACCACTGAGGGTTTGGCCGATTCGGCCAGATCGGTAAAGACGGTTTGAATTTCTTCGAGTAGGCGGAGGCCAGGAGAATCAGTGGACTTTGGCGCGACGGACTCAGCGGCGAAGGCCGAATGGAGATCAAGCCAGGCTAAAAATACAAGGCAGATGAAGATGAGTCGTACACGCATGATCCTGCACCTCTCCTTTCAGAGATTGTACATGAGGAAGCCGGAGAAGCCTACTCGCTCAGTATGATTCACGCCGGCACAGAGGAAGGTAGCGTCGACTTACGCCGATTGTGCATGTCGAGCTGGAGTAAACGATGAAGCCACTTTGGCGAGATCTCCCTGCAGCCCGATTATGACCAGGACATCATTGACGCGAAGGATGAGGGCATCGTCTGGCGGTACGAGAAATGGGCCGCGAAGGACCGTGACCAGACGAATCGATAGCGGAAGCGCCATCTCGGCGAGAGTCTTTCCGATGACTGGTGATCCCTGGACCACAGGGAACCGTTCAATGGCCGCAGTACGAAGACTCAGGTCTTGTTGCAGGGTCAGAAGTTCATGGTGGATCGTTTCCTGTTTGAGCTCACGGATACGACTGTCGACGTCAAGCAACGTTCGTTTGAGCTGCTGAATGCGCTCGCCAGCCTGACTCAGGAGACGCTCCAGTTGATCAGATGGGAGGGTTGACTCATGGCTAAAGGGAGGTCGTCTAGCACAGAGCGTCGCAATCTGATATCCGAGCTCACCGTGAACCTGTTCGATTTGGCTCAGCAAGCTCGAGGCCTGGCTGTGCAAGCGGAGTACTTGCACCTTGCGGTTGACTCGCTCAGCAATCGCCAACACGGTTTCATAGATGGCGCTACTGGTGATCGACAGTTCTTGTTGAATACGGCCAAGCAGTTCAAGCGACATTCTTGGATATCTCTTACGTCTGATAAGAACTATTATGTAAACTCATTCACTGATCGATATATTATCTCTCCACCCTTTACTCTTCTTCTCGCCTCTTGGCAATAGACAAGGCCTCGCTTCGTTCAACCTCCATCATCCTGTCGTTCAGTTGATCATCTTGCCGTGAAAGAGGTACTGTCGCAGAGGCTCACAGCGCGAAGACTACATATTCCTAACCTGTCTCAAAGGATCATCTCGTGGCTCATCATCCTCACGCAGGCCAGCCAGCACCGGCATCGATGCTCGTCAATATCCCTCGCCTAATCACGGCCTACTATACGGAAAAGCCCGATGCAAACGTGCGCGAGCAGCGCGTCACATTTGGGACCTCAGGGCATCGAGGAACATCTTTCAAGCGATCTTTTAACGAAGTCCATATTATCGCAGTCGCACAGGCTATTTACGAATATCGCAAGATGGAGAACATCAGCGGCCCACTCTATCTGGGGATGGATACACACGCATTATCGGAGCCAGCCTTTGCAAGCGTCCTAGAGGTGCTGGCGGCCAATGGCGTCGAGGTCATGGTGGACCAGGATGGCGGCTACACGCCAACCCCGGTCATCTCTCACGCCATCCTCACCTACAATCGAGGCAAAAGCTCAGGATTATCCGATGGCATCGTCATCACTCCCTCGCACAATCCACCGGAGGATGGCGGGATCAAATACAATCCGCCACATGGTGGCCCGGCCGACACCGCGGTGACGAAGTGGATAGAGGACCGTGCCAACGCCCTGATGAAGGTCGACCTCCATGGAGTAGCCCGCCTCCCCTATGCCCGAGCCAGACGAGCGGCGACGACCAAGCCCCATAATTATCTCGGCACCTTCATCGATGACCTCGCACAGATTATCGACATGGAGATGCTTCGATCATCCGGGTTGAAGCTTGGCATCGACCCGCTGGGCGGATCCGGCGTAGCCTACTGGCAGCCGATCGCAGAGCGGTATGGCTTACACATTGAGATTGTCAATCCCGCCATCGATCCCACCTTCCGGTTCATGCCGCTCGATTGGGACGGCAAGATTCGGATGGACTGTTCCTCGCCCTTTGCGATGGCGAACCTCATCTCGCTGAAAGATCGGTTCGATGTCGCCTTTGGCAACGATGCAGACAACGACCGGCATGGCATCGTCACCCGCTCTGCCGGCCTGATGAACCCCAACCATTATCTGGCGGTCTCAATCTCCTATCTTTTTACGAGCCGTCCAGGCTGGAAGACCGATGCCGCGATTGGAAAGACGTTGGTAAGCAGCAGTCTGATCGATCGTGTTGCTGCCAAACTCGGACGCACACTCATTGAAGTGCCGGTCGGCTTCAAATGGTTCGTGAAGGGATTGTTAGACGGCTCGCTCGGCTTTGGCGGAGAAGAAAGCGCGGGGGCGTCATTCCTCCGTCGCGATGGCACGGTCTGGTCGACGGACAAAGACGGCATCATCATGAACCTGTTGGCCGCAGAGATGATGGCGAAAACCGGCCGCGATCCCGGTGAACTGTATCGAGAACTGACCAAAGAGCTCGGAGAACCCCTGTACGCGCGAATCGATGCGGCCGCCACGCCTGTACAGAAAACGATCCTCTCGAAACTTTCACCGGACCAGGTCCAGGCTGTTGAATTGGCCGGTGACAAAATCATAGCCAAACTGTCGACAGCCCCTGGCAATGGTGCCGCAATTGGTGGACTGAAAGTCGTCACCGAACAAGGCTGGTTTGCGGCTCGCCCGTCCGGCACCGAAGACGTCTATAAGCTCTACGCTGAAAGTTTTCGAGGGAACGCACATCTCACGCGGATTCAGGAAGAGGCCCAGGCGCTGATTACACAGGCACTGGCATCTGCCACGTAAGAGGAGTGGGCCAGAGTGAGTAGCACGGCCATGCTCATGTGGGGCATGATTTTCGGATCGATCGGTTGTGAATATTGTCTCTATGGGAAGAAGCAACGAGCCGTTGTGCCGCTGATCGTCGGCATTGCGCTCTGTGTCGTTCCCTACTTTACTGCCAATGTGTATGTACTTCTAGTGGCTTCCCCCTTTTTTGCAGGCTTGTGAGGCCCGTTGAGATGTGTCACTGGCCAGAGCTAAACGCTTCCATGGCAACCAGCGCTGCGGGGCATTCAGGGAGAAGCCCAAGCATCGATTGGCAATGACTGCCCCACTCGACTAAGAACGAGTTCCTGGCCTGGCTCAAAATCCTAGTGCAACACCGGCATCCTGGTCGATTACGTTATGGCCGTGCGTGGCCGAGGCGCAGCCGCCTCCACGTTTCCGATCGTCGACCGCGTATGATTCGAGCTCATGGAATGTTCCCTCGTATCGCGTCCAGCAGGGACTGCTACGGACTAGGAAGCAGGCCAAGATAGACCGCCATGTAGTAGGCCAGAAGATAGTCCACGGCCGACCCTTCTCTGAGGCGATGGTTACCTGGAGCGCCATTCTGGAGCACTTCCATCTGGTCAGGCGGTGGTACGCCGGGTCGCCGAATCTTTTCATCCATGCCAACTTGGAAGGGATGTCGTTGCCACATGAAGTCCATCCCTTGCCCGACTCGTCCCCAAAGGGGGAGGGCAAAATTTGAGATCCATTTGGGGTTGCCGCCCAACGAGGCATAGAGACTCACGTCGCGCGGCCAGAGCTGGGATTGATAATCCCATCTCGCCACGTCGTTTCTCGGGAGGCCGTTGGGACCCATGACGAGGCTGCGGCGAATCAGCCACTCGTTCAGCAAGGACTGGATCTCCTCGGTGAGATTGATCCGGGAATTGGGGGAAGACAGGCTGGCTGCTGCCGCTGCACGCTCAGCCGGTGTCTGAACCAGGATATGCAGCAGGTCGAAATACGCGTTCTTATGATGATGGATCGCGCCCCAGAGCATGTTGTATCCAACTATCGCCTTTGCACGGATAGACGGATCTGTTTCGAGGAAGAGCAGTGATGAGAAGGCGGCGTGCGAGAGATTGAACTTGTAATATTCTTCGGGCGGGTCGATCGAGCTGAACCAGGTGGGAATCCAGGTCAACTCGACAGCCGGTGCATACTTGTCGTACAGCGGGCCGTACTTGGCCGGATTCACGGTCTTTCCGATGCGGAGATACGCCAGTTGCTTCGCGAAGTCGCCAAGGTAGGACGAGGTCGGGGCGATGCGATTGTCCGGGGGAAGGACCACGTTCCAGTTGTTCCGAAGCAAATTGTCCAAGACGTCTTCGATGAGCTTCTTCGCCGTCGCCTGCACCTCAGGGTCATTCACGTTCTGATAGGCCATGGCCAATCCCATGAAGACTCCGACTTGTTGGTCGCGGCTTACCGGATGGTTGGTTCCGCAACCCCAGCCGTACCAGATGGGACCGACCGGTTGGATGAGTTGAGGTAATCCCGTGCGAGTGGCTTCCGGAACCGCTCCGTAGGTTGGAAAGATGGTCGGATTTCCTTGTATTTGCCATCCGCCTTCCGGATGCATGTAGTAACAGGGTTGAGTGGTGAGCGGACCGGTCGTGTAGTCGCTGGGGTCATCGGAACGGTGAAACGTCCGTGAAAGAATCCCTGGCCCAGCGGTGACTGGAATAAATGCGGCCCCTCCGAAGTTGAGGCCACCGATGCTGCCTTGACGCACCGGTGGTCCCACCACGTCGCCTGTGACGTCAAAAAGCCTCTTGATCCCGCCTAGGACGAACTTCACGCGTTCCAGGGCCGCTGGGCTGGGCATCGCGGCATAGCGAAAGGACTCGGCTGCGAGATAGTGTCCTGTCCAGAGGGCGGAATCGGCTTGTTGCCCATACGTTGGCAGACTCTTCCCGCTCAGAAGCAATGGCCGCCCAACAGGCGGATCCAGTTGGAGCCAGGGATAATCGAGCGAGAGCACCGTCCCGCTGGGGAGATGCCGGAGGATGCCCGTCTCGATCTCGTTCGCCGGGGTCGCGAAGTCGACTGGTGTCTGGAGTGGCGGAGTCATGCCACCAGGCTGATTTTCCCCAAGGGTTCGCGGCATCCCAGGTTGAAGTCCAGCGATGAGCTGATTGAGTTCATCGGTGGTGGGCACGACGAATGGCAGGGACAATCCGAAGGGAACCCCCACGCGCTTGTCGTATTTCGTGCCCAGGTAGGAGAAGCCTAATCCGATGCTCAATTCCCCTCGTACGGTCACCGTGACGAGCTGAAAAGCGGCATGGAAAGATGCACGTCCAATCTTCCCACCCATTAACACATCGTCCGCGTTGTCGCTAAGATCAACTGCAAGTTGTTGAGGAGAGGTGTTGCTGTCTATATCAACGCCCCGCGGCGTGCCAAACAAATTTTTGTAGTCAACCTCAGCCCCGATGTCGTATCGCACCGGTTCGAACGTCAGGATGAGGTCTCCGGTAAGCCGTGCGACGAAGCCCCCCCCAAGAGCAACCGGAAGGTTGGTGAAATGCCCGACCATGTGCAATTTTCCGCCGGAAACTTGTGTTTGGATGGACACAGGGATCGAGACCGGGATGAACCCTTCCCCTCCCACTGAAAAGTGGGGAGTGATCGTCGCATTGATGAGTTTCGGGCGTTGTGGATCGCGCGGGTCGAGGCTAACGTCTGCCCGCGTCTGCAAGTTCGAGATACGAATACCGAAGGGAAACAACGAAGGATTCCATTTTAGAACGTTTTTGTTCCCGACTTCGACGTTTGCTCGTCCTTCAATCTGGCCCCGAAGCGCGATGTTCCATGACCGCCCCAGCGGCGCCTCCAGCGTGAAGCCATTCAGCGACGCGCGACGGAATCCCGGCGGCGCTGCGAAGTCCAAATTGGCTCCGACGTTGGTCATTTTGAGCGAGACGCCCCATTCGGCGAGACTGTTGCCTTTCACCGAGAGTTTTCCGCCGCCATGGGCGAGCCGCTTACCCTCCAGAGATTCTCGAATGTTGCGCTCGCTGTCTTGTTCTCGCTGCTTGCTCAGACCCACCCAGGGGCAGGCCATGAGTTCATTCGCTGCATCAATTCCTAAGCCGAGACCGGTCACGGCTGGAGAGGGACAAGGCGGAGTCTGGCCCTTGAAGGGGAATGTTTGGGGTATCGCCAATGGCGGGATTGCCTGTGGGCTAGGGGCCACCACCGGTGGTCTGGTTGGCACACCTGTGCCCTGGCGAGGAATTGCCAGTCCCGGGACGGCGCGCTCAGTGACGTTTCCCTGCTCAGTCTCTGCAACCGAAGACTCACTCTGTGCTACAGCCGGCGACGGGGCGAACCCTGCGGCTGCACCAGCGATGACAAGCGCGACGACTATCCCGATCCCAATCACGTGCGTCTTACGCATGATGATCTCCTTTGGCTCCATAGCCGCAAGATTGTGCGTTGAAAGGCGTGCGAGGAAACTCATCAGACTGGCCAACGTCATGTAGACCATTGCCCCGATGAGACCACTCAGGCTGATGCGGCCGACCGGCAGTCTGAGTCGCCTGACCCCGCCGCTCCTTCTGCCCTTCTCCCCTGTCGCATACGTTCGCATCACGCTCTCCTTTCATGACACATCATGGGTGGAGGCTTATACGGTCCGATCTGGCTATGAGTCGTTGAAGGTCAGCTTAAGGTTCATCGGGTTTGTCCTGCGCTGGGAGTGGCGCGATGAATTGCGCATCATCCTTGGAGCCTCCTCGCTCACAACCGTTCAGCGCATGTCCTGGCGGCTGTGCCGAACGGCCGCGCCGACGCCTGAGGATTGAATGCCAAGGTAGTTGCCGTTGGCCGAGTAGAACAAAATGTCTACGCCGGGGTTCGCATCAAAGCGACCGACTGCCGCAAACATCCCCGGACGCGACGGTAGATCCGTCCAATCTCTCCGGCCATCGTAGGAAATACTTTTCCCATACGCCGTGGCCACATCGGCGCGGCCGTTTCCGTTGAAGTCGGCGATGATCAAACCTGCCATGGTCTTCGTCAGCGCCGAGCGCAACGGAAATCCATCCCAAGGTCCAGTGGCGTTCAACGAGACCTTCCACTTGCCGCTCTCGACGCCCACAACATCCGTCTTGCCATCGCCGTTGAAATCCCCAAACCCGAGATCAGCGGTTCGTTTGCTTGAATCCTGCGTATTGACGAACGGACCAACGCCGCCATCGGAGATCCACCAGCGCTGCCCGTCGGCATAAAAGATATCGGCACGCTTATCGCCGATGAAATCGCCGACGCGGAACTCGCTCAGTGCAGGATTGCTTTCGTTGATCTTTTCCCATAGCGAGGCCCCACCCCAGGAGACGAGCCATTCGCGCCCATGCTGCGTGAAGACGTCCGTACGTCCGTCGCCGTCGAAATCTCCGAATAGAAGAGTGCCGATCCCGTCCGTCTGGGCGTTGAGGAAACGCCACTCGGCATTGCCGGCAGGGGCGTAGTACCATGCCGACCCAGTGGCGAGGAAGACATCGTCCGTTCCATCGCCGTCGAAATCACCCACGCCTAGGCGAGTCGTCGGATTTGGATTCGTATTGAACTGATTGTTGTCGTATACGAAGAATTTATTCTTTGCCCCGCAATCACTGCAGACCACGGCGTCTTCTCGGCTTCTGAGCGACACGTTGTGATGAAACTCGACTCGGTAATTCGGTTCACCTCGAAGGTCGAAATTTTCATGTTTGTATTGAGTGCCCAGGAACGTATTCCCTGCAATCTCGAAGTACTGCCCTGCGCGGCCACCAAACCCGTTGCCACCAGTTCCGTGCACATCAAAGTCATGGGCTGTCCATCTTGCGACCAAGACTTTTGTCTGCGTCGGCGCCGCCCAGAGTACAAGGTTGTTCCAGGCAAGGTAGCTGGTGCATCCCCATCCAGAAGCCTTGATGGCGTGGCGGTTAGAGACGAAGGTGTTGCCCTCGATCAGCGGGAACGAGTTCATCTCCGCCCGAACACCATATCCAGCCTCCTGCTTTTGGTTATGGTGAATGAAATTGCGCGCTACGCGGAGGTTATTGGGACGTGAACCCCTGGGATCCCCCATGTCTGTACAGATCCCCGGCTCTGCGGCCCCCGAGACAGTCATCGCTGCGCCCGGCCAGTCCGAGATGTCGTTATGATCGATGATCACCCTGGCCTGGAGATGGTCTTGCTCAGTACCAATTCCCCAGACGGGGGTTTGATCAATGTCTGTGTCCCGGCTTGGTCCACGCAACCGTAGTCCAGTGATACGTACATCAGGGCCTTCAATGGCGATCATCGCCCCCTTCGTGACGTTCCGCATCGACAGTTCCGGCCCCAAGAGGGTGCCACGCCGATCGCCGCGAATCGTTATGCCATCCCCAATGTGGACATGGGCATAGTCCAGCGCCGGATTATAGGGATTGGGGTAGTCTCTCAACTCGATCGATGTGCCTGACGCAATTTCAATGACGGTGCCCCAATGTGCTTGTTCCAAGGCCCTTCCAAAATTCATTTCCTGCGGCACGCGCACAAAACCGCTGGTGGGTTTCCGGTTGCTCTTGTCGGTGGCCACAACGGTCCAGAACTCGTTATCTGCAAGATTTCGTGAACCCAGCACGAGAGGGGTTCGGTTTGTGCCGCGGTTGTTTAGCACCTTCACCACACGAGTACGATCCGCCGCTAAGATAATACTGTCTCCATCCAGCACAAAGATCTGCCCCGAGGCCGAGCCTGAGAGCGCAGTCACCTCCATTCGCCCCCCTTGGCGACTCACATCATCCTGCAATTCGAGCAGCAGATTGCCTGCCATACTCGGCTCAGCCACGGGCGTCATCATCACGAATGGCGGCGCAGCAAGTTGGGCGTTGCTTCGTTGACCCTGCAGAATGGCCCCAGTATTCGGGAGAACCAGTGATGGTGGTGGAGGCGGCGACGATAGCGGGGGGGCACCGCGATGATCTCGCACGATCGGGTCTACAGCTCGGGAGAGCACGGCAGGCGGTGCAGATAACTTGACGCCGATAACCTTTGTCCCCGCGCGCAGAATGACCTCGTGGCGGGCGTTGATCTCTTGCACCACGACGTGTTGCGCTATTGTACCGTTGCAGGTGTAGATGAAAACCGGGGCGCCGGCAATTTGTGGCGGAGCGCCGAAATCGAGACATTTCCCCCCGTAACTGATCACGGTGAAAGTGGGCGGTTGCGGCTGTGTGTAGAGTTGCAGGTCGCCTAATTGGGGGGAAACCAGCCCTTGGAGGACACGTCCTTTCTCGACCCCATATGGTACGGGTGGTTGCGTGGGTGGTGTTTTTTGTGTGACCACAAATTGGATCTGCGCTGAGGAAGCCAGAGGATACTCCGTCCCGCGTGGGCGAGCGCCGGAGATCGAACCTGCCGCATCCAGCGCTTGACCGTTCGGCAGGACCAATACCACGTGAACGACATCTGGATCGTCTCCCGATACGGTCACGGCCAGCGGCGCTTCGATCATCTCACTGTGGGTCGTTGCGCGGGCGTCGAGAAAAAGCGGCGTACCGCCCTTCGCGTTCAATCTGAGGCGCGACCCCACCAGGGTATCCACCTCGTAGGTTCCGGCGTCAACAGTGACATCGCTGCCGTCTGACGACAGAAAATGGACCGACTGCTGTAACGTGATGATTGGCGCTGACCCAGCCCACGAGCTGAGACCGATAAAGAGAAGGCCTGTGCTCAGCGCGAGGATTACGCGTTTCCGTGAAGAACGAACAGATTGTCTATTCATCGCAGAGCCCCTTATGAACCACTTACTTGCAGGGAATTAGAATGTCCCTCTTTCAAGTACCATGCTTCAATCGTCTTCACGGTGCGGCAGGCGCCGGAGTTCCACTGTCTGTTGCTCCAGGTCCCGTCTGCGAATCAATAGGGTCTTTTTCAGACTGTTCACCGTCGATGCCGCGTTTCATGATAGTGCCTTGGGCACTGGTGGTCTGGTCATGCCGCGATCGGCCGGTGGGGAGCCGTATCGTTCATTAGGATTCTGTTTGCATTTTGTTGCCTGCTATGACGGCCTTGCCATTTTTTGTTTTGCACTGAGCCTGCTGGCAGGTCCGGCAGGTCGTAGTACCCTGGCCCCCAGGATTTTTCCACTCCAGCACCATCGTGGGTCGTTGGCCCTCGTCCATCATTCGGTGCGCCAAATGCCCATAGCTATGGAGCACAGATGAACCCTGCCCCAAGGAATGCAGTCATGTATCTCATGGTTTAGCCTCCAACCAGGATAGGTGGTTCGGTGTATTCTTGTCTTGCTACTGTGGTCGTGCGCGCGCGACGAGGTCTTTTAATCCGTTCAGGTCCAGCGCCCCAGGCACGAGTTCCGTACCGACAATGAAGCCCGGCGTACCATTGATACCGAGGTCTCTTGCCAACGCACGGTTGCGATCGATGACCGTCTGCCATTCGGGATGTGCCATATCAATTTCGAGACGTGTTGCATCCAAGCCGACCTCTCCGGCGATCGACAGGATCGAATCTTTCGTGATGTCGCCGTTGGCTGCCAAGAGCGCTTCATGAAAGACCTGATGTTTGCCTTGTGCCTTCGAGGCGAGTGCCGCTTTTGCTGCGAGTTCAGAGGTTTCGCCGAGTATCGGCAGGTCTTTGTAAACGACCTTTACTCGCGCATCGTCTTTTTGCAATTGCGTCACGGCGGCGGCCACGCGTTTGCAATAGCCGCAGCGGTAGTCGAAAAACTCAACCAGGGTCACCTCCCCTGCTGGATTGCCGCTGACTGGCGACGAGGGATCCTGCAACAAGTCGCTCTGCCTTGTTACGAGGGCCATCTTCGAACGCTGTCGTTCGTCTTCCTGCCGCTTGGTGTCTAAGGCTTGAAGCGACTGCTCGATGACTTCCGGGTGTGTGCGGATGTACTGCTCGATCACTTGTTCGAGGGCCTGATTCGAGGCGGGATCAGCAGAAGTTGTCGGTTCAGCAAACGAACGCGATGCTCCGAGGAGCATCACGGTAAAGACGCACACGGTTGATGCACTGCCTCGCAATGGGAAACCCGCAGACCGTTGGATCATGGATGGGGCTCCTGTATCGGCCTATTGCCGGGAATCGGTGGAATCGGACATCGCTTGCCGGCCATGACGGAGGAAGATCCGACGAGTCGACTGAGCAGCGCAGTCACGGAGCCGGACGAGGGCGTTTCGCCATCGCAGTCGGGAGCGGTGTTCTGTGGAAGGGGGGCGACATGGTCCGACGATGGCTGAGATGGGTTGGTAATATTTCTACTGGATTGGGACGTGGTCATGTGCAGCGGCGGCGGTATCGTGTCAGGCCCGCTCGAAGCCTCCATCGAGTGAGCGGCAGGCAGTCCGCCACTGATCGTCACCGCGATGAGTGCTGCCAGCGTGATCTGTCTCACAGGACCCTCAGCTTGAGGTGAGCGAGCGTACCCATACTGTGAAGTACGTCGACTGAGTGCGGTGAAAGGTTCAATGAAAAGGAGGATGCAGACGGAAGAGGGGAGATGGGGTCGATGGACGGTCTGACTCTCACGCGAAGCCCTCCGCGCTACCGAGTTGTGGGACCTAACCGGACACCGATCTATGCCCTGTAAGAGGGGGCAAGGATATGCGACAAACGGGCGCTTGGTCAACCGGCGGACGGGCCGTCGTAATCGACCAGTCTGTGAGAAAGGGTCGGGAGTCTTAATTTCCGATGGGCCGGCCAGAAACGACTCCCGACCCCTTTGTTGTCACGGAACGAACAGAGCATGAAGTGGTCCAGAGGACTTTCCCGATGTAAGCTGCTCAGGGAACTCATTTAAACACCTCTCGACCCCACACCCCTTTGGCAGCGGGACCGGTGGGACCGTCATTCAATCGGCATTCTCCAACGCACATTCCGCTTTCCGGATTGCCCCAGCGATAGATTGCCCCTGCCGCCGGGTCGGCGAGATTACCTGCCCCTGGATTCTGGTAATCTGTACTCATCCAGCCAGGCCAAGAAAGACCTCCTAGCCCCTTCTTCGCTGCATAGTCGTACGTGCGCACGTTGTTCCACGTCGGCCATCTCGTGCCCTGACTGGTTTCATCGGTAAGGGAGATTTCGTAATTGTGAGAGCCAGCCCGAGTCCAGAAGCCATGGGATCCCCATGCAGAATATACGATGGGGTGTGTCCCTTGACTCGACTCGTTTCCCAGGTTATCGGCCTTGATGACATCGCCCCACGGGTAAGCGCCGCCAAAGTTGTGCGCTGAAAGGTACATCCCAAGTGGTTCCAGCGACCATTGTTTCGTTCGCGAATTGAGAAGCCACGCAAGACGCACCGTAATATGTTCCCAGTCGCCGACATGGTTGCCCCACTTTGTATTGAGCACTTCCTTGCCCCGATTATAGGGGTAAAAAGTAAAGTATATGAGGTCGAGGAACTCTCCTTTCTCGACTGCGAACGCATATACAGGTACCTGGTTGAGATTTTTGTCCCCCTGAAAAAGTGGGAGACTGTTGTCGGATGGACTCCTTAGAGGAGTCTTTGTTTTCAGCCAATAGTTGCCATCGGAATTTCTAAAGCGTTCAAGATAAGGAAAGGCCCATTCAACGGATGATGGAAAGTATGTCTCCCCTTGTGCAAGCCAAACGAGTGGAGCATAGTCCCTCAGGAGCAACTGCTTGTCATTATCCGTTTGGGGGGGGACGCTGGGGTATCGTGTTTTGTAGGTAATTGCGCCAAGATCTAATTTTGCTTGGCGTTCGTTGGGGAAGGACACAACCTGAATGATCTCGTCAAAACCATCACCTCGGATATCAGCAATAATCCAATTGTGGGCCTCAACGCGCATATTCTGCAAGTTACTTGTGCCCCAAAGCCTCGTCATGTCATGGCCTGATCCGGTTGCGCCATAAACGATCATTCCAAGGGTGCGGTCGTTGGCCCAAGGCTGGATCACTTCATCCCGACCATCACCGTTGAGGTCGCCAATCAGCCAGGCCACGGCCCCCGCGCCGTCCCCTGACACACGAGACGTGCCCCAGAGTCTGGCCATTTCATGGGGGGTGGCTCCCCCTACCTTTTGCCCGTAGACAATGGTGCCGAGGATGTTACCGGCACTGGCCCATTGCTGGATCACCTCGTCCTTGCCATCGCCGTTGAGATCGCCAATCAGCCACGCGACGGCCTCCGCGCCGTCCCCTGACACACGAGACGTGCCCCAGAGCTTCGTCATGGCGTGGCCCGGTCCGGCGGCCCCATAGACAATGGTGCCCAGAATATTGCCAGCACTCGCCCACTGCTGGATCACCTCGTCCTTGCCATCGCCGTTGAGATCGCCAATCAGCCACGCGACGGCCCCCGCGCCGTCCCCCGACACACGAGACGTGCCCCAGAGTCTCTCCATCTTATAATCGGCGCCCTTGGCGCCATAGACAATGGTGCCGAGGATATTGCCTGCACTCGCCCACTGCTGGATCAATTCATCCTTGCCGTCACCGTTGAGATCGCCGACCAGCCAGGCGATCGCGCCCGGGCCGTCCCCTGACACGCGAGGGGTCGACCAGAGTTCCTCTAAAACCCCACCCTTTTGGATCCCATAGACAGTCATGGCGAGGTAATTGCCATTGGCCCATAGTTCAATCACCTCTTTCTGGCCATCGCCGTTGAAATCGCCCGTCACCAAAGAGGGTTTCGCGCATTGAGGTTTCTTCTTCTGTACCCGCACCTCTTTCTTGCAAGAACTTAGGTTCTCGGTGCTCCAGAATTTGGTGACATCGACCCCTTGGACAGGAGTCATAAGCCCTTCTCTGGGAGAAACAGGAGGATCTACTAAAACGTGGGGGGCAGTTTGGAGTTGGGGAGAGATTCGAAGATAGGATCCTCCCGCAAATGTGAAGCCCGTAATCTGGCCATTGTTGATGATCAGCTTAAACTCCCGTAACCCCTGCGCGTAGTAGGGATTATCGGGACTGGTCAACAGCCGCTGGTTGGCGAGATCCGGTTCCAAGCGCCAGCTGACCCCAGCTTTGTTGGTCCAGCGCAGTCCGGCGCTGTCTTGCACGATCGAGCCAATATGCCAGTCGTTCTGCACCGGATTGTGCTGGTAAGCCCCAAGCACCATGTCCACCGTTCCCGCTAGTGCACGCGTCGTGATGCCTTGGTCTGGAGCGGTCTGCTCAATCCCCCCAGTCTCTCCCTGAGCCCATAGCATCCCCGGCATTGCCACACACAGAGCCAGAACCGCGGCTATACCCAGGCGTCGGCTGGTCAAAGGCTGAAGGTCCATACTCCCACCTCCCTTTCCATTTCTCTATGCACGTGCGTGTTGTCGGTCATTTCCCATTTCCATAGACCTCAGATTACTACTGGCATGGTGCGTGAGGCTGTCTCATGGTATCTGGAAACGCTTGGGGTTCGTCTGCATGAGATTATTCTGTTGAATCTGGAGATCCGGTTGAATCGTGAGGACGGCCTGCTTCGTGGCGCTGGGCAAGGCCAGCGCCTGGGAAGCAATCACTGCCGATTTAACTTCTGACAGGGCGGCACTCATGGGTGCCTTTTGGACGGGTGTCGCCACAATAGCATTTGATGCTTGCGATAACGTTGTGGAAGGACGGAGGGTCAAGTTTCTCACGCCGCGCTCCTGCACGTCCTGGCTTATCTCGGATGTTTCCGATGGAGTCGGCACTTCAGTGGATGCCACCGGCTCTCCGGTCGGTTCGGCCAGCTTCTCTTCTGTTGGAGCAGACTCAGTCTGCTCGGTCCCTTCAAGGCCTCGGGACAACACGCGGAGAGAATTGGTCTGTTTGATATCCGCAGCGATGACTTGTTGAGAGAAAGGGGCGAGGAGTGACGCCGTGATGGTAACCTGCCCCGCTGATATGGGAGATCCACTCCGAAGTGCGACGGTTCCTCTCGATGTACCGCCGGGTATGACGATGGAGGGAGGGACCGGGACAAGCGACGCATTCGAGCTTGATAGATAAATGGTTTTCCCCCGTGGTGGCGTCGGCCCTTCCAATACGACGGTCGCGGTGGATGCTTGCCCTGGGCGAACAGTGCCTGGATTCACCGTCACCTCGACCAACTGGTTCGGAGCGATTTCAAAGGCCTGTGTGGCATTTGATTGCACCGGAGCAGGGACGGTCGGTCTGACAGTGAGACGCAGTTCGTAGCGAGCCGCGGGCAACCCAATGAACGTGACTTGCGACTCGGACTGCGATCCGGACCATCCGCCGGAACAGGGTTGTGCGGCATAGGCACAGGCGTTTTGCATGATGGTCGGTTGAGGCCCAAGCATCCCGGGCTTGGTATGGGTCCAGTCTTGCAGTTCCCAGCTGTATTGCAGGTTCGGCGTCAGTTCCGGCTTCGCGCCGCTCGCTCGCCATTGGATGTTCAGCGGGGTGCCTTCCGGGACGGACGACTTCGCGCTGGTTCGGAACGTGACTCGATATCCCTGCTGGTCGTTCAGCAACTCTCCGCAGGTCAGATGCACGCGATCGAGGAACAGCCCAGCCCGGCCTTCCAGGGCAACGCCCACTCGAGTCCAATCATCCTGTGAACGGTTGTTCCCGGCCAGCGGGCGATAACAGAGGTCTTGCGACGCCTCAACCTTGAGGGGGTCTGGATCTCCATAGATGCCAACCTGACGGAACCCTTTGATGACCGGAGGTTGATATTCTGTCCTGATCTTTAATGCCGTGCAGTTAATCCCCAGCGATGCAACGACGTTGGTTCCGCTGAAGTATTTGATGGTGCCCTCAAGGCCGACAAGCGCCTGGCCGACGGGACAGGCATTGTGGAACCGTGAGCCTCCGGTGCCGCCAGCCGGTGCTGTCTCGTAGACGCCTCCGACCCACGTTCCGGAGACCGGGTCGATTTTCACGCAGAGACCGGCAAGGCGATCGATCACTAGACCCGATTGCCCGGTGACCCCCACCAGTACTGCCGATTCACCGCAGTCGAGCCGGTATGGCGCCCCGCCCGCTCCTCCGATTCCATCGAAGGGAGCGAGCCTTGCCCATGAAGGGGACGCCAATGCCAGCAGGCTCACAACGGCGAAGACCATTCCTCGAATGAACGAAGTGAGGACAGGCTTTGGCGTCAGCACTTCAAAATGGAATCGATTCGACTTTCGGATGTTCATCGTGCGCTCCCTATTTTACTCTGCCGCGCATCCGTTCAGGCCACGAAATGAGACGGATTCATACGACAGGGTTGCCTCACGCTATCTGCCAATATTTCCACTGATTTCCTGTGCTGCACTCTTTCGCTTGGCAGAAACGCAGCAGGGGTTTGCCGTCTGAGCCGGCACCCCTTGCTTGAGATAACATTGTCCAGCCGAGACGCCGAATGGTGGTTTTACAAAGGTAAAGGCCTGACAGGCGCCGTCAGCCGAACAGATCGCTCGACAGGCTTCCGGGCTGACCGTAGTCCGCTGCCCGTAGTCGTTTCCAGGGCGATTCATGTTGTATTCAAGATGGAACGATTCGCTCTGCGCGGCGGCAATGTTGGTGGCAAGGGCCAGTGCTGTTGCGCGATTAGAAAGGGCCGATTGCAGCTCAATCATCGAGAGTTCAGCGCCCTCTGTAGAAGTTGCGCCGATGTTGCCGATTGCCCCTGCCCCAAGGCGATAGTTGGACGCCACTCGCGATTGGTTGCCCGGGGGCCGCTGTCCAGCGACGCCGTCGCCGAATTGCACCTGACCGGTTGCCTGATCGAGTTGATAGGCTAATTGATAGTGGCGTCGTGCCCTCACAATGTCGCGTGTTCGCAGGCCACTCAGTGAACCTCGTGCGTCTAATGCCGTACCGTCGGGCATGAGGAGCACCACGTCACGCGCATCGTCGTTCAGGGCAAGAATGAGTGGAAAGGGCGCAGATACCTCGAGGTCATGGGTGCCGATGTCTGCCGCGAGGAGCAACGGCGATCCGCCCTTGTCTGGTACAAGCTGAAGCTGCGCATCCGCTGTCTGCTCGACTAGGTACTCATCCTGCGCAGCAAGAACTGGTGCGCCGTCCGGAGCGGTAAAGTGCACGGTCTTGTCGAGTTGAATGGACGTAGAGGTGCCCGAGAGACCTGGTGTTGTGTCAGCGGTACTCCCTCCTCGTGTCGCGCAAGCTGACAACAAGACCGGCAGCAGCAAACAAAAGGTCCACCTCGCTACTCGCGCCATAACAATCTCCTCTGAACAACAGCATCACAACAGTGATGCTGTTGGCTCCAATCCGCACACGCACCGGTGAGGTGCAATCTCATCAGAGACAGTGTTGGTGCAGTTTCCTTGTTATCCAGTGAGTCGACGATTCGTTGAAAATGGTTCAATCGACGTCACTTTCCAGTCGTCCGTAACGCATCTGTCCAGGACTTGGCGGTCTTGGCATCTGTCGCCGCAGGCTTAGTACATTTCTTCCCGCGCACGCCATAGCTGATCGTGTCGGTCCTGATCGGGCAGGTGCCGAATGGCGTGCCAAAGGACACGACACCTTCAATCACGGTGAGAATGCTCTGTCCGTCATCCTGGACTTTTAGGTTGAATTCAGTTTCTTTCACTGCCGCGGTGGCCACCGGCGTTTCCACTTCAAAACGCTTGGGGCCGCCATTGGTCTTGGCCCAGACTTCGCCTTGCTTCAAACGGAGGATTCGGACGACGGGCATATCCTTTTCCCAACGGGACAGGAGCTTGAAGTTCGTATTTTCGTTGAGCGCCACGGTCACGCCATCGACAAATTCGATCATGGCCTGACTGCTGCCATCGGTCTTGAGGACGTCGCCCTCATAGAGCGGGACGTTGCCTTTTCCCTGTAACCGCTGCTGCACGCCGTCGGTGCGCACGATGACGAGTTCACCGATGGCATTTGTGGCGGTACCGACCGGCGCGCCCTGGGCGGAGGCAAGCACCGTGAAGATGAGGTTGAAGCCGAGGGTAAGAATGGCTGTGCCTGTTGCTGTTGTTTTTGGCATGGTCGTGACTCCTTCAGTCGTACGTTCTGGGCTTCTATCGCGTTCTGTTTACTACCGTGAGACGACGACGCGAATGGGTTTGCGTCCAACGGGCACTGTGGCGATGGTTTGTCCCGTGCTGGTGTCGATGACGCGAATTTCGTTCCCCTTGTCGTGGGCGACAAAGAGCCTGGTCCCTTCCTGATTGGACCAGATGCCGTTCGGACCTTCGCCGACGGCGATTTCATCCACGATTTTGAGGTTGCTCGGATCGCCTCCTAGTCCAATCACCTTGTTCAGGCTCCCGACGGTCACATAGGCGATCGATCCGCTGGTGCCTTTGAAGGCAAAGGCGATTTGCTGTGGCTTGTCGCCGACGATAAAGGTGCCGACTTTTTCATGTGTCTCTGAGTCCAAGACGTAAATGTCGTTTTGCCCCGTATTGACGCCCCACACATGCCCGTCACGGCTCACGACCATGAAATGGGGATTCGCACCCACCGGAATCGTCTTGATGACTTGGTGGCTGGCGGTGTCGACGACACCGACCGTCTTATCTCCTTGGCCGCTCACGAAGGCAAACCGGCCATCGTGCGAGAAGGTCAGTCCGGTCGGTCCTTTTCCCACCGGGATTGTTCCCAGGATTCTGAACGTCTTCGTGTCGATGATGGAGATCGTGTTTTCGCCGATGTTGGCCACCCAAAGCTGTGAGTCATCGTTACTCAAGGCAACGACGTGACAGCGCTCGCCGGTATAGATCGAGGCGATGGTTTCCCGCTTGACCGTGTCGATTACCGAAACGCGACCCGATGCGAGATTTGAGGCATAGAGGCGGCGACCGTCACGGCTCACAGCCAAGTCGTGGGTTGAGTGGTTCAGGGAAGGAATGGTTCCGATCGGCTGAAAGGTAGTGGCGTCGATGACGCTGACGTCATTGGTGCTTTCGTTGGCCACGTAGATCCGTGGAGGGAGCGACGCCGACAGAGGAGCGTCTTGTTTCAACGCATACGATCCAATCTTTGCCGGTTCCAGCAGGGACGCCGTTTCGGCGCAACCGGCGATCGTCATGGCCAGGGACACGGCGAGTATAGATCGATATGGGGACTGTGTCATGATTCCTCCATTCAATACGGTGAACGTCGTACTTAGCGGACATGGCCGAGGGCCAGTTGGCCTTCGACCTCGCCACGCTTGACGGGATGCTGATTTTGACCTGTGACTTCCGGAACCTTTTTGGAGACGTAGGCATAGACTTCGTCGACTGTCACAATACCGTCTTTGTCGGCGTCGGCTTTCCCCTTCAACCCTTCGAGCAGGTAATAGGTAAACACCCCGTGGCCGAGATCTTCCCGTTCTTCGCTGACCTCGCTGGCCTTGCTGGCGGTAAGCACGACTCGACCTTTGCCTTTGGAGAGACGAGTCAGGAAGTTTTCCGAGACGATGGCACGCCGTGAAGCCGTCGCGAAGGTCCGGCCTGCCGTGGCGCCGCTATAGCAGGAATCGGAGATAAAAATGATGCGTTCCGGGGTGAGCCGTTGGAAGATGGTTTCGATCTCGCGCATCGGTAATGCGGTGGTGTAGAGGTCCCTTGGGTCGGCGTCGTATGGCACGATGTATTTCTCCAGACCATCGTCGTCGCCAGCTGAGGCATCGGCCTCCGGCGCGCCATGTCCGGCATAGTACACGATAACCGTGTCTTTCTCTCCAGCCTTCCTCTTGAGTTCCGTACCAAGGGTTCGTTTGAGGCTCATGAGGGTGGCGTGGTCGTTGAGGAGCAACGTGATCTGTTCCTTGGGAACGCCGAGATGTTGTGTCAAATAGTCGTAGAAGGCGAGGGCGTCCTTGTCGGCGTAGCGCAGGGGCTGCACCGCTTTATATTGCGAAATGCCGACGACGACCGCCCAAATCTTGCCGCGGTCGACGATGCGCGTGACGGAGAGCGTTCGGCTGGACGAGAGGTTGTCACGGTCAATGGCGGTGACGACGACCTGGTTCTTACCTTCCAGGAGGGTGAGTTTCTCGGCAAACTCCATATTCGTCGGCGTTTCGGCCTCTCCGGGCTTCACGGCGATGCCACGATTGTCACGGTGCGACACCAGCTGCCCGTTCAGGCGAATCTCAATTCTGGAGACGCCTTTTTCGCTGGCCGCGGCGCCGGCCAAGCTGATCCGCTCCACGTTTACTTCGATGCCGTCTGATGGAGTCGCCAGCGCGATGACGGGTGGCGCATTCTGAAAGAGCTTCACCACAGGCGCACCAGTGATCGCCGGAATCGGCATATCGCCTTTTGCCAGTTCCTGCGTCTCTTTCACCGCGCTCTTGGCGATCCAGCCAACTTCGGTCTCGGATATGTGCACGCGATACCACGCTCCCAGTTCGCCGGATACCGCCAGCTCCTGGCCTTTCACACCGGAGGCGATGACCGACGTTTCCTGACCTGCCCCGCTGTGAATATTCACAGAAGGCGATTCGATGGCCACTATCTTATTGGTGGCCATAATCTGAGGCGCAACACGGTGGTCGACTGCGAGTGTGACCGTATCGTCGAGCATCTGATTTACACTGCGTTCTCGAATGAACAGCCTGACTGGCAGATGCTCATCGCGCAGGTCTTTCCCGACGAACAGGTTGACGGTCGCGCTCTTGGCTTCGTTAGGTTTCAGCGGACCGATTTCGACGAGACTTTTATTGAGACGGAGACTGTGATTCGAGGGTATTGTTACTTCCACGGATGTCTGTTGCGCGGTCACGGTCCCGACATTCTTCACCGTGATCAGCAGATCGACAGCCTCTCCTTTTTGAATACGTCCGTCGCCGTTGCCAACCGAGTTGCCGGTCCCGTTGTCGATCACCTGCAGCGTGTAGGCAAAGCGAGGATGGGACAATCCCTTGAGGGTCAACAGGGCCTTCAATTGATCTGGCACAAACCCGTTATATTCCTCGAATACGAGATACAACGGGATGTTGGCGTCGGGGCGGTCACTGGGGATCTTGAGCGTAACGATGTCCTCGCTGCTCTGCCCTCCATCGATTCGTCCGAAATAGAAGAGGTGACCGTCAAACGAGGGCTCCTCGCTTTTCGTTCTGGCTTGGAAACGATAGAGCGGACCTTTGCCTTTGTTCTTGATCGTAAGCGAGAGCGTGACCTCACTCCCCGCTTTCACCTCGGTCGGTCGAAAGACGAGATCGGCTTCAGGCAGCGGCGGTGGTGATGGCACGATGCCGATTTCATTACCGCGTTTCTGAATCTTTTCCGTCAAGGAGGCCGTCAGCGCCGGCGAGATTGGCGGTTGGAGTCGGACGGTACGGTCTCGCCCTCCTGACGCGAGCAGCAGGCCATCCGGCGAGACGGCAACCGACCAGACCGTGCCCTTGTGTCCACTCAGTGAGTGACGTTCGTTTCCGGAGGTCACGTCCCAAACACGGACGGTCCCATCCGCACCGGACGATATGAGGACGCGCCCATCCGGCGAAAAGACGAGTCCATAGACTTCCCCCTGATGGCCGGTGATCGTCAGGCGCTCTTGAGATTGGGCCAGATCCCAGATGCGAAGCGACCCATCGGCTGATGCACTTGCCAGCCATCGGCCATCCGGAGCGAACGTAACCGCCCGAACGGCGCCAGTGTGACCAGTCAGAACCGTGCGTTGTCTGCCTGTGGCGACGTCCCACAAATGGACCTGCGTATCGCTGCTTCCTGTCGCCAACATCTTCCCGTCAGGCGAATACCGAATAGAGAAGACCACGCCGAACTGTCCCCGGACGGATTTGATTTCTTTGCCTGTGGCGGCTTCCCAGACGCGAAGGCTGCCGTCGTTTCCTCCGGTGGCGATGGTCTTGCCGTCCGGCGAAAAGGTGACGGCTCTGACGGCCCCGAAGTTGGACGTGACCGCGTTGAGTTCTTTTCCAGTTTCTACGTCCCACAGACGAATCGACGTGTCGGCACTGCCGGAAGCAAGGACCCGTCCATCCGGTGAAAATGCAAGCGCGTGAATGGTTCCCATATGACCGCGCAGGAGACGAAGATCCCGGCCGGTATCAGGGTCCCACAATCGGATAGTCTGATCGGTACCGGCCGAAGCCACCAGTTTGCCATCCGGAGAAAATATGACGGTGAGGACTTCGCTCGTGTGACCGATCAGAACTCGCGTGGCCTGTTCAAGGGCAAATCCGATGGCTGGCAGCGTGATCAGTCCCACCAGGAGCAGGATGGTCAATGCAGGGCAACGACCAATGCCACGACTCCTGAATTGTCCGGCCATGGAGCCATTTCTTGCGTTGCCCGCACATGAGGTTGAAAGGGTACGATGCATGGTCCTCTCGTCGAGATCCATGTGTAGGTCGCTTCATCCAGGTCGCAGGTTCGAAAGACTGAGGCGCGTTAGTCTATTGGTCGGTGTTGGGCCTTGTCAAAGGAATTGAGCAGGTCTCCACCCAAAGAGGGGGTATACAATTCTGCAGCAAAGGGGCGACGTTTCTATTGATCAACATTGAGGAATCGACCGGCGGTGAACGCAGGGGCCGTGATCAACAATCCTCCTTTATGAGACTAGCCCGCACTCCTGTGAGCTCATGCCTCAAGTTGTGCGATCATACGAACGGGATCCCAATAGCCCCACATCGTTTGAATGGTGCCACCGTCGTTGACTTCGAAAACATCGATGCCCTCGCAGGTTGCCGTTTTCCCGTTGGCGGCAACTCCCCGAGCCGTAAACTTCATGGCCGCACGGTTGCCTGTGACGGCAAGAAAGTCTTCGGTGAACCCAATCTCCGTGAACGCAGTCGTAACGGATAGAAAAAAGGCTCGAAGCTCATCCTTTCCCTGAATCGGCGGCGCTCCATAGGGATCG
>CXWL01017148.1_pt1 | contig 27845 bp, 27 predicted proteins | sample 590931 | NCBI WGS metagenome assembly CXWL01 (sample SAMEA3498368, study PRJEB10139) | groundwater metagenome | biome: water well; material: biofilm material | place: Germany | collected 2015-04-27 | reverse complement strand
CCAGGAAACCAGTTTGCCGCGTCTTCTAGTGCTCGCACACCTGTTGATCGAATGTAGGCGGACAACGCACCATTGGCGAAAATGGCGCCCAACTCGACGCACGTACCTTTGTGATGCGACAGCCCGCCAATGAACTGGCCGCCCTGCAGTAGATCGGTCGCATCAAAAAAAAGCTCGAACAGCTTGGTCCCATCACTTCGTCGCGCGAGAGTGCGCCATATGTAATGTGGAAGATTTCCTTTCAGAATGTCAACGCGAAGTCGCTGATTGGTCTGAGAGTCGTGGAACACATCCTTCTTCAAGTCCGCGTTCTCAGTCAGCGTTACGTCCCATTCGATTCTGTCTGCAATGCTAAGGAGGTTCGCGTTCCTGGCCATCTCGATCCATTCATCGAACGCAACAAGCGTTGAGATGGTGGAGTCAATGGGGACGCGAATCTTGTGATACACTGGGATCAGAAGGACATGCGGGAAGAAGGTAGTTTGACCAGCTGCACCAACGTTGTGTCCGTAAGACGTTGTCATCTCGGTCGGAGTCGTTCCGATGAATTGCATTCGCGCAAATGGACCGATCTGATCGTCATGCGCATAAAATTTTGTAATCCGAGATGCCGTAAGCAGAATTTTCGACTTCCCAAATGACGTGGGTGTCGCCGCTGGATCGGGTGCGGCGAACCCTGTCAACGCCACAGCGTGAAGTCCGAGTGGCTCCGGCTTCCCATGAAGATCTTGGACCAATTGACCAAGCAGTAGGCAGGGTATTTCGGCAAGCAAGTAAGCGCGAGCTGCCGTCTTCAGTAAGACGGGGTCGTCGGCGTTGATCTGAAACGGCTCCAATCCCACGCTGCGGATGGCATCGCCCATCTGATCGGCGCTGAGGCCGTTCATGGCAGGAAGTGAGCGATCGACATAACGCACGTGAGCGGTGGCGGCTTTGGTAATTTCCGCCGGTGAAGGGATCGGACGCTGGAACCTCAATCCCGTTGCGTGAAACACGGACCAAAGCGCGCTTGTTGCGCACGCCGCGACATCCGCATCTTGCTCTTGAAAAGCCAGCGAATGAACGGCCAAGTCAATGCCAAAGAAATGAGCCGTATACTGCCGAGTTACAAACCTGCGCTTTCCGTTGTCCGGCCCATACGTAGCCAAACATGTCCGGCCGATAATGGTCGCTGGCAACGGCTTGACGACGATAAAGCCCAAGTACGACGCCTTGAGTCGATCTGCGATTTCCACACTCCCTTGAAGGAGTTTGGTCATATCGGCATCTGAAAAATCTTCCTTGAAGAAATGAATCCTGGCGCATTGCTTGCTATAGAGCGCGTGGCACCGTGCGTAATACGCGGCATAGTCTTCAAGGTAGTCGCGGTCAGTGTAGCGTTCTTCGACTATGATTGTCTTTGCGCCGATATGACGAACGTACTCGTCGAGATAGGAAAGATGAGACTTGGCTTCGCTGTGGCCGCGCCCCTCGTGGCTATACGCGTCCAGCAATTCGCCGAATTTTGACTTGCTGTATTGTTCGACGCGGTACGCGGCCATATTAGGGCCGTCCCAACTCGTGCGAGTGGTCTAGAGCGTTATCGGCTTGCGCAGTCTGTCTGGCTCGATCTTGGCAGCGGCGCGCACATGCTCGGCCGCCGTCCTTGCTGCCTCGCGCGTCACAATGAGCTTTTCGCTCCCCTCCTTCGAGCCTATCCAAACTGCAACCTTTGCATCGAGTTCTGCGTCCGACTTTGTCGCGGCGATGTCTTTGTCCTTGGCGTCGGACATTAGTTTTTGCTCCAACGCAAATGGGTGCCATCGAAGGCGATAAGGCTGTTGTTGCTTGATGTTGTTCGCACGGGGGAGGGCTGCGACGCAGTAGAGATGGCCACTATTTCTCTGATTTGCGCATCGAGTCAATGATCGCCTGTAAATGCTGCTTGTTCTGAGGCGAGAGTGACTGAAGCGTTCGATACAGCGCGACTGCGCGCGGGTCGTGCTTGGCATCGGGAACTTCGCCTACGAGCCAGCCAACGCTCACATTGAAATGATCTGCGAGACGTCTGACTAGGTCGACTGAAGGGTTCTTTGTTCGCCCAGTCTCTACTTCCCAAACATGAGCACGGGACGCGCCAACGGCGTCTGCCACCGCTTGCAACGACTGGTCGGCCCGTTTTCGAAGGGACGCAAGTTTTTCCGCGAGGGTCATGTAAGCCGCTGTTCTCAAAAGAATTTCTATCTTATCGCACTACGCAGCGTCTTGTCAAACAGACTATTTCGTCTGATTTGCTTGACAGTCAACTTTCTGTCCGCTATTTCGTACAAATGTATCTGATCCACCATCATTCGATGGGGGGTGCCAATTCAGAGATCGAATTATGACCATGGAAAACGAGCAGGCCACCCGCGGGCGGGAGTTCACGCTGGAGATCGAGGGTAACACCATTCCCTGGCACAGCCCGCAAATCTCGACTGAGGACATCGCGCGGTTGGGGGGCTGGGACCCTTCGCAGGGAGTGATCATGGTGGATCGGGAGAACAACGAGACCACGCTGACGCCCGGTCAGATCGTGCAACTGCGACCGGGCCTCGGTTTTGGCAAACGCATTCGGTGGAAGCGGGGGTGAAGTGCGCGATCGTATGAAAGACGAACTGAAACTGCTCCAGCGCCATTTCGGAAGCGACGTCGAGTATCGCGAGCCGGGTGATTGGTTCCTGATACCGCGATACCCGACACCGGCACGATGCTCGCCACGTCTCGCAGCGGCATGTTTCAGCTTGCGCGCGGGATATCCAGGCGTGGAGCCGTATGGCTTCTATATGTCGACCGGGTTGCTATTCGACACGCAGGGCTACGCGACCGCCAACACCGCAGTGCCGCCGCCGTTTTCCGGTGCTTGGACCTTTTTTTCATGGTCTCCGGACGGTTGGATTGGAACGGGCGACCTAATGTCCGGGTCGAATTTGTGGGGTTGGGCTCGCAGCTTCGCCGCAAGGTTGTTGGAGGGCCCGCAATGAATCTGACCATCGACAGTACCTTTTGGAACGAAGTGATCGGCCACCTTCTACCGGCAACTATGGATGTTGAGAACGCGTGCTTTCTCTTCGGCAAACACGAACCACAGAACTGCGCGATACGAACGATTGGCCTTCACATTTGTAAGCCGTGCGATTTCATATCGCAGGCTGCAGATTACCTCGAGCTGGGTGATCAAACGCGCGCGATGCTCTTGAAGCGTGCGCATGATCAGGGGGCTTGCCTCGTAGAGCTTCATTCACATCCGTTTTGCATGCACGCCCAATTTTCTCGAACGGACATCAGTGGTTTGCAAGAGACCGTTCCGCACATGTTGTGGCGCCTTCGTGGCCAGCCGTACGCAGCAATCGTAGTCGCACGCCGAAGTTTTGATGCTCTCGTGTGGGCGACGGGCGAGCCGCGAGGTGCTCAGTGCCTCTCATCCATTGCTATCGGCTCACGAATTTTGAAGCCGACCAACTCTTCGATAGGAATGTGGCAATGACAGATATTAATGAGCGCTTTGATCGCAACGTTCGTTTGTTTGGAGTTGCGGGACAAGAAAAGTTACGCGCAGCAAGCGTTGCAGTTGTCGGGGTGGGAGGCCTCGGCTCCCATGTCGTTCAGCAGCTCGCTCTTCTTGGTGTTGGTAGCATCGCACTTATTGACAATGAAGAGCTCGATGTGACCAATCGCAACCGCTACGTCGGTGCCTGTTGGGAAGATCCCATTCCGGGGACGGCCAAGGTCGCGATCGCGTCACGGTTAGTCAAATTCATCGACCCATCGATTGTAACGAGCCTCACACACGCAACGGTGCTTTCTGCGGCCGCCTTCGATGTTCTTCGAAAGGCGAGTCACATTTTTGGATGTGTCGATGATGATGGTCCTAGGTTCGTCCTGAATGACATCGCCACGGCCTACGCCAAGCCATTCGTTGATCTCGCATCTGACGTGACGGATGGCAGCTATGGAGGCCGGGTGTTCGTCAATTGGTTGGGCGACGGTTGTCTATACTGTGCTGGCGAGATGGATCAAACCGCGGTGCAGAGATTCTTGGAGACAGACAGCGAACGTTTGAATCGCCTGCAGGTTTACGGAGTGGATCGATCGCATCTTGGCGGCGCCGGGCCGTCGGTTGTATCAATCAACGGAGTGGTTGCTTCCCTAGCAATTACAGAATTTATGTCAGCGTGTGCTGGGATTTTGCCGGCCAAGAAATTCATCAACTACAACGGCAGTCTATCGCGTGTGTTTGTTCGCGACGTCAAGGCCCGTGAAAGCTGTCCATATTGTGGTCAATGGGGCATTGGCGATCGCGCCGACGTCTATCGATATCTCCGGCCTCGGTAACCGCGTGGTCGACTGACGTGTCAGGGCGGCCTTTGACGCAAGGAGTGAGCCAGCATGTTGACCGTGCATCATCTGGGTGTTTCGCAGTCGGAGCGCATTGTTTGGTTGTGTGAGGAATTGGGGATTCCTTACGAGCTCAAGCGCTATGATCGGGATACGACCACGCGGTTGGCGCCGGCGGCGTACAAGGCGCTGCATCCGATGGGGACGGCGCCGATCGTCACCGACGGCAGTGTCGCGCTCGCGGAGTCGGGCGCGATTATGGAGTACATCATCGGCAAGTACGGCAACGGTCGGCTTGCGGTTGGGCCGGACAAGCCGAACTTCGCCGACTATCTGTTTTGGTTTCACTTCGCCAACGGCTCGATGATGCCGAGTCAGATGGCGGGGCTTGGGGCGAAGCCCGGGGCCGAGGAGAGCCCGCGTCAGCGCTTCATGCGCGAGCGCGCGGATCGCGGGTGGGCGATGGTCGAGGAGCGTCTCGCGCAGGTGCCCTATCTCGCGGGCCAAGAGTTCACCGCGGCCGATATCATCACGCTCTTTCCGCTGACGACGATGCGCGCGTTCGTGCCGCGCGATATTTCGAAGTATGCGAATATTCTGGCGTATCTGAAGCGCATCGGCGAGCGGCCCGCGTATCGGCGTGCGATGGAGAAGGGCGATCCGCAGATGGTGCCGATGTTGAGTTGACGGGTTTTGATGTGCTTGTGGGGTGTCCGCCCCCTCCACCGCCTTCGGCGGTCCCCCTCCCCCGCTGAAGCGGGGGCGGAAATCGGGTCGCGAAGCGCGTGAAACATTGACTTAGTGTAACAAGTGTGATACTTATATCGCGTTCCGCTCGGTTGGCGCCGAAAGCCTGCCGGGCAGGGGCGTTCCCGTGCTGGGTTGGCGTGCGGCTGCGACTTGAACCTTTGATCTGCTTCGAAAATCGCGCGGGCCGATACGGACTCGCGTGCGGCTTTCGCGTGGGCGCAATGCTTGCTTGGCGCATAACGGATGCGAACGCATTCCGAACGGATAAATAACGGATGAAACCGCGGCGTTGCGCCAAGATAACGGATATAACGGATTCGATTTTGCATCCGGGCCGCAACCGTGAGATGCGGGCGCGCTTATCGCTCCCANNCGCTTATCGCTCCCGCGCGGGGCGTCACCCGCGCGGCGGTCTTGCGGGCCACGCGTTCGAAACCTACTCCGCCGCGCGTGCCAATTCCGGTTTCGTGCCGGTCTTTGCTTTCGTAAACTCCAGCACGCCGTCCTCGATCGGGGCTTTGCGCATCTCTTTGAGGTCGGTGAAGTAGTTTTGGTTTTGGCGCCACGGGATGGCGGGGCCTTGTTTCGGCGTCGCTGCGATCGCCCGCTGGACGTAGCCGCTCGAGAAATCCAGCATGGGGTCCGCCTTCATGTTCGTGTCGGCGAGGCGGGGCGTTGCGATCTGCGCGCCCTTCGCGTCCATCGCGTTCAAGAGGCGCGTCACCCATTCGCACACGAGGTCGGCGCGCAACGTCCAGCTTGCGTTCGTGTAGCCGAAGACGCTGGCCAGGTTCGGGACGTTCGAGAACATCATGCCTTTGTAGGTGAACGTCTTGCCGATCTCGATCGGCGCTCCGTCGACCGTCAGCTGCGTGCCGCCCAACAGCTCAACGTGCAGGCCCGTGGCCGCGACGATGATGTCGGCTTTCAGTTCCTTGCCCGACTTCAGCTTGATGCCGGTTTCGGTGAACGTGTCGATGTGGTCGGTCACGACGTCGACGTGATCTTGCTTGATCGCGTCGAACAGGTCCGCGTCGGGCACGAGGCACAGACGCTGATCCCAGGGATTGTAGCTGGGCGTGAAGTGGGTCTTCACGTCGTAGTCCTTCGGCAGAAGGTCGCATACGCCCTTGAGCAGCATCTCTTTGATCTTCTCCGGCCGCTGGCGTGCGCGGTTGAAGAAGAAGCGCTGCAGCACGATGTTGCGCCAGCGCGGGATCATGTAGGCCCAACTTGCCGGCATGATCTTGCGCAGGAAGTTTGCCGTCGCGTCTTTCTCGGGGCGCGAGACGTAATACGTGGGCGAGCGCTGCAGCATCGTCACGTGGCCCGCGGTCTTGGCCAGGTTCGGAACCAGCGTCACCGCGGTCGCGCCGGAGCCGATGACGACGACGCGCTTGTCGGCGTAATCCAGGTCTTCCGGCCAATGCTGCGGGTGGAAGAAGCGGCCTTTGAAGTTTTCGCGGCCCTTGAATTCGGGCATGTAGCCTTCGCTGTAGCGGTAGTAGCCGGCGCAGGAGAACAGGAAGTTCGTTGTGTACGTGACGGGTTCTTCCTTGCCGCTTGCGTCGCGCTTCGTCGCTTCGACGGTCCAGCGGGCGGTGGCCGAATCCCACGCCGCGCGCTTCACGCCGTGGCGGAAGCGGATGTGTTCGTCGATGCCGTTTTCGGCGGCGGTTTCGGTGACGTAGTCGCGGATCTTGTCGCCGGGCGAGATCGTGCTGTCGTGCGTCCAGGGCTTGAAGCCGTAGCCCATGGTCAGCATGTCGGAGTCGGAGCGGATGCCGGGGTAGCGGAACAGGTCCCACGTGCCGCCGATGCGTTCGCGGTTTTCGAGAATGACGTAGCTCTTCTTCGGCGCGAACTTGTTCAGGTGGTAGCCGGCGTCGATGCCGGAAATGCCGGCACCGATGATGAGAACGTCGAAGTGTTCGGCCATGCGTGGGGATTCCTTCAAAATGGCGGTTTCATGAGGACGATAGCACAGCCAGCGAAACTGATAAATTGTCAGATATGAGCTTGCATGCTCTGGTTGATTGCGGCGCGTTTTCCACAGCGGTGGCGGTGCCTGCGCGGATGCAGCGCACGCGGTTAAGTGATTGGCGCAGCGGGCAGATTGGGCGCGCGCGGTTTTGCCTGACAATCACGTCACTTGACCCTTGCGGGCGGGTGGCTCACGCCGCGCGCACAAGTTCACTCCCCCCAACGTTAGGCGACAAAACCCATGAAGACGATCTTCTTTGCTGCGGCGGTTGCCGCGATCACTCTCGCTGCGCCGCTGCAGGCTGCGGAAGGCGTCGGCATCCTGCTCGGCGGCGGCGGCTGGAGCGTGCCGGCTTGCAAGCAGGGCCGGGTGCTCCGCGAGGTGCGCGACGTGCAGACCGGCAAGCTCGTCTGGCGCTGCATTGCGGCGCCCCAGCAGACGGCGCAAGTGGTGACGGGTCCGCGGAAGTAAGCGCTTCCGCTTTCCCGAAGGTATCGGATCGCTCCCGATGTTCGGGGGCGATTTTTTTGCGTAGGGTCGTGCCGTTCGTTCGGGAGTTCGTTCCACGTGCAGTTCGACGTCGCCGGGGCCTCGCTTACCGCCGATCCGTCCGGTGCCTTGTGGTGGGCGGACGAGCGGTTGCTTGCGGTCGCCGATCTGCATTTCGAGAAGGGCTCTGCGTTCGCTTCGCGCACGGGGCAGATGCTGCCGCCCTACGACACGCACGCGACGCTGGCGCGGTTGGCCGAAGCCGCCGAGCGGTTGCAGCCGAAAACGATCGTCTGTCTCGGCGACAATTTTCACGACGGCGAGGGGCCTTCGCGGCTCGATACGACCGCGCGGCGCGCGATCACGGGCCTCATGCGCAAGCGGCGCTTCGTTTGGATCGAAGGCAATCACGATGCGGCCTCCGCGCTGGTGCTCGGCGGCGAGTGCGCGGTCGAATTCGCGAAGGGAGCGCTCACCTTCCGGCACGAACCGAAGCGCGGGCGCGCGGCGATGGGCGAGCTTTGCGGGCATTTGCATCCGGTCGCGCGGGTCGCGACGCGTGTGCGGCGCTTGCGGCGGCGCTGCTTTGTCGCCGACGGAACGCGCTGCGTGCTGCCGGCGTTCGGCGCCTACACCGGCGGGCTCGATGTGTTCGACGACGCGTTTGCCGGTCTGTTTCCGCGCGGCTTCCAAGCCTATCTGCTGGGGCGCGACCGGGTTTATCCGTTCGCGCATTCGCGACTTGCCGCGGAGTGATCAGTTCGCGCGGGCCGTTTGCCGCGACCAGGCGCCCTCGGCGACCTTCGGCGCCCACTCGCCGTACACGGTGATGTAGAGCAGCGCTTCCGTGCCGGGGCGCGTCATGCCGACCAAGATGTAGTTCTTCGGGATCTCGGCGAACGTGCCCGGCGTTTGCACCAGTTCGGTGCGCTTGCCGTCGGCGGTGAGCGCGTCGAACACGAACGTGCCCTTGAGGACGGTGTAGTTGCCCTGGGCAGTGAACCAGTGGGGCGGCAGCGTGTACGCGGCGGGCGCTTTCATCACGACGCGCGTCGCGCCGATTGCGTCGTTGCGTTCGACGATCGCGACGCGCAGCGGATTCGACTCCGGTTGATCGGGCGTCAGCTTTTGCCAATTTGCGTTCGTGAGATCGATCGCGGGTATTTTCACCGGGGGCGCGACGGTTGCTTGGTAGGTCGAGCACGCGCTGAGCGCGAGCGCGAAAGGGAACGCTGCGATGCGAATCAAGTTTGTCGTCATGGTTCGACTGCTAGGTGCAACTCACGTTCACAACAAGCACGCACAAGTCCTCACGAATCACGTCCGGTGAGTCTTCGCCGCAACGGCGTTTTAACCATTTGTTAACCACCTTGGCGTTAACGATCGTTAACGACGATATGAAAGCCACAGCGCCAAGGGTAGTGCGGGTGCGTGAGCTTTACACAAGATATCCGCATACCTAACGTGAAAAACGTGTTTCGGGGGAATGATTCGATGCGGCCCGGCGTTCCGTGGAATGTGAAGGGAATCGAGGCAGAAGCGCGCGAAATGGCGCAGCTGGCAGCCCGTCGCAATGGCGTGAGCCTTGGCGATTATTTGACCCAATTGATCATGACCGAAGGGCGTCCGAACGGCGCCATGGGCCATGGATATCCACAGCAGCAATTCATGCCTGGGGACGGCACCTATGGGCCGCAACCGCAGCCGCAATTTCAACCGCCGCCGCCGAGCATGCGTTATGCACAAGTGTTCCCGCAGAGTAATCCGCAAGGTTACGCACAGGCGCAGCCGCAGCCTTATGAGCCGCTGAATCCGCACGCGCCGTTTCCGCATCAGCCTCAGCCTCAGCGGCAACCGCAGCCGTCGTACGATTCTCAGATCCGCGGCAGCGAATTCCAGATCGTCGCGCATGGCTTGCGCGATCTCGCCGACCGGCTTGAGACTTCGGAACGTCGTGCGCAAACCGCGATCGCGACCGTGAACCAATCGGTCGCCGCGATGCAGGATCGCATCGATGCGGCCGAGCGCGTGAAGCAGCTTGCCGATGTTGCGTTCACGAGTGCTGCCGACGCGCTGGCGCAATCGGCGCGCGATCAGTCGTCGGCGTTCGAAAGCCTCGAGACGACCGTGCGCAGCGTGCAGAAGCGCTTGATCGACATCGAGAGCGGACGCGCGGAGTGGCCGGGCAAGGAATCCGTGTCGCGTCTTGAAACGGCGCTGACGCAATTGCAGAAGCGGCTCGTCGAAATGGAGGCGGCGAACAAACCCGACTCCGCGCAGAAAGATCAGTTCGCACGGCTTGAGATCACGCTGAACCATTTGCAGAAGCGCCTTGCTGAGATGGAAACCTCGCGCGGCGACTTTCCGCACAAGGACGCGCTGGTGCGGCTTGAGGCTTCGATCGCCGAGGTTCGCCATGGCGTCGTCGACAACGAGAAGCGCTCGCGGGACGATATGACTCAGCTGGCGCGCTTTATGCGCGAACTCGGCAACCGCGTCGACACGACGGAGCGCAATTTTGCCAATGGCGGCGGCAACGGCGTTGCCGCGCGGCTCGACTCGCTGGAAGCGCGCTCCACGTCGATGTTCGACGAGATGCGCGGGCAGCTCTCCACGATGGACGCGCGGATCGCGCAAACCGTTCAAAAGGCGAGTGCGCCGCCGGAAGCATTTGTGGCGCTCAAGCGCTCGGTCGATACGCTGCACGAGCGCATCGACCAAGTTGGCGATCCGAGCAGCCATGTGGCGGGGCCGATCAACGCGATCGAATCCACGCTGGAGACTTTGACGACGAAGATCGAGCATAGCGAGCGGCGCGCGGCGGAATCCGTGTCGACGGTCAGCAACGCGCTGAAGTCGATTTCGGTGCGGCTGGACGAGTCCGACGCGAAGCACCTGCAAGCGATGACGACGTTGAACCGTCGCTTCGACGACACCGACCGCCGAACGAACGAGACGTCGAGCGTTGTCGAAGAAACGATGCGGTCGCTGACGCAGCGCTTGGAAGCGTCCGACAAGAAACACAAGGAAGCGATCGGGGGCTTGCGTCTCACGGTCGATGGTTTGGTTGCGAAGGCCGCCGCGGAATCGGTGCCGGATCCACGCCAGCGGCTGTCGACGATGGCGACGCCGTTGTCGTCGCAGTACGCGCCGCCGCCACCGCCGCCGCTTGAGGAGCCCTATTCGACGAGTGCGGCCGAGATGCTGTCGAACTTGTCGCCGCATGAACCGCTGACCCTTGAGCCGAAGCACGACAGCGGGTTGTCGGTGTCGGCGCTCGAGACGATCATGGCGAAGACGTTGGCGCCGGAGCCGGTGTCGCTCGACGATGAGCTTGACGAGGATCATTTTGCGCCGCCGCCGATGGACGACGACGAGCTTGGTCCGCCGAAGAAAGAAGATTTTCTGAGCCAAGCGCGGCGCGCCGCAAAGGCCGCAGCTCAAGCCGACGCGGATCGTCCGCAGGGTAAGAAGCACAAGAAGTTGTCCGCTTTGGCCTATCCGAAGGACGACACGCAGAAGAGCCGTCTCGGCCGTCTTATCGTCGTGGCGGTCGCGGGGCTTGCCGTCGTTGCCGGCATCGTCGCGCTGTTGTTCACGCTGCCCAGCGGCAAGGACGACGGCATCAATCGGCCGGGAGCAGGCGAAAGCATCGGCGAGATTTTGAACGGCCCGCCGCAGCCGGGCGTTGCGCCGCAGCCGGGTCCGTCGGCCGAGTTCGCGCCACCGTCGGCTTCCGACACGCCGGCTGCACCGGGAACGAGCCTCACTGCCGAGGCAAATGGTCTCGGAACGCCGCCCGTCGGTGCTGCGACGTCATTCACTTCCGGCACGTCGATGCTGCCGGGGTCCGAGCCGCAAGACACTTCCGTCGCGTCGCTTGAAGCGAGCGCGGTCAAAGGCGATGCGAGCGCGCAGTTCCTGCTTGCGTTGCGTTACGCGGAAGGTCGCGGCGTCGTGAAGGACGACGTGAAAGCATTGTCGCTTTCGACGAAGGCGGCACAGCAGGGCCTGGTCATCGCGCAATACCGCCTGGGCGCGATGTATGAGCGCGGAATTGGCGTCACGAAAGATCTGCCGCAAGCCAAAGCTTGGTATGAGCGAGCGGCGAAGGGCGGCAATCGCAAGGCGATGCACAATCTTGCAGTGCTCTTTGCCGACGGCGTCGGCATTGGGCAGAGCTTCCAGCAGGCGGCGACCTGGTTCCGTCAGGGTGCGGAGTACGGGCTTCCGGATTCCCAGTACAATTTGGCGATCCTATTGGAGCGCGGAATGGGGGTCGAGAAGAACACGCTCGAAGCGGCGAAATGGTATGCGATCGCCGCGAGCCAAGGCGACACCGGCGCGACCGAAAAGCTCGACGCTTTGAAGAAGGTGATGAGCGCGGGCGACGTCGCGATGGCGCTCGAGAACGCGCGAACGTTCCAGCCGAAACCGCTCGACAAGGCGGCGAACGAGTTGCCCGGCTTCTCCGGTTAAGCATCCGTCGAAGTTAGGGCGCGACCAATGCGCTCATTGGTGACGACTTCACCTAGCCAGCGCGTGCGCGTGGGGTTAAGCGTTTAACGGTCGCTGTTCGACCGACTGCGCTTTCAGCCCCATGGAAATCTATCTCCCGATCGCCGAGATGCCGGTGAACATCTTCCTCATTGCCGGCCTCGGCGCGGCGGTGGGGTTTTTGTCGGGTATGTTCGGCGTCGGCGGCGGCTTCATCCTGACGCCGTTTTTGATGTTCATCGGCATTCCGCCCCCGGTTGCTGTCGCCACGCAAGCGACGCAGATCGTGGCGTCGTCGGTGTCGGGTGTGCTTACGCATTGGCGTAAGGGCAATGTCGACATCAAGATGGGAGCCGTGCTGCTCAGTGGCGGGCTTGCGGGGTCGCTGCTCGGCATCCAGCTGTTCAACGCGCTCAAAGCGGCGGGGCAGGCCGACCTTTTTATCGCGCTCTCCTACGTCATCTTTTTGGGCTCGATCGGCGGGCTGATGTTTTACGAAAGCCTGCAGGCGGTGCGCGCCGGCGGTTCGAGTGTCGGCGGCACGCGGCGCGAGCCCGGCGGGCACTATTGGGTACACGGCTGGCCGCTGAAGATGCGGTTCCAGCGTTCGAAGCTCTATATCAGCGCGATTCCGCCTGCGCTGCTCGGACTGATGATCGGGCTGCTTTCAGTCGTGATGGGGGTCGGCGGCGGGTTCGTCCTTTTGCCGGCGATGATCTATCTGTTGCGTATGCCGACCAGTGTCGCGATCGGTACGTCGCTGTTTCAGATTATCTTTGTGGCGGCGTTTTCGACACTTCTCCACGCGATCACGAACCATAGCGTGGATGCGATCCTGGCACTGTTGTTGATCGCGGGCGGCGTCATCGGTGCGCAATTCGGCGTGCGCTATGGCGAGCGGTTGCGCAGCGATTGGATGCGGCTTTGTCTCGCCGCTCTCATTCTGCTGATTTGTTTGCGCCTCGCCGCCGATCTCGTGTTCACACCGGCCGACCCGTTCAACCTTCTGATCGAGGGGGTGGAATGAGGATCGCGGCCTTCTTTGCGGCATTGACGATGTTGTTCGCGGCGGCCGGCTCCCGGGCCGAGGATTTGGCGGCCGGAATCTCGCGCGACAAGATCGAGATTACGTCGAGTTTCAGCGGCACCGATGTCGTCGTGTTCGGTGCGATCGAAAACGAAGAGGGCGAGGCGTTGCCCGCCACGGAAATGCGCGACGTCGTCGTCGTCATTCGCAGCGACAAGCCCTACACGATCACGGTGCGCAAGAAGGAGCGTCTGGGGCCGATTTGGGTCAACCGCGAGATGCAGCGCTTCGCGGGCGTGCCAGGGTTCTATTTCCTGTCGTCGACGCGGCCGCTCAAGGACATCGCGCGCGCCGATGTCCTTTCGCAGTACGAGTTGGGGCTCGACCGTCTGGCGCTTGGCCCGGCGCCGGGATCCATTGGCGGCCCAAAGGAATTCCGGCAGGCGATCGTCAGGCGCAAGCTGGCGGACGCGCTCTATTCGCAGCACGAGGGCGGGGTGAGTTTCTTGTCGGGATCGCTGTTCCGATCGACCGTTCGCCTGCCGCCGAACGTGCCCGCGGGCAATCTCAAGGTGCAAGTGTTCGTGTTTTCCTCAGGCGACGTGACCAGCACGAACACGATGACGCTCTATATCGACAAAAGCGGTATCGAGCGCAGCTTGTCGGAGTTCGCGCTGGACGAGCCGCTGCTCTACGGACTGGTTGCGGTCATTCTCTCGGCATTGGCCGGGTTTGCAGGCTACATGGTGTTCCGCGAGCGCGGCTGAGGCTCGCGCAAGCGGGAAATGTGAGCGGCACCGTCCGTAGTTGCGCGCGATCATGTGCGCGCCGGCGGCAGCGGCTTTAGAACCCGTGCGCGGTCAAACACTCCGCCATCGCGCGGTTGGCGATGACCTCGCTATCGACGATGACGCCGTCGAACTTGAAAATGATAGGGCGGGACATGGCAGGCTTTCCTGCCATCGCGTCGCTTTTCACGCGAGCCAAGTTTCGCTTCGTATTGTGACAGGACATTTTTTCTTTGTTTTTCAAATACTTAAATTGTGAGTTGACGCTTACGTCAACGGAAGCATATCTGGATTATCCGATATCAACCGAGGTCTAAGCTCATGCGCACGTGGACCATCAGTGAACTTTCCAGCGAGTTCGGCATTACGCCGCGAGCCATTCGCTTCTACGAAGACGAGGAACTCATCCATCCGACGCGTGTCGGCCAGTCGCGAATCTATGCGGCGCGGGACAGAGCGCGGCTTGCGCTCATTCTGCGCGGCAAGCGGGTCGGGTTCTCGCTCGACGAGATCAAGGAGATGCTCGACCTCTACGATGTGAGGGACGGGCAGGCAACGCAGCTTTCCTACACAATCAAGAAATTCAGCCAGCGGATTTCGGCGCTCGAACAGCAGCGTGCGGACATCGAGCATTCGCTCGACGAGTTGCGCGCTGCGCGGGCGCGGCTTGAGGTTTTGCTCGGCGAAAAGCAACCGCACCGTAAGCCTGCGAACGACGACGGGCATGGACGCCTGATCGGATACTCGATGAACGCCGCCGCGCGGGATTGATCCCGATGGCGGCGCTCCAGGTTGAATCTCCCTCGTGGATGGACGAGGACCTCAAGATTTTCGAGGGCGAGGCGCGCAAGTTCCTCGAACGCGAATGCGTTCCCCACGCGGAGAAATGGATCAAGCAGCAACATGTCGATCGCGCGGCATGGAAGAAGGCCGGCGAAGCGGGATTGCTCTGCGCTTCGACGCCGGAGGAGTTCGGCGGCGCAGGCGGTACGTTCGCGCATGAGGCGGTGATCATCGATCTTCTGGGCAAGTTGGGGATCGACGGATGGGGCCTGGTGCTGCACAACGCGATCGTGGCGCCCTATGTCACGCACTACGGCACGGACGAGCAGCGCAAGCGTTGGCTGCCGCGGCTGGCGTCGGGCGATCTTGTCGCCGCGATCGCGATGACGGAACCCGGTACGGGATCCGATCTTCAGTCGGTGAAAACGACGGCTCGGCTGGACGGCAATCACTACGTGATCAATGGCTCGAAGACGTTCATCACGAACGGCGGCACGGCGAACTTCGTCATTGTGGTGGCCAAGACCGATCCGAAGCAGGGTTCGAAGGGCACGTCGCTTCTCGTCGTGGAGACGGACGAGGTGCAAGGGTTCCGGCGCGGGCGCGTGCTCGACAAGATTGGGCAAAAGGCGAACGACACGGCGGAGCTCTTCTTCGACGAGGTGCGGGTTCCGACCTCGAATCTGATCGGCGTCGGCGACGGCCAGGGCTTCGTTCAGCTGATGCAGCAACTGCCGCAGGAGCGGCTCATCATCGCGCTGCAGGCGATGGCGGTGATCGAGCGGGCGCTTGAGACGACGATTTCCTACGTCAAGGAACGTAAGGCGTTCGGCAAGCAGCTGATCGAGTTTCAGAACACGCAGTTCAAGCTCGCCGAGTGCAAGACGGAGGCGACGGTTGCGAAGGTGTTTTGCAACCATCTGATGGAACTGCATCTCGACAAGAAGCTCGACCCGTTCATGGCGTCGATGGCGAAGCTGTGGCTCACCGAAGTGCAGTGCCGAGTGGTCGACGAGTGCCTGCAACTGCACGGCGGCTACGGCTACATGAACGAGTATCCGATCGCGCGCATGTACGCGGACAGCCGCGTGCAGAAGATCTACGGCGGCACGAACGAGATTATGAAGTTGCTGATTGCGAGGAGTTTGTGATGGGGGTGATTTCCCCCAACTGTCTTTCTTCGCACTTGGTGTTCAGAAAGGCACTTCTCCCGCAAGCGGGGGCGAAAAGGCGATGGGTTAGGTTTCCGCCCCCGCTCGCGGGGGAGGTGCCGAGCGAAGCGAGGCGGAGGGGGGATGTGCGCGACGACGAGGAGAAGTCTCGGAAATTTGCCAAGCAGCTTCGCAAGAATCTGACTGATGCCGAGACGATTCTGTGGTCGTTCCTGCGACGCGCTCGGAGTAAGGGATTTCATTTCCGAAAGCAGCACCCTATCGGTCCGTACATCGCGGATTTCGCGTGCGTGTCGGCGATGCTGACAATCGAGGTCGATGGCGCAACGCATGCTTCGGATGCGGAAGTCGCGTACGACAAGAGGCGGACGGCTTTTCTGAAGAAGCGTGGTTGGCATGAGATTCGCGTGGCGAACGAAAGCGTCTACAAGAATCTAGACGCCGTTCTTGAACACGTCTGGTCGGAGGCGACGCAGCGGCGGCCTCTTCCACCATCGCTTCGCGATGGTCCCCCTCCCCCGCAAGCGGGGGAGGAAACGGGCGGCGGCGTTTCCCGTTCACGTTCGCGGGGGAAGTGAACGCTGTACGTCCCGAAACACTTTGCGGTCGATGATCTTGGCGCGCAGCACGATCTGATTGAGGCGTGCGATTTCGGGGTTGTGGTGAGCTCCGGGCCGGACGGACTGTTCGCCACGCATGTTCCGCTGCTGCTGAAGCGCGACGAGGGGCGCTTTGGGACGCTCTACGGGCATGTCGCGCGGGCGAATCCGCATGTGAAGTTGTTCGGATCGGAGGCGCTTGCCGTTTTCTCCGGTCCGCATGCTTACGTTTCGCCGACTTGGTATTCGGATCGGACCGCGAATGTTCCGACCTGGAACTACGTTGCGGTTCATTGTGCCGGCACGCCTGTCGTGTACGAAGGCGATGTGCGCGAGCATCTCAGCGAAATGGTTGGGCGCTACGAGGGGACGGACGGATGGTCGTTCGGCGAGCTTGCCCCGGAAGTGCAGGAAACGATGCCGCGCGGGATCGTCGGGTTTCGCATGGAGATCACGCGGATCGAAGGCAAGGCGAAGCTGTCGCAGAACAAGCCGCGCGCCGAACGTGAGCGCGTGATCGAAGGATTGAAGGCCGCGGGCGAAACACGGTTGGTCACGCTCATGGCCCAAGAATTGGACAAGGTTTGAGTTTTAGATAACGGAGGAAGCCATGACTGAGTGTTTCATCTACGACACCGTGCGCACGCCGCGCGGCAAGGGACGCAGGGACGGCGCGCTGCACGAAGTGACGGCGCTTGAGCTCGGCAGCCAAGTGCTGCGCAACATCCGCGACCGCAACAAGCTGGACACGTCGAAGGTCGACGACGTGATCTTCGGCTGCGTCGACCCGGTCGGCGAGCAGGGTTCCAATATTGCGCGAATCGCGGTGCTGAACGCCGATTACGCGGAAAGCGTCGCGGGCGTGCAGATCAACCGGTTTTGCGCCTCGGGTCTTGAGGCCTGCAACATGGCGGCGGCACAGGTGATGTCGGGGCAGTCCGACATGACGATCGGCGGCGGCGTTGAATCGATGAGCCGCGTCGGCATGGGCGCCTCTGGCGGCGCGTGGGCCACCGATCCGTCGGTTGCCATTAAGAGCTATTTCACGCCGCAAGGGATCGGCGCCGATTTGATCGCGACGATGGACGGGTTTTCGCGCGACGATGTCGATGCATATTCGGTCGAGAGTCAGAAGCGCGCGGCGAGCGCGTGGAGACAAGGCTACTTCAAGAAGTCGGTGACGCCGGTGAAAGACATCAACGGGCTCACGATTCTCGACCGTGACGAGCATATGCGTCCGGACACGACGATGCAGTCGTTGGCCTCGTTGCAGCCCGCGTTCGCGATGCCGGGCGAGTTCGCGTTCGATTCGGTGGCACAGCAGCGCTATCCGGAGGTCGAGCAGATCAATCACGTGCACCACGCGGGCAACTCATCGGGCATCGTGGATGGCGCGGCTGCGGTGCTGCTGGGCAGCAAGGAAGCGGGACGCTCTCAGGGGCTGAAGCCGCGCGCACGGATTCGCGCGTTCGCGTCGATCGGATCGGAACCGTGCATCATGCTCACGGGCCCCGCGCTCGTGACGCAGAAGGTGCTGAAGCGCGCCGGCATGACGGCGAAGGACATCGACCTCTATGAGCTCAACGAAGCATTCGCGTCTGTGGTGATGCGGTTCATGAAGGTGCTCGACATTCCGCACGACAAGGTCAACGTAAACGGCGGCGCGATCGCGATGGGTCATCCCCTGGGTGCAACCGGTGCGATGATTTTGGGCACGGTCTTGGACGAGCTCGAGCGGCGGAATCTGAACACGGCGCTCGTGACGCTCTGTGTCGGCGCCGGCATGGGCACGGCCACGATCATCGAACGCGTTTAACCGCACGCAGTCTTGAGGAGAAGAACAATGGAACTCAAAGTCTTTAAGTGGAATCAGGATGCGGACGGGATCGTAACGCTGACGTGGGACGACCCGGAGCGTTCGATGAACGTGCTGTCGAACAAGGCGCTGGCCGATATCGGGGCGGCGATCGTGAAGATCGCGGGCGATGTGACGATCAAGGGCGCGGTCATCACGTCGGGTAAAGCGAACGGCTTTTGCGCCGGCGCGGCACTCGACGAGATGGAAGGCGCGGCTTCGGGCGAGGGTCAACCCAAGAGCGAAGAAGAGCGGGTGCGGCAACGCTACGAAGGCGTGCTGCAGTTCAACATGCTGCTCAGGAAACTCGAGACGTGCGGCAAGCCGGTCGTGGCTGCGATCAACGGGCTTGCGCTCGGCGGCGGGCTGGAAGTGACGCTCGCGTGTCACCATCGCGTCGTTGCGGACAATCCGAAGATTCAACTGGGCCTGCCGGAGTCGAAGGTCGGCCTGCTGCCCGGCGGCGGCGGCACGCAACGTCTGCCGCGCCTGATGGGTGCGCAGAACGCGCTGCAGTTGATCATGCAAGGCAGTTCGCTCGATCCCGCTACGGCGGCGCGCCAGAAGGTCGTGCACAAGGTGGTGCCGGCCGATCAACTGATCGCGGAGGCGAAGCGCTGGATCAAGGAGACGCCCGATCCGGTGCAGCCTTGGGACAAGAAGGGCTTCGAGGTTCCGGGCGGTTTGCCGAACGACAAGGGCACATCGACGGCTTTCACGATGGGCAATGCGCTCTATCGCAAGACCTCCTACAACAACTATCCGGCGCAGCGCTACATCTTGTCGTGCGTCTATGAGGGGCTTGCGGTGCCGATCGATGCGGGGCTTCGCATCGAGGCGCGCTACTTCACGAAGCTGCTGATGGATCCGGCGTCGCGGAACATGATCCGCTCGCTGTTCCTCTCTATGCAGGATCTGGGCAAGGGTGCGCGGCGTCCGGCGAATGTGGCGCCGACCACGGTCAAGAAACTCGGCGTGCTCGGTGCCGGCATGATGGGCGCGGGTATTGCCTACGTGTCGGCGCAGGCTGGCATGGAGGTTGTGCTGATCGACCGCTCGATCGAAGAGGCGGAGAAGGGCAAGGCTTATTCGACGAAGCTTCTCGACGGACAGATCGCAAAAGGGCGTTCCACGGCCGAGAAGAAAGAGAAGCTGCTCTCGCTCATCAAGCCTTCGACGAACTATGACGATCTCAAGGGCTGCGATCTCGTGATCGAAGCGGTGTTCGAGACGCGCGAAATCAAAGCGGACGTCACGAAGAAGGCCGAGGCGCATCTGACCGACAAGGCGGTGTTCGGATCGAACACCTCGACCTTGCCGATCACGGGGTTGGCGGAAGCGAGTGTCAGGCCGAACAACTTCGTCGGCATCCACTTCTTCTCGCCGGTCGACAAGATGCAGCTTGTGGAAATCATCACGGGCAAGAAGACGGGCGACTATGCGCTCGCCATGGCGGTCGACTACGTCAAGCAGATCAAGAAGACGCCGATCGTGGTCAACGATTCTCGCGGGTTCTATACGTCACGGTGCTTCGGGACGTATGTCGCGGAAGGCCAGGAGATGCTGGCCGAAGGCATTGCACCGGCGATCATCGACAATGTCGGCCGCATGACCGGCATGCCGCGCGGGCCGCTGGAGCTTGCCGACGACGTGGCGCTCGATCTTGCCTACAAGGTGCGCGAGGCGACGAAGAAGGACCTCGGCGACAAGTACGAGTCGGGGCCTGCGGATACACTGATCGAGAACATGGTCGCTAAACTCGGGCGTTATGGCCGCAAGAACGGCAAGGGCTTTTACGACTATCCGTCGGACGGCGGAAAGAAGCGTCTGTGGCCGGGCCTGAAGGACATCGTGAAGTACAAGGTTACGTCGTCGACACCGGAGCTGGTGGACGAACTCAAGAAGCGCTTTCTCTATCGTCAGGCGATCGAAGCGGCGCGCTGCTTTGAGGAAAACGTCGTCACCGATCCGCGCGAAGCGGATGTCGGCGCGATCCTGGGGTGGGGCTTTGCGCCCTATACCGGCGGGCCGCTCTCGGTGATCGATACGGTCGGTACGAAGAAGTTCGTCGAAGACTGCGACCGCTTTGCCCAGAAGTACGGCAAGCGTTTCCTGCCCGGCAAACTGCTGCGCGAGATGGCGGAAAAGGGCGACACATTCTACGGCCGCTTCAATCCGGCCAAGAAGGCCGCTTAGCAGAGCATTCTTTAAGGGGCGGGGTGCCACAGTATCCCGGCCTTTATTCTCGGTTGACGTATCTTATAGATATATCTATAAGATACTTATGCGCGAGCGAAGCACTGGACACGTGATTCTGGGGATCCTGGCGGTAGGAGGCGACCTGTCGGGGTATGAAATCCGGCAGTGGATCGAGCAGGCGATCGGGTTCTTTTGGTCGGAAAGCTTCGGCCAAATCTATCCGGAGCTGCAACGGCTTGCGAAGGCGCGGTTGATCAAAGCTCTCCCGGCGGAAGGCAAAGGCCGTGAGGTCAAGCGTTATCGGATCACCGCGGGGGGACGTGCGGAGCTCGAGCGCTGGCTGCAGCGCACGCCGCAGGCGGAGCGGCCGCGAAGCGAATTGCTGCTGAAGATATTCTTCGGATCCGTCGCTGGCGCGCCGAGCATTCGCGAGTTTCTCGAAGGTGCCGTGAAGGCGCAATCGGGGCGCCGACAAGGCGTTGCTGCGGCGGAGGAACTCGTGTTGCGCGAGGACCGTCACGCAGAGACGCTCGTCTATTCGTTGATGACGATCTTGAGCGGCCAGTTCGTTCATGCCGCCAGGCTTGCTTGGGCTCAGGCGTCGCTTGCGCTTCTCGACGCACATGCGGCGGGCGGGAACGACGCGGTGGTGCGTGCTTACGCGAAGGCAAAGAAAGCCGGGGGACTCTCATGAACATTCTGACACCGGAAGAAACGCGAGAGCATTCGATCTTCACGATGCTGGGTCAGGAACGCGCCGGCGTCGTGCGCTGGTTCTTTCTCGCCGTGCTGGCCGCGCTCGCGTGGTTGGGCGGCGTGGCATTCCTCGCGCCCTATCGCCCGACGGAGATTTCGCGGTTCGTTGCAACCTTTGTGCCGTTGGACCAGGCATTCTGGGGCGCGATGGTGGCAGCGGCGCTGATCGCACTGGCTGCCTATGTTGCGCGACGCTTCGCGCTCGCATGGGCTGGCGCCACGGTCGCGGGGTATCTCGCCGGGTTCTACCTCTCTGGTCTGCTGTATCGCTTCTTCCCGCCGAATGTCGACCTTCCGCTGACCGGCGTCGAGGGAGCGCTTGCATTCGCGTTGTCGCGGCTCTGGTTTGCGGCACCGATCGCCATCGTGCTGTTGCTCGTCTGGCTCGTGTTCGCGCGGCTGGTTGGCCAGGGCCATCCGACGATCGGGTTCGGCAACTGGCTCGTGCAAACGCGGGACATGAGCGTGAAAGAGCCGCTTGCGAGTTGGCTGGCGAAGCTGTTCGGCGGCTACTTGATCTTTATCGCGGTCTTGTTCGTCCTGATCCAACTTCCCGTCGGTTTCGCGCCGATCGTGAGCGGCACACTCTGGCCGTTGGTTGGAGCGGTCCTGGTCGCCGCAACAGCAAATGCGGTGGCGGAAGAGGTCGTCTATCGCGGGTTCATCCAGCCTGCGTTCATCCGCTATGGCGGTGCGGCGGCCGGGCTTTGGATGCAAGGTTTGTTCTTCGGGACCATCCATTGGGGCTTGAGCGTCGGCGTTCTGGCCGCGCTGCCCGTGTCGCTGCTGATCGGGTTTGGCTCGATCGTTTGGGGTAAGGCCGCTTACGAGACGCGCGGGCTGGGCTGGACGATCGTCGCCCATTTCCTGGTCGATGTCGTGATCATGGCCACGTACTTCGTACCGTACTGAGTAATTGCTGCTTGCGGCCCGGGCGTGTTCGGGGTCGCCAAACGGCAGTTGTCCGATAAGGAAACGCGCGATTTGAAGTTGCGCTAAGGCGTGACGGGTATCCTCTTTGCCTTGGGCTTCTTGTCGTGTTAGCTCACGACAACCACAAGGGGTGTTCGCTATGCGCGCCGTCGTTGCTGCCGTTGCCGTTCTCTTCGCCTTTGCCACCGTTCCCGTCCAAGCCGCCGACCGCAAGGTCGCGGACTTCTTTGGCGTCTATCTCGGCCACGGCGAGGTCGATGCGACGGCAAAAGGCCAGGAGAAGGAAACCCGTTTCAGCCAGGTCGTGATTCGTCCGGCACCGGCGGAGAAGGGTTTTACGATCGAGTGGTCGACGTTGAAGCTGGAGGGTGACGAGCTTCCCTCAACAGCGAACACGAAGACCTATACGCAGACGTTCCGCCCGGCTGACAAGGCGGGTCTGTTTCGGGATATCACTTCGGGTGATCTCAATCTCAATCAGGACACGTCTTGGGCGGTGATCAAAGGCGACACGCTTAGCATCGTCCAGGTTTCCGCCGGGCCGGATGGCGGGTACTTCGTCACCCACTACGACCGGACGCTTACGCAAAAGGGCATGGAAGTGCGCTTCACGCGGTTCGAAAACAGCCGGATTGTGCGGGCTGTTCATTTGAACCTGCTGAAGGGCCCTGCGAAAGTTAACTAGGCGGGCGTTGCGCGTCGGCGGCCGGGCATGATTTGATGCGACCTGGTTAGGGCAGGGGCGCCCGGCAACTCTTATCCAAAGGGGACACGAAACATGCGCATCGCTCTCGCGCTCGGAACAGCCGCCTTGCTGCTGGCAACTGCGGCACAAGCCGCGGATCGCAAAATCGAAGACTTCGTCGGCCGCTGGATCGGTAGCGGGCAGGCGACTCAAGGTCCCGTCAATCCGAAGGTCACGCAATCGCGGGACTCCGAAGTGGTCATCGAAAAGTCGGCGGACGGCTTCAAGATCTCTTGGACCACGATGTCGTCCAACGTCGACGACGGCTCGAAGTCGAAGGTGAAAACCTCTTCGCTGACCTTCAAGAAGGGCAAGGCACCGAACGTTTACACGGACGTCAAATCCGGAAGTGCGACCGACGGCAAGAAGACGACTTGGGCACGTATTTCGGGCTCCACGCTCAGCATCACGCAACTCGTCATCGCCGAAGACGGGCAGTGGGACGTGACGATCTACGACCGGTCGCTGAAGGACGCGGATCATATGAACCTTGCCTTTAAGCGGATCACGAACGGGACTGTGGCCCGGGAAGCGGCCCTTTCGATGACGCGCGCCAAGGATTAGCGCCAAGCGGGCGTTTTTTGAACGCCGTTCAAATTCGTCGTGCTTTTGTTGTGCGCGCGGGGCTGGCAGAGTCCCCGCGCGATGCAACTGATTCAGGCGTGAATTGTTGCACGACGTGAGGGGAACCTATGACCGCCGCTGCGGCCGTGCGTGTGGCGCAACAAGCGCCCGAACGGCGCGCCATCAAGATGTGGGATGGCGAAGTTTCCTACCTTGCCTGGGAGGCGGCGAACGTGCGCGCGCCTGCCATTCACTTTGCGCACGCCAACGGGTTTAACGCGCTCACCTATCGTACGTTCCTCAATCCGCTGGCGCGCGATATGCGGATCTATGCGAGCGACCTGCGCGGGCATGGGCAAACGACGCTGGCAGCCAATCCGAAGGGCATGCGGTCGTGGCATATTTATCGTGACGACATCATGCGCACGCTGCACGAACTCGACGGGCGGCCGAAGATGCTGGTCGGGCACTCGATGGGTGCGACGGCGAGCTTGATGGTGGCGCTCGCCAAACCGACCTGGGTCACGGGTTTGGTCCTGGTCGAGCCGGTGATCATGCCGCCCGGGTATATTCGCTGGCTGAAGATCATGCGCGCACTGGGGCTTTCGGACCGCGTTTCCCCGCTCGTCGCACAAGCAAAGAAGCGGCGCGGGATTTGGCCGTCGCGCGAGGCGATGTTCGAGGCCTATCGGGGACGCGGTGCGTTCCGGACGTGGCCGGAGGAGGTCGTGCACGACTACATCGTTGGCGGCACCGTCGACTTCGTCGACGACAAGCAGATACGCCTGGCGTGTACCCCGGGATGGGAAGCCGCCAACTACAGCAGCAATGCGGTCGACATTTGGCGCGAACTTGATGGCCTGCGCTGTCCGTTGACGCTGATCGTCGGCGACAAACGTTCGACGTGCCCCGATCCTGTCGTCGAACTGTTGATCGCGCGCCGCCCTGACATTCGCGTCGTGAAGGTTCCCGGCGCGAGCCATTTCTTGCCGATGGAGTATCCGGGCATCGTGCAGCGCGAAGTGCGCGCGATGGCGGGGCTTTAGGCCGCTTCCTATGCTGATAGGCCCGGGATGATCAGGCTCTCGAGCTGTGCCCGCATGTCGGTTGGGATATCGATCGCCTTGCGGGTCGTTAGGTCCATCGCGATAGCGACGGCCTCTGCGGTGGCGAAGCACTCGCCGCTCTCCGCATCGAACAGCCAGTGGCACCAGATGTAGGTCTTGGACGAAACGGAGCGCAGGCCGCTTTTCAGAATCAGCAAATCGCCCTCGCGGGCCGGCATGCGGTAGACGAAGCGGTACTCGAGCGCGGCACCGCCTGTGGAACTTGTCGAGCGATCTTCCCCGCGGGTCTGCGCGATTAGGTTCGGAATGGCGTCCGAAACGCGGCCCATGTAGTGGCGCGGAAGCATGTAGCCGTGCGCGTCGCAGTGTTCGCGCAACACGGTGCTCCGCAGCGTTGTGATGAGGCCAAGCTGCTCTGCCTCGGTCAGCGACGGTGCGGGCCGCGCCGGCGTCAACTCCAGGCCGCGAGGCTGGCCCTGCGCAGGCAGGTCGACCATGAACGATGCCGCTTTTGCGACGGCGGTGATGGGCAACGGCAGGCCGCCGCGCATGGTGGTGTCGGCCCATTCGGCGCGCGTGACGAAGGTGGCGGCAACGCCTCCGGTCGCGATGTTTTTCATCTCCTCGTAGACGATCAACCCTTCGTTCTTGGCGAGCAGGACGCCCGCTTCAACGACGTATGGGGCACCGGGGCGAAGTTCGCGGTGAAAGCGGATGTGCTGCTCGCGGGGGACGAGCATGGCGCGGTCGCTGCCTTGCGCGCGCGGGCTCAAACCGAGGGCGGCAGCGAGTGCGCTCAAGCCGTCATCGGCCCTGGCGACATAGAACTGCACATTCAGGTGGCCCATTTGATCGCATTCCCACGTCTGAACGCTGGAGCGTGCGACTTCGATCATGCTCGTCATGTTTGTCCGGTGTGCTTCGACAAATGTTGATGCCACAGGCGTGGCGGTCTGTCAGCCGTTTAGGCCTTGGAATTTTCCCGGTGACGCTACGTCGGCGGAGGCTGGACTTCCGGGCGGCCAGGATCGAAAAGGGAGTAGCCGAAGGAGAAGCTCGTGGCGAAAGGACCGCTCAGCGGCGTGAAGGTTGTGGAGTTCGCAGGGCTTGGCCCAGCGCCGTTCTGCGGGATGCTGCTTTCGGATCTCGGGGCCGACGTCGTGCGGATCGATCGCAAGGACGCGCGGCCGGCGCAACCGCATCACGTGACGCATCGCGGGCGGAAATCCATCGCACTCGATCTGAAGAGCAAAGACGCGATCGAACTTTGCCTGCAGCTGTTCGAGCGTGCGGAGATCGTGTTCGAGGGCTTTCGACCTGGGGTTATGGAGCGGCTGGGGTTGGGGCCGGACGTCGCGCTGAAACGCAATCCGAAGCTCGTCTATGGACGCATGACGGGATGGGGACAGACGGGGCCGCTTGCGCATGCCGCAGGGCACGACATCAACTACATCGCGATCACCGGTGCACTTCACGCGATCGGAACGCGCGAGCGGCCGGTACCACCGCTGAACCTGATCGGCGACTTCGGCGGTGGGGCACTTTATCTCGCGTTCGGTTTGCTCGCGGCGCTGACGCATGCGCGGGCGACGGGCCAAGGTCAGGTCGTGGATGCCGCCATGGTGGATGGCGCTGCTTCGTTGATGTCCTACTTTTACGGGTTTCGCGCCGAAGGCGTGCATACGGCGGAGCGAGCGGCGAACCGCCTCGACGGCGGTGCGCATTTCTACGACGTGTACAAATGCGCGGATGGCGCATGGATCGCGGTGGGCTCGATCGAACCGCAGTTCTATGCGTTGCTGCGCGAGAAAGCCGGGTTAAACGATTCCGATTTTGACGCGCAGCTGGACCGGACGCGGTGGCCGGCTCTTAAGGAAAAGCTCGCGCAGGTATTCGCCGGGAAGACACGCGCCGAGTGGTGCTCGATCATGGAGGGCAGCGACGTGTGTTTTGCGCCCGTGCTTGAGATCGGCGAGGCGCCGTCACATCCCCACAACGTCGCGCGCGATGCATTCGTTATCATAGAGGGCGTCGTTCAGCCGGCGCCTGCACCGCGGTTCGACGCGACGCCGGGCGTCGTGCAAGGGCCGCCGCCGGCCATTGGCGGACACAACGTCTTGGGCTTGCGCGATTGGGGCTTTCCGCCCGAGCGCGTCGAAGAGTTGACCTCGAAGGGAGTGATCTGATGACACGCCGTGCCGCCATTGTTGCGCCGGTCCGTACCCCGGTCGCCAAGTATCTCGGTGGATTAAAAGACATACCGGCGGAGGCTTTGGCGGCGCATGTCATCAAGGAAACGGTCAAGCGTTCCGGCATAGACCCCGCGCGCATCGACGACGTCGTGTTCGCGCAGAGCTATGCGAACAGCGAGGCGCCTTGCATCGGGCGGTGGGCTGCGCTTGCGGCGGACTTGCCGATCGAGGTGCCGGGCATGCAACTCGACCGGCGCTGCGGCGGCGGCCTGCAGGCGATCGTGACGGCTGCGATGATGGTGGAAACCGGTGCCGCGGATGTCGTGATCGCAGGCGGCGTCGAGAGCATGAGCAATATCGAGTATTATACGACCGCGATGCGTTCCGGCGCGCGTGCCGGGAACGTGCAGATGTACGATCGGCTGGAACGGGGGCGCGAGCGGTCGCAGCCGGTCGAACGCTTCGGGGTGATCTCCGGCATGATCGAGACGGCGGAGAACGTCGCGCGGGAGTGTCAGATCACGCGGGAGGAGGCGGATGCGTTTTCGGTCGAGAGCCATCGCCGTGCGGCCCGCGCATGGGCCGAGCACAAATTCGCCGACGAGATCGTGGCGGTTCCAGTCCCACAGCGGAAGGGCGATCCGATCCTCGTCAGCCAAGACGAAGGCGTGCGCGCGGATGCGACGCTTGCAACGCTCGCGGCACTCAGGCCAATCATGAAGGGCGGCGTCGTCACGGCTGCGAATGCGAGCCAGCAGAACGATGCAGCGGCGGCGTGCTTGATCGTCGCCGAGGACAAGCTGGCGGCGCTTGGTCTCAAGCCAATGGGGACGCTTGTTGGGTGGGCTGCGGCCGGGTGTCATCCGGCGACGATGGGTCTCGGGCCAGTGCCTGCGGTGGAGAAGCTGTTCGCGCGAACGAAGCTTTCGTGGAAGGACATCGATCTCGTTGAGTTGAACGAAGCGTTCGCCGTCCAAGTGCTCGGCGTTTTAAAGCGCTGGGGTTGGCACGACCACGATAAGCTGAACGTCAATGGGTCCGGTATCTCGCTCGGTCACCCGATCGGCGCGACCGGAGCACGGATTCTCG
>CXWL01011594.1_pt1 | contig 27845 bp, 31 predicted proteins | sample 590931 | NCBI WGS metagenome assembly CXWL01 (sample SAMEA3498368, study PRJEB10139) | groundwater metagenome | biome: water well; material: biofilm material | place: Germany | collected 2015-04-27 | reverse complement strand
TTCACGATTCTGATGGGCGACGAGGTCGAACCCCGACGAAACTTCATCCAAGCCCACGCGCTCGAGGTCAGAAATCTAGACGTATAGTGAAGAACTTTCTTGTTAGGATGCTCAAAATGATCATCCAGCAAGGCCGCAGGCGAGCGAAAATCTGAGGCGTACCCTCTGGGTACGTTGAAGGTTTTCACGAGCCGAGAACGAAGCTGGGGATCATTTTCAGCATCCGTGGAGTATTAAATGCCGCCTGATGAAAGACTAGGCCAAATCGCCATCGAAGACGAGATGCGCTCGTCGTACCTGAGCTACGCGATGAGCGTCATCGTGGGCCGGGCGCTCCCCGACGTGCGTGACGGCCTCAAGCCGGTCCATCGTCGCATCCTCCACGGCATGAACGAAATGGGTCTGGCGTCGAATCGGGCCTACCGCAAGTCCGCCAAGATCGTCGGCGAGATCATGGGGAATTACCATCCCCATGGAGACAGCGCGATTTACGACACGCTCGTTCGGATGGCCCAACCCTTCAACATGCGGTATATGCTCGTGGACGGCCAGGGCAACTACGGATCGGTCGACGGCGATCCCCCGGCGGCCATGCGGTATACCGAAGCTCGCCTGACCAAGGTCGCTGAGGACATGCTTGCCGATATCGACAAGGAGACGGTCGATTTCGGTCCGAACTACGACGAGTCGCTGGTCGAACCGCTGGTGCTCCCCTCGAAAATCCCGAATCTCCTCGTCAACGGCGCCGGTGGCATTGCGGTGGGTTATGCCACCAACATCCCAACCCACAATCTCGGCGAAGTGATCGAGGCGCTTCTCCTATTCCTGGAGAATCCGGATGTCACGATTGCCCAGCTGATGAAAAAGATTCCAGGCCCCGATTTCCCGACGGCCGGATTTATCTATGGAACGACCGGCATCAAGGACGCCTACCACAGCGGACGGGGCCTTCTGACATTGCGCGCGAAAGTGAACGTCGAGTCGGATGAACGTACGGATCGCGAGCGGTTGATCGTCACAGAGCTCCCCTATCAGGTCAATAAGTCCAAGCTGATCGAAAAGATCGCCGAGCTGATCCGGGACGAACGAATCAAAGGGATTTCCGATCTGCGCGATGAGTCCGACCGGGACGGCATCCGCGTCGTCATCGAACTGAAGCGCGGCGAAATTCCACTCATTACCCTGAACAATCTCTATAAGCTCACGCAACTCCAGACAACGTTCGGGGTCATCATGCTGGCGCTGGTGAACAACCGGCCGGAGGTGTTGAACCTCAAACAGATTCTGCACCATTTCATCGAGCATCGGCGCGAGGTCATCGTTCGTCGGACTGCCTTCGAGCTGCGCAAAGCGGAAGAGCGCGCCCATATCCTCGAGGGTCTCAAGATCGCGCTGGATAATCTGGATGCGGTGATTACCTTGATCCGGCAGGCGCAATCGCCCGATGAAGCCCGTGTCGGCCTGATGCGAAGGTTTGCGCTGAGCGAAATTCAGGCGAATGCGATTTTGGAGATGCGGCTCCAACGGCTCACGCAATTGGAGCGCAATAAACTTATTGAGGAATATACAGAGGTCTTGAAACAGATCGAGCGTCTCAAGTCGATCCTAGGCAGCGAAGCGCTGGTTCGTGCCATCGTCAAAGATGAGCTAATCGAAGTGCGCGAGGCCTACAAGGACGACCGCCGCACGCAGATCGTGAAAGAAGAGGCGGAGATTACGCTGGAGGACATGATCGCGAACGAAGAAGTGGTCGTCACGATCTCGCACGCCGGCTACATCAAGCGCAATCCAGTCACGCTGTACCGGGCGCAGCGGCGAGGCGGCAAGGGCAAGATCGGAATGGGGGTCAAGGACGAGGATTTTGTCGTGACCCTGTTTACCGCGACCACGCACGAGTCTCTTCTATTTTTCACAGATGCCGGGAAGGTCTATTGGCTGAAGGTTCATGAGATTCCTGACGCAGGCCGGGCTGCCAAGGGGAAAGCGCTCGTGAATCTGCTGGCGCTGTCCGGCGAGGAAAAAGTCACCGCGACTGTGCCGGTCAAAGAGTTCCGAGAAGACCGGTTCATTGTGATGGCGACCGCGCAGGGCATTATCAAGAAGACCGAACTTTCGGCCTACGGCAATCCACGTCAAGGCGGCATCATTGCGCTGTCGTTGGATAAAGGGGATCGCCTCATCGGTGTGCAGCTCACCGATGGCCAGAGGGAAATTCTGTTGGGCACGAAGAAGGGGATCACCATTCTCTTCAAGGAAGCAGGCGTCCGCCCGATGGGCCGTACGGCGCACGGGGTGCGCGGGATTACGCTGGAGGAAGGCAACGAAGTCATCGGCATGGAAACGATCACCCCCGACTCCACCACGCAAATCCTCACGGTCACGGAGGGTGGCTACGGAAAACGCACACCAGTGAGCGAGTATCGTGTTCAGGGACGCGGGGGGAAGGGCATCATCAGTGTCAAAACCAATGAGCGCAATGGACTTGCCGTCGGATTTCTTCAGGTCCGAGATGGTGATGAAATCATGTTGATGGCGGCTCAAGGCAAGGTGCTTCGATGCAAGGTCGATGAGTTCCGTGAGATCGGCCGGAATACCCAGGGGGTTCGGATCCTGGATCTTGAGGGAGCGGGTGACAGGGTCGTGGCTGTCGCACGGTTGGCAGAAAGCGCCGAGTCGCTCCCAGAGGAAAGCGGCGGATAAAGGCCCCCACACGGTAACATACGCCTTCCATGCACGAGCAGGATTCTTCCCCAGGACCGCTTCAAAAATCCAAGCCGAAGAAGCGACTGGACACCGTCGTCAAATTGGCTCTTGGAGTGGTGGTCATGTCTTTTACCATGATCTGGGGCGGGATGTATCTCACTCGTCCCGACCGAACCATCCCTCCTTATAGTGTCGGTTCCCAAGTCGGCCACATCGTCGCGATGCATGTGCCTCACGACACAACCGACCAGGGGATTGAAACCTTAGTAAAACGGTTTCGCAAGGTCGGGCGCCAGACGCACCATTTTGCCAAGATGAAGATTCAACCGACGACGCCCGGCGATCCGAACGGTTGGTACAGGAAGGTCGTGGTGTACGTGTTCGTTGACGACGGATGGGCTGAGCCGGATGTGCTCAATAAATTTTTGGCGGGAGACGCGACGGCGGTCAAAAATTATGAGAAGGAGATGCGGGGATACTATCGCCTGCAGGACCAGGAAGAGGAAGGGGGTCTCGGCCCGATGCCCCAAGCCGGTGTCGAAACCTCCGATGCCACGCGCATTCTCTTCAAGGGACTCGTCACGGACCCTGTACCGGCGGAGTTGGAGTACGAAGACTTCTCGATATCACCGATGTAAACAGCCGACGGAGATCGGGATCTTGTATCGTTGAGACATGGGACGATACCTCAGCCAGTGCGGTCTCCGATGCAATGGTATCGTCGTCGAGAGGAGGCGTCGTTGGAGAAGCCGACTTCCGCAAGGGGATCTCTCCTACGCGCAATACAATCTCGGTCACGAGCTCTCCGCATGCTGCTTCGTTGAGTTTCTGAATCAGTGTCGGCTTGAGGAATGTGAGTTGGTGCAGCCAAATGCTGTTGCGCACTAGGAGATAAAGTTTCTTGTAGCGGATTTGGTCGGGCCAGGTATACGAGGCCATCGGCTCTCCGACGATGGAGACCCAGTCCCGCCGCAAGCGGTTTTCGAGCAGCTTGGACTCCAGCCCAAGGCGACGAGCCACCCCTTCGAGGATGCTGGATAGAGAATCGACTGAACCGACTCCGCGCATGGCGGCATCATAGCAAAACGCGCCGTGCAATCACCATGGCTTGCCTCTCTGAGTTCGTGGAACGAGGGTCGCCTTCGTGCGCAATTGAACGTTGTGAACGTCCATACTGATATGAAAGCCTGACGTCTGATGGGGAAAGAAAAAGACAGTTTCGAAAAAGCCGTCGTCACGAACCGAAAAGCCTACCACGACTATTTCATTGAGGATAAGTTTGAGGCGGGCATCATGCTCCAAGGCACGGAGGTCAAATCTCTGCGAGATGGCCGAGTGAACCTACAGGATAGTTACGCCAGCGTGAAGGGCAACGAGGTCTTTCTCCACCACTGCCACATCAGCCCCTACAGTCACGGCAACATCATGAACCACGAGCCCCTTCGCACGCGGAAACTGCTTCTTCACCGAAAGGAAATCAATAAGCTCCTCGGCAAGACGCAACAACAGGGGCTTACACTCATCCCGCTCCGCATCTATTTCTCCAAGCGAGGTCTTGCCAAGGTTGAGCTCGGATTGGCCAAGGGCAAGAAACAGCACGACCGCCGGGAATCCATCAAAAAGCGCGAAGCCGGTCGAGAGGTGGAGCGGGCGATGAAAGAGAGAAAGTAGGCAACCAACCGTCCTTCTTGCTCGCAGAGCGCGCACGATCGGAATGTGCTCGCTCGATGCGCGCAGTAAAGGACAGTATGGTCGCTTACCGAGAAGGAGGGCGATGGGCTATGAGAGTATCGGAATTGAGATAGACCCACAGTACTTTGACGTGGGCCGGCTAATCTTGGGCCCGCCCGCTCCAGAGTACGAACACTTCCTGCGAAGCTCCCGGTCCATCCGTTTTCATTTTCCCAATAACCTGAACGAACAGATTGACGTGATCGCCGGGGGCAAGCATCGACGCTCGCACCGAGCTTCTGTTTCTGCCACAGGCTCCCTTATCGAGGACCTCCACCAGCCCGCTGTCGTCCTCCAATGAAACGATCGTCAGCTCGTAGGGCACTCCACAGCCCCGCGTGAGCACCTCAGTCTGAACGGTTCGGATAGTACCGGCTATCCTGATTTCTCGCAGGTGGTAGCTGGTGGGATCTGAGAACAGCTTCGAGATGGGAACCAGGTTGTACGAGAGAAGAGGAATTCGCAACGACCCAACTCGCGGAGAGCGAGAAAGAGGGTCGAGTGCGAGGCTCAAAGGAGGGCTTCCGATCATCAACACGCCGATCATGCCAATAAAGGAGACCGCGTAGAAACATAATCGTGCTGCGAAGAAGAGGCATTGTTTGTCTATTCCCATCCATTGGAATAATGGCCTCGCAGTAAGAACCAGTCATCCTAGCCTACCATAGCCATGCGAAGCGGCTTGGAAATCCGGCGTTGTTTCAACCAGTAAAGTACGGATTGACCGTCTGCGCATTGAGCAGAGCCTGTTCTGGTCAGCCATGCAAACTGATAACGTCGAAAGCCTCGAGCTGTTTCAACAGCGGGGCAAATTTCACACTTGACTTAGTACTAACTAGAACTATAATGCTCTGTATCTGCTGCTCGATGACAGGGCTGTGTCGCAACAAAAATGGAGGTTCCACCATGTACGTTGTCATTGGCGCCACGGGGAATACGGGATCGGCCGTTGCAGGGACCTTGCTGAGCCGAAAACAACCGGTGCGGATCGTCGTGCGATCGGCGGATAAAGGTATGGCATTGAAAGCGAAGGGCGCGGAGATTGTTGTTGCCTCGCTCGACGATGTGTCCTCGTTGGCCACAGTGTTTGAAGGGGCCAAAGGGGTCTATCTCTTGGTGCCGCCAAACTATGGAGCAGCAGCGTGGCTGGCCGATCAACGAGCACGGATGGATCGCGCGGCAGAAGCCGTGAAAAACAGCGGCATCGGCCACGTCGTGTTTCTTTCCTCAATCGGTGGACACATCGCCGAAGGAACGGGACCAATTCGAGCCGCTCGCTACGGCGAGCAGGCACTCGGAGCAGCGGCGAAGAACCTGACGATTCTCCGCCCCTGTTACTTTATGGACAATTGGGCTCCGGTTCTCGGCGCAGCCAAGGGACAAGGCATCTTGCCGACGTTCATTGCGCCTCAGGCCATGGTTCCTATGATCTCGACCACAGATATCGGCCGTATCGGAGCGGAGCAATTGATGGTCGGTGGAAAGGGCAACCGGATAGTGGAACTCGCCGGGCCGGAAGAATATAGTCCGAATCAGGTTGCCGCTGCCCTCGGTCAGATTCTCGGAAAACCTGTCACGGCTCAGCATGCGCCGTTGAACGCAGTGATTCCTACATTCAAATCGTTTGGCTTTTCGGATGAAGCGGCGAAACTGTTTGAAGAAATGTACAGGTCATTTTCCACAGGGTCGATTGGGTATGAGCACCCTGCCTCGCTTGTGCGCGGCACAATTACATTGACCGAAGCGTTGCGAGGAATGGTGTAAGAAAGGAGGGGCGTCATGGCCACGGAAACGAGCACGATGAAGGGATTGATCGGCCTGTATCAGCCAGGCTCGCGACACATGGTCGGCGACGGGTTTCCCGTGCGGAATCTCTTTCCCAGCAACGACCTCGATCGCGAAGTCAGCCCGTTTCTTATGTTGGACTATGCTGGGCCGCAGTACTTCGAGCCGACAGACCATTCCCGTGGCGTGGGAGAACATCCGCATCGCGGGTTTGAAACGGTGACGATCGTGTATGAAGGGGTGGTGGCCCATCGTGATTCAGCCGGGAATGCCGGAGTGATCGGCCCAGGCGATGTCCAGTGGATGACCGCGGCGTCCGGTGTCGTGCATGAAGAGTTGCACGAGAAGGCATTTGCAAGAAATGGAGGCACGCTCCACGCGATTCAATTGTGGGTGAACTTGCCGCGCGCTTCGAAGATGTCCGCGCCCGGTTATCAGTCGATTCTCGATGCCGATATCTCGGCGATTGCTCTAGATGGAGAGGGCATGTTGCGGGTGATCGCGGGATCCTTTCAAGGACACAAGGGGCCGGCGCGCACGTTCACTCCGGTTGAACTCTATGATGTGCGGCTGAAGGCTGGAAGTCGGACATCGTTCGCGTTTCCCGAGGGACATAACGCCTCGTTCTTTGTCCTGCAGGGCCGTGTCTCCGTCAACGGATCGCAAGCAGCCGGAGAGGCCGAGCTGATGGTTTGCACTAGAAACGGCTCGCAGGTGACAGTCGATGCGCAGGAAGACAGTCGTCTCTTGGTCATGGCCGGGGAGCCGATCGAAGAACCGATCGCCCGCTATGGTCCATTTGTCATGAATACCAAAGCAGAGCTGATTCAAGCGGTGAACGATTATCAGGCCGGCAAAATGGGACATCTTTCGTAACCGCGTCGTTCGTCGCTCGCGAAGCGTATCTCGTTAGAGACGATATGAGTCCATCAACCACCAATCTCTCGATTGAAGTCTATTCCGACATCGTCTGTCCTTGGTGTTACGTCGGGAAGCGACGGCTTGAGCGGGCTTTGACGTCGGTCGGCCTCGATATGCACGTGACGTGGCGTCCGTTCCAATTGAATCCGACCATGCCGCTGGACGGAATGGATCGGACCGCTTATATCAAAGCCAAGTTTGGGAGNNAACGGCGAGAACATCGGTGATCTGAAGACCCTTGCGCACGTCGCTGGCGAAGCCGGACTGGATCGAACAGAAACAGAAAAGTTTTTGGCGAGCGACAACGGCACGGTTGAGGTCAAGGCCGAAGAAGCAGTCGGTCGTCGGTTGGGTATTCGAGGGGTTCCCTATTTTGTTTTCAACGGGAGTATCTCGATTTCCGGTGCCCAGCCTCCCGATATTATTGTGTCTGCCGTTCAGCAGGCTAAGGAAACAGTCATAGAGAGTAAGGAGGAAACACAATGGCAGTCCAAGTCTACGGATGTAACCATATCGTCATTGAGGTCACCGACGCCAAGAAAGCAGTAAAGTTCTACTCCGATGTTTTCGGTTTAAAGATGCTCCGTGGCGGCGAAGGAGCGGCCTGGTGCAAGCTGGGGGAGCATCAATTCATGGCGATTTTTGAAGTGGACAAGCTGCAACCGGATCGCGTGAAGCATTTCGGCTTGATGGTCCAGGACGCGCAACAGATTAAGGATGTGCGGAAGAAACTCACCAAGAAATACAAACTCACAATGCAGCCGAACTTTCGTTGTGATTTCCGCGATCCCTGGGGAAACCGCATTCAGGTCGGCGATCTCAGCGATGAATCGCTGGTCTGGCTCCTCCCCTACCAGGAAGTCCAGAAAGCAGGGATTACATTCACCAACACACCTCGAAGGGAGAAGCGGTCATGAACGCAACAAATCTACAACAGCGACTGAACGATCTATTCGGCTACATCCGTCAAGGCAAGATCGTTGAGGCCATGAATGAGTTTTACGACAAGGATGTGAAGATGCAGGACAATGCTAACCCGCCGACCATAGGCCAGGCGGCAAATATTGAGCGGGAAAAGCAGTTCTTGAGCGGCGTCAAGGAGTGGAAAGGGTTCAACGTGACGGCCTCGGCTGTGGGCGACAATGTCACGTTTTACGAATGCAGNNGGCAAGATCGTGCATGAGCGGTTTTATTACGACACGGGCGCGAAGAAGTAAGGTGACGAAAGCTGGAGAACGGCAAGTACCGGGGAAGTGAACGGAGGTGTGATCTAATCGTCAAGGGAGTTTCTCATGCCGGACGAACAATGGATAGACGTCGGGAGTGTCGAAGACCTGAAGAATAAATCCTTGCAAGAAGTCTCTCTAGGGAAGACGACCATCGCGCTGACATACAAAAACGGTTCGTTTGCTGCGATCTCAGGGGTCTGTAATCATGTCGGTGGCCCGTTGGGTGAAGGTACGCTCGACGGAGACTATGTTGTCTGTCCCTGGCATTATTGGAAGTTCCATCACAAGACCGGTCGAGGGGAATCAGGGTACGAACAGGATCAGGTTCCGAGCTATGCCACGAAGATCGAGACCGGCCGGCTGTATATCAATCTGTTGTCCGCCACAAAGCGGAAAAAGCAGCTCCATAAATCCCACCCTCTCGCACGTCCGGTGCTGCGTCAGGCAGGTCCAATCCGAGTGGTGGGAATCTCGACGACGGCGATGACGACGGAGCATCCACGGTACAGTACCTCCGACGCGATGCTGGACGTCGCGATCGAGTACGCTCGAAGCGCGCTCAAGCTGGAGACGCAATGTATTAAGCTCCGCGAGCTGAACTTTCGCCCGTGCGAAGGGTTCTATTCAAAATCGGCGCAAGCCTGCACCTGGCCCTGCTCGATCACACAAATGGACCCGACCGATCAGCTCGATCGCGCGTACGAAGCGATCGTGCATTGGGCCGATGTGATTCTGATTTCGACCCCGATCCGTTGGGGCAACGCCAGCAGCTTGTACTACAAGATGGTCGAGCGGATGAACTGCATCCAAAATCAGGAGACCATCGCGAACAAACATTTGCTCAAGAACAAGGTCGCGGCGTTTATTATTATGGGCGGGCAAGACAACGTGCAGGGTGTGGCTGGACAACTTATGACCTTTTTCGCGGAAGTCGGTTGCCAGTTCCCGCAATTCCCGTTCATCGCCCATTCACGAGGCTGGAGCGCGGAGGACATGGAACGGAATGTCAGCGAGGTACAGAATAGCCGGGCACTGCGTGAAGGAGCACAACAACTCGTGACACGTGCTACAGATATGGCAAATCTCATGGTCGGCGGTCAGGTTCCAGAACATTTGCTCGCTCGTGGCGGACGCAAGGCGCATCAGCTTGATAGTGAGCCGACGGGGTAGAGGCAGCAATTCAGTGGGGCCGCAGTCCCAGTCGGCACCCGAGGCAGTACGAAATTTGTCGGCAAGCTGCAGGTAAGGGAGCTGGGTCATGTCGGGTCGAGACCGTGCACATCTGAACGATCTATTCCAGGCGCTGCTTCGCCTGCACAAAGCCTTGCTGGATGACGAAAGGGTATCTTATGAGCGTGTGCATGGACGCATCCCATCCAATGGCGCATTTTTGCAGCTGGTGCTGGGGGATGCATGGTTTGCCTGGCTGCGTCCACTGTCTCAATTGATGGCCACGCTCGATGAACTCGGAGAAAAAGGCGAATCGCCAGACGGTCCGGATAGAGTCACCAGTATCGCATCGATCCGAACACTTCTGACTCCGTCGGAAGAAGGAGAGGGGTTTGGCAGACAATATCACGACGCGCTGCAACGGGGACCTGATGTGGTGTTGGCGCATGCGGCAGTCAGAGCGTTGCTCTTGCAGCCGTCGTCCAGCAAGGAGTGACTCAAGTGAAAGCACAGTACCTCGGGCACGTTGTCTTCTACGTCAAGGATCTGGAGCAGTCGTTGGCTTTTTATCGTGACCTGCTGGGATTTCAGGAGGTAGGCAGAATTTTTAATGGGGCGGCTGCGGCGTTGACATCCGGTCGTACCCATCACGAGTTGCTTTTGATCCAGGTGGGTGATGCGCCAGGACCACCGTCTGGGAGGCGACGCGGGTTCTATCACATTGGGGTTAAGGTGGGAGACAGTCTCGACGAACTTCGTTCAGTCAAAAATGAGGTGGAGCAGGCCGGGGTTCAGATCGACGGCATGAGCGATCACACGGTGAGCCAAAGCCTCTATCTGCGCGATCCTGACGGCAACGAAGTGGAACTCTATGTAGACGCAGACGAGTCATTGTGGAAAAATAATCCGGCGGCCGTCGTGTCGCCCATCAAGCCATTACAGTTGTAGCTCAAACAAGGAGGACTATTAATGGAGAAACCACGCATTGCAGCCAAGCAGCCAGAAGTGCTGACGTTGGAACAGGGAACCTATTATTGGTGTCTCTGTGGGCGGTCGAGGGATCAACCGTTCTGTGACGGATCTCACCAAGGAACCGGGATCGAGCCGGTCGAGTTTACAGTAGATGAAACAAAAGAAGTGGCCTTGTGCATGTGCAAGCAGACGAAGACTCCGCCGTATTGCGACGGCACACACGAGACGCTCTGAGCAGGACCGCCGCTACGTGAGCAGCGTTGTGGCTCACGTAGCGATCAAAGATGATCCTTCCAAGCTCGCTTGTTTTTCTCTTTGGGAAGGGCACGCATGTTGGTCTACGTGCGGCCGTCGAACGAGGCCCTTCTCAGGGCGTGCGTTCCGGGAGCACAGGACCAACGTGGGTGTCCTTCCCATCCTTCTTATGCTTCGACAATATCTTTTTTCAAAGACAACACGAAGGCAACTACCTCGGCCCGCTCAGTTGGGGGAACTTTAAATGCATCAAGGGTCGCATTAGCGTGGCCCAAAAATGCCGTCCAATCGGCTTCGCTGATCTTCATCCCTTTATGAGACACTTTCATGTCTCGCCCGGTGTAGTACATGGGACCGCCGGAATTCGCGCAAAGAAAATCGATCAAGAGTTGCTTTTCGCGGGCGATGCCGTCCGCTCCTCGATGATCCCAGAAGCGTTTTAGCCGCGAATCCGACATGAGGCGTGGCAATAGGTCCCTGGAAACCGCAACAATCGCGTCATATCCCCCAAGACGTTCATAGAGTGTTTTTGCGCTCATCGCTCGCTCTCCCTCCTGTTATGTATAAATAGGAAATAACCAGATCTGGCCTGGCGACACCGACCCCCAGCCCGGCATTACAAAATTTACTGAACATGCCAATCCAATGTCTACTGGTTCCAGCGTAAACTCGGTCTTCGCGACGGTTGTGGTGAACTGATGCGTTGCAGAGGAATTATTATGCGCGCGCGTTTCGTGACATCCACCAAGCGGCAGGCAGGATAAGAGCCAGTGCACCGCCCTGAAGTATAGGAGTCATGAGCACCGCAATAGCTCCCTGTGCATCTGGACGCCAGAAAATAACATTGGCCAGAAAGAGAATGCCGACAATGGATACGATGGCTGCGGCAACATGCCAATGAAAAGATGCGGTTCCCTTGCGTTGCAAGAATATCAGTACCCCACTCATGACTGCATAGGGGAAGATGAGCCAAACAGCAAAACCAACGAACACACCAGTGCTGGTCGGCTTCAGTGCGCTCACGAACAAAACGGTAGAACAGGCAGCCACGGCGATGGAGAGGAAGGTAATGGGAACGATCAGTTTCATCATTAGCGGCTGCTGTGAAGACCCTCGATAAATGCGCGTGCCTGAGTCAGATCGTATGAATAGAGCTTCCTCGCAACGTAGACAGCGTCGAGGGTCTTTCCTGCCTCAACCAAGGATAATAAGCGCGCTCCTTGTTCCTCGCGACTAAGGCCTTCAAGGTTTTCGTAGTCGTGCGACACTTCAATGGGTGACGCGATATTCGTGTATCGGCGCAGAGCGTCTACGAGCACATTGGGACTTGGAACAACGCCCCATTCCACTTGTACGAAAGGAGGAGACATCATCCGCACCGGATAGTGTTTATAGAGCGTGACAGACGAAGGGCGAATTGTGGATTCGCCCGCCAGGGCCTGTGCCAGGGGTGCCAAGTCGCCAGTCAGTTCAAGCTCCACTAAACGCCGACGCTGTATATAGGATCTTTCTGCGAGTGGCCGATCCAGATCTCGGTAAGGGATGTTGCTACGCTCCTGCACCAACCTGACGGAACGAATCTCAGCATACGGGATAAAAACGACAGTGAGATCATGTGCCGGAAAGTGATGATTCAGATAGGAGCGAAATTGGAGAAACATTCCTTGGTCGCTTAGCCGCACCAGCCAATTGGAAGGCTGGAATCGTGCAAGGACAAACTTGCTCATCACCACCAAACCAAGAAGCAGAACCCCGGCGATGTAGTAAGCCAGGCCAGCCTGCTGGATCCATCCAAACAAGCCCAGCCCACCGCTTGCGCATATTATGGAGAAGGCGACGAAGAGTGCTCGAATGGGGGAATAGCGAAATACGCGATCATGCAGACCTATTGGTACCTCGGCCAGCCGCATGAACTGCATCGCTCTACTCCGTTCATGGACTAATGACGTAGCGCAGCTACAGGCGTTAGGGTTGGAACCGCCTTGATCGTCATTGATTCATGCGATTGTTCCAACGAACGGTATTATTCGATGTTCGAGGGAGTTTTTCTACAAATGGAGCCTTTCTCACACATCGGCCAGTTCGCCTACTTCAAGCGGAGACTGGCGGTGGCCGAAGGGGGAGCAGAAAGGGGGACTTTTCAGAATTGACACTCGCGGAGTGTGGCTTGCGTAGAAAAGTCAGATTCACATTTCGTTGACCATCCTGATTCTTCCCGCTGGAATACTCAATCGAGCCAGTAAATATTCTATAAATGTTGCCTCATAGGGCTGAGCAGCAATGGCAGGTTGCATACAGAGCATCCACGCGTCTCGCTCTGACGTTCCAATAGGGAATTGCCGATGAAAATCGGGGAGGTTGATTCCGCCGTAATGCTCGATATACAGCCGAGGACCGCCCAGCAATCCGCAAAGAAAGTACGTGAGCTTTTTCCGCGACTCGGTTAAATCCTCGGGATGCATGTTCCGAATCACACGGGTTTCCGGAAAGGTATCCATGTTTGCGTAGAATGCATCGACGAGACGCGTGATCCCCGCCAGTTCCCCAGCGGCACTATATGGGCTCATGTCGTTACCGTTTTCGTTCATGTGCCTATGAATCTTGTGGAGCGTGATGAAGAAATCTCACGACAATAGACTGCCCCGCATACGATGCGGAGTCTGATGTTCAATCCGTGTAATATACTGTGAGATATACAGAAAGAGAAACGGGGGCATGCTGAATGATTCCCGGCCCCTTTGTTCCCCCCCTGTGATCACGGCCTGGACTTGCGCGAGGTGCGGCGGAGCCATCGAAGCGGTCTGCATTATGGTGCAAGGCGGAAAAGCGCAGCCACATCCGATTCGATATGCCGTGGCGCCATTGCGCTCGACCGGACGACCGGAGCCGGTTGCTCAATGCGCGCTCAGAAACTGAAGTGGAACGGAGACAGTGGCCGGCTGAGGTGGGGTATGAAAGTGGCGCTCAGTCCATCGAATAAATCGACCGCACATGCCGGAGGTCATAAACAGACCGACCGGACGGTTGACACCAGACCGACCGGACGGTATGCTTTACTTATGAAACAGGCAACCCTAAAGCTACAAGACACGCTTCTCGACGCCACCGAAACTGTGGTTGCCCGCCAGGGCATCGCAAACTTGACGCTCGACGCCGTCGCCGCCGAGGCGCGCATGAGCAAGGGCGGCTTACTGCATCACTTTCCGTCGAAGGATCGGCTCGTCGAAGCGCTGGTCATCCGCACCGCCGAAGGCTGGCGATCGTGCTACACCGAAGCCTACGAGCGCACACCGGAAGGACCGGGGCGTATGGCGCGCGCGCTCTTGGACCACTGCCTTTCTGACGCTAAGTGCTGGACGGAAGAACTCCGGCGCAGTTCCTCTGCGGTGTTCGCAGCGCTTGCTCAGAACCCCGCGTTGATCGAGCCCATGCGCGCGGTCTACGCCGACCTCCATCTGCGCATCGCCAAGGATGGCTTGCCATCTGGTGTCGCTGAAGCGGTTGCCGCTGCGATTGATGGACTCTGGCTCGACTGGGTGTTGGGAATTGTTCCACTCGAACAAGACCGTGTCGTTCGAGTGCGCCGCGCGCTGGAGGACATGCTTGCCCACGCGACACAGGATCGCCGTTCATCCAAGGCCAAGAGTGCGCCGAGGAAGCGTTCGGGAGGGCGTCGCGTATGAATCGCCGGAGTTGGATCGGATCTTTTCTCCTGCTCGTCGCGGTCGTCTCGGTGGGCGTAGGCCTGGCGGCCTGGAAGTATACGGCCATACAGGCAGCCGTGGCAGCGTCCGCAAACCAACCGGAGCCGATGGAGTCGGTGACCGTTGCTTTCGCGAAGGAAATTGAGCACCGCCACACGGCCACGTCCATCGGAACTATTTTGGCATTGCGCTCGATTACCTTGCGTAACGAGCTCCCCGGCACTGTCCGTTATGTCAGTCTCACGCCCGGGCAAATCGTCGATACGGGCATGGTGCTCGTCGGGCTCGATGTGTCCGTCGAGGAAGCTGAACTGAAAGCGCAGGAAGCGCAAGCTGCCCTTACGCGAAGGGTGCTCGACCGCAGAATGAATTTGAGTCATGACCGTGCCACGACCCAGGAGGAAGTGGATCGCGCGCGGGCAGACCTCGATATCGCGTTGGCGCAGATCGCGCGCACCAAGGCGATCATTGCCCGCAAGACCATTCGAGCGCCGTTCCGTGCGCGAGTCGGCATGGCAGACCTTCACCTTGGCCAGTATTTGAACGAGGGCACTGAACTTACGACGCTGCAGGGTATTGACGACGCCGTGCATGTGGATTTCACAGTCGCGCAGCAGGTCGCCGCCGGCCTGCGGGCAGGCGACAGTGTCGAGGTATCCGCCGCCGGCCAATCGTCTCCGATCTCTGCCAGAATCGTCGCGGTGGACGCGCGCATTGATTCTACGACTCGCAACGCCACGGTGCGTGCGAGAATCGATGGTGCGGCCAACGCGCCGTCTCCCGGCGCTTCGGTGCGTGTACGAGTACCGGTCGGCTCGCCACGCAAGGCGGTCGCGGTTCCTGCGAGCGCCATGCGCAAGGGGCCGGGCGGCGATCAGGTGTTCGTGATCGAGTTAGACAAGAGTGGCAAGACGCGTGCGCACGTGCGGCCGGTCGAGAGCGGCGCGATGCTCGGCGATGAGGTGGTGATTTACGCCGGGCTATCTGCCGGCGAACAAGTAGCGGTCTCGGGGTCCTTCAAACTGCGAGAATCCGCGCTCGTCGTGATCGCCGGCAGCCCGGAGGATAAGAGCGGATCGGGTCAGGTGGTCGTCGGCGAACGCTGAGGAAGCTGGAACGATAGGAGAAGGACATCCACATGCGCTCGTTCACCGATATTTTCATCAAGCACCCGGTGCTGGCGATCGTCGTGAATCTCGTGATCCTGCTCGCGGGGTGGCGGGCACTGACGACCTTGCCGTTGCAGCAATATCCAAAGATCGAAAGCTCGTCCGTGGTCATCACGACGGTCTACTATGGCGCCAGCGCCGAAACCGTCCGCGGTTTTCTCAGCACGCCGATCGAGCGGGTCGTCTCCGCGATCGGCGGTGTGGACTATGTGGAGTCGACCAGTCGAGCCGGCGTCAGCACCGTCACGGTGCACTTGAAGCTGAACCACAACAGCACGGCGGCCCTGGCCGAGGTCACGGCACGGCTCCAACAGGTACGATCCGAGCTGCCGACGGAAGCCGAGCCGCCGGCAATCGAAGTGCAACGCGCCGATCGCCCCTACGCCTCCTTCTATCTCAGCTTCACTTCCACGGAGCGCAGCGTGCCGGCGGTCACGGATTGGCTCTTGCGCACGCTGCAACCCCAACTCTCGACGTTACCCGGAGTTCAGCGAGTCACCTTCGAGGGCGGCCGTCAGGTCGCCATGCGAATCTGGATCGACCCTGATCGCCTCGCCGCGCTCAACCTCTCGCCCGGAGACGTGCAGGCAGCCCTCAAGCGCAACAACTTCCTGGCGGCCGTCGGTCGAACGAAAGGTAACCTCGTACAGGTCAACTTGTTGGCGAATACCGACCTGCGCTCTGCCGTGGAGTTCGAAAACCTGATCGTCGCCGATCGGGGAGGCGCGATCGTGCGGCTGAAAGACGTGGCTCAGGTCGAGCATGGGGCTGAAGAACCCGACATGATCGCGAAGTACAACGGGAAAGAAGGTGTCTACCTTGGGATCTGGGCGCTGATCGGCTCGAACGAGATCGATGTTGTGCACCGGCTGCGCGAAGAGATGGACCGTATCCGACCGACGTTGCCGAAAGACATCGATATGCAGCTCGTCTGGGACGGCACGATGTTCATGCGGAATGCGCTGACAGAGATCAGCAAGACGTTAGCGGAGACGATTTTGATCGTGGCGGTAGTCGTGTTTCTCTTTATGGGTTCGGTGCGCACCGCGCTGGTGCCGCTCGTCGCGATGCCGGTATCGCTGGTCGGAGCGGCGACGTTCATGTTCGCGTTCGGCTTCAGCCTCAATTTGTTGACGCTGCTCGCGATCGTGTTGTCGGTCGGGCTGGTCGTGGACGACGCGATCGTCGTCGTGGAGAACGTCGAGCGGCATGTGCGTCTGGGCAAGTCTCGGATCGAGGCGGCGCTGGCCGGTGCGCGCGAGCTGATCGGTCCGATCATCGCCATGACGATCACGCTGGCCGCGGTCTACACGCCGATCGGTTTCCAGGGCGGCTTGACCGGCTCGCTGTTCCTGGAGTTCGCGATGACGCTCGCCGTGGCGGTGGTCATATCGGGGATGGTGGCGGTCACGCTGTCGCCGGTCATGAGTTCGCGGTTTGTGCATGCTGAGGGCAAGGAAGGCCGCATGACCGCCTTTGTCAACAGAAGGTTTGAAGAGGTGCGCCGTATCTACGCCTGGCTGCTCGACCGTGCGTTGGAGATGCGCTGGGCGGTCGTGGTGGCCTCACTGCTCATCATGGTTTCGGTGTGGCCCTTGTACATGTTTTCGCGGCAAGAACTCGCTCCCGTTGAGGATCAAAACCATATCAGCTTCTTTTTCCAAGCCTCGCCGGACTCCACAGTGGCCGCCACGAACCGTGAGCATTTGCAGGCCGTCAAGGCCATCACGTCCTTTCCCGAAGCAGAATTTACCTGGTCGCTGACGGCGGCATGGGGCGGATTCGGAGGTCTGGTCGCGAAAGATTGGCATGAGCGAGCACGCTCGACCGAAGAGATGTTCGGCGCAGTGTACGGCGCGGTGTCGCAGGTCCCGGGTCTGCGCGTGTTCCCGCGCTTGGACCCGCCGCTGCCCACTCCCGGCCAGTATGACGTCGAACTCGTGTTGCAGAACGATGTGCCGCCCGAGCAGATGCTCGAAACGGTCGGCGCCGTGCTCGCCGCCGGTTGGCAAAGCGGCAAGTTCATGTATGTGGACACCGATCTCAAGATCGATCTCCCTGAGGCGCGTGTCGTGCTGGACCGTGAGCGTGTTGCCGACTTAGGGCTTGACCTGGCAGGGGTCGGCCGAGAGCTCGGCACCCTCCTCGGCGGCGCGTATGTCAACCGGTTCAACTATTTCGACCGCAGCTACAAAGTCATTCCTCAGATCGGCGATAAAGACCGCGCGACGGTCGATCCGCTCCTCGATCTCAAGATCAAGACTCCAAGCGGTCAGCTTGTGCCGGTCTCGACGTTCACGCACATCGAAACGAGCACCGCACCGCGCACCCTGAACCGCTTCCAGCAGCGCAATGCGGTGCGTATATTCGGCGGCGTCATTCCAGGGTTCACGAAGGAAGAAGCGCTGCGCGTCCTCGAAACCGCAGCTGCTGCAGCAAGCGGATCCGGCGTCACCATCGACTACGCGGGCGAGTCCCGGCAGATCCGTCACGAGGGATCTGCGCTCATTGTCACGCTCGGGTTCGCGGTCGTGCTCATCTATCTGGTGCTTGCGGCGCAGTTCCAGAGCTTTCGGGACCCGTTGATCGTCCTGGTCGGCTCAGTTCCGCTCGCGATTTCCGGCGCGCTGATATTCAGCTTCCTGGACCTGACCACGATCAACATCTATTCACAGGTCGGGCTGATTACGCTGGTCGGACTGATCGCGAAGAACGGCATCCTCATCGTGGAATTCGCCAACACACTGCAGGCCCGCGGGCTCTCGAAAGCCGCCGCCTTGCGCGAGGCGGCGTTGACGCGGCTGCGGCCGGTGCTGATGACCTCGGCGGCCACCGTCTTCGGGCATCTCCCTCTGGTGCTGGCTTCGGGACCGGGAGCCGCTGCCCGCAACAGCATCGGCATGGTGCTGGTTACCGGCATGACCGTGGGCACGGTATTTACGCTCTTCGTTGTGCCGGTGTTCTACTCGCTGATCGCGGCCCGACACCAGCCGAGCTCATCGCACGAAGAAGTTGAGGGCAATGAGCTACCGACGGAAGCGAACGGTCGGTCGCTTGAGCAGACAGCGTCCGCTGGGTAAACGGCTAGTCTACACCGTCTTCTTCAAGAATCCCAGCGGCAATCAACGTGAGATTCGTTACCAGGAAAACAAGAGACCATCGCAATCGGACTCGATCGTTCATCACATTGCCAGTCCATGAGGCGGTGAACCCCTTCGCCTATGGCGAGAGAGAAATGGGCATGTCGCCGACTATCTATCCGAGTATTCGTGGTGCCGGTCAAGCGGCTCCCCGTCCCGGGACAAGCTCGATTCCGTTAGGAATCGAATAGAAGGAGGAGAGTGACATGCGCAGCCTTGTCCTCGCAGTCTTTTCGTTGCTCCTGTTCGCGTGTGCGATGGGGCCCGATTATTCTCGTCCTGACATTCCTACTTCAGACTCTTTTCGCATGGCTGAGGAACCGAAAGATCTGCCTTCGCTGGCGAATATGCCGTGGTGGGAACTCTACCAGGACGAAGAACTCCAGCGGCTGATCCGAATCGCGCTCGATGAGAACAAAGACCTTAAACGAGCGGTGGCAAATATAGACGAATTCCAGGCGCGCCTGTACACGGCTCGAATGGACTTTGCCCCTCAACTCAGCGCAACGGGCAATGTTCCCGCTGCTCGCCTGGGCGGCGTGCGGTTTCCAGGATTTGCTAGTCCTTTTAACTACTACGGGCAAGGATCCCTGTCCTGGGAGCTGGATATCTGGGGGCGCATCCGCAGGGCGAATGAGGCGAGCCTGGCGGAACTCTTGGCTCAGGAGGAGAACAGACGGGCGATCACGCTGCAAATCGTGGGCGGCGTGGCGCAGGCCTATTTCGATCTCCGGCAATTCGACATGCAGTTGGAGATCGCTGCACGCACATTGTCAGCATGGGAGGAGTCGGTGAGAATCGGTCATGCACGGCTCCGGCAGGGATTGATCAATAAACTGGATGTCGATCAATTTGAAGCGGAGCGAGAGAGTGCCGCTGCTCGTATTGCGGAGCTGAAGCGTCATATGATTCAGAAAGAAAACGAACTCAGCGTGCTGCTGGGGAGGAATCCCGGTCAAATTGCCAGAGGGCGATTGCTGACCGAACAAATCATGCCGCCTGTGGTGCCTGCCGGTCTTCCCTCGGAACTGCTCCAACGTCGTCCAGATGTTGTGGCGGCGGAGCAACAATTGGTTGCAGCCACAGCTAGGATCGGAGCGGCGAAGGCCGAACGGTTTCCCAAACTGTCGCTCACGGGATTCCTCGGTGTGGCAAGTCCAACCCTATCGAATTTTGTGTCGCCGGAAACCAATTTTGGAGTCCTCGCTCCGGTACTGACTGGCCCCTTGTTGAACGCCCAAACACTAGGGTTTCAACAACAAGCCGTAGAAGCCCAAGCCAAACAGGCGGTGGCTCAGTACGAACAAATGGTTCTCGTCGCGTTCAGGGAAGTTGAAGACGCATTGGTGGGGGTCAGCACGGCTCGTGAGCAGGCGGCCGCTCAGGAAAGACAAGTTAAAGCCTTGCGGTCGGCCTTGCATCTTGCCAATCTGCGATACAAAGGCGGCTTGGCAAACTATTTGGATGTCCTCATTGCGCAGCGGAGCCTGTTTGAGGCGGAATTGGCACTTGCCGCTACCCATCGACTCCATCTCGTCTCGGTCGTACAACTCTACAAGGCCCTTGGCGGTGGCTGGTCTCCTGAGATGGACAGGCCAAAGGGTAACAGCAAAGGGTAGGATCGAGGAAGCGATGGAAAAACCGGCTGACAATCAGTACTCAATTCATGATTTGCTCCGTCAGCGTTGGAGTCCGCGCGCGTTTGACGAACGGCGTATCGAGCCGGAGAAGCTGAGGAGTCTATTCGAAGCGGCACGGTGGGCGCCCTCATCGAATAACGGGCAGCCGTGGCGATTCCTGGTTGCCGTGAAAGAGAACAAGGCTGAGTATGACCGGTTATTCAACTGTCTGGTGGAGGGCAATCAACAATGGGCCTCTCGTGCACCGGTGCTGCTGCTGTCTGTAGCAACGTTGCAGTTTGAAGATGGCTCGATGAATCGCCATGCACTGCACGACACAGGCATGGCGGCAGAAAATCTCGTCATCCAGGCCACGGCGCTCGGGCTTGTGGCCCATCTGATGGCAGGCTTTCGAATCGATCAGGCGCGAGCAGATTGTCAGATCCCGGAGGGCTATGAGCCGGTGGCGATGATCGCAATCGGCTATCCAGGCGATCCTGCCCAATTGTCGGACCGCCTGCGAGCCCGGGAGGTTCAGCCAAGAGTCCGTAAGTCAGTAACAGAATTCGTGTATTCGGCAANNATCATGAAGACACTCAGCGGTAAAGTTGCGATCGTGACCGGGGCCTCCAGCGGGATCGGGCGAGCGATTGCAGAACGGTTGGCCGAAGATGGAGCGATTGTGGTGGTGAATTACGGAACGAGTGCCGACAAAGCGCAACAAGTCGTGACGGGCATTCAGGCTAAGGGAGGCAAAGCAGGTGCGGTCCAGGCAGATATGAGCCAGGTATCTGAAGCGCGAAGACTGGTGACCGAGACGGTGAAGCAATTTGGCCGGCTCGACATCCTCGTCAACAATGCCGGGCGGTTTATGCCCAAGGCGCTTCTCGATACGACCGAGGCTGATTTCGATCAGATCATCGCCTTGAACGCCAAAGGTCCCTACTTTGCGATGCAGGAAGCGGCCAACGTTCTCAAAGAAGGTGGCCGCATCGTGAACATTTCCACCGATGGAACCCATTTGAGTTTTCCCGGAGCCACGGCTTATCTTGGCAGCAAAGGCGCGCTGGAGCAGTACACGAAGGGATTGGCGCAGGAACTCGCCCCGCGAGGCATTACCGTCAACACGGTCTCGCCAGGATTTACTGAAACGGGCATGATGACGGACCAATTTCGCCAAATCGGCATACAGCTGTCGCCGTTGAAGCGGCTCGGCCTCCCTAAAGACATTGCCGATGTGGTGGCGTTTGTCGTCAGCGAGGAAGCGCGATGGTTGACGGGACAAAATATTCATGCAGGCGGCGGCATTGTCATGTAGGAGGCAACGGATGGAGCGGCAGAATATTTCTACTGGTGGTCCTTGGGAGGGTAAGCTCGGATACTCACGAGCGGTACGAGTCGGTTCCTCGATTTACGTCTCCGGCTCAATGGCTATGACAGTGACAGGTCTTGTCGGCAAGGGAGACCCCTATGCCAAGACGATTCAGACGTTCAAGACGATCGAAGTGGCGCTCAAGCAAGCCGGTGCTTCACTTGCCGATGTGGTCCGAACTCGCATGTATCTAACGAACACTGATCAATGGCAGGACGTGGGCCGAGCCCATGGCGAAGTATTCGGGACGATCAGGCCTGCAACGACGATGGTGGAGGTGAAACGGCTGATCGATCCAGACATGTTGGTCGAGATTGAGGCCGATGCCATTCTGAACCAGGGACAATAGTCGGGGTAGGCGCGTGAGTGTTCAGATACATCGAGCGGCACCGGAAATCAAGCATCTTGCCAAGACCGATCCGGTCATGCGCCGGTTGATCCGTGAGGTGGGTCCCTTCACCTTGACTCCCCGATCGAAGCGGTCGCCGTTTGAATCGCTGGCACGAGCGATCGCCTACCAACAACTGCACGAGAAAGCGGCGGAAAGCATTTTGCATCGCTTCGTGGCCCTATTTCCGACAAAACGATTCCCTGCGCCAGCCGATCTCCTCGCAATGGACGAGCAGGCGATCCGTGGGGCAGGATTTTCTCAAGCCAAGGTGGCAGCGCTCCGGGATTTGGCTGCCAAGACGCTCGACGGTACCGTGCCGACCGGCGCCATCGTTCGGAAGTTCGATGATGAGGCGATCATCGAGCGCCTCATTGCAGTCCGTGGTGTTGGCCGTTGGACGGTCGAAATGTTGTTGATTTTCCAATTGGGGCGCCCGGACGTTCTGCCGATCGACGATTTCGGTGTGCGCAACGGATTCCGCATCGCCTATGGCAAGCGTTCGATGCCGAAACCGGGAGAAGTGCTGCGATACGGGGAACGTTGGAAACCCTATCGAACCGCTGCAGCCTGGTATCTTTGGCGAGCAGCGGATCGTGCGAAGGAATCATGATGCTGAAAACGACCGCCAGCGGCGTTCTCACATCGCTCAGAGGCTCAACGTTGAGGGGTACACCTCGGATATTCGAAATACTGAAGGGGCTTATCCGTTCGCCAAGACTCATTGCAAGGGCGAACGGTTACACGAAGTGCGGTCCGTACCTCCTCGCCTCTTCGCTCGCTGCGGCCTTGCTGGACGGCCTTTTTGAGCATCATGCATGGTTGCGCCATGGCTGATTCGAACAAACGACTCGACTCCAATGTCGCCGGTAACTTCTTTGTCGATGCGACCTGCATCAACTGCGATACCTGTCGCCAGCTGGCGCCGACGAGTTTCGAAGAAGTCGGCAAGTTTTCTGCGGTGACCACGCAGCCGACCGCTGATGGTCCTATTCAGCAAGCCTATCGAGCACTCCTCGCCTGCCCCGTCGGTTCAATCGGCGTCGAGCACACCGACAAGCTACGGATGCAAGACGCCATGGGGAGCTTCCCGCTCAAAATAGAAGACGAAGTATATTATTGCGGCTTCAATTCGGAGAAGTCCTTCGGCGCAAATAGCTTTTTCGTCGAACATCCTGACGGCAACTGGCTCGTCGACTCACCGCGGTATCTCAAACATCTTGTCGAGGCCTTCGAAAGCAAGGGGGGCATCACGTACATCTTCCTCACGCATAAAGACGATGTAGCCGATGCAGATAAGTATGCCGCCCATTTCGGTGCGAAACGGATCATTCATCGGGCGGATATCGAAGCGGCCCCGGATGCTGAATGGGTCATTGAGGGAGCCGACGGTATCCACGTCATGCCGCAGTTTCAGATCATTCCCGTGCCAGGGCACACGGCAGGCAGCATGGCCTTGCTCTATAAGAACCGGTTCCTGTTTACGGGGGACCATGTTTGGTGGGACTCCGCGCAGAAGAGACTTGGCGCTCCGACCCAGCTGGTCTGGAGAAAGCACGTGCTGATGGATTCCATCGAGAAACTCCTCGACTATCCATTCGAATGGATGCTGGCCGGGCATGGGGATCGCACATGCTTGCCGGCTGACGAGATGCGCGCACAGTTGTGCGCGCTGATCGAACGTCGGCAGACCGCCAGAGTGTCCCCATAACGATGCTCACGCGTTTCGCCCAGTGGATCGACCGTAACATTCTTTCCCTCGGTCGCGAGATGCGGCTCTCCTATCTGCCGCCTCTTATGGTCTACATGGCCTATGGGATTTCCGGCCTCACCGGCATCGTCGGCACCTTCTTCGTCAAAGACTACCTCGGCCTCTCCGCTTCCTTCCTCTCCGCGCTGGGATTTTGGGCCGGCATTCCTTGGGCGCTCAAGATGCCGATCGGGCATCTCGTCGATCTCTTGTGGCGCTGGAAAGGCTGGCTCGTGGGACTCGGAGCCTGTTTGCTGGCAACCAGCCTTGGGATTATGGCGGCCTTGATCGGGAGCCGGGAAGCGATGACCGCCATCTTGCCGGCGGAGATATGGTATGTGATCAGCACATTGCTCGGGCCGATCGGTTATGTTGTGCAAGATGCGGTTGCCGATGCGATGACGGTCGAAGCGGTCCCACGAGCGGATGAGCGGGGGCAGCCGTTCGACCAGCCGACCCTCAAGCTTATGCACACCACCATGCAGACGCTCGGGCGGGTGGCGATCATCGGTGGTGGGATTCTGGTGGCGATGATCAACGTCTATGTCTTCACCGGGGTCGAGGGGCTCCCACAGACAGAGATCGTTCGGCTCTACCAACAGGTCTACCTCATGGCGCTCGTCATCCCATTCGTCTCAGTGCTCGGCGTGGGTATGGCCTGGTTGTTGAGACGGCAACAGCAACAGACACTGCTCCGACAAGGCCTCTCTCCCGATCACATTGAGCGCCTCGTGAATGTGCGTGACGATGCGCATGAACCGACGAAACCCAACTGGTGGGTGCTGGGCGGGAGCCTCGCGTTTGTTCTGTTCACGCTCATGATCGGGTTCGGCGGTTTTTCTTATAGCGAAGAGATTGTCTTTGTCGGTTCGATGGCCATCGTCTTGTTCTTGATGGCGAGGCTGGTCCGAGAACTGGAGCCTGATAAACAATTCACGCTGGTTGGGACGGCGGTTGTGGTCTTCATCTTCCGCGCCATTCCCGGGACCGGGCCAGGGACCACCTGGTGGATGATCGACCAGCTGAAGTTCGATCAGCAGTTTCTCTCGATTCTCTCGCTGATCGGGAGCACATTGACCTTGGTCGGCATGTTCGTCTTTCGCCGTTTCATGGCCGAACGGTCTATCGCCTATGTCGTGGGATTTCTGACGGTGGTTGGAACCATTCTGACTCTCCCGATCATGAGCATGTTCTACGGCCTGCACGAATGGACGGCGAGGATGACGGGCGGGATCGTGGATGCGCGATTCATTGCGCTCATCGATACGGCGCTCGAATCACCGCTCGGTCAGATTTCCATGGTCCCATTGTTGGCCTGGATTGCGAACAGCGCTCCGGCAAACTTGAAGGCCACCTTCTTTGCCGTGATGGCGTCATTTACAAATCTCGCCTTGTCATTGAGTCAGCTCGGCACCAAATACATGAACGAAATTTACGTGGTCAGCCGGGAAGTTCGCGACCAGGCGTCCGGCATCGTGCAAACCCCCGCAGACTACAGTCAGCTTGGCTCGCTCCTCATTGCGCAATTAATTCTGGGGCTGGCGCTTCCCTTTGCGGCGATTGTGTTTGCGAAGGTGACCCGCTTCAAAAGCGCATGACGGTTCTGCTGCAATCGCAGATCCGCTGCTACGACAAGCCTGGCCACTGCCGAGCGTGGCCAGGCCGACGGGCTCGTCGCTTAGTCCCTCAACGTACTTTCCAGTACGCCTCGGTCCTGCGCGCCTCCGCGCGTCGGTCTCGCGACGCGGCTTTGCGATTTCGCCACGAATCGTCGTGGGGAAAGAGGCCGGTACTGTGAGACGATGGAGCCGTTGACATGTCGCGGGCATCTCGATAGGGTCCACCACAAGCGAGATACACATCAATTCGAGTGGCCGGATATTCTAAGCAGATAGCTGGGGATATCCCAGGAATGAGATGCGAAGCAGAACGCTGAAACGGAACATAACGATACTTGAGTCGTGGGAAGATGGCTTGGCGCGGATCGGTGAAGTCATCGTACATTTTCAGCGTATTGAGGAGGCAATCAGCCAGTGTATTGCTGCAATGGTTTCCGGGGAGCGGCCGATAGGTGAAATTGTGACCTCCGAGTTGTCCTTTCGTGCAAAGGTTGATGTTTTCAGAGCACTTTTTCTTCATCGCTCTAGGCTGGCTAACCTTCCTTCAGATGTTTCGGAACTTATTGGTCGACTTTTTGCCGCGGAGCAACGGCGTAATGTGATCGTTCATTCCTGCTGGGATGCCAACTATCACAAGCCTACTACTATCAAACGACAAAAGGTTGCGTGCAAAAGCAAAAAGGGTCTTCATAAGGTCATGGAAGAGATAGAGCCGGAGGAGCTTGAAGAAGATATCAGAGATTTCGATGGAGTGGCTGATGATCTGTTGTACTTCATGGACGAATGTCTCCCGAAGTATGCTAGGAGACTCAGGTAAGAGAATCTTTACCTGGCATCCCCTTGACCCATGCGGTATCTACCGCCCCCTTTTTCACTTTGCTGTCGGTTGAGGCCTCTCGGCTTACATGCCGAATCATGGCCATGACTGCTGGGCTGGCATTTTCAAAATGGAGCACGATCTCGGGATTACGGCGTGCAAACACTCGGAACACCTCGTCGACAAAACCTTGCCCCACCGATCGGACGTCGCGAAAGTCGAGGACGATCTCGCGAAACTTTTCGAGGTTCGCCAAAAGCCTCCTTGCCTCGGAACGGGATACATAGTCAGGCTGCAGCAGCTTGACCAAGACTTTGGTCTTCTGAAACTGGAAATCGTATTGCTCCGGAGCGAACTCGCCGAATACTTTCTCAAGTGTCTGCCGTGCGCTGCGCTGAATAGAAAAGCGTACGAGTGTGCCGGCCGAAAATCTGGACTGAGAGACAAACACATCCTGCTTCGCCCGCTTCCATTCAATTTGGATACGGTGAGACTTCAACGTAAAGTCGTCACCGGCCCGTGAGGTGAAAAAAATTCCTTCACCTGTATGAGCCTCCGGCATGGTGGTGGTTCTTCCTTTGATGAGCTCGATCAGTGCCGCTTCTTCGTCGGAAAGCTTGAGCTTTGACGCAATGGAGTGAAAGACACCGATGCCATGATCGCGGATCTCAAAGGATACGAGGCTTTGGCCTAAGGTCACTCGAATGGCGCATCGGTCCGCCTGTGAATGCTCAATGGCATTGTTGAGCATTTCTGTAAACGCATAGCGCATGATGGCCAGCACGTTAGGACGTAGCGCCCGTTTGAGGTGAAGGCGTGTCTCCACCTCATCCCAGACGCGATCTTCGTCGCAGCCATTTGTCGCGAGAGTACGAGCTAGCGTGGTGGGTTGGGCGGCTCGGCTTGCCAGCATATAACTCGCTCCTCTGGTCGTACCAGAGCGCAACACTTTGCCGGCCGTGAGTAAACTGCGAAGGTGAAGGCTCATTGCTTGTCGGCTGAGCTTGAGATGGGCGCGTAGCTTTCCGCCTGTTGCTGATTGGTTCCGCGAGAGGAACGAAATGATCTTCGCCTTGGTATCCACGCGTGAGACGGTGTCACATTGTCAATGTATTGTCAATCAATACGGTTTACTATTGTCAACTATCCTAGAGAGGAATGTGGACTGGCTTGAGAAGCTGCGGACTTCGTAACCTTATCGGTACTGGCATCCCCTTGACTCATGCGGTATCATGAACATCTATAAAGCACGTCGCGCGTGAAGCGTATCTCGCAATAGAGAGAAATCGTGTTTCGTCTGGCGCTTCACGAATGACGATTGACGCTTCACGATCTTCAAGAAAGGGGGCGACCGGTTTCGACGGGGATACTGAGGTCAGCGGTGCATGTCGAGCTCTCGGGGTCTCGTAAATCCTCCGGGAAAATGTAACTGCCAATCAAGAACTGGCACTCGCAGCTTAATTAACTGCGACGTTCCTCCACCTGAGGCCCGCGGGGGTGG